>Ga0208695_1000007_pt1 | contig 373966 bp, 368 predicted proteins | sample AD_UKC111_MetaG_FD_184449 | JGI IMG/M metagenome (GOLD analysis project Ga0208695, IMG submission 184449) | Active sludge microbial communities of municipal wastewater-treating anaerobic digesters from Hong Kong - AD_UKC111_MetaG (SPAdes)... | ecosystem: Engineered > Bioreactor > Anaerobic >...
GAGACATTGCATATAAATTGAAACTCCCCAACAGGGAGGTGAAAAGCTCCTTGCATAGATTTATAGTGGACTATTTGTATGGGGATAGAGGTCTAAGGTATAAGGATTTGAGCAAGGCCCTTAAGGGAAGAGACATGGAAAGCTTTAAGGTTAACCTTATATCCCTTTTTGCCTCAATTCCCTATAACAATTTTGTTAAGAATAATATATCAGAATATGAGGGATTTTATGCCTCAGTTTTGTATGCCTATTTGCAGAGTCTTGGCTTTGACATAGAGGGGGAGGATGTTACAAATCAGGGACGAATTGACCTTGCAGTGAAATTACCTGATGTGATATATCTCTTTGAGTTTAAGGTAATAGATGAGGAGCCCTTGCGTCAGATGAAAGAGAAGGGATATTACCAGAAGTATTTATCCAGTGGCAGGGACATATATCTGGTAGGCATAGTCTTTGACAGAGAAAAGAGAAATATCAAAAACTTTATCTGGGAAAAAATATAGTATACCCATACCAGCAGCCCAATCTTGAAAAAAATAAAAAAGGAGCTTACAATGAAAAAATTTTTTATAAAAATAAAAAAATTTTGTTCTTTGATTATCAGCAACTATGTGTCAACAAACTTGCTAAATTTTTGGTAAACCAATATGTTTAATGGTTGACACATGACGTTGTCTTAGCAATAATCTAACTATAATTTGGTGTTTTATTTTTAATTGGAATAATAATTCCACCTAATGGCTAAAAATTTATTAAGGAAAAATTTCTTAGCCATTAAAGCTTGTGGAATTTTTTATTAAATAAAAAAATATGAATAGGAGACTACCATGAAAAAGCTCACTTTTGTAGCTGCGATGCTGCTTTGTGCAGTTTCCCCCTCTTATGGCTGGAGGCATTTTTTACAACAGCAATCAGAGTGCAGAGTATTTCCGCACATTTGCAAGAAATGCTGCAACAGATAATGCTGACATTGTCTATTACAACATGGCTGGAACTGTCAAAATGGAAGATGGCCTATATGTAAATGCCAGCAATCAGTTTTTTCTCCAGAAGGCAACAGTGGAAACACAGAATAATCTCCTGCTTGGAGAGAAAACTTACACCTCTGACAATCCAGTGTTTTTTTGTCCAAACTTGTATGTTCTCTACAAGCAGTCTAACTGGTCAATATTTACAGGTCTTGAGACAATTGGAGCAACCGCAATAAGGGAATGGAAAGATGGACTCCCGACTTTAGATCTATTGAGCCTTCAGTCAGGTGGATCTGGGAATTCCTATCTTAAGGGTTCATCTTACTATTTTGCCTGGAGAGTCGGTGGAGCCTACCAGATGAATGATCTATTCTCAGTGGCAGTTGCAGGAAGAGTTGTAACATCACAGCAGGCTGTTGAGGGTTATATTGACACAGCCTATGGAAAGGCCGAATTTGATTATACTGATAAGGCCTTAGGATATTCAGGCGAGGTTGGTTTTGATTTATTTCCAATGAAAAATTTAGTATTAAGTCTTACATACGAAATGGCCACACCTTTAAAATTTGAAAGAAATATTAATGATGGAAAAGATATGGGAGGCCAATTCAAAGATGGAGAGAAGAAAAATTTAGATCTCCCACAGGCTCTGCGCTTTGGAGTTTCTTATAATGTAACAGAAGCCTTTCGTGTCGAATTCAATTTTGACACCTATTTCGAAAAATATGTTAACTTCAATAGACTTGATGATCCTGTTGCAGGGATTGATGCTGATGATGCTTATGAAAATACCTATGCGCAGGGACTTGCCTTTGAATATAAATTCAATGAAATGTTCCTTGCAAGTATTGGTTTTAACCTCACTCAAATTGGCCAGAAGAAATCCTCCACTGTTGATATAAGCATACCTGGAGGTCATGCAGATTATTGGTCTGTTGGTATTGGAGGTCAGGTTACTCCTATAAAGGATCTAAAAATCAATATGGCTGTGGAATATACAGGCTTCCAGAAGACCTATAGCAATTCAGATTTTTATGACAAGCAGGTTTATTCTCTTACAGGAACTATGCCCTCCAAGAAATACAATAAAGAATATATCAATATGGCCATTGGAGTGGAATATAAATTTATGTAAACTTCTCTTATGCAGACACCGGTTTTTCCGATGTCTGCTATTTTAATAATTTTCTTCTTATAATTCTCTGCAGTGGTTTTTCAAAAAGATAGTGAGAAAATGCTGCCAGTGTTAGGGTAATTGCTACATAAATTAAAAGAGAACCTATTTTTGTGTAATCAAGAATAATACCTGTCATTGGTAAAAATGTTACCATAAGAAGTTGCACAGGAAAATGGAGAAGATAAATTGAGTAAGAAAGATCTCCTAAAACAGTAAATGGTTTTAACGAAAAAAATCTTCCAAGAATAGAAACATTAAGCAGCAGCAAAATCATTAGAGGATATACAAGGAGAGGCATTACTCTTTCCCAGTGACCAAAAACTGCAGAATATCCAGTTTTCGCAATGAGCCCTGCTACAAGAAGACTATAAAGACTTAGGGAAATAAGAACCGCTCTCCATGCCTTTTTTGATAGCTTTGAGAGATGGCTATTTATATAAAAAAGAAGGCATCCAGCAAAAAAGGCCATAAGCATTCTTCCTATTTGTGCATTTAAAACAGGATAATTAAGCCTCATCTGAAGTATGGAAATACCTGCAAACATGTAAAAGAGAAAAACAAAGAGTGGCCTTTTTGCTTTTTTCATTGTATAAAAAAACATAATATATGCAAGAGCTTCACAGGTGAGAGACCATGATGGTCCATTAAAAGAAAAGCTGTCATTAAAAAAACCAGCCTGTAGAAAGAAAACATTGAGCATAAAATGATATATGTCATTATATTGACAGTCAAAGTATCCCTGTCCTGTAAATATCCTAAAATATTGAATAGCTGCCACAAGCAGCAGAGTGGCTATATGAAGAGGATAAAGCCTGCTGAACCTCAGTATAAAAAAATTTTCCTCTGTTATTTTATTTTCAGCTATCCTCTTGCCATAAACATACATAAAAATAAATCCCGAAAGGACAAAAAAGAAATCCACAAGATTCCATCCACAGTAATAAAACCACTTCAAATAATTAAACAGAGGCATTTTTTCTGGATTTGCTGTAAAGACCTCTGTGTTAAAGTGGCTGTAATGGAAAAAAAAGGCAACTCCTGCTGCAGCAAAGCCTCTGAGGGAGTCAAGGGAAGAAAGCCTATTTACTTCTTCCTTACCATCTGCTTCTACAACTACATTCACAATTTTTTACCTTTTTTATTCAATAAAATTTTATATATAGTGTCATAAAGGACATATGCTTTCTTATATCAAGAGTTTTTCTTAATTTTTTCAATAATACAATAGAGTTTTATTGAATTCTGAATTCCCTGTAAGATGATAAATTTCACCACTTTGTAGTAAAAAGCATTTTAACTATTGGCTGTGATTTACTTTTATTTTTTTATTTATAAAAAATAAATTCTTGATAAAATGACCAATAATCTGTTTTATGTTCTATTAAAAAGATTTTATTTTGGACATTTATAATAAATCAAAAAACTTCTCTAAAACTTTTAAAAACCTCTAATCAGGATAAAATTATGCTGGAAAAAATACTTAACCTTGTTTTTGGAACAAAACCTGAAAGGGACAGGAAAAAGCTGCAGCCCTATGCTGACAGAATAAATTCCCTTGAGCCTATTTTTAAAAATATGACTCCCGAGGAAATGCTTTCCAAAACATGGGAATTTAAATCAAGAATAGAAAAAGGTGAATCTCTGGATTCAATACTTCCTGAGGCATTTGCTCTTGTGAGAGAGGCCTCTGTGCGAACTCTGGGTATGAGACACTTTGATGTACAGCTAATGGGAGGCGTTGTTCTTCACAAAGGTCAGATCGCAGAGATGAAAACAGGTGAGGGTAAAACTCTTGTTGCAACACTTCCTGTATACTTAAATGCCCTAACAGGAAAAGGGGTTCATGTTGTTACTGTCAACGATTATCTCGCCAGACGTGATGCTGAGTGGATGGGGCCAATCTATAAATATCTTGGTCTTACTGTTGGTGTAATTCAACACAATATGGGACATATTGAAAGACAAAAAGCCTATGCAGCGGATATTACATATGGAACAAATAATGAATTTGGTTTTGATTATCTCCGTGATAACATGGTGGAACACAAGAGCCTCAGAGTGCAGCGTGGACTCAATTACTGCATAGTTGACGAGGTTGACTCAATTCTCATAGATGAAGCCAGAACTCCTCTTATTATATCCGGTTCAGTTGAAGAGTCCACAAAGAAATACATACTCATAAATAAAATAATACCTCAGCTTAAAGAGGGTGTTGATTATGAGGTGAACGAAAAGGAAAAAAATGCAATCCTTACAGAAGCTGGGGTTGCTCATGTTGAAAAAATACTCAAGATTGATAATCTCTACGACAATAAGCACATAGACATAATTCATCACATCCATCAGGCTCTAAAGGCTCATACGGTATTTCATAGAGATGTTGATTACATAGTAAAAGATGGTGAGGTAATAATTGTTGATGAGTTTACAGGAAGGCTTATGCCTGGAAGGAGATTTTCTGATGGCCTTCATCAGGCGCTTGAGGCAAAGGAGAATGTAACTGTTGCAAGGGAGAGTCAGACTCTGGCATCAATAACTTTTCAGAATTATTTCAGAATGTATAACAAGCTCGCAGGTATGACAGGAACTGCAGAAACAGAATCTGTTGAGTTTAAAAAGATATATGGTCTGGATGTTGCAGTTATTCCTACAAATCTTCCACTTATCAGAAAGGATCATCCTGATAGAGTTTACAGAACTGAACGCGAAAAATTTAATGCAATTGTAAATGAAATTGTTGAGTATTCTCAAAAAGGCAGACCTGTTCTTGTTGGAACTATCTCAATAGAAAAATCAGAAAAACTTTCGCAGCTTTTAAAATCCAGAGGGATTATTCATAATGTTCTCAATGCAAAATATCACGAAAAGGAAGCTCAGATAATAGCAGAAGCGGGCCGGCCTGGCACTGTTACAATTGCTACAAACATGGCAGGTCGTGGAACTGACATTGTCCTTGGAGGTAAGAGATCTTACATTGATGACGTGGATAATCACAGACCTGTTCATGACCTTAAGCTATGGGAAGATTTTAGATATAAGATAATCAATTCTGAATTTGATGAAGCAGAAAAGCTAATTGAACAGATGCAGGGTCAGGATAAAAATAAAGCTCTGGCAATAGTAAAGAATGGAAGGGAATGGATTAAAAATCATAATATAGTTGTAGAGGCTGGAGGATTGCATATCCTTGGCACAGAAAGACATGAGTCCAGACGTATCGATAATCAGTTACGAGGACGTTCTGGACGACAGGGGGATCCTGGTTCCTCTCGCTTTTATCTCTCCCTGGAAGACGATCTCATGAGGCTCTTTGGCTCTGACAGGATTAGCAGAGTTATGGATAGACTGGGCATGGAAGAAGGTCAGGAAATAGAAAGTCCAATGGTTTCAAAGGCTATCGCCACAGCTCAAAAGCGAGTTGAGGGGAGGAACTTTGAAATAAGAAAGCATCTCCTTGAATATGATGACGTAATGAATGCACAGAGAACCTTTATCTACAAAGAAAGAAATGAGATTCTTGATGGGGCTGATCTTTCTGTAAAGATCTCTGGTTATTTTGCAGAGGTGCTTTCTGAGAGAATTGAATACTTCACCTTAGGAGAGCGTCACCCTGATCAATGGGATCTGGAAGGATTAAAGCTCTGGCTTAAGCAAAAATTTCTCTTTGACATCAATTATGATGAGATCAATCCCTTTGAGCTTTCTTTTGATGAGTTCAAAGATTTGATTATTGAAAATCTTTTACTTAAATATAAGGAAAAAGAGGAGCGAATAGGAACTGAGGATATAAGGATTCTTGAAAGGCTCATATCATTACAGGTTATTGACAATAAATGGCGAGAACATTTGCTGGCAATGGATCATCTCCGTGATGGAATCTGGACAATGGGATACGGAGAGAGAAATCCTCTGGTTGAGTATAAAATAGAAGGGTCAAGAATTTTTTCTAATATGTTGCTCAACATGAAAGAGGAAATCATAGAATACATGATGAAGGTTGAGGTGAGAAAAGTAGAAGTAGATGATACCCCTCAAAATGATATACCTTTTAAAAATGCAGAGGTTTTCCATCCAGAGGTTGATCAATTTGGAACTGGAGGAATTCCTGCAGGCCTTTCTTTAAAGGCAAAGAATACTACAGAAGAAAAATCTACAGAGGGTGGAGTTAAGCGCAAAAAAACAAGAAGGAGTAGAAGATAATGTCTGCACCACTTATGAAAAGTGTATCTGGTATAAGAGGAATAGTGGGAGAAACCTTTACCCCTGATTTGATTATAACCGTTTCATCTGCCTTTGCAGAATTTGTCAAATATGGCACAGTTGTTGTTGGGAGAGATTCACGCCCTACAGGTGAGGCCTTAAGTATGAATATAATATCCACCCTTGCCCTTTGTGGATGTAATGTAATCGATATTGGACTGGTGCCTACACCTACTGTGCAGATTATGGTGGAAGAATTAAAGGCTGATGGTGGTATTGTAATCTCGGCATCTCATAATCCAATTGAATGGAATGCCTTTAAGCTTATAAATAAAGAGGGCAGATTTCTCAATTCAAGTCAGATAAAAAAAGTGTTTTCTCTTATGGGGAAAAAGCCAAAATTCAGGAACTGGGATAAAGTTGGTAGAATAAGCTTCAACAGGGATTCATTTAGAGTCCATATAGAGAAAGTGTTATCAGTTGTTGATGTTGAATTAATAAGAAGCAAAAATTTTAGAGTTGTTATTGACTCTGTTAATGGTGCCGGAAGTGAGATTACAATTGAACTCTTGAAAAGGCTCAATTGCGAGATTATTCCAATTAACTGTTCTCCCAATGGCATCTTTCCGAGAGGGGCAGAGCCTCTTCCAGAAAATCTCTCAGCCCTATCTGCAAAGGTTAAAGAGGTGAAAGCCCATATTGGATTTGCACAGGATCCTGATGCAGACAGACTTGCTCTTATTGACGAGAAGGGTTTGCCCTGTGGAGAGGAATATACTATTGCTTTGGTCTCTGACCATTTACTTTCCAAAAAGAAAGGAAGGGTAGTTGTAAACCTTTCAACAACAAAAGCTGTGGAGGATATAGCACTAAGACATGGAGTTCTCTTTAAGAGAACAAAAGTTGGTGAAATTAATGTTGTTGAGGAGATGGTTAAAAATGGTGCAAGGATAGGAGGAGAAGGCAATGGGGGGATTATCTCCCCAGAAATTCACTATGGCAGAGATTCACTGGCTGGCATAGCCTATATACTTGAGATGATGGCTGAACGTGAGGAGTTTATCTCTCAAATACTATCAAAGCTTCCACAATACTATATGAAGAAAGGAAAGGTAACATTAAAAGCTGGCATAGATACCAACAAAATCTTTGATAAGATACGCTCAAATTTCCCTGGGGATAAAATCTCTACTATTGATGGTCTGCGAATAGATTTTGTTAAAAATCAGGACTTTAAAGGTGGATGGGTTCATCTCAGAGCATCAAATACTGAACCTATTTTTAGGATTATATCTGAGGCAGAAACTGTTCAAAAAAGCGAATCTATATATAAATATTTCAGCAAAATAATTACAGCTTAATTTAGATTGACTCAAATTTTTTACTTTTAAGAGATCTATAAGCTGCATCGACAATTTTAAATTCCATAATAATCCTATCAAGGGAAGGCTCCCATGGCCTTCCTGTTACGTAGGAGTCGATAAAGGACTTGATCATGGCTTTATATCCAAGAAAATCTCTTAGATCTGTAAAGATTTTTTTATTCTTTTTGCCATAGACAGAAGTAAGCAATCCATTGCTTTCAAAGGTTATTACCCCTTCTGTTCCATAGTATTTTGAAAGAGCCATACCTTTGAATTTATTAGGAATTCTCCATGAATGGAAGAGTTTACCTATCATTCCATTTTCAAATTTTACAAGTAATGTGATTGTGTCTTCAAAGGGAATATTAGTCTCGTATTCCACCTCTGGTTTTACTGCCATTACCTCTGTTGGTTTTGAGTCTGCCAGAGAAACAAGAAGATTGATCCAGTGGACCCCACCTTCAAGGAGAGCACCACCGCCCATCAAATCCTTGTTGGTTCTCCAACCAGTGATATTATCCTTATTGTATTTATTTATTTCCAGAGCAAGTGGCTTGCCTATGTCACCTTCACGCACCGCTGAAACTATTTTTGGCACAAAGGATTTAAACATATAGTTTTCTGCTACTGTGCACCTGACTTTATATTTCGAGACAGCAGTTGCAATTCTTTTTATTTCATGGAGATTCCGAGCTATTGGCTTTTCGATGATTATATGCTTTCCAGCCTTTGCAGCAGCAACAGCAATCTCTTCATGAAAAGCATGGGGAGTTGTTATAAATACTATATCAACCTTTTCGCTGTCAAAAATATGCTCAGGTTCAGGGAAGATATTTTCTCCCCTGAACTGAGATTTAAAGGCAAGTGCTTTTGCAACATCTGTATCATTAAAAAAAAGCGGTATAGCCCCGTATATCTTACGAAGATTTTTTGCATGGGTTTGAGCTATGTTTCCACATCCTACAAAACAAATTCCCGGTAATCTGGTTGTCATAGCATCAAATTCCTGTCAAAGTTTTTTAACATCCGCAGCAGTCATCACCGCAGCTGCATCCGCCTCCGCATGAACCACCACTGTTGAGACCAAACATAAGCTCCTCTTGTGTTGCTTCTCTTATGCCTATAACCTCAACATCAAAATGGAGTGTTTCACCTGCAAGGGGGTGATTTCCATCAAGTGTTACCTGGGCATCATCTATATCAACTATTGTGAGAATTTGCATTCCCTCTTCATCATAGGCCTGCAATTGCATTCCAACCTCAATCCCTTCAATATGAGAGAGTTTGCTTCTATCAATTTTTTGAACAAGTTCTTCATATCTTGGACCATAAGCATCTTCCGGTGCTATTACAGCATGAAACTTATCTCCAATTTTTTTGCCTTCCAGTTCTGTCTCAAGTCCTGGAATAATTGTTCCTGTACCATGAATATAGGCCAGTGGAGCATGATTTGCAGAAGAATCAAGAACATCCCCATTGTCATTTTTGAGCGTATATTCGAAGGTTACCACCTTGTTGTCTTCAACTTTAAGCATCTTATACCTCTTTTGTTAAAATTTAAACTTTAAAACATATCTAGATTTATTCCAAATCATTTTATTGATATGCCTTTTATACATCTTATATGTATACTTATATTATTAAAAGTTAATCTAAAAAATATGGTAAAATAATTCAAGAAAATATATTTATTTTTTGAGAAAAATAGCTAATTTAATTGCAATTTTGTCCTAAAATAGGCTTCATTATAAAAAAAATTATGGACAACCAGTGCTCTTTATTTAAAAAATCCCCTCATGGAGAGGTCTATGGTAGAAAATAAATCAAAGCACAGAATTGAAGTTTTTTATAAAGAGGAAGATCCGAGAGGCTATGCAGTAGCAGAAAAATTTAAAAAAATAGGTTTCAATGTCAATAAAGTTCAGCTTACAGACAATTATCTCATTAATATAGATTTTACTCCTGAGGAAATTCAGGAGGCTGGAGCTCTTCTTATTCAGCCAGTTACTCAATCCTTTACAGTTGACAGTCCCTATATTCCAGAGTTTAAATTTGACTATTGCATAGAAGTTGGATTTTTGCCTGGTGTTACAGATAATGTTGCTCATACTGTTCGTGAATCTCTTGAGGATAAATTCAAAAAAACCTTTGATAAAGAGAAATCAGTTTTCTATACAATATCTTATTTTTTTGCAGGCATTGCTAACTATGATGAAGCACAACAAATTGCCAGAGAGTTATACAATCCCTTAATTCAGCGAATAAAAATTTTATCCCATGATGAATATCTAAAAAATGCTGGGATGGGATATGACATTCCTGTAGTTCATCTTTCCAGCAAAAACACTATAAAAAAAGTTGATCTCAATGTCCCTGAAGAAGAATTGCAGCAGATAGGTCGCGAAGGTATAAAGGATGACGATGGAACTCCCCGTGGTCCCCTTGCCCTTGATATGCTCTCGATGCAAGTTATAAGAAGTTATTTCCTTGAAAAAGAAAGGCGCAACCCTACAGATATTGAGCTTGAGTCAATTGCTCAGACATGGAGTGAACACTGTAAACATACTATATTTGCAGCCGCACTTGATGATGATGTTCCAGAGGGTATTTTTAAAGCATATATACGAGAAGCAACTATAAGGATATGTAGAGAAAAGGGAGAGAAAAACATTTGCGAATCTGTTTTTACTGATAATTCTGGCGGTATTACATTCGACGAAAACTGGATCATTTCTGACAAGGTGGAGACTCATAATAGTCCAAGTGCACTTGATCCCTTTGGTGGTGCAATTACAGGTATTGTTGGTGTAAACAGGGATTCAATAGGCTTTGGTCTTGGTGCAAAACCTATTGCAAATCGCTATGGATTTTGTTTTGCCTATCCTGAGGATGAAAAGCCTCTTTATAGAGATAAAGATCCTCAGTCACGACTTCTATCTCCCAGAAGAATAATGGAGGGGGTTATTCAGGGTGTAAATGCTGGTGGCAATACTTCTGGAATTCCGACTCCTCAAGGCTTTATATATTTTGATGAAAGATATAAAGGTAAGCCACTTGTCTTTGTGGGAACAGTGGGTCTTATGCCAAAGGTCTCAGCTGGAAGGAGTTCTGTTAATAAAAAAGCTATGCCTGGCGATTTAATAGTTGTTGCTGGTGGAAGAGTTGGCAAAGATGGAATCCATGGAGCTACATTTTCCTCTGAGGCATTGAGCTCTGGTAGTCCAGCTACTGCAGTGCAAATTGGAGATCCTATAACTCAAAAAAAATTGTCAGATGCAGTAGTAAAAGAGGCAAGAGACGCAGGGCTTTACAATTCCATAACTGATAATGGTGCAGGTGGAATATCCTGCTCTGTCGCAGAAATGGCAAAGGAATGCGGCGGATTTGAGGTGGATCTGGAAAAAGTTCCTCTTAAGTATCCTGGTCTTTCTCCATGGGAAATATGGATAAGTGAATCACAGGAACGGATGACTTTTTCTGTACCTGAAGATAAAGTTGAAAGTTTTATTTCTCTCTTAAATAAAAGAGGAGTAGAGGCTACTATCATTGGGAAGTTTACAAATAGTGGTCGTGGCATTGTAAGGTATAATGGTGAAGTCATTTATGACCTCGATATGAATTTTCTCCATGATGGTCTCCCAAAAAAGCAACTGAAAACAGAAAAGGTTGATTGCGCCATTGAAAAGGTTAACTTCCATGAACCATCAGATCAAAAAGAGATTTTTCTCAAGATGATAAGCAGCCACAATCTCTGTAGCTTTGAGTTTATATCCACACAATACGATCATGAGGTGCAGGGGAATTCTGTAACAAAACCTTTACAGGGCAGAGGGAAGGTAAACTCCAATGTAACTGTAATCAGGCCTCTCCTTGATTCATGGAAAGGTGTTGTCCTTTCTCAAGGATTATACCCCTCATACAGCGATGTTGATACCTACAGAATGGCTGCCTGCTCAATTGATACTGCCATCAGAAATTGTATATCTGCTGGAGGTTCTCTTGACCATCTTGCCATACTTGATAACTTTTGTTGGTGTGATTCCAACAATGCCCATAGGCTATGGCAATTAAAGAATGCCGCAAAAGCCTGTTATGATTATGCAGTTGCCTATGGCACTCCTTTTATCTCTGGTAAGGATAGCATGTTTAACGATTTTAAGGGCTATGATGAAAATTTTAACAAAGTAGAAATCTCAATTCCTCCAACTCTTCTTATATCCTCAATTGGCGTGGTTAATGACATAAGAAAAGCTCAGACAATTGACTTTAAGTTTGCTGGAGATTTAATATATCTCATTGGCATAACATCTGATGAAACAGGTTGCAGCCAATACAATGCCTTAATGGGAAATTTAATTAAGGGAAAAGCCTTTACTGGAGAGAATGTCCCAGAGGTTGATGCTCTTCTCTTTAAGAAGATATATTATGCAACAGAAAAGGCAATTTCCGATGAACTCATAAGCTCATCCATAAGCCTTGAGAAAGGAGGACTTGCTATAGCTCTGGCAAAATCAGCAATTGCAGGAATAATTGGATGTGAGATCCGTTTAAAAGATGTCCAGACTAAAAATGTGCTTCGCAATGACATAATTTTATATTCAGAGTCCCAGGGTCGATTACTGGTTTCAGTGAATCCTTCTTTAAAAGATAAATTTGAAAGCTATTTTAAAGATCTGCCCATATCTCTAATTGGAACTGTGAGAGATGATTCTGAATTTATAATTTATGGCCAGAAAGATGAACTCCTTATTCACAGTAATGTAGATGAGTTGAATTTAAATTATCGTAAAACTTTAAATATATATTGAGGTTAAAATGGCTATCCCCTTAACATTACTTCTTACAGGTTATGGAATTAATTGCGAAGAGGAAACTGCTTTTGCTTTCCAGAAATCTGGTAGCAGAACAAAAATTATTCATATAAACGATCTCATAGAGGATCGCAAACTTTTAAACGAAGCTCAGATTCTTGTATTTCCAGGGGGATTTTCATATGGAGATGATACTGGAAGCGGTAAGGCTCTGGCAAATAGAATAAAAAATAATCTCTTTGATGAAATCATAAATTTTGTGGCCAGAGATACATTGATTCTTGGTATATGCAATGGATTTCAGGTGATCACAAATCTCGGGCTTGTGCCAGCCTTATGTGGTTTTACAGGTATGGCTGAGGTTGCTCTTGAGCATAATAAGACATTTAGATATCAATGCAGATGGGTAGATTTGGAAATAAATAGCAAATCGCAATGTATTTTTACAAAAGGGATAAATCGTATTCACATACCAGTTGCCCATGGTGAAGGTAATTTTTTTGCAACTCCAAAAGTTTTACAGCAGCTTGAGGAGCTAAATCTTGTAACCATGAGATATATTAAGCCCTCAGGGGAGCCAGCTAATCAAGAATTTCCCTTTAACCCCAATGGTTCTGTAAATGATATAGCATCTATTTGCGATAAAACTGGAAGAATAATGGGGATGATGCCTCATCCTGAAAGAGGAATGTTTTTCACACAGAGAGATGACTGGACATATCTGAAAGAAAAATATAAAAGGGAAGGCAAAGAACTTCCAGAATATAGTGATGGAATTGCCATATTCAAAAATGCTGTTGAATACTTTTTGTAAAACAGGTGAATCAAGATGAATAAATTTAAAATCGCTTTACTTTTTTCGATATTTGCTTTAGCATCTTTCTCTTCTCTTTCATGTTCAAATTTTTTTGTTAATTCCTTAAGCTCAAAAAAGATTGCAGAACTTAAAAGCGGTGAGGGGCCAGGTGAAGTCTTAATTGTAAGAGATGAATACACTTTGAATGAATTGACCTTTAAAGTTGAGGTTGTGGATAATAAAATTTTAATTGCAGACAATAGCTTAAAGAGATTTCAAGTTCTTGATAGCGATGGAAAGCCTGAATTGATTATTGGAGGAAAAACTACTCAACAATTTAATGGATATAAAAATTTCAACTTTGGAGTTATAGGAGCCTTTACCATGGATTCGTCAAAGAATCTTTATGTCCAGAATAGGCTCGAAACAAGGCTAAATTCATCTTCCGCTGAGGGCTCTAATTTTTCACCTTCTTATATACTTGTTTTTGATGCTAATGGAGATTTGCAATATACCATGGGGAAACTTGGAACACCAGAATTTCCATTCTTTTATATTGAAAAGCTCTTTGTAGATGAAGATGACAGGCTGCATGTTATTTCCAGAAGTTTTAATTCCTGGGAACTTTATAGATTTAACAAGAAAAAGAGAGAAAGATTTATTGATTTTTCTAAATTTGAATTTAAAGAAAAAGATGACAATAACACATATAATGGAATTATCGAAAATCTGCTTCTATTTAGAAATGGGAATGAGATCATAATATCAGTTGCCTTTTATCACGATGTGAGATTTAAATACAGGAAACTATATATATATTCTCTTGAAAAGGAAAAGTTCATAAGGGAAATAGGTAGCTTCCCAGATCCGAAGAATGTTCCCTTTGGCATATCAGATGATAAAATTGTATATTTCTGGAATATTGAAGGCAAGGATATAAAATTTATGCTAACAAGCCTGGATGGAGACATTATAAATAATGTTCGCCTCAAGCTTGATCCTAAGATTATTTTTTCAAAAATAATACCTGACAATGAAGGGGATCTCTATTCCTACCAGGTATCTGGAAATACATTGCAAATTTTTAAATGGAATTAGATTTTAATTAAGTTTATGCAAGCCATAGGATAAATAAAGAATGAAAGTTGTCACATCTGATATCATGAGAGAAATTGATCGCAGAGCAATTGAGGAGTTTTCAATACCTGCTGTTGTACTCATGAACAATGCAGGTAAATCTGTTGCTGACTTTATAATATCAAGATTCAAAAAATCCACTGTTTATATTTTTTGTGGCACAGGCAATAATGGAGGTGATGGCTTTACTGCTGCTTTTTATCTTTTTAATGCAGGATTTAATCCAGTGATCTATATATCCGGCAAAAAAGAAAAGATAAGTTCTGTTTCTCTCATATTTCTTGATATATGCGAAAAGCATAAGATTCCAATTACTTATATAACAGAAGAGAATTTTTCATCAATTGAGATCAAAACAAACTCACTAATAATTGACGCCCTGACAGGAACTGGATTCAATGGAAGACTCACTGGAGTTATGAGCCATCTTGTAAATTTCATAAACACCTCTGACTCTCCTATTATTTCTGTGGATATACCCAGTGGCATACCCTCTGATGGTCACACTCCGGAAGGAGATTTTGTTCGTAGTGATTACACAATAACTATGGGGTTACCCAAAATTTCACTTGTTACCTATCCATGCAAAAATTTTTGTGGAGAGCTCATAGTTGCAGATATTGGTTTCCCTGCTCAGCTAACTTCTGACAGAGAGATAAAAACAAGTCTCATAGAAAAAGACTTTGTTAAATCTTCAATGTCTAAATATCCAGATGATGACATACACAAGGGGAATAAAGGGATTTCTCTAATAGTTGGAGGTTTTGATGGCATGGAGGGAGCAGCTTTGCTTTCTGCAACTGCTATGTTTAGAACTGGTACAGGACTTGTTACAATTGCAACAAGCGAATCAGCTCGCCACAATATTGCAGGTAAAATTCCGGAGGTTATGACTTTTGCTATAAACAAAGAGGGTAGCAATATTGATAATCTTTTTTCCAAGGGCATTGACACTTTGTTGATAGGTCCTGGTCTTGGTAGAGGTGATTTCTCTGAGAAAATTTTTTATCAAGTTATGAATTCCGCATCTATATGTGGAGTAAAAAATATAATTATCGATGGAGATGGACTCTTCTTTTTTGCCTCTTATATTAAAAACAATGGGCTCAGCAAAGATATTGATTATATAATTACACCACATTTTATGGAAGCATCCAGAATTATGTCTATCCCTGTGGAAGAAATTAGATCAAATAGATACCGCTTTGCCATTGAGCTTGCACAAAAGACTGGCTGTATAACTCTTCTAAAGGGTCCAGCTTCAATAGTTACAGATGGTGAGTTCACTTTTATAAATACCTCAGGGAATAGAGCCCTTGCCACAGCTGGCTCTGGTGATGTTTTGTCTGGTATAATTGCAGCCCTGGTAAACAGGGTAGAAGAACCATTACATGCTGTATGTGATGCTGTTTTTATTCATGGACTGTGTGCTTCTCTGTGGTCGGAGGAATTTCCTAAAGACTCAATGAGCTCAAGCGATATAATTCATAATATACCCAAAGCTATTAAAAAAATTTTAAATAATCAGTAATAGTTACCTATGAATAAGAAGTATAAAGCTCCATGTAATTTATGTGGTGGTAAATGTTGTGAGTATATTGCCATAGAGATTGATAAACCAAAAAATAAAAAAGATTATGATGTGATTCGTTGGTATCTTTCCCATAAAAATGTTAATGTCTTTATTGATCATGATAATAAATGGTATGTGGAATTTAGGACTCCATGCGAATTCCAAAAACCCAACAAAAAATGCGGGATATATGCAAATAGGCCTGATATATGCAGAAGACATGGAGTCTCCCATGGTGACTGTGAGTATTATGATCTTCCATATAGAATGATTTTTAGAAATACCAAGGAATTTGAAGATCACCTTGACCAAAAAACTATAGACTGGCGATTCAAATATAATGATTAGAAACATAAGTCTAAAGATCTGGAGCTAATTTCCGATATTTTTACTATGAGAAAATTGTTATTTATCATATTCTGCACTATTATTGCGCTATTGATTGTATCTTTCAAAAGCCACATAGAAAAAAAAGATCCAATTGATAATTCCTTTATAATAGAAAATCTCAAAATGGAAACAGATTCTGCACCTATTGCGGAAGGATCCGATAGCGATGGTGATATAATATTTGATGATTCCTTCTATAAAAGTATAAGTGGTGATAAAACAGAAAAACTAAAACCTGTAGCAAGTGGTATTTATCATGAAATGAAAAGCAAAGATAGCCGCTGGCATATAGTTAACTATAAAATAAAAAGGAATGACACACTATCTCAAATAGCAAAACGTTATGGTATAAGCATAGATGTTATTCTGGAATTAAATAATATTACCAAAAACACTTCATTAAAAAAAGGGGATATTATATCAATTCCATCAAGAGAGGGGGTCTTCCATAAAATCTCGAGAGGGGACACCTTAAGCAAAATTGCAAAAAATTATTCGGTTGATGTGGAATCAATTGCAAAGCATAACAATATTGAAGCCAATAACATAATTGCAGGCACTGAGATATTTATACCAGATGGGAAAAAAACAGAAATTGTAAATAAGAAATCTATCAGTGAAAAGAGAGATAGTGCCATTGCAAAGGCTGACAGAAAAAAAAGAGAAGAAAAAAATATAGCCTCGTCTTCTAAAATACAGCCAAGCAACAAGCTCAAACTTTCGTGGCCGCTCCACGGTTCAATAACCTCTTCTTTTGGGTATAGAAAGCATCCTCTTACTGGAGAGAAAAACTTTCACTGTGGTCTTGATATAGGAGCTGATGTTGGGACACCTGTTTATGCTGCTGCTGATGGAGTGGTAATATTCAGTGGCTGGAAAGAGGCCTATGGTAAACTAATTGTCATACAACATAAAAATAATTATATAACAGTATATGGTCACAACAGTCAGCTCTTTGTTGAAGAAAATGAAACTGTTGAGCGAGGACAAAAAATTGCCTTAAGCGGAATGACTGGCGGAGTTACAGGTCCTCATCTACATTTTGAAATAAGGCGAGGTATAGTTCCACTGAATCCTCTGAGGTTTTTAAAATGAAGTTGGTAATCCGCAGTTTTTCCATGGTGCTTTTAATTTGCCTGCTAAATGGCAACTCACTTTTTGCCATATATAAATATGAAGGCGACAGTAAGGCAATTACAATTTTTTTTAACAGAGATGACCGCAAAGGCAAAAAAGCTGTTGTAAAGGGCAAAATAGTTTCTCTATCAACCAGTGAAGAGCTCACAGAAGATGATCTCACCGGATCTGCTCATATAAAGACCAAGGCTACGGTTAGACTTTTTGAACGGGACAATGTCTATCCAACATCTATACTTTATGTTATTGATCCAAACAACATAGTTGTTTCCAAATTTGAAGTAAAATATTTGTTTAACAGTATAGGAATGGGGGATATGCTTGTGGGCTATGGTAATTTTAAGCTGAGCAATCCCGGATATAGGGTCATTCAGTTGAATGATTTTCCTGACAGGAATGATTCTGCGATCCTTAAATCACGAGGTGATTATTTTGCCAGAACAGGGGATTTGGGGCAGGCTATTGACTATTATAAAAAAGCTATTGCCAGCGATCCAACAGATCCAGCTGGTCATCTTGGGCTTGGACTGATTTATTACAAGGATTCAGTTTTTAACTTTGCAGCTGCCGAACTGCTCAAGGCACATAAGTATATTGACCGGCTCTATGATAATGAAGATCGCTTTGTTTTACTAAAAACACTTGCAGAGATCAGATTTATAGAGGCATACGAGAGCTATAACACTCAAGAAAATAAAATCAAATTTAGAAAAGAGGGCATAGCTTACTGCAAAGAGGCTCTTCGTGTAAATCAAGCCTCTGTGGACATAAATTTCTTGCTTGGAGAGTTTTATTACAGAGATTTTAAAGATAATACAACTGATGAGGACTTGGCAAAGGAATATTACCAGCGAGTTATTGAATATCAGCCATTGCACAGTAAAGCAAACTTGAGGCTTGCCCAAATTGCAGTGAAAAACAACCACAAGAAAATTGCGCTTTTCTATGCTAAAAAAGCTGTTGATGGCGATCCATCAAATCAGGAGGCACTGGAGCTTCTGAAAAGGCTCCAGTGATAAAGACTACAAGCTTTTTCTTTACCTCTTAAGTTATCTTTCTTGACAGAGAGATTGTTTTATTTTAAAATACCTTGCCGGTTGTAAGAAATATGCTAATAACACTATTACTTTTAACACTTGCCTTTGCTTTTTGCTTTCAATTTCTGCTTATTATTCTTTATGTTTCCAATAAATCTGATAACTACTTCAAGTCTCTTCTTGGCACTTTTATCATCAACACAACTTTGATGATTCTCATAAGCATTGTTGCAATAGGCAATCCAGAGGACGTCTACTCCATAAATATTAAATTTGTAAGCTGGGTTGTTTCTGGGATTATATGCTTTTTTGTACTCATACTAAAAATAAGTATTACAATCAGAATTGTAAAAAGAACCAAAGATCCACAATATTATGATATTAATTTTTTTGGCAAAAAAGTATACAAACCGGGGCTTGTCAGGCCAAAGGAATTTTTGGCATTAATAGCTTCAGTTCCTATTTTTTTGCTAATTGGAGCATACTTCGTTGCAAGGTTGATAAATTTAATTTTATATGGCCATATTTGATTTTTTGAGAAGCGATATAATCTCTATGTGATGAGTTCCTGGAAACATGTCAATGAAAATCAAATCTGACAGTCTGTAGCTATTGCTTATAAAATCTTTTAGATCTCTTGCAAAGGTAGCTGGATTACAGGATATATATACAATCAATTCTGGATTTATGGCATTTATTGTTTTTCGGCCTTTTTTTGATATGCCAGCTCTCGGCGGATCTATGACTACAACATCTGCACTATACCTAAAAGGATTTATATTTGACTCTGCCTCAGCAATAAAATCTAAATTAGTGACGTTATTTAAGCCACAATTCACTTTACCATAGCGAAGGCTATCTCTATTTATTTCAAAGGCAGCCCCACGTTGAAAGTGTTTTGCCAGAGGCAGTGAGAAAAAGCCACAACCACAGCATATATCAAGAAAGAATTCTCTTTTCCTTGCAAAGGTGGCAAATCTTTCCACAGCAAGCATCATATCTTTGCGAAGAAATCTATTTGCCTGGAAAAAGCCATGTATATCTCTTTTGTATAAAATTTCATTTTCCCTTTCAGTTATTTCAATTTTAGATTTCTCTGTGGCAAAAAAAACCTTTCCTTCAAAATCAAGGGCAGCTGTAACCTCACCATCAAAAAAGCGTTGAGTGTTATTGATCTCCTCTATAATTTCCTCAGCAAGGAGCAAGCATCCATCTCCTGGAAAGGTAGCTATATCATTGGAATTCTTGCGATAAAATCCAATTTTAGCGTCACTTACAAAAAATCTTGTATGGCTTCTATAGTTAAACCTCTTTGAATTAATTGTTTTAATTTCTGGAATATCCTCATCTACAAAAGCAGCAATTCTTTTAATCTGTTCTTTGATAATTTGCTTTTTAAATAAAAGCTCATTTTCATAATCAACCTGTAAATAAGAACATCCCCCACATATATCAAATAGCTGGCACTGAGGAGTAATTCTTAATGGAGAGGCTTCCTGTAGATGAGATATTTTTGCTGTGATAAAATCTGATTTTTCAGAAATTACCTTATATTCAACAACATCACCTGGAATAGCATTTTCAACAAAAACAATTTTTCCATTAGATTTTCCTATTCCATATCCGCCAAAGGCAATTTTGTCGATTTTCAAATAATTATTGACTTGCATTCCTATTAGTGTTATTTAATAAATCTTTGAGTCAATTAAAAAACAGGAACAGATTCTATGAAGCTATATAATGTGTCAATATTTTCACTGTTTATAATTTTATTTTCCCTGAACAATTTTCAATGCACTAAAAAAAAGGTTTTTGAAGAACTTGAGCCTAACAATACCTTCACAACAGCAACACCTCTTGAGATTAATCAATCCTGTCAGGGAACTTTGGCAACAGATGACGATATTGATAACTACATAATAAGGCCAAGGGAAGATCTCATTGTTAAAATTGAACTTAGCCCAGTTAAGGGGGTGAACCATGCCTTTGATATTTGGGAGATTAATTCTGGAGTGCCAAAACTTTACAAATCTGTGGATGATAATAGAAAATCCTCCCCAGAGATGATTGCAAATCTCTTTGTTACATCAGGGGATTATATAATAACAGTTCGCCATGGAGAGCTTGATGCAAAAAAGGGGAATTCTGAAGATAAGTATACTCTCCGAGTAACTGCTGTGAGTTATACTCAGCATGAAGAAAAGGAACCAAATGACTCCATGAATTTCGCAAATCAAATCGTAGATGGTGAAACAATCTCAGGATATTTTTCTCCATCAAGAAACAGAAATAATGAAAACCAGGCCAATGCTTTCAGAGAGGAGGACTGGTTTAGAACAGAGATTATAGCTACAGAAGAATCTCCTGTCACAGTGGATGTAATTTTATCTGGCGTTAACGGGGTTGACTCAATACTCTGTCTTTATGACTCTGAGATGAACCTTCTTTACAGTGCAGATAACTCCGGTGAGGGAGCAGCAGAAAGCATTAAGAGTTTTGGCATAAATAAAAGCAATTCCTATTATATCATGGTTGCGACAAAATCATATCAATATAATAATACAGAAAAGTATTCCTTATCCCTTAAAGTCAATGCCTTTGATAAAACCTCTGAATTTGAACCAAACAATTCCTTTGAAACTGCCAGCAAAATATTCAATAATTCGATCAATGGGAATATTCATAATTCAGGAGACGTGGATTTTTTTATGTATTCAGCTGCAGAGTCTTATCTAAATATTAAGCTAATCCCGGATAAGAGCTTAGATGCGGTTTTGACTATTTTTGATTCTTCAAAGAATAAAACTATGGAAATAAACAATAAAGGAGTTGGAGAAGCGGAAATTATTCCATCTGTTTATTGTGATGGACTTATATACATTAAAGTTAATGCTGTAAACTCAGTGGTGGATGCACCCTATGAAATTGTAATAGAGCAAATGCAATATGATTCTGATATTGAACGAGAGCCTAATAATAGTTTGAAAGATGCTAATGCTCTGCATGAGCAAATATCAGGATTCTCTTCATATAAAGGTGACAGGGACTATTATATTGTAAAGACAAATGGAAAAGTTCGCTATAAGATAAATGTAGAAGCTCCTCTTAATGGGACAATTAAAATTTCTACTACAGATCAGATGGGCTATATTATAAAAACAAAAACAATTTCAAAAGGTGAAAAGTATTCAATGAGAGAACTCTTTGATAAAAAAGGGTATATTATAGTTGAATCAGTGATAGAGGATTATGAAAATCCATATACAATCGAACTTGAGGAGGTGCAATGAAAGATAAACTTGTATTGATATTGACCCTGCTTTTAATTTTTAGTTTAGCATGTTCAAAAGATCAAATAAAGAAAGAAGAAAAACCGAAAAAACCTGAAGAAATAACTGATAATAATTTTATTCTGATAATCTCTGACATTGATATAAGCAATCCAGAAAATGATAGGCGATGTTACTACAACGTTTATATAGATAAAATTGATTCTGGGAGAACCACAATTGCCCTTGAGTCTCAAAAAAAGATTTTTGAAACCAGGCTTGAGCCAGACAGGCATCTTGTAAAAATAGAAAAATGGGTACTGGATGAGGATCAGGGGAAGTATGTTAAGTTAAATAATATACTTCAGCCAAAACCTGATTTTATATATGTTGATATAAAAGAGGGGGTAGTTTATAAAATTATTATTGAATCTACATCAAAGGGAACAACGCTTTATAATGTTCTTATGGAATAAAGCTCTATCCAACAAAAGAGGATAGAGCTTAGATAGTAGCTAATTTTTTGCAATATTGGATTTTTTGTTGTTAAAATTGATCACTACTTTTATTGGCACTTCATAATCTTGACGGGCATTCCACATATAAAATCCTTTAATATCTGACTCATATACAGCCCTTAGCTGGTCCTCAATATACTTTTCATAAGGAATATCATAGAGCTTCATTCTGAACGCTTGTATCCAGGTTACAATTTGTGCATTTTTAGCTCTTTCCTTTGCTTTTTTTGATGTCTGAAGCACTGTAAAATATGGATCCTTCATCAACTTTTTGCTCCATGTGTAGTGAGAGGGATAAGCCATAGGGCAGATTATATCAACGACCTTATCCATGCTTTCCATTTTCTGGCCTATTATATCATCCTGATTAAGAGGAATTCTTCCAAAAATATCAGCCTGATAGCGAACATTATATGCCTTAAGCTCTTTTTTTACCCGTAATATAAAATTTTCTATAAAGGCGTATCTCTCTTTTATTGTCACATGTTTGTTTTTATTGGAATCGTTAAATCTTATATAATCAAATTGAATTTCTTTGAATCCGTTTTTACATGCACTTTCTGCAATATCAATTTTATCCTTTATATATTCCTCACTAACAGGCCACTCTTTAAGCCCATCAGGGAAAATAACAATTCTTGCAACTGGATGCAAGCCATTATCCTTAACATATTGAACATGTTCTGCAGGCACAATGCATTTTGCAAATTTTGAGCTCTGGACATCAATCACAAGAGTGTTTAAATCTGCCATTTTAGCCTTTTCCACAAAGCCCTTGAGCTTCTGGAAGTTTAAAGCTGAGTCAACTGTGAGATATATCCCTTTATAAAAGCTGGGATAGCTATATTCCCTTTCTTTTTGTGTTTCTGCCACTGCATTTTCAGCTTTATTTGGAGTATTCGTAGCATTGGTAAAATTAAAAATCCAGCCTCCGACCAAAAGGAGCACTACTACTGCTGCTGCAGAAATTAAAAAAATGCGTTTTTTCATTGCAACCTCAAAAATTTTTGTTATTTTATTTATTCTATCGTCATCATAATAGAAGGACTTTGATTTTTTATGCTATATTTGTCAAAAATTATTTGAATTGCAAAATAAGATTTTACATTTTGCATAAAAAAACATCAAAATATTGACAGATTAAATGTCATTGGAGTAAATTAAAAATAAACCTTGAAGGACTGGGCATCAACTTGACTATCCCAAAAGACAAAATAGATTACATCAGAGAGCGAATACGGATTGAGGATATAGCCTCACGGTATATCCCATCGCTTAAGAAAAAAGGTAAAAACTACATAGGGCTTTGCCCTTTTCATAAAGAGAATACACCATCTTTTGTGGTATCTCCAGATAAGCAAATTTTTCATTGCTTTGGATGCAATGCCGGAGGCAATGTATTTACATTAATTTCAAAACTGGAAAACATATCATTCATCGACAGTGTAAAAAAAGCAGGAGAGATGGTTGGGGTTATTGTATCTGATGAAAAAAACGAAGATGATTCCTATGAGAAAATAAAAAAAATCAATCTCCATGCTTTAAAATTTTATAAAGAGTTTATTGTATCAGAGGCAGGAACTCCTGCTGTAAAATATTTAGAGAAAAGAGGGCTAACCTTGGATAAGCTTTCCCAGTTTCATATAGGCTATGCACCTGATGAGTGGGACAGATTTTCATTATTGTTAAAGAAATATGGTCAGGATTTATCGATTGCAGAAAAAATTGGCCTTGTAAGCAAATCAAGCAGGGGAGGGTATATTGACAAATTCAGACATAGATTAATGTTCCCGATTTTTGACAGAAATGGAAATGTTATCGCTTTTGGCGGCAGGGTTATTGATGATAATTTACAGCCCAAATATCTCAACTCGCCAGAGTCTCCTGTTTTTCAAAAAAGGAGTATACTATATGGATTGCACCTTGCCGCAAATGAGATCAAGGAGTCCGATAGAGCAATAATAGTAGAGGGATATTTAGATGTAATTGGATGCCATATCAATGGAATACAGAATGTTGTAGCTCCCCTCGGCACTTCCCTTACCGAAAATCATGTCAAAATTCTATCACAACTATGCTCAGAGATAGTTTTGCTTTTTGATTCTGATTCAGCAGGTATGAGGGCTGCTGCAAGAAGCATAGAGATATCTCAGGACTTTAACATTAATGTTAAAATAGCCATACTGCCAGAGGGAGATCCTTTTGATTTTGTGATGTCCCGCGGTCCAAGGGAATTAATGATTATTATAGATAAGGCTATTGCACCTGTGGATTTTCAGATTGGAAATATCATAAAAAACACAAGAGGTCTTGATAAAGTTGTTATACTAAAAAAACTCTTTGATGTTATAAAAAGAGTCAAATTCGAAACTAAACGCTTTGAATATATCAAAAAAGTTGCAGAAATTCTAAGACTAAATGAAGAGGCTGTTAGAAGTGACTTTTATAATTATATCAAAAATGATTCTATCACTATTTTGAAAAAAAATGAGGAAATCCCTAAACAGCTAAACTCTGAAACTAAACTCTACAGAGATTTACTTGAGTTAGTTTTACTTTACCCCGAACTGGCAGAAAATCTTCTTCTGGATTTTTCACCTGAAGAAATAAAAGATGATGTATCGCGCAATATAATGAGGGCTATTTCTGATCTATACGCTAAAGAAAATAAGCTACAGACTGATAAAATATTTGACTTTTTTCAAAAAGGATCAGAAATGGATTTTTTGAGCAGAGTTTTAAAAAAATACTCAGAATCGGGTAATATAGAAGATCCAAATGCCGCTTATACAGAAATATATGTTAAATTAAAATTACACTCTATCGATACTAAAATTACAGAATACACTGAAAGGATGAAAAATTCAGGCGGTGACAATCTTGAATATCTTGCAGAAATAGAAATTCTAAGACGTGAAAAGGAAAAACTTGTTAATTATATGTATAATAGAGGCTCTTTGAAAGTAACTTAATGCCTTATTTTGTGTCATACTACTTTTTATAAAAAATTTTTTAGCAGGTATAATCGAAATATGAGTAAAAATGATCTTGTTCTTGAAAACATTGCAGAAGTAAAAAAGTTAATTGAGCTTGGTAAAGCCAATAACGAGGTCACCTATGATGAAATAAATGAAATACTGCCAGATAAGTTGCTTAATTCTGAAAAAATAGACGATATTTTTATACTGCTCAATCAGATGGGCATTGATGTAGTTGAAGAATCTACTCGTAAAGTTACTCCAGATGTTATCAGTAAAAAGAAAACTACATCTAAGAAAAATCTGGCAGCATCACCAGATGATACCTCTCACGTTGATGACCCCATAAGGCTTTACCTGAAAGAGATAGGCAAAGTGTCACTTCTGTCAGGGGAGCAAGAGGTGGATTTAGCAAAGAGAATTGAGGAAGGAGAGATTATCATTGAAAAGGCTGTAATCAATTCATCTTTGCTTGTAAATGAACTTATAAAGAATCATCCAAGGGTTACCTCTGGCAAGATAAAACTGACTGAGATATTGAGGATAAATAGGCTCTATTACTTTTCATCTGTTGACCTCTCTGATTTGGAGAAGAAATACAATGCTAAGATGAAAATAGTAATTGATGAAGACTCCAAAATTTTGAAGTTACAAAATAAAATAAAGCGATATGAAGAAGATTCACCAGAGGCCCAGAAGATAAAAGAAGAAATTGCCAAATCAAAAGAAAAAATTCGCCAGGCCATTGAGGAACTGGAGATAGGCGAAGAGGAGATCTCTAAGATTTCCCATAAAATTCAATCAATGGTCAAGAGAATTGATGAGACCTATAAATTTTTCAAAGAAATAGAAGAAAAGTATAACAAGGATTTAAAAGAGCTCAAACACTTTGCAAGAAAAGTTGAAAAAGATGAAGACATTGATCTTATTATAAAAGAATTGAAACTCAAAAATAAGGATGAATTGCTTGAGATTGTTAAGGATATAAGAAACAACGAAAGAAAAATCCGCAGGATCGAGCAAGAGGCAGGGGCAGAGGCTGACGACATACTTGAATGGGGGAAGCAAATTGCCTATGGCCAGAGGAAAATTCAAAGAGCCAAGAAAGAGCTGATAAATGCAAACTTAAGATTAGTTGTCTCTATAGCAAAAAAATATGCTAATAGAGGAATGCACTTTTTTGATCTCATTCAGGAAGGAAACATAGGCCTTATAAAGGCAGTTGATAAATTTGAGTATCGAAAGGGATATAAATTCTCCACTTACGCTACATGGTGGATACGTCAGGCAATAACAAGAGCAATATCTGATCAGGCAAGGACAATACGCGTTCCTGTTCATATGATTGAACAGATCAATAAAGTAATGAGAGAAACAAGGTTATTCCAGCAGGAGTTTGGTAGAGAACCGACCCCTGAGGAGCTTGCAGATAGACTTGGCTGGCCTGTTGCAAAAGTCAAGGCTGTTAAAAATGTTGCAAGAGAGCCTATATCCCTTGAAACCCCTGTGGGCGAAGAAGAGGACTCATTACTTGGCGACTTCATTGAGGACAAGGATGTTGATTCACCTGCAAACACAGCTGCTCACAGGTTATTAAATGAGCAGATTATGGCTGTTCTCAACACTCTTCCTGCAAGAGAGCAAAAGGTCATAAGAATGAGATTTGGACTTGATGATGGATATGCCCATACGCTTGAGGAAGTTGGATATGTATTTAAAGTTACAAGGGAGAGAATCAGGCAGATAGAAGCAAAGGCTCTGAGAAGATTGCGTCACCCCACCAGAGCAAGAAAGCTTAAAGATTATCTGGATTATATGTAATTACAACTACAAAGTTTTGTGATGCAAAAAAAAATAAAACAGATAGCAATCATAGGCGCAGGTTCCTGGGGAACTGCTGTGGGAAAGGTCATAGCAGAAAATCACCCAGGAATTATTGTTAAGATGTGGGCTTATGAAAAATCTACAGTAAACTCCATAAACAATAAAAAGGTTAACAGCGAATTCCTACCTGGTGTTCCTCTGCCAGCTAACATGTGGGCAACTAATAATTTAAAAGATGCAATATCAAATTCAGAAGCGCTTATTATAGCAACACCATCAAAGGTTATTCCTGATACAGTCAAAAAAGTAGGGGATTTGCTAATAGAAAAAATACCCATATCTTATCTTACAAAGGGTTTTTGCAAGTTCAACAATGAAATTTTGACCATCTCAGAAACTATTGAACAAATTATTCCCGATTACAAGGGGAGAGTTGTTGGCATTTATGGACCAAGCCATGCCGAAGAAGTGACTAAATACTTTCATACCTGTATAGTTGTTGCCTCGCACTCAGAAGCAGATCGTAAAATTTTTGTGAGTCTAATTAACTGCGATTTCTTTCAATGCAGGGAAAGTGATGATATTATAGGGGTAGATCTCGGTGGGACATTAAAAAATCCAGCTGCAATAGCTGCAGGTATGATAAGCGTTCTGCCAAAGTGTGGTGATAATCTTGAGGGAGCCTTAATTGCAGAATCACTTAAAGAAATGTATAAACTGGGCACAGCTCTTGGTGCAAAGCCAGAAACTATAATTGACATTGCAGGTGCAGGGGACCTTGTTGCTACAGCCTTAAGCGAACATAGCAGAAACAGACGCTTTGGAAGAGAAGTTGCAACAAAAATTTTGGAGAGGGGAACAACTCTTTCCTGGACAGATAAAATCTATCTAAAATTTAAACCTGAATATGTCCTTGAGAAGATAAGTAGCAACTTTAACTATCTTGCAGAGGGTGCTTATGCAATAGAGCCCTTGATTGAGCTGGCTGCAAAGAAATCAATAGATATACCTGTATATAGATCCCTTTATGAGGTTCTTCTTAACAAAAAAGAACCGTCGCTTTTAATTGAAACTATAAAGAATCCAGAAAAATTTAATGAAATCTATTCTTATGCAAAACTCCACGTAAAAGAGAAAAAGATTGGCCTTGAAACCCTGAAGGGTAAGGCTTTTAAAAAGATTATTCTTGAAAGTGTAGTTGATAAATTTACCAGAGAAGACAATTCAACTGAAAATAAAAATTATATAATAACCAAACTAAAAGAATCAGCTAAAAATTTAAAAGAAAGCGGCAAAATCTCTCTTGGTCATGAATTTGCTTATATATCTGAACTTACACTGTATAACTATCCAAAATTTGTGAAAAAACTGAGCGCTCTATATATAGATGAAATCATTGATTATAATAACTCTTTTTTTTCCAACCTTTTTCTAAAATTTTCCTATAGCAAATATATTCTCAATAAAATCACCGGCAGCCGCAATAAAATAAAAATTAAAGGTAATTTTTCAAATATTAAAAATCTTAAGGATAGAGTAAACATCATATACGTTGCAAGATTTAAAAATTTAAAGGACTACTTTTACTATTTATTTTCAATATATAAAAAAGAACTGCCTCTTCCCCGTTTTTATGTTCCATCTGAAAATATTAGCGGGATACTCCACAAGTATTTGATTAAAAAAAGCGGTGGATTTATAATAGATAAAAGAAGATTCAATAACCCTGTGTATAGAGAATGTGTTATTCAATATCTGTCGACCTTAATCTCCCATGGAGTCAATCTTCTATATTTCCCCGAGGAGTATCCCGAAAAAAATTTTGATATATCTCCAGTTGATAATAGTTTTTTTTCTATTTTGACTCGTGTTATGTTTAAGGAGTCAACTGAAATAGCCCTTGTTCCATGCCAGCTTTCCTATCCAGAAAAATTTGATGAAAACACAGTGAGAAAAGAATTTTCCGAACCAGTTCATGTGAGATTCTCTGATTTATTTTTTCTTTCTGATTTTACAAGGGAGGCAAATGCCGGTATAGATATAACAGATGTTGTAACAGAGTCATGGATTGCTGATGAAATAATTTTGCCACATCATATAATCTGTGCATTACTTGATAGAAAAAATCATCTTTTGAAAGCCCATAAGATAAAAAAATATGTTGAAAGATTTTTAAGTGAATACCCAATAAAATTTGATGGGAGCTATAAGGATATTGCCTCAAGAGGTATAAAATTTCTACTGGAGCATAAGCTGATCCAGCGAAAAGGGGATTTTTGGGAATCTCTGAACAAAGAAGCAGTATCTCAAAGAGCTGAGATAGTTAAAAGACATCTACGATAATCTCATCAAATTGCATAGATCCTCAAATATATCGTATATAGACAATGAAGAATTGGAATCTATTTTCAAAGCCATATAAGGAAGCAATATATTTTTGTAATTAAAGCTCAATTTTTTTGATGAAATAAAATTCTTTATCAAAAGTGACTCATCCTCCTGTGGAGCAATTATGAGATAGGAGCTGAAGGAGAGAGGTATAACAAAAGAATTATCACCTGTGTTCTCCCTTAAAAAACTGGAGATGTATTTTGAAATTCCAATAAATGTATTAATGGAATTTTCAAAAATAAAATCAAACTTAACTAAAATTATACTGGGGCTTGATTTACTAAAAAGAGCAAGAGTATTATGAAAATCAGAATCTATTTTTTCCATAAGGTCATAAAAAAAACTATGAGTGACAGCAGAATGTTTTATGAAAGCGCTTATAACATCACAAAAACTATCAAGCTTATGAATATCAAAAGAACTTGATGATGTCCATGTTAGCACTGCATAGCTTTCATCTTTAACAGAGAATTCTTTAAAAAAAAGATTATATTTAGTGGAAGCAATTGTTACACTATCTATAGTATTATAAAAGGAGTGATCATCCTCAAGATAGGTCTTAGTCTCGGCTAAAAGTATATTGCTACCACAGTGATGGATCACCTCTACTACTGGTGATGACTTTTTAATTAAGGCAGTTGAGTCTGCAAAATTATGAAGATTGAAGCTGGCAAAAATTTTTTCAATCAAAGGCAGCTCTCTCTTTTGTCTATCCCCTCTGTCAAGGTTGATTTTTTTCTCTATCTCATTAAGCAGATTCCAGGATTGTTCACTGGGGATTATGCTATTTTTGAGATTTTCCCTTATCTCAAGTAGTTCATCAAATAGTAATTCTTTTGACATCTCTCTTTTTTAATCCTAAAAGGCATTATTCTGAATTTTCGTTGCAACGTATGAGGCAAGTTCATAAATCCTGAATGTCCCTGTAAAGAGGACAACGCCACCATTAATAATTTCGGTTACAACTCTATTAAATATAACATCTTTATCTTCACTTGCAAAAGAAAATTCGTCATCAAAAGACATATGGCATCGTTTATCATTTAGCTGATAATAAACTATATTTTCTTTAAATCTGTAGAGAAAAGCCCTTACCTCTGGAGTGAATTTATCCTCCATAATTGACATGACAAAGATTACAGATCTTTCTTTAAATCTTTCTGTTATTGCATTAAAGAGATTTTCCAGAGCAGAAATGTTATGTGCAGGATCAAAATATATATGATAATCTCTGGATAATTTTTCAAAACGACCGGGTATCTTTAGATTGTAAAGGGAGTTTTCAATGATTTGATTGCTAAGTGAAATGCCAGCAATAGATCTCACAAGCAAAATTGCTGTAATTGCAGATGAAAGATTTATGCTTTGATGATCTGGAAATAGCATTGCCCTTATGGTAAGCTCCTGTGATTCTCTAAAGCTATAAATAAACTTAAGGTATTCTTCATCATAGGAGATATTCTTTGCATAATAATCTTCATTAAAAACATACAACTTCGAATTTGAGGCAAGAGCATGATTTTTTATCACATCTAAAACTTCACTTTTCGTGTTAGATGTTACAACAGGAACTCCTGGTTTTATAATCCCAGATTTTTCTTTTGCTATCAATTCAAGTGTTGATCCAAGGACAGAGGTATGATCATAGGATATATCTGTAATTACAGAGACAATGGGTTTTATAACATTTGTTGAATCAAGCCTTCCTCCAAGGCCTGTTTCTATGACAGCAAAATCAACCTGCTGTTTTTTGAAATGCAAAAAGGCAACTGCAGTAAGCATATCAAAATAAGTCAGACTTATTTTATGCCTTGAGGCAATTTCATCTAAATAGCAAAGATGACCAAGAAGCTCTTCATCGGAAATAGGAATATAATCTATGGTGATACGTTCATTGAGCTTTAAAAGATGGGGTGATACATATAATCCGGTTTTAAACTTAGCTGACGATAGCATGTGAGCTATTGAATAGCAAACCGTACCTTTGCCATTTGTGCCCGCTATATGAATTGTTATGTAATTATCTTGAGGGTTAAAGCAAAGGGAAAGCAGCTCTTTGATTGCATCCGGTGTGTAGTTATCAAAAAGCTGAGTCCTTTCATTATTTATATATTTATTGAGTATGGAATCTATCATAAATAAAAAAAACTTGAATTATTATCACTGTATTAGTAATTCATCATAGATTTTATCTTTTTTTTGTAAAGACGATTATTTGCTGTTTTATCTTTTAAATGCAATTTTTTAAAAATCTATACTCAGGATAATAATATGGGCAAAGCAGATATACGGGTAATAATAAATCCCAATGCAAAAAAATTCAGGACTGGCCGTTCATCTATTGAAAGTTATAGAAATATAAAAAGCAATTTAGTAAAAATTGTTACACCATCATCACCAGAGGAATTACGGAAAGAAACCGAGAAAATGGCAAAGGAGCGCTGTGACTATATATGCATAGCAGGCGGAGATGGAACACTGCATCTAACTCTTAGTTCGATAATAAACAGCTATAAACAAAAAAATATCCCCCCAATTCTCATACTGAAAGAAGGCACAATGGACAATGTTGCACGAACAATAAAATTAAAGGGTAGGGGACCACAACTGTTACGGCGCCTTGTGGAGCGAATCGAGAATAATCTGGAAGTTGAAGTTCATAGAAGATATACAATGCAGATTGATAATAAATTCTGTTTTCTATTTGGAACTGGATTTGTTACAAATTTTTTAAATCTTGCATACAATGGTAAAGAGAAAGGATTTGTCCGCAATCTCCAGGTTGCATCCATTGCAATGAGAGAGGCTTTGCTAAACATAGATAATGGTAGGATTTTTTCTAAAGCTGAATGTGAAATATATAGCGATGGTAAGCCTTTAAATATCAAATCTTATTATGGTTTGCTTGCTGGAACTGTTGAGCATATAGGAATGGGATTTTCCCCCCTTTCTGATGCTGTAGTTGATGGCAAATTTCAGGTAATTATATCATCTCTAAAACCTCGAACCATAGCCTTAAACATAAATAAAATACGAACAGGTAGGGCGATTAACAGTGAGGGCTATTTTAACTTTCACAGCTCTGTAATAAAAATCAAGCAAAAGGGCAGATTTGAATATACCATGGATGGAGACATCTATAGTGCAGAAAATGAGCTTGTTGTTAAAATTGGACCATCTGTTAATCTTGTAAAGGTATGATGCTAAGCTTATCAAAAATGTAATCCTGTAGCTAAATAGCACAAAAACATCAGAGCAAAATTTAGGTCTATCAATATCTCATATCTTATGGATACTAAATATGCTGTTTCTTTAATCTTTCTCAGTAGAAAATAATAATAGAGAACAGAGGAATTAAGCAAAAGATAAAGCCAATTACCATGATATATTGTTATTGCAGAGAATATAAGTGCACCTGCTATAGCTATAGCAAGAGTCATTTTAATAGCCCTTTTTATACCAAGGGATGTTGGTAATGTATCTCTTCCAAGTATGAGATCCCCCTGAAAAGCAACCAGATCAATTATAAATTGTCGCATAAATAAAATAGCAAAAAACAACGCAGAGATGGATAGATATGTCAACATAGAAACTTTATAACCAAAATAGGGAATAAATACCAGCACAATTAGCCATCCAAAACCTGTCACAGCCTTTGTATTGTAAAGTCGTTTTATGAAATCTATTCCAAGTCCTTTTACAAAAAATTTACACTGAGGAGTTGAATATAATATGCCCAGTATGTAAGGAAGCAAAAAGAGCCCTGTCATAACAGGTGAAATACTGTAAGAGAGATAGATGGAATAAAAAAAGCCAATAATTGCAAAGAATAAAAGTGATTTCCCATATTTCTCATAAACCTTATATTTATAAGAGTTACTTTTAATCAGAAATTCCCTATCAAGATAATTATTAACAGTATACATAACAAATATAAAAAGCGATGCAATAAGTCCATGCCTGTAGTCGAATTTTAATCCTCCGTAAGATCTGGCAATACAGACCATCAAAAATGCAGCTATGGAGGATATGATATTGCTACGCACAAAAAATTCCATATATCTGTTTAATAGTTTTACAAAAAAATTGCTGTTTGTATTATTTATGATATAGAGCCTTTCAAGGACATTGTTGATTATCCAGCCAGGAGTTGATGCTCCCGCAGTTACAAGGACATATTTAGAGTTTGCAAAATCTTCTGGATTAAGTTCTTCGTCTGTCTCTACATGGAAGGTCTTTATTCCATTATCAATTCCAATTTTAACCAGTCTGGTTGTATTTGCAGAGTTCCTTCCACCGACAACCACCAATGTATCAATTCCACGAGCAATGGCATTATGAACATCATCCTGTCTGAGTCTTGTGGAGTCACAGATTGTATCTATAACATGGACATCTTTATTTTTTTTCTCTATGAGTTTTACTACCTGTTCAAAGTGATTTCTTTCATGTGTTGTTTGAGAAACCACAAGGTATTTTTCTGCCTCAGGCAAATTCGCTACATCTTCAAGTTCAGATACCACAAAGACTCCTGAACTTGCATAGCTTTTTAACCCAATTACCTCTGCATGATCTTTATCTCCAACAATAACAGTAAAATATCCCTGTGATGAAAATTTCTTTATATAAGATTGGACCCGTGCAACTCGTGAGCATGTAAGATTAATTGTTCTTGAGGCTTCATTTTTTATATACCTGCTTTCATCAACAGGAATGCCATGAGTTCTTATGGCAACAGACTTGCCTTTTATATCATCAAGAGAATTTATTGTAATAAGTCCTCGATTTTTTAATACCTCTATTGTTTGAGGATTATGGATGAGGGGACCATAGACATAGATCTCCTCATCAGAGGTATTTAGCTCTTCTACAATTTTTATAACAGCGTTGCGAACTCCCATGCAAAATCCTGAGTTTTTTGCCATCTCAATTTTCATTTGTTTTTTCAACTCCTGCAAGCTGCAATTTTGGCCTATCTATTGTACCTGTTAGGGTAAGAGTTAAAGGATTATTTTTAGTCATCATCTTCACCAGATCACGATAGTTTTCCAAAATAGATGACTCAGGATCTATTATCAAAGTTAAATTGAGGTTACTCCTTTCAATAGGACTTACCATAGCAATAGATCCTGTAATTGTGCAGTTTAACTCAGGGCCTGTCAGTTTTAAATCTTTTATCCTGGCAGTAGAGTTTATAATATCCATAGAAAAAACTCCATTTGGTATGGTGATCAATTCAATATTTAGATCTATGTTTCCCATGGGGCCAGGAATAGAAATTTTATCGGGCTTTATCTTAACTTCTGAAAAAATTAGTTTAACATCGCCATTTGTTGGAATGTTATTCTTAGGATCAAGGATTAGGTCGACATTGCCGTTGAGATTAAGACTTATAGTATTGCTATTGCTTTTATAAAAAAAATCATCAACCTGAACATCAGAAAGAATACGATGACTTATAAACAATCTATAGGGATTAAGGGATAGATTTAAAATAACATTTTTTGTATTGATCTCTGTCCCATCAAGGAGCACAAGCTCCAGTTTTTTTACATTGCTTGGTCGCAGAAAATTTACATCTATTTGATCAACAGATATAATTCTAAAGGATTTGCCCTCCAGTTCAGAGAGTTTTTTTCTAATTAAATGATCAAAAGGAAATGTAACAATAGTAAATAGCACTATTAAAAAGAGAGAAAGAAAAAGATAAAAGATTGCATAAGGAGAGTTCCTAACATTCCTAAACAATGCAGGGATTGAGTAGCTCAGAGACTTTAAATAAGCCAAAATATTTTCGATCTTCATATTCATCTTTTTGTTAAACTCACCACAGTAATTATAATATCATAACGACTTCTTTCTTTTATGGCTGAATTAATAACTACATTTTTTACTTTGAGAGTCATATTAGAATTTTCCAATCTGTTTATAAACTCAAGAGCAGATTGAATAGAAATCCCCTCAAAGCGAATCTCGGTGGTTATTTTTTGCAAACCATTTTGAACTATACCTGGCATTTCTTTTAAAGAAGTTCGATTGCTTGCAATATTCAAGCTCTTAGAAATTTCATCAACAAGTCCAGCTATACCTGTTCCCATACCAGAGGCAGAGCTCAATCTGCTTTTTTCTGCCAGAACCAGCTTATACTCATTGTTAATCTCTTCAAACTTATTTAAAAGAGAGATATTTTTAACGAATGATTGCTCAGCATTTTTTTTAAATTCCACAACTGGAGAAATAATCAATGTATAAAAAATTCCAAGAATTACTACAGAGATTAAAACTATTATTAAATTCTTTTCTCTATTTGAAAGATTGATCATATATGCCTCTACTTTAATCTCTATAATTTCTTTTTTATCACAAGAGTGAAAAGACTTCGGCTTTTACTTGTGTCTCTTATTGTCAAAGTAACATTCTCAAATTCTCCTGTATCAATAAGATTTTTTCTGAAATTCTCAAGCTCTGATGTTTTTGCAGCCTCACCATCTATGGAAAGGCTCTTACCATCAAAGGATAATTTTTTTATATCAAAATTTTGAATATTCGGATAAGCGGAAACAACTGTATTTAAAAAAGGCATAAAAGGTTCATCATCCCCAAGCAATTCTTTTAATACAGAAAGCTCTTTTTTCTCCCTTTGCAAAAGCTGCATCGCTTCTTTTAAAGGATCCTTTGGTGCAGACTGAGCATTGAAGTATTGTTTGAATTTTTGCCTCAACATGCTATCAATAAGATTTTGGTTTTTAACTGTTTGAATATAGGTAATGAGTAAATTCAAAATAAAAATAACAGCTGCAAGAGAAATGAAAAATGCAGGCAGAAAAAATCTTTGACTTCCAGTTGTAATCCCGGATGGAGAAAATTCATCTTTAAGTAAGTTTATGAGCTTTGATTTTGGCCTCATGTAAGCAAGGAGAGTGCCAAGAACAACCGTAAAGTTACTCCTAACAACCTCATCGGTATAGCCTGGTAAAAATGGCATAAAAACAACTGGTAGAGAGCATTCCTCTGTTATTATTCTCGATGTCCCTTTAAAATTTGCTCCTCCACCTGTTAAGATAATTCTATTAAAATCAGAAAAATCATTAAAAGATGCAGCTTTTATAGATATAAGCACTTCATCGATAATCGATATATAAACTTCATTGGCATATTCAAATATACTCTTAAGTTTTGACTTTGTTATATTGATCTCTTTATCCTGCAAAGTAGATATGGTGTTATCAAAAGAGCTTAAGTCCATATCCATTTTTATTAGAGTATCTCTGGCCTCGGTTAAAGAGAGTTTAAGGGTTTCTGATATATGAGCAATAATATCCCCAATACCTATCCCTATTGTTCTTGTGAATAATAAATTATTATTGGTAACAATATCCACAATTGTTTTGCTGTGACCTATATCAATGATTAGCACCTTCTCATCTGCAACTGGAATAAAATAATTATAGCAGGCTAAATGTGAATTTGCCTCACAACCGGCATAAACAGGAGTTAACTCATTATCAGAAAAAACACTTAGAGTTTCTGATAATCGGTTTTTTGGTAGCAAGGCAACAATAACATCACCTTCTTTACTTAGATCGGAGTATAGCTGAAAATCATAAATTGCATTCTCTATATCCAATGGAATAAGACTTTCAAGCTCGAAGGGTAGGACATCTGCAATTTTTGATACATTGTTAAATGGAAATGAAATATTTTTAAAGATCAAAGAATCTGAATTCAAAGTAAATACAATAGTGTGCTCTGAGAGATTATGACTTGATGCAAGCAACTGTATTGCCTCAGTAATTGCTCTCTGAGGTTCAACAGCCATCAAGTCAAGATCAAGAGTTCTTGAGTCAATTGATGTTATTTCAAAATTCCTCAAACCTCGTTTTACACAAATGAGTTTTACCGATGAACTCCCTATATCAAAGGACGCTATGCTATCAAACAAGTTCCACCTCTTTTAATGTCCAGTTGAGCAGTAGAGAATTTTCTTATTCTCTCTATCATAATAATACACAGAACTGCAAAAACTGTCACTACTTTTAACAATAATTTTTATTCTAAATATATAAGATTTTACAGAGATTAAATTTTTTATGTCATCAAAATTTTTTATAAAATTAGCAATCTCCGATGTGCTCTGAAATGGTTCAAGCTGCCGATTAACTATGATATCACTCACAACATCATCAGACATATAGTCACTTAGAGCAGAAAGAACTCTGTAGCTTGCAGTATTTATGTTAATTTTATTGCTCTCATCAGTAAAGTCACTCCATTGGCCATATACTGTAAGATAGTCAGAGAGCCTTCGTGACTTTTCTCTGCCAATTGGTTTACTTTTATTCCTATCTCCATCTCTTTCATCAAGTTCTTTTTTTATAATTTCTCCAATTTTGTATGCTGGTATTTCCACATCACCTTTATTATCCTCTACAAGATTTCTCTCCATACCAAAATTGCCTCCGCCAAGCCCATAATAGATCTCTGGAGTAATACCTTTAACAAGCAAAAGCTCATCCACAGAATCCATTGCTCCATTCTTCGCAGTATATGGTGGAGAAAGATTGAAATAATAGCTTGAGGTCTCTGCCCCATAAGGGAACCTGACATCATCTGGATCAACCCAATCCACAAGGGCATCTGCAATATCAAGAGGTAGCCCCATAGAAGTTAAAAGCCTCTGAACCATATTATAGTAAGGGCTCTTTTCAACCCTGTCATTTGCAAGACTGCTGACATTTATTTTTGAGTTTTCATCAACAATTTCAATCTTTAGAGTGTAATCATCAATTGGTAATTCAGGAAAATTTAAAGCCCATATATCCTTGTAAGAATCTATGCCTCTATCGCTGTTTAAGTTTGGCATAAAGGATTTTGACAAACCAAGTTTATCAACCTCAAGGACAGCCTTTGCAATTTCAAAACCTGATATTGCAAGAAATTCTGCTGAGATATCACTTTTAAGTCTTTTTATGTATGATATGTAGGTGTGAGTTTTTAAAAAAAAGTCAGAGGTCATTGCAACCATAAAGGCAGAAATAATCAAAACAATTAGCAGTATGTAGCCTTTATTGTTAAATAAATAAAAAAATAGGCCACGCTCCTGCAATAAAATTTTTCTTCTGTGATAATTTTCTAAAAGCCTCTTAATCATCACTCAACACCTATATCCGGAATTGACATAAATTCATATTGCTCTAATTGACCAGAATTATTTTCAATAACAATGGTAGTTTTAATGAGGCGAGGTATTTTCTTCAAATTCCTGGAATCCCAGGTTGATTCCCAATCACTTCTATATTTAAAGTCAAATTTGAGAGACTTAACTTTTTCAAGTATCACCTCTTCACTGCCTCCTTCTAAAGGAGCGTCATCATAATCAATTGAAGATCTTCTTATAAGCAAAAAAATATCCCTTTTGTCAGAAGGCTTGAGATAGTAGCCAACTTCATGGACATCCCCTAAGGGGAGTTGTTCTTTGAGATTAAATATAAATCTATTTTCCTTGTGTTCAGCAACAACAAAGTTGAGTCTGCTTGAGCCATTAAATGTATCAGAGATAAAATTCAAGTTTTTACTTTCCTCTTTCCAGTAGATATTGGCTAAATCATTATCGATACGCTTTATTGCAAAGTTAAGATTTTCATAAAATGAAGATACTGATTTGCTGTAATTAACAGTTTTTATAACAGAGCTATATGCACTATAGATCATCAACAAAATTATAGAAGAAAGAGTCACTGCAACCAGCATTTCTATAAGAGTGAATCCATAGTTTTGTTGAAACTTGTTCATCTCTCTTATCTTGCCTGATAAATATAGGATAAACTCAAAGAGTTTGGAATACTTTTATATTTCCATTTAACTGTAATCACAGTTTTATTAACTATCAAAGGACCAAATATTGGATTGTCAAATCGAGTAGTGATCCTGTCATAATAAAAGTTAGGGTAGCCTTCAATTGGGGCATCCTTCATGTCAACCCCTCGCATGTTATTACTTCTAAATTCATTCATCAGTGATCTCGCTGCGGTCATAGCCATGGTATAATTTCTGCTGTTACTTACTATATTTATCCCAGAGGATATGCCAGAGTATACACTCAAAAGAACCAGAGACAAAATTGTCACAGCAATCAAGACCTCAACCAGAGCAAAGCCATAAAAAAATTTTTTATAAAGGAGATTCAATTTTTTGCACCTCCTTTGAATTTCTATATTTTTTTAAAAAAATTTCTCTGTTATCTACAACTACTCTCATAGTGAAGGCCTCGCTTGTGCCATCAGAATAAAAGGGAATAAGGACAGAACCAGAGGATATTGTTTTTCCGCCCTCAAATATAACCTCAGATAGGATAAAGCCATTAGAAAATTTTCTCAATTTTAAAAGATTATTCATATTATCAGAAAAATTTTCTTTATCGAAAAGTAGGCACTGTAGAGAATTTGAGTTATATTTATCTCTCAATATATCTGAATCTGTTTTTGAATCCTTTTCAAGGGAAATGATTAAATAATTATTTCGTTTGTTTATGTATGCATCGTCTGTAATTGCGGCAATGTAGGCAGAAAACAGAGCAGAATCTTTTCTTTCGTTACTAAGAAATCCAGAAATTTTTGGAAGAGCTACAACTGACATAACTGCAAAAATGGCCATAACAATTATTAGTTCAATTAAAGTAAAACCGCTATTGCAATGGCCATTTTGTATTATCATATATCATTCCCAGCTTTTTATATCAGCATTTATGCCATCTCCGCCTTCTTTGCCGTCAGCTCCATAGCTCCAGATCTCCGGGCCATCTGAGAATTGACCAGGGTATCTATATTGATATGGGTTATTCCAGGGGTCAAGAAGTGTGTCCTTCTTGTTTTTCAAAAGACCCTCATCCATCAATTTTTGCAATCCCTCAGATGTAGAAGGATATGAATTGTGGTTGAGATAGTAGGCCTCAAGTGCAGTCTCAAAAGTTCCAAAGTCTGTTTTAACAGCTGTAACCTTTGTCTTATCAACAGTGGAAGTAAATCGCGAAACTGCAAAACCTCCAATTATGGCAATGATTGTAATTACAATCATAAGCTCAAGCAATGTAAAACCTTCATCTGAAGCTACATTATTAATTCTTGTTGTAACATACTTAACCACTCTTTGAAACATAGATTACCTCTCTACTAAATATAATTTTTATTGAACCATTAAATTCATCTCCATTATAGGCATCATTACAGAAAGAACAATGATTCCTATAACTATACCCATCATAATTATAATAAGTGGCTCAACCATTCCAGTGAGGCTTGTAACCACCATATCAATTTCATTCTCGTAAACATTACCTATATTCAGAAGCATCTCATCAACACGATCGCTGGCCTCTCCAGCAGATATCATTCCTATAACAAGTTTTGGCAAAAATTCGTATTTATTAAGTGATTGAGATATAGGTGCTCCTTCCTGGATTTTTTTTGCAGCATTTTCTATTTTTTCTTCAACAACAACATTGTTTACAATTTTTTTTACTATCTCAAAGGCTTTGAGAATATCAACTTTATTTGAAAGCAAAACCCCAAGATTAAAAGTAAAACGATATACTATTATTTTATTATAAAGCCTGCTGACTATTGGCATCTTCATTAGCAGGTCATCGATATTTCTTCGGCCTTCAGGAGTAGCTACATATTTTTTATAAAGATAATATAGCAATATTGCAAGAATAGGAATCACAAACCAGAAGTTACTTAGAAAATTGCTTGCAGCTATTACCACCTTTGTTGGTAGAGGCAGATCCCTCTTTTGTTCTGCAAAAACCTGAGATATTGTTGGTATTATGTTGACCATTAAAAATACAACAATTACAGAGGAAAAAAGAAGCATAAAAACAGGATACCATAGGGCTGCTCGTATTTTATTTTTTAATATATTATTCTTTTCTTCCATCTCTGCAAGCCGTTCCATCACCTCATCAAGAGAGCCAAGACTTTCTCCAACTCGAATCATATTGATATAAAGCTCTGAAAAAAAATCTCTATGAAAAGCAAGTGCGTTAGAAAAGGAATAACCCTCTTCGATCTTTTGTTTTACATCTATCACTATGGTTTTAAATACCTTATTATCAATTTGTTCTGCAATATCAGCAATAGCTGTAAGGAGTGGCATACCAGCCTTTAAAAGAGTGGCCAGCTGCCTTGAAAAAAGACCAACCTGCTTTTTTGCAGAACTTCTATTTGCCCTTTCAACAAGAAGCTCAATATGTGATTTTAGATTTGTAGGGCTGGCACTATCTGATTTTTGAGAGATCGATACAACATAAAGACCCTCTGATTTTAGTTTTTTTCGTGCCTCAACCTCATTTGCTGCATCTATTATATCCGAAATCTGTTGACCTTTTTTATTGAGAGCTTTATAATAATAAACCATAGACACCTCAAAGCCTTAGCTTACACGAAGCACTTCTTCAAGGGTTGTAAGTCCCTTGAGAACTTTTTCAATTCCATCATCGATTAGGGTCTTCATTCCCTCAGCAATTGCCTGCTTTTTTATTTCAGAGGCGTCTGCTCCAGACATAATTAGCTTTCTAATTTTATCAGAAACAGGCATGAGCTCAAAAATACCCATTCTGCCAGCATAACCGGTATTAAGGCACCTGTCACAGCCCTTGCCCTTATAAAATTTAATTTTATTTGATTGAGATATGGATATATTTGCCTTGGTTATCTCCTCCCGCGATGGCTTGTATGCCTCTCTACAATTAGGGCAAATTTTACGCACAAGGCGTTGAGCTAAAAATGCGTTCACTGATGAGGAAATAAGATATGGCTCAATTCCCATATCAACAAGCCTTGTTACACCGGATGGAGCATCATTTGTATGCAAAGTTGAAAAAACCCTGTGTCCTGTAAGTGCAGCCTGAACTGCAATCTCTGCTGTCTCTTTATCTCTTATCTCACCAATCATTATTATGTCTGGATCCTGTCGCAAAATAGAACGCAAGCCCGCTGCAAAGGTAAGCCCTATTTTTGGCTTAATCTGCATCTGCCCAATACCTTTGATCTGGTATTCAATTGGATCTTCTACTGTGAGTATATTTACATCATCTGTATTGAGTCTGCTTAAAACTCCATATAGAGTTGTGCTTTTACCACTACCAGTTGGACCAGTTACAAGAATTATACCATGTGGTATATTTATCAAATCTTTAAATATAGCAAGAACATTTTCTGAAAAGCCAATTGTGTCAAGGTCAAAGCTCATATCGGATTTATTAAGTAGCCTTAAAACAATTCTCTCACCAAATTGTGTAGGAAATACAGAGACCCTTATATCGATTTCTTTGCCACTTACCTTTACCTGTATTCTACCATCTTGGGGTAAACGGTTTTCTGCAATATTAAGATTTGCCATTATTTTAATTCGCGAGATAATGGAATCCTGAAATTTTTTTGGAGGAGTAAACATCTTATACAAAATTCCATCTATTCTGAAGCGGACAATTATTTCTTTTTCATAAACCTCAAAATGAATATCACTTGCTCTATCATTGACAGCCTGCCGTATTATCGTATTAACCAGACGTATGATTGGAGCCTCGTTTGCAGTATCCAAAATCTCTGCGGACTCTGTTGAGGTCTTTGAAAGTATCTCAAAATCAGCCTCCTCAAGATCCTCAATTATCTCGCTTGTACTTGAAAGAGAGGCTCCTTCAAAATGAGAAGAAATTATTCTAAGGATCTCAGATTCTGTAGATATAACAATATTAAAGCTATATCCTTTAAACATATTCTTTAGATCATCAACAGGCTGAATGTTGAGAATATCTTTCACTGCGATATAAATTGTTTTATTGTCTTTTTTATAAGGAACAATTAAATTGCTTTTTAAGAATCCAGGGGGTATGTTTTTAAAAAAACCTTCATCATCGGAGAATTCAAGGTGAGATTTAAAATTAACTCCAAACTGTTCTGCAAGGGCTTCAAGGATATCACTTTCCTTTAGAATATTTTTTTTTACAATGATTTGACCTATTCTAAGGCCAGTTCCCTGTTGCTGCAGTAAAACCTCCTGCAGTTGTTCTTGAGTAATCTTACCCTGTTCAACAAGGATCTTTCCAATTTGTTTATGTTTAATCCTTGCCATATTACTTTTCTCTGGACTCTTCCTGTATTTTTTTAATAGACTGCTCTTTCTCTTCTGTGATCTTCTTTATCTTCTCCGGATCTGTAACAATCCTTGGTGTTATAAATACTAAAAGGTTAGTCTTTGTGTCTTCCTTGCTCTTGCTCTTGAAAAACCATCCAAGAAGTGGAATGTCTCCAAGAATTGGAACTTTATATTCAGTATCTTTTTTTGATGTTCGAATGAGCCCACCGACAACAACTGTCATGCCATCATTTACTGTAATCTTTGTCTTCATATCTCTCTTTCCCAAATCTGGTGGCTTTGTTGTTGATGTTGTAGTTTGATCCAGCACAGAGTTGGCCTCAAGAAAAAAGTCCATTGTTATTCGTTCACCTCTTGTTATGTGAGGGGTGATTTTCATCTTAAGTCCAACAGGTTTATACTCATAGGTATAATAAAGGGTTCCACTATCGCTTACCTTTGTATTTGTTGTAACTGATATTTCCTCTCCCACATTTATCTCAGCTTCCTGATTATCAATTGTTAGAATATGAGGAGTCGAAAGAACGTTTATAAGCTGCTCCTCGCCAGTAGCATTAAGAAGAATAAACCCGAGAATAGAGGCATCTCTTACATAGCCAAGTGTAAAGGTATTATTTGTCATTGGTACAGCGAGAGTTTTATTTTCAAGTCCAGAGGGATTGGAAAAGTTTGGCACTCCACCAAAACCAGAGGAACCACCAAACATATTATTATTCTTTTTACCACCCATGTCCCAGTTAATTCCAAGACCCCATGATGAGGTAGCATCAACCTCAAGGACTATGGCCTCTATCAGCACCTGCGGACGGACAATGTCCAATTGTTTTATGATATTATAGATCTCTTTAAACTCAGCAGGGGAGGCATTTATAATAAGAGAATTAGTCTCTTTATTTGGTATTATAGAGAGTTTTGGTTTTTCCCCTGATTGCTTATTCTGAGGATTGTTGTCCTTGGGCTGAGTATTAACAACGGCATATTGCGAAAAAGGAATTCTGGAAAGCACATCAGCCAGAGTAGTTGCATCAGCATTTTCCAGGTGCACAACGTGAATGGATGAGCCTTCATCAATTATATCCTTAGTAATTTCTGTAGTTTCTGCTGGCTTACGGTCAAGCTGACGGGCAACTTTAACAAGACCATTTATTTCACTTCCCTGACCTGTAAAAATTATCATATTGAGAGTTTTATATACAACTACATCAGCATCTGGGGATTTTAAGGTTTTTAAAACAGAAGCAATGTCATTTGCATCGGCATTTTTAATTTCAAGAAGGTATGTAACTGCATTTTCATCTTGAAGAACTATCTTCTCACCATCAAGGATAACCTCAATATTTTTTTGAACTGCATCCTTTATTGGAACAATTTTAATCAAATTACCAGTCTCTATAACAGCAAAGCCTTTAATCTCAAGTATGGATTTCATCAAGTCAAAGGCCTGGTCAACAGGGACCTTCTTTGCTGAACTTATTGTAATTTTACCTTTAACCTTATCGCTTATGATTATATTTTTCTCAAGGATCTGACTCATCACATTGAGGAAATCAGAGATCTCTACATCGTTGAAATTCAAAGAGAAGGTATTTTCCCTGGCGGTTTTTTTTGCAGCGAGAGTTTCAAGACCTGTTATAAAGGAGGTCCCAAGGATAATTGAAATAGATAATATAATTGGAGTAAATTTTTTAGCCATAGTTATTCCTGCTTAATCAGTTATATTTATACTTAATGTTAAAACTTTTCCATCTCTTTCTATATCAAAAACAAGCTGGGATTCATTTTTAAATCCCTGCCACATATTATAAAGTTTTTCTGTGCTGTCTACCTTTTTGCCATTTATACGCTTAATAATATCACCACTTCTAAGTCCATATTCATAGAGCACATTATAGGGCCTTATACGGATTAACTGAAAGCCCTCAATCTGCCCATTGACTCTATATGGACCAGCTTTGACACCCTGCATCGCATTATCAATATCATTTAGCATTTTTTGCTGAAACTCAGCTCTGCTTATAGTTTTCTTAGCAGCAGTATCAACAGATCCTGTAGAAGTTGATGACTTTTCACCGGTGAGATCCTTTTTTTCATAAAGAGAGAGAGTTGAAACAGAAGAGCCACTCTTGAGGTAAACCTTAGAGGATTCAACTCCTGAAAGAGTATAGCCATAGACATCACTTCCAATTCGAAATACTGATGCCTGCTTTTCTCCTTTTTTAAGTATAAGAGCTCTGGCAATGGATGAAGGGCCTGTAACTGTGCCAAGGAGTTTTAGATCAGTTATCTCAGAAGTAATTTGATTGTCAGATTCACCAGTTGCAGATCCTACTGTTGCTCTAAAAAAGCCAGATTCAAGGATCTTATCTATTTTCACCTCAGAATATCTTGCAGTGTTTACAGTAATAGGTCTTAACCGTTTTTTTTCTGAAGGATAGACAAAAAATAATCCCTTAAAAACCTGATTTATTGTAATTGCAGTGACAAAGGCAAATATCACAGCAGCTATAAAAGTTAGTCCATGATAGAATATGTTTTTATTGTTTAATGTCATAGCTCAAAACATAATATAAATTTTTTAAATAAAAAGTATAATCAAACTATAAAAGTTTCAGATTTTATCGCTATGGTCCCTTTTTTGACCCATAGACGCACCTGATATGCGCTTTGAGAATTTTCTGATGCTATTGTTCCTATCTCTTCTACCGCAGAAATACTATCGATATAAAACTCGTAGAAAATTTTGTGCTCATCAAAGGGATTTTCTATAAGCATAACAACATTCTCATTAGATGGATGTTTTTTGGGAGAACCAACAAAAGCTACAAGATCTTCTTTCAGGTCAATTTTTCTTTTTTTATCAATTGCAAATTGTTCATTGACATCAAGAAATTCCTGTATATAGAGTTTGTCACTCATAAATATGTTAAACCCCCATTTGTTTTTTATAAATAACTTTTACTAAATAAAATGAGTATAATAAATCAATAAAAAGTTAAATTCTTGACTTATTTTAAGTAAAATATAATATCAAATCAATCAGCTTAGAAATAAAAATTTATAAATTATCAAAAATTTTCAAAATATTATCAGCTATGAGATACAAAGAAAGATTTATATTTTTTCTCGGCATTTTTTCTATTGCGGTGATTATATTTATTGTAGTGGCTAATATTTCAATAAAAATTTTATACCCAATCAATATTATTTCTGAAAGCCTCAAAGAGAACTTTAAAGACTCCTTTGGTAAATCGATCAAATTTGATAGGCTTCTTTTCAGATACAACGGTGACATTGTTCTGTATAATTTTTATCTGTCCAATAGCACTGATTTCAATGATAATATCAATTTAATTCATTGCAGGTATGTTGTTATAAATACATCATTGATAGATCTTCTGCGGAAAAAGGTTGTCTTTTCCGGAATTGAGATGTATAAGCCTACAATTTTTTTAATTAAAAATTATGGCAAATCCTATTATGAAACTTTTGTCGCTGACCTAATAGAAGGAACCAAAAATGAAAAGATAAGAGCTTCTCTGTCTGATGATTTTATAACAGAGATAAAAAATGCAAAGATATATTATAGAGAAATATTTAGTAAAGGAAAAGGCTTTATTGAACTTGATGATGTCAATGTTACGATAAATTATAATCGCCAACGAATTGCATACGATATTGAAGGAGATATAGAAAACAAAAAATTTTCTTTTTTTAGCCAATCTTATATTTTAGCCCATGGGAAAATAGATGTAAAAAATAATAGCTCATCCAATGAGCTTAAATTTAAAAACATTGATATCTCCTATTTCAATAAAATACTGGAAGAGAAATACACAGACCCATTATTATTTGAAGGAAAAATTTCCGGGAAAATACAATTCTGGGGCAACGAAAAGGGAATCAGTGCAAGAACAAATGTAGAGCTGCAAAATGTATCTGCATCCTTTTTTAATAATCCATCACATAAAATTATCAAAAAATACTCAGCATCTATTTTTGGGGATCTCTATTTTGATCGAGATCTTTCACAAATAATAGCAAAATCCATAAACATAGATGATGACATAACAAATTTAAAATTTAGCTTTTCCTATAAGGAAAATGAAAGGATAAAATTTGACATCACCTCAAGAGAAATAGATTTAGAGGATCTCTCTTATGTATTTTCACCTTTACCCACTTCAACTTATGATGGAAAAATTAAAATTGATTGTAAAATTGACTATGATTTCATTTTAAAAAATTTTGATGAACTAAATCTGAAGACAATAGTTAAAAATTTTAATCTTACTCCTCTCAGAACTGAAGATTTCAAAGGAATTTCAAATTGCAATATTGCAATTGATTGTCAGAAAACAGCTATAAAAATTGAAACATCATTTCAAAATGGAAAAAATGATATATCTGCAGAACTAAATTCAGTTGTAAAAAACTGGAACCCATTCATGTCTGAAACTACTGTAAATTTAAACTCAAAACATGTTGGAATAGATATTATATTCAAAGGTCTTATATCAATTCTAAATGTAGTTTATAATGCAGCCTATGCTGATATGTTTCAAAATTTTGATGAACAGAGAAATTTTTTAAAAGAACCTGAAGGGGTTTTCATAAACAACAATGACTTTGCCATAAATATAAAAGCTGATACTGTAGGAGTATTGGAAAACTCTTTTTTGAATGATTTCAAGGTCGCATTGATTTTGAAAAAAGGAACTCTTAAAACTGAATATTTTTCTTTAAATGGCTATGATGGCCTATATTCCTTTGATGTATATGCTGCTTTCCACCAGGAGTATCCCTTTATTAAACTTGAAGGAGGAGTTAAAGATTTTAATTTAACAAAACTTTATGCTGATAGTAATATGGCTGATAAATGTGCAGGAATACTGTCAATTGATTATAAATTTGAAACAAACGCCTTCAGGGTAGGGCAGATTATAGAAAACGGGAGAGGGGCTATTAATCTCTCAGTAAAAAATGGAGTCCTTTCAAAATTTAAAATTTTAAAAAATCTAAATCAGCTCTTATCTGATAATGGATATATCGAGAGATTGCAAGATCCTTTGACCTTTAATAATTTTACTATAACTTTACAACAATCTGCTAACGAATTTTACATAAGAAATTTTGCCCTCTCTGGAGATAACTGCGCCTTCTCTGCCTATGGGAAATACAGTGAAGATGAGGGGCTTGATGTTCCTTTTAATCTTAACATAAAGAGTGAAAATTCATACTCTCGCATTCCCTTCAGGATAATAGGAAATCTCACATCGCCATGTATTAAAATTGACACAAAAAAATCACAGGGATTTCTGTGCTTTAATTAAACTAAAGTTTAGAAATCCCATTATGACTATTTTTTCATATCTATCAGTTCATAGATTTTTACAGGTAAAGCCTTACCCTTAACACGAATTAAATCAATCTCTCTTGCAATAACTTTATCTTCAACATATTGATATGTAAATTCGCTTATGATTATGTGGGTTTTATAAAATTTATTTGTTCCCTCAAGCCTTGAACCAAGATTTACATTATCTCCCATGAGTGTATAATCCATTCTGGATGAAGAGCCCATATTGCCCACAACCATATCTCCGGTGTTTATTCCAATACCGATGTCAAGCGCAGGCTTTCCTTCTTTGATCCATTTAGCATTCATCACCTTAAGGGCTTCCAACATTTCCACAGCAGCCATACAGGCCTTCAGTGCATGATCTTCCATTGGAATAGGAGCTCCCCAAAAGGCCATTATTGCATCTCCTATGTATTTATCAAGAGTCCCATCGTATTTTAAAATAATATCTGTCATTGCCTGAAGATAAATATTTAGATGCTCCACAAGGGCCTCCGGAGTGAGCTTTTCGGATATGGAAGTAAATCCCCTTATATCAGAAAATAAAACTGTGATTATTTTTTTATCACCCCCAAGCTTTACTTTACTTGGATCCTTCAACAACTCATCAACAACAGATTTTGAAACAAATTTTGAAAATGTCTGCCTTATGTATTTTTTTTCTTGTTGCTCATTAATAACCCTATAAGTTACAAGTAATGAGTAGGTAAGGGCAGTCTGAATAAGAGGCGTTGCAAAAGCTGTTATTATGCTCAGATAATCAAATAATAAATATGATGCTATTCCATAGGCAATAGCCAGTGCAAGAGTTATTATCAGAGATGCAAGTATTGATAATTTTGGAACAAGTATCCCAAGTAAAATAGCAATGCAAAGCATTATGATAATATTTTGCAGATCACTAAGCTTATACAAGAAGTCCTGGTTTAAAATTGTATTAAGAGCATTTGCATGATGCTCTATACCAAAGGTTGCACCATAAGGTGATTGCTTTTCATCAGTTGCAATCCCTGTTGCAGCGTATGCAGCAATGAGGAGTATTTTATCTTTAAAAGAATCATTTCCTTCCATTGTCCCCTCATTGGCAAAGAGATAATAAGGGTAATGCTGGAAACTGCCAGAGCCACCAATGAAATTTATATCCATAAATCCATATCTGTCAATTGGTATCGTGATGGTCCGAGTTTTATTGGGCTTTGCCATTTTTTCTGGTGGGAGATTTTTGAGCTTTATATACTCTCCCATCTTAATCTCAACATCCTTTTGTGTTATTCCAAAGTAATGCATTGCAACCACAAGATCTATATTTGGATAGTACCAGCCCTTGTATTTTAGCACTAAAGGAACGGTTCTATTGATCCCATCTCTTCCAGGGAAAACATTTGCAAATCCAAACCCCCTTGCACTTTTCAAAAGCTCAACAGTGGGAGGGGTCAGTTCTTTCACAAGCTCCTCAGTGTCATCATCAGGATTAGCGGGAAATTTAAATCTATCAAGGAGAGAGATTCTTTCTTCTATATCATTATATGCCACGTCCACTTCTTTTGTTTCAAAGGGATAATCCAGAAAAGCAACCTTAGCATCTTTGATAGCCCAAGCAAGCTCCTTCTCTCCAGGCTTGCGATCCAGAAACATTATATCGTAAAGTATGGCAAGGGGACTGCCTGATGATAAAAATCGCGTAACCTTTGCATGAACATCCCATGGGAATGGCCACTGAATACCCTGATCAGAAAACTCTCTGATAGTTGCCTCATCAATACCAACAATAATTATATCCTTTCTGGCCTTGGGATTCACCTTATTCAGTCTCACTCTCTCTTCAAGTTTTACCGAGGCCTGTGAAGGATCCCTTAAGTAAAAGCGAAAATCTATAGATCCCCACTCCAGACCAGAAAGAAGAGTGGTAAAAGAATACAACACTGTAAGCACAAGAAAAATAAAAATAGATATAAAAATAGCGACAAATTTTTGAGGTATTTTAATTAAAATAAATAAAAATAATAAACCGACAGGACCTGTAAGCAAACATATAAAGAAAAAGAGCCATTGATTTTTTTCATTTTTAACTGCAAGCATTCTGCCACCTATAGCAGATGTAACAAATAGAAGAATAAGGAAAATGACCTTAATTGCAGAGATAAGTATATCCATAGAAATTTCCTGACAGTAGGATAAAGAGACTTTATATATCTTAGTAATAAATAAAAACAACAAGTCAACATTTTTTTAATTTATTAATATGATTGACAAAAGAGTTGCTTATAAAAATTTTTAAAGTTAATTGAAATTGATTAGAAACAAATGTGAGGTAAAAGTTGAAAGCAAATATCAAAGAACTGCTCTATGAATTAATAGAAAATGCTATATATGAGGCTGTTAAAAGTGGAGAACTGCCAGAGATCCCACATCCTAAGATAAAAATTGAATATCCAAAAGAGGCAAAATTTGGGGATTACTCAACACCAATAGCCCTTGAGTTAGCTAAACTCTTGAAGCGATCCCCTATGGAAATAGGAGAAATTATCAAAAATAAACTTCTTTCTTTAAATTCAAATATAATTGGCAATATAGAAATAGCTAAACCTGGTTTTATCAATATTTTTATTTCCATTGGCTATCTCAAAGACACTATATTTCAGATCCTTAGAGAGGGCTATAACTTTGGCAGGAGAACCAAAGAAAATCCTATGCGGTATAATATAGAATTTGTCTCTGCAAATCCAACAGGTCCACTGAACGTAGTCTCTGCAAGAGCAGCTGCCATTGGCGATACTATATCCAATCTCATAGAAGCGGCAGGAGATATTGTAGATAGGGAATTTTATGTAAATGATTATGGCAATCAGGTTAATCTTCTTGGTCAGTCAGTTCTTGCACGAATAAGAGAGCTTAAGGGTGAGGATTTTATCTTTCCCGAAGAAGGATACCACGGTGAATATATAAAGGATATAGCTGCATGGATAATAGATAATTTCTCATCACAATTGAATTCTCTGGAAGATGAAAATGCAAGAATAGAATTTGCAGCTCAAAAAGCTGTAGAGTTCAATGTGGCAACACAACAGAGAGATCTTGCTGCATTCAATGTCAATTTTAAAAGATGGTTTAGAGAAAGCTCTTTGCATCTAAGTGGAGAGGTAGAGAAAGCCTTTGAAAAACTTGAGGCCTCAGGGTATATTTATACAGAAGATGGCAAAAAAATATTTAAATCCACTGCATTTGGAGATGATAAAGATAGAGTTGTTGTCAGAGAAGATGGCAGACCCACATATTTAATGGCAGATATAGCATATCATTATGATAAAATCCAGAGAGGCTATGATAAAATAATAGATATATGGGGACCTGATCACCATGGCTACATTGCAAGATTATCAGGAGCAGTGCAGGCACTTGGATATGAGAAATCTAAATTTCAGGTTCTCATCGCTCAACAGGTAAACCTTATTATGGATGGAGAAGCAGTCAAGATGTCCAAAAGGCTTGGGAAATTCTCCACGATGAAAGAGCTTATTGACGAGATAGGAGTCGATGTATCAAGATATTTCTTTATTATGAGATCCCTTGATAGCCATCTTGATTTTGATCTTGGTCTTGCAAAACGTAACAGCTCAGAAAATCCTGTATTCTATTTGCAGTATGCCCATGCAAGAATTTGTTCAATATTTAGGGAGGCTCAAAAAAGAGGAATAAATACAGAAATATCAGATTTTGACATTGCACACCTTGACAATCCTGAGGCCATAACATTAATGAAGCTTATGTCTAAATATCCTGAAGAAATTTTAGATGCAGCCATGACCTATGAACCTCATAAAATAGCAACTTTTTTAATGCGCCTTGCTCAAGGCTATCACAGATTTTATACAGAACACAGAATCTTATCAGATGATGCAGAGAAAACAAAAGCAGCACTGGCACTGTGTAAGGCTATAGTGGTTGTCCTTAAAAATGGCTTAAATATATTGGGAGTGTCCGCTCCAGAAGTTATGTGATATGAACAAGGCTATTATTATTACAACAGGTGAAGAATTACTTCATGGTAGAACCCTTGATACTAATAGTGCATTTATATGCAAAGAGCTATATGAAACTGGTATAGAAATAATTGAATGCATAACAGTTGGAGATGATATTGAGGCCATTATTTATGCTATAGAAGAAAGCTTTAAAAGATGTAATATAATTTTCATTACAGGAGGTCTTGGACCTACTGATGATGATAGAACTGTTGAAGCAATATGCAGATTTTTTTCATTAAAAGATACAGTTGACGAAAATGCACGCATTAGAATAGAAGGCCTATTTGCCAGAGCAAATTACAAGATAAACAAAAAGGATTATAAAATGGCACTTGTGCCTGAGGGCTCTGTTGTTTTTAAAAACAATAAAGGCCATGCTCCTGGATTTCTAATAGAAAAAGATAATAAATTCCTTATTGCAATGCCAGGAGTTCCCTTTGAGGCTGAGGATATGTTTGTTAATGAAATAAAGCCCTATCTGTGTCAAAGATTTAATCTAAAAAAATCAGATGGCATAATCTTCAGATTAACTGGATTGAGAGAATCTACAATTAATGAAATTATTGAAAAGAGTAAAATTCCACAACTGGGGAAGTGGGGGATTTCTGCGAAAACCGGAGTATATGAAGTTTATCTTTCTTTAAATGATACAACTGATGATCCCAGATCTATAGAAGAAATGCTCAAGGATATCTTCAAAGAAAAATTGATAGACAGCAGTTTTTCATCTCCCTCTGAAGAACTGGTTTTTTTATTAAAACAAAAGCAAACAAAATTGGCAACTGCAGAGTCATGTACTGGAGGGCTCATTGCCAAAATGATTACAGATATTCCAGGGTCATCCGAGGTCTACAACGGATCTATAATTGCCTATAGTAATGAAGTTAAACAAAATCTGTTATCTGTATCGGAAACAACTCTAAAAAAATATGGGGCTGTTAGCGAAGAAACAGCTCTTGAAATGATAAATGGCTTGCAAAAAGTAATTCAATATGATATAGCAATAGCCATTACAGGGATAGCAGGTCCTGGGGGTGCAACAAAAGAAAAAAAAGTAGGGACTGTCTGCTTTGCCTTTGATTTGTGTGGTCAAAAAAAATCAGAAACTAAAATATTTAATGGAGATAGAGAGAGAGTAAGAAATCTATCCGCATTATATGCAATAAACACTGTGAGAGAATTTATTAAAAAATAACAGCTTAAAGGGCATAATATATATATGAAAAAATTTATATTTATTACTGAAATATTGTTTAGCTCTTTAATTTTATTTGCAGCAGTTGATTCAAAAGTAATTTTCAATCAAGGGCTCGAGGCTTTTAAATCTGGAAACTATTCCTCTGCTGAATTACTTTTTCGCAAAACTCTGGAAAATGATGATGACTTCAGAGATCAGGCATGGTTTTATCTTGCAAGAACAATTCTCCAGCAGGGAAAATATAAAGCTGCTATCTTTGAGTTTAACAGTTTTCTCACAAAATGCCGTTCTGAAAATTTAAGAATAGAATCACGCTTCTGGATGGGTGAGGCTTATTTCCTTCTGAAAGATTCATTAAAGGCTATTGAGGAATATAATCGTTTTCTGGAAAAATCTGATAATATCTCCATGGTTATGGCTGCTCATGATCGCATAGCCAATATCTATATAACTGACAAACGCTATGAAGAGGCTGTGATAGAATGGGAAAAGTCTCTAAAAATAAGTCAAAATATGGAAGAAAACGCACAGATTGTGCTAAAAATAGGAAAAGCTCTCTTTCTAAACAGTTCTTATGATAAAGCGCTGGAAAGACTTCTCCCTTTGCTTAGTGCACGAATTAACAGTAGAGATAAAGCTGAGGTGAGACTATTGATTGGAAGAATATACCAACTTCAGGGGGATCACAAGAAGGCTCTTGCCTCTCTTAATGCAATTCCAAAGGATTTATCAGATAGTTATCCTTTTTATGATGTTTATTATTTTAGAGCCCTTTCTTATATAAACACAGGGCGAGCCTCTGCTGCAAAAAATGAGCTGGAATTTTTTCATCTCATAGGGGAAAAATCTGAATATTATTACCCTGGCTTATTTGAGCTGGCAAATATTATCATAAGTAGCACCAAACCAGAATCAGGTGTAGAAATTCTTTCAGAGATTATAGAAAATTGCAAAGATGAAGAGCTCTCTGCAAAATCTGCACTTTTACTGGCACAGTATTTTATCAATATATCTCCAGAAAAGGCAATTGAGTATCTGGAAAAGTTTACTCAAATAAAATCTGAAGAGGAACAGAAAAAAATACTTTTGGTGCTTCTCAGGGCCTATATCAAGACTCAGTCTCATGAAAAAGCAGAAAAGATAGTTTCTCTATATCTTGAAAAATATCCCTATGATGAAAATATAGATGAGGTTATGTTCAATAAAGGGATCTTGCTTATATTTAAAGGGGATTTCAATACAGCATTACAGGTTTTTGATGATCTTAAGGTTAAAAATCCATTTTCTAAATTTTTAAACGACACAGATTATTACATGGCAGTTATAAATATCAAAAAGAAGAAGAATAAAGACGCTATCAATTTATTGAAAAGCTATCTATCAAAAAAAGATATAGAGCACTCCTTTGATGCACACAAGCTTCTTGCAGAATTATATATTGAAGAGGGTGAACTGGAAAAGGCAAAGCCAGAAATAAATTTATTGATTTCACGATATTCAAAGTATCCAAATGTTGATGAACTCATCTATAAACTTGCAAAGGCTTTATATGAAAAGAAAAATAGCTCTGCCAGAAATTATTTTTCGATTTTACAAAACAACTTTACAGAGTCTTCGTTTTCAGCACTTGTTGATTTAATATATGCCAATGAATTTTATGAGAAAAAAAATTACGAAAAGGCAATTATTCACTATGAAAAGTATCTCAATAGCAACAATTCAGAAAGTAGGGGTGATGCTTACTTTAATCTGTTGCAATCAAATTATAAAATCAAAAGATATAATAGAATAATTGAGATAGTTAAAAGCATGCAAATTCCAGCTCTTGATGAGGCTCAATGGATGGAACTTCCCCTTATACAGATTAGAAGCTACTACAATCTTGGACAATATGATGCAGTATATAACCTAACAAAATGGGAGGATATATCCTCATATCCACCAGCAGACATAGAGCTTATCATTGATTCTGTTTTAAAAGTAAGAGATGCTTTTACAGCCTCAAAAATGGCAGAATCACTACAAGACGAAAATCTCAAAAACGAGATGCTTTTAAAAATTGGATATTACTACTATTCAGAAAAAGATTTCAACTCTGCTAAATCAATATTTGAAAGAATTATAAGCTCACAGATAGGTGACTCAATAAAAGATAAAGCAAAAATTGCTATGGCTGAGATCTTTTCTGAAACAGGATCTTATGAGAACTCATTTATCTATCTAAACCTCATAGTACTGAAAGAAAATATCCCGAGCAAAGAAGCTCTTACTATCCTGAATTATTTCTATAGCGGTAGAGAAAGGGAAGGAGCAAGCCTAACTGAAGAAAATCTAAGCCTTGTATCTACAACAAGATATATTGAGAGGATTTTATTATTAAATTTGCTTTTCCATTATAATCAAAAGGATATTAAATCATTTAATAAATATCTAAAATATCTTACGCCTTACCAAGAAAATACCAACTATGTTTACTACCTTTCTGGCAAAATAAATTATGAATTAGGAAATTATAATCAGTCCTATTTCCACTTTTACAAGATTGCTCAAAGTGAAAACGAGTATACCATAGAGGCTAATTACTATCTTGGCATGCTTAATTTGCTGCTTCAAAAAAATAAAAATATGGCCATGAAATATTTTAATAAAACAATCACACAAGACAACGGCAACAGTGAATATGGCATCAAAAGCAAACTTGAACTTGCCATATTATATTATGAACAGAAGAATTATTCCATGTCATCTGAACTTTTACAGCAAATAATCAAAGAACACTCAAGGGGAAAATTCAACCTCCAGGCCGAAAACCTTTATGATTTTTTTTTCAATAATCAACAAGATATAAACCAGTAGTCCCAAAATGGCGTTTGAACGATTTGATGATACAGTTTTATTTACTTATGAACATATCTGGCTAAAAAAAGTAGATTATGGAATTTTTAGATGTGGAATTACATTCCATATTGCAGAGCTACTTGGCGAGATAATATCAGCTGAATTTATTAAAAACATAATTGGAATGGAAATATATCAAAATGATGCTATTGCAACTATTGAATCCCTCAGAGATGTTATAGAAATCAAATCTCCGCTTCATGGAACAATCACAAACATAAACAGAGAAATTTATGATAATCCTGTAATTATAAACGAGGATCCTCATGGAGATGGTTGGCTTTTTGAAATTGAACCTATAGATGGGAGATTTTTAGATGTAATATCAGAGGAAGAATACATTGATTTTGTCAATAAAATGAAAATTGAGGAGTAATCCATAAATACAGCGGTAACTTCCGATAAGATATATTATGTCTCATTAGAAAATTTATGAGTAATAGCTCTAATTACTGATTAACTGCAATATAAATCAATTTCAAGAAAGCCTTTCAAGGAGTGTGACTGTCCATACAGCAATGCCTTCCCCTCTGCCTATAAATCCAAGTTTTTCTGTAGTTTTTCCTTTTATTCCAATTGATTCTGGTGGAACTTCATTGCTAAATGCATCGGAAAGTCTTTGTTTCATTGAATCTACATAAGGGAGGATCTTTGGCTTTTCACAGGCAATGACAGAATCACTGTTGATTATACGATACCCAGCTTCTTTTACTTTTTTATAAGCAATTGTCAGAAGATATATGCTATTTATATCTTTATATTGATTATCAGAGTCAGGGAACATCTGTCCTATGTCGCCACAACCACAGGGGCTAAGAATGGAATCAATTATTGCGTGAGTCAGGACATCAGCATCAGAATGACCTGCCAATCCCTTCTCAAAAGGAATTTTTACTCCACCAAGGATTAGATCTCTGCCTTCTGCAAAAGCGTGGACATCAAAGCCATTACCTATGATGATTTTCATATTTATTATAGGTTAAATACATCAGAAAGTGAACTAAGTTTAAGGACATTAAGTACCTTTGAGCTCACTTTTTGGATTATTAATTCTTTGCCTTTTTTCTTTTGAAGTTTAAGCATGCTTATGAGAACACCTACTCCTGAAGAGTCAATATAGTCCACTTCTGAAAGATCAATTTCTATGTTCTTATCACTATTTTGACCAACCTCAAAAAGCATTTCTTTAAAAGTCTTTATGGACATCATCTCAATGTCGCCAATAACTTTTATTACTACAAGTTGTTCACTTTCTTTGATGTCAATTTCCATAGCTGTACCACATTGATTTTATATTTATCTTAAAATAATAAAATACATTTATAAAGTCAATTTTTTTATTTTTTAAAAATTCAAAAAACAAAATGGACAATTTCTATTTTCTGTTATTTTAAAAAAAGTTAAGGAATAAATACTGATTTTGTATTGATTTTTTATGCTCCATATTCTTTTATAAGAGTCAGCCGGTCTTGAATAATCTTTTATAAAAAACGGGAGGTTTTTATGGAAAAATTAAAAAGACTCATATCCCATTTTGAAGGGATGATTGGATTTGTACGTTTAAAGAATTTGCAGAATATGTCCCTTGGAAGTGTTCTGGAAAAACAGGCGGTAAAATACAAAGACAAACCCCTTATTCTCTTTGAAAACAGGACAATAAGCTATTGTGAATTCAACATAAGTGCAAATAAAATTGCGAATTTCTTTTTAAACAAAAATTTTATCAAAGGTGATACAGTTGCACTATTCATGGACAATAGACCTGAATTTTTAATAATACATGCAGGCCTTGCTAAAATTGGAGTTGTCCCTGCATTGCTAAATAGCAATCTAAAGGGTCATGTTTTACTCCATGCAATAAATATTGCTGAGGCTAAGGCTATCATCATAGGCCACGAGCTTGTTGGTGAAATAGCAAAAATAAAAAAAGATATAAAACTTCAAAAGCCTGGCCTTTTTTTGGTAGATTGTGAAGGTCAGAATATAAAGCTTCCAACTGGATTTATTGATCTTGCTCCATTGCTTACCCAGGAGTCTGGTGAAAATCCACCTACCACAGAAAAAATAAACTCTAAGGATACTCTTGAATACATATATACCTCAGGGACAACAGGAATGCCCAAAGCCACTGAACTGAAACACCAGAAATGGCTTCAGCTTGGATATGGTGCTGGAGGTTTTAGCTTAAGAGCTATTGAGGATGATGTTCAATATCTCTGCCTGCCTTTATATCACAATAGTGGCATAAATATTGCCTGGCCTACTACATTGATGCATGGTGGGACTCTGGCCATAAGAAGAAAATTTTCTGCCACAAATTTCTGGGATGACATTAGAAAATATAATGCCTCAATTTTTATCTACATAGGGGAATTGTGTCGCTATCTGAATAATCAGCCAAAAAAGGAGAATGATGCTCTTAATCCGTTGAGATTTATACTTGGTAACGGAATGAGAGCCGATTACTGGATGGATTTCAAAAACCGCTTTGGTATAGAAAAAATTATTGAAGTCTATGGAGCAACAGAAGGCGTTGGAGCTTTGTCTAACTTAAAGGGAGTTCCTGGCATGATCGGCAGGCTAAAAGCTGCAGGAATAAGAATGGGTGAAGTTGTTAAATACGACATAGAAAAAGAAGAAATCCTTCGTGATGCAAATGGATTTGCAATTAAATGTAAACCAGGGGAAACTGGTCTCTTCCTTGCTGCCATAAATAATACAAATCCATTTGCTGGATATAAAAACAACAAGAATGCAACAAATTCCAAGATAGTTGAAAATGTCTTTAAAAAAGGGGATAAATATTTCAATAGTGGCGATCTCTTCAGGCTTCATAAAGGTGATTATGTTTCCTTTGTTGACAGGCTGGGAGATACCTTTAAATGGAAGGGAGAAGTCGTTGCCACCAACGAGGTCGCAGATGTTTTAAGCCGCTTTGGTTCTTTTGAAGATTGCAATGTCTATGGCGTAACAGTAAAAAACACAGAAGGCAGAGCTGGAATGGCAGCCTTAACACTACTGCCAGGTTTTAAATTGGAATTGCCAGAGTTTTCAAAATATGTTGTGGAAAATCTCCCAGTTTACGCTCGACCTTATTTTATCAGGTTAAGAAAAGAAAAAGATGCCACAACAAGTTTCAAGCAGATCAAATCCCATCTGCAAAAAGAAGGCTTTGATCCAAAAATAATAAAGGATCCCCTCTATTTTCTTGATCCAGTTAAACTCAAATATATAAAGTTAAACCAGAAGGTATATGAAGACATTCAAAGTGGGAAATATAGATTCTGACCATTTGATATGAGCATTTAAATGAATCAAAGACTCATTTAAATGCTCCCAGCTGGCATTTACTGATCTTAACATTCAATTTTTCACAGTAACATGCCACTTCAAGCTTACTTACTTTGAGTTCATTGGCAATATTCCATGCTGCCATACAGGGAAGTCTGTCATCATCTTCACATAAAAAATAAATTTTGTTTTCTGCTTCTTCTGAAACGGTTTCTGCTGGTTTGACTTTTTTACCATCTGTATATCCAAAAAGTCCAAGCTGGCATTCCTTTATTTTTATTTTATTATTATTCAAAGCAATGCCTATGATATCTGGAAAAAAGCCATATTCTCTTACCAGTCTAAAGGCATTTGCACATGTTATAGTGCCTTCTTTTGAATGTTCAAGAATGAGTTGCTGTAGATCTAATTTTTCCTGCGTCTCCATCTCTTCCCCCTGTTAAATGTAGTATTTATCAGCATCACCCCAGAGCCTCTCAAGTTGATAAAAGCTTCTGGTTTCTTCTGTGAATATATGAGCTATAATCTCACCAAAATCTATTATTATCCAATCTGAGTTGTAATCTGGTTTACCATAAGATTTAAATCCCTGCTCAAACATAAACTTTTCAAGCTCACGGGCAAGAGCTCTGCAATGAATTTTTGAGTTTCCAGTTGCTATTAAAAAAAATTCCAGATAACTATTTACACGTCTTAGATCCATGAAAACTGGATCTATTCCCTTTTTCTCACTCAAGAATTCAAGGCTCTTTTTGCCTATTTCGATTATGTGATTATCTTGGTTTATGTCATTTTTTCTTTTTATCACCTGCTCTATCCTCTCCAATAACGATAAGAATATTGCTTAACTGAGTTGTGTCTGTTACAAAGTAGATCTGATTTATGCCAGTCATATCTGCAACTTTATTGGCTGATTTATAATCACAGCTTCTACAAATTAAAATCGACGAGCTAATATCCGTTCTATCGAATGTCCCAAACTCTATAACGTTTAATCCATCACGTATTAGATCGTTTCTGTATTTTCTTGCAAGCCCAGGTACCTCTGTTCCATTTAATATTGTTATTTTTACATTTGTCTCTCCCTCTGTGCCTGTTACAAGATTTGTGAGAAAATCCTGTTGATATGTTCTGTAACTTATTTCATCAACCTGATAATATCCATTATAAAAACCCCCAGGTAACAAGGTTGCCATAAAATTACCATTTTTTAATATTATCTGAGTAAGCGATAAAATCTCCTGAGGCATAAGATTTGTTTTTATATTTTTTATGACATCATTTATAAAATCCAGATCTGCATATTTCTTGAGATTTTCCCTATCATGATAAAGAGTCATCAAAATATCAAATATGCGATCATATTTCAAATATATAGAGTTATCTTTGACCCCATTTATATATTTAACAACCTTTCTGCCATCAAAATAATTCACACCAAAATTAGCCTTTAATCCTTCAAAGTTGTTAAGTAAAAATAAATTCATGCCTTCAATCATATCCACAATTCGAAGAACATCAGGTGAATATAATTTTACATAAAAAGGCACATTAAGTTGAATATCCTTTTTGAGAGAATATTGAATTCTATCAAAATAATAAAAATCCAGCTCTGAGATCTTCTTTATCTTTGTGCCGTCATCATTCATCTTGACGCTATAATCTGGAGGTATAAAGGTTATACCAATATTATTATTCCCTGGATTTATGGAGACTATTGCATAGAAGTTGAATGTATTGTCATTATAAACATTCCTTCCTGCAATGAGAATATTGATAAGATTATTTCTGGCTATCATCTCATCAATAATATTGCGAGTATATTTTTTGTAGCTATATATACCAAATAGAACAAGTAATATAAAACCAGCAGCTATAAGTATGTTAACTTTACTTTTCAATTTTTATAAAACTCCTTTTGTAGAATATATTCAAGCACAGCATCAGGCAAGAGATACCGTGCGGATTTTCCAAATTTTAGCTTAGATCGTATGTCGGAGGAGCTTATTTCTATCAATGGATTATGATAAATATGAAAAGTCCCCCTTTGCAATATATCCTCTCTCAATTTTGTATTGCCAGGTCTATTTAAAACTATAAATCTACCTAAGGACAATAATTCCTCAGAATCTCTCCATGTGTCAAGCTCATTAAAGGAATCACTTCCAATTATAAAAAATAAATCCTCATCAGGATATAATGCCTTTAACTGCTTTAAAGTTAAAATGGTAAATGATGGCTCAGCTCTCCTGATTTCTATATCGGATACTTCAAAAAAAGAATTTCCCTTAATAGCCAGCTTGACCATTTCTAATCTGTCAATAGCTGTTGCACTACCCTCTGATTTTTTGTGAACAGGATCTTTTGATGGAATAAAAATAATTTTATCCAGACCATGGGCTTCTCGGACAAACTCTGCATTTATAAGGTGACCATAATGAATAGGATTAAATGTGCCACCATAAATTCCAATGCGTTTTTTATCTTGTCTCTCCATTTCCATAAACTATATATTTAAGTGTGGTGAGGCCTTCTATACCCATTGCTCCTCGTGCATGAAGTTTTTGTGTGGAAATACCAACTTCTGCCCCAAGCCCAAATTCTCCGCCATCATGAAATCTTGTAGAAGCATTTACCATAACAGCAGCAGAATCAACTTCTTTCAGAAATCTCTCTGAGTTATAATAATTTGCAGTTATGATAGTTTCTGTATGGCCAGAACTATATCTTGCGATATGCTCTAATGCTTCATCAAGGGAAGATACTATTTTAACAGAAATTATAAGATCCAGATATTCCATATCCCAATCAACTTCTGTTGCTGCTTTTACCTTTTCATGAAGTCTTTGAGTTTTTTCACAGCCCCTTATTTCTACATTGTGATCTATTAAGGCCTGAATGAGCTCACGCTTATAGGGATAGTTTTCATGGATTAACAAAGTCTCTGCTGCATTACATACAGTAGGTCTTTGAACCTTTGCGTTGATTGTTATTTTTTCTGCAAAGTCTCTATTTGCACTTTCATCAACAAAAACATGACACAGCCCTCTCTCGTGCCTCAATACCGGGATTGTTGACTCCTGCACAACCATTTTGATTAGCCCCTCACCTCCCCGTGGGATTACCATATCAATATATTTATCCATCTTAAGGAGAGGCGGAACCAATTCTCTTGAGGTTCGGTTGATTACATTAACTATATATTCTGAAACTCCACTTTCCTTTAAGGACTCTGTTATTAACCTACCAAAAGCCATATTGGAATTAAAAGCCTCCTGGCCGCCTCGTAAAATTGATACATTACCTGATTTTATGCAAAGTGCAGCTATATCCACTGTAACATTTGGTCTTGCCTCATAAATTGCAGCTATAACACCAAGGGGCACTCTCATCTGACCTACTCTTATGCCAGAGGGAACAACCTTCATGTTTTCTATTCTTCCAATAGGATCTGTAAACCTTGCAATGTCTTCAACCGATTTAGCAATATCATCTATGCGCTTTTCATTGAGCAAAAGCCTATCAAGCATAGCCGGAGCTATACCAGTTGCCTCTGCCTCTTTGAGATCCTTTTTATTTTCTGAAATAATATAATCTTTATTATCTAAAATTTTTTTTGCTATCTTAAATAGAATATTATTCTTCTCTACGGTTTTAAGATTTGCTGCTATCTTTGAGGCTTTTTTTGCATTAATACAAAGCTCTTCAATATATTTAATATCATCAGCTGTCACTTTTAATTCTCCTTTATTTTTTAAGTCTTGATTTTAGATTTTCTTTTTTGATTATATAATAAACAGTAGCATAGTCATCAGATATTTCCATTTTCTTAATAGAGCCATCTTTATCTGGAGCAACAGTTGAATCAAATCTCACCCCTGCATAATAATAGGCATTTAATAGTGCAGCTCTTTTTGCAGACTCTTCTTTTTGAATTCCGGAAAGTCCTTCCTTAGGGAAGCCAATGCAGACAATCTCATATTCATTGTCATTTAAAAATCCCTCTTTAATCAAAGTTGGCACAGATGAGCCTACTTTGACATCTCCATTGGAACAGGAGGCTATATAAATCAATGGCACTATCAAGATTGCAAGAAATAATTTTTTCATTTTTAGCTCCTTATTATTTTTTGATGGCCTTATCCAAGTTGTAACCATCGATTTTTTGCTGTAAATATATTTTTAAATTTTCAGAACTTGTGTTATAAAATTTTTGATAAATATCCACAGGATTTTTATCTTTAAACTTTTCCTCAGCTACCCATATAATTGTTTTTTTAATTAAATCAGATGTCTCCATTGAATATCTTTTTAATAAAAAGTTTTCATCCCGCAGTGGAAGCTCCCTGTAACTATAATATCCCTCAAGGCGTTTTAACTCATCACTACTATTGAGCAGAATATATGTTTTGATAATATTTCCTGATGGCCTGAAAATAAAGTTAACAAGACTTAATCTTTCATTAAAAAATTGATTCATAGAGTAAGAACCATAGAAATAACCAAAACTATAGCTGGAGATAAATAATCCTATTACAATTAAAGTCGTATGGAATTTTTTTAAATTTATCTTCATAGGTATTTGCAAATTTGACTTTTAATTTGACATAAAAAAACACAGTCAGATATTATGTCAACCTTTGTTTACTTGACAAAAATTCACAATTATTTGTATTTATAGTAAATTTTAATTCTTTTAAAGTCAAACACACTTTTAAAATTTTTAATGGGGAAGACATTATGAAATACGAACCTGTTATTGGCCTTGAGGTTCATGTTCAGCTCAATACAAAAACAAAAATATTTTGCTCCTGTTCCACTCAATTTGGTGCTCAGCCCAATAGTCAAACATGTCCTGTTTGTCTTGGTCTGCCCGGGGTGCTTCCAGTTTTAAATGAAGAAGTTCTAAAAAAAGGCATAATCGCTGGACTTGCACTAAATTGTGAAGTTTCGCAATACAGCAAATTCGATCGTAAAAACTATTTTTATCCAGATCTCCCTAAGGCTTATCAAATTTCCCAATATGACATGCCAATATGCAAAAATGGATATATAGAAATTCCTGTTGAAAATGGAACAAAAAAAATAGGCATAACAAGACTCCACCTTGAAGAGGACGCTGGCAAATCCATTCATTCAGAGGACAAAAGTGAAAATTGCTCCTTTGTTGATCTCAATCGAACCGGAGTTCCTCTTGCAGAAATTGTATCTGAACCTGACATGAGATCAGCAGATGAGGCTTATAACTATTTGCAGAAGCTTAAATCTCTTATTAAATATACTGGCGTTTCAGATGTAAATATGGAAGAAGGAAGCCTCCGCTGTGATGTCAATATATCTGTTCGTCTTAAGGGTGATGAGAAGTTTGGAGAAAAGGTGGAGGTTAAGAATCTAAACTCCTTTAAAGCTGTTAAGGCTGCAATAAATTATGAGATTGAAAGACAAATCGATTTAATTGAATGTGGCGAAAAAGATAAGATTGTTCAAGAAACAAGGCTGTGGGATAATGATAAACAAATTACATACAGTATGCGTTCAAAAGAAGATGCCCATGATTATAGATACTTCCCAGATCCTGATTTGCCTCCTATTGTAATAACCAGTGATTTTGTGGATGAGTTAAAAAAATTGCTCCCAGAAATGCCAGATCAAAAGAGGGAAAGATTTATAAAGGAATACAATATACCTCTTTATGATGCTGAAGTTTTGACCTCTGTCCGTCAACTTGCAGAATATTACGAAGATGTTATAGGCTATGGGGCAAATCCCAAAAAGGCCTCTAACTGGATTATGAGCGAATTGCTTGGCTTAATTGATGATCCTGAAAAAATATACGAATTTCCTGTTAGCTCCAAAAATCTGGCAGAGCTTCTAAAACTCATTGATGATAATACCATAAGCGGAAAGATTGCTAAAAGCGTCTTCCGTGATATGATTGAAACTGGAGAGGAAGCGATTGCTATTATTGATAAAAAAGGCTTGCGTCAGGTGACAGACACCTCTGAAATTGAGTCTATTGTAGATCGAATAATTGCAAATAATCCTCAATCTGTTAACGACTATAAAGCGGGTAAAGATAAGGCTCTTGGATTTTTAGTTGGTCAGGTTATGAAGGAATCCAGGGGTAAGGCTAATCCACAAATTGTTAATGAGCTCTTAATAAATAAACTTAAAGGAGAAAGTTAAGATGAATCCGCTTACAAAAATTGAAATCCCAGAAGTCAAAGCAATATATAGCGGCAAGGTAAGGGATTTATTCCCTATAGACTCAGAACATATGCTTATTGTCTCTACAGATCGCATATCTGCCTTTGACCACATATTCCCCAATGGTATTCCTCAAAAGGGAATAATTCTCAACACCATATCAAATTTGTGGTTTAAAAAAATTGATTTTATAAAAAATCATATAGTGGAAGCAAATTTCAATAACTTCCCTGCTCCATATTCAAAATATCCTGAATTTTTTAAAGACAGAGCTGTTATTGTAAAAAAAACAAAACGCATTGATTTTGAATGTGTTGCTCGAGGTTACATAATCGGTAGCGGATGGAAGGAGTATAAAGACAAGGGGTCTGTGTCAGGAGTGAAGCTTCCAGATAATCTAAAACTCGCAGATAAACTTCCAGAAACAATATTTACCCCTGCCACTAAGGCAGATACTGGGCATGATGAAAACATATCCATTGATGTTATGATTGATTCCCTTGGCCAGAGGGATGCTGCTTTTTTACGTGACATGACTATTAAAATATATGAATACGGCAGAGATCTACTAAAAGATGCTGGTATTATTCTCGCTGACACTAAATTTGAATTTGGCTATGACAATGGAGAAATAATACTCATAGATGAGGTTTTAACTCCAGACAGTTCCCGTTTCTGGGATGCAAGCCTTTATTCACCAGGTAAATCTCCTGTAAGCTATGACAAGCAATTTATACGTGATTACTTAGATACCACACCGTGGGATAAAAATTCTCCACCTCCACCTTTGCCAGAGGACATTGTGCAAAAAACTAAAGAAAAATATGAAGAAATTCTTGCCAAAATAGCAAAACTTCTAAGTTAATATTGATTTTTCTGTAAAATTGCTTATTATAAATTAAGCAGTTTTACAGCCAATTTTTAATTTTGAAGATTCAAATCCTTTAAAGTTAATCATATGGAAATACGATAATATAATTGATAAGTTAACAAATAAATTTTTATGGAGCCGGAAAGTGTCAAATACAAACCCTTACAGTCAATACAAGCAAACACAGATTACCACAGCAAATCAGGGTAAACTCATTGTGATGCTATACGATGGTGCCATTAAATTTTTAAATATTGCCATTGAAAATATGAATCCACGGACATATGATGTGGTGAATAATAATATTATAAAGGCTCAGGATATAATTACAGAACTTCTACTTTCTCTTAATATGGAAGAAGGTGGAGAAATTGCAAAAAATTTATTTAGCCTTTATATGTATTTCAAGCGTCAGTTGCTTGAGGCTAATATTAAGAAAGATCCTGAAATAATCAAACATGTGCTTAAACTTTTAAAAGAACTGAGAGATGCCTGGGATCAAATATCTGCCACAGAGGCAAGATCTGATAGAAATGCAAATATAGGTGCAAAAGGGAGCTTCAGCATTGAGGGATGATATATCCTCTTGCATGCAGGAAATTCTTTTTCACCAAAGTCAAAAAATTTCTTTGCTCAATGATATGCTATGCATTGAGAGAAAGATATCAGCCTTGCTTAAAGCCCTTGATGATATTGAAAACCTCATAGAGTCTGAAAATGAAATTATTAACAAAATCAATCTCTGTGATTTTAATATATCCAGAGTAAATGATGAGTTAAAAAAAAGAGGGCTATACCTGAATTCAAAAGTGCTTCAAGAAAACTCAAAAGAACCATTTTTACTAAACTATTTCAGCAATATTAAAAAAATAAAATCCCTGCTCGAGGAACTGTCTCGTATCAAAGAAAGCAATATCTTAGAAATGGAACAGATTGCATGTAATTATAAAAATGATGCCGATGATCTTGATAAGATTGATAAAATAAAAAAGCTAATCAGCAAAGATCTTCAATTTTTTTAGTTTTCAATATTTCTTCTCGCCGCTTTTTCATCTCTTCATAATCAAGGTAATATCTCTTTTTGTTATAATATCGCTTAAAAGTGTTTTGATATTTCTTTGACTTAAAATATTTTTTTAACCTTCGGGATACGGGAAATATCTGTTCACCTGGTGCATAAACTGCTGGTTTATTTTTGTGCCTATCTATAATTGTTTCTGTAATCACACCCCATGTAATATCAGCCAGAGAGTATCTCTCAAGATCCCTCATGACAGCACGTATTATTGCCTCATGGATTGGATCAAAAAACTTAAACTTTTTAGAATACATTATTGCTCCATGCATATGTTCCGGAACATCAAGAAATCCATCTTTATAAACTTCTCTGGCCATTATGTATAGCATTTTGAAACAAAACTTCATGATGCCCAGACCTGGTTTTGTTTGACCTGGAAGCTGTGGACGAGTTTCATCAAAAGTTTTGAGAGGATTTTTTGCAGAGAGCCATTCTATAACCATCATATCATATACAGGTGGAGTAATGCCTTCCTCAAAAAATTTTTTGTCAGGGCAAAAGGTTGTTTCGCTTAGGCGTAAATCTATCAATTGATTTTCGTGATTTTTATCTTTCCAGTAAAGTTTAAAATAATGAATATTGTTTTCATCCCTGTCAAGGTCAACAAGAAGTTCATTGAAGCCAAGATGTTTTAGATGCTCAACAAGGCCTATCTTTTCCATCATTTTGAGAAGGTCACCATCATGAAACCTCCCAAGGAAAAGTTTGTTCTCACCAGAAACACCAGGCAGAGAATCAAAGGCATCGGAAAGATCTATATCCCCAAGCTTTATCTCCATAGCCTTAGAGAAATTAAAAAAATTTTTTAATTTTGAGGATATACCACTTAATTTCATTATAAATGATTTGCTCCTTTATCCTGATAATCTCTGGCTTTTTAAATAAGCATATAAAAATCGATTAATCTCACCATCCATGACATATTCTATGGTGCCAATCTCCTCACCTGTTCTGTGATCTTTCACAAGGGTATAGGGCTGGAATACATAAGATCTTATTTGATTTCCCCATGATATATCCTTCTTTTCTCCCATGGCTTCCATCTTCTTTTCATCGCTTTCTTTTTTATAAAGCTCATAAAGTTTAGCCTTGAGTACTTTCATTGCAAAGGCTTTATTTTTATGCTGCGATCTCTCATTTTGGCACTGAACAACTATTCCTGTTGGTAGGTGAGTTATGCGCACTGCTGAGTCTGTTCTGTTTACGTGTTGCCCTCCTGCCCCAGAGGCTCGATAGGTATCAATTTTTAAATCATTTTCATTTATATCTACCTGTATATCCTCATTGACATCAGGTAAAATTTCCACAGAGGCAAAGGATGTATGTCTACGCTTATTTGCATCAAAGGGAGATATTCGCACCAATCTGTGGACTCCCATTTCTCCTTTAAGCAAGCCATAGGCGTATTCACCCTTTATAAGTATTGTAGCGTTTTTTATCCCAGCCTCTTCACCTGGCATGTAATCAATCAATTCTGTTTCAAATCCATTTTTTTCTGCCCAGCGCGTATACATGCGCAACAACATGCTTGCCCAATCTTGAGATTCTGTTCCACCAGCTCCTGGATGTATTGTAACTATAGCATCACTTATGTCAGCTTCTCCAGAAAGCAACTCCCGTGTTTCAAGTTCCTCAAAAATATCTTTGTACTTTTTAATGTTATCATTGACCTCTCTGAGTATACCTTGCTCCCCTTCAGAGGCTGCCATCTGGACAAGTTCAATGGATTCATTTATATCGGATATTAAGCAGTTCCATGGTTCTATCTTTTTCTTGAGCTTGCTTATTTCTTGATTGAATTCAGTAAATTTAGCCTGTTCCTTCCATATCTCATCTCTCTGCATTTGCAATTCAAGTTCAGAAAGACGTCTCTTGAGCTCATCTATTCCCACTGATCTATAAAGCTCATCAATTTTCTCTTTTAGCTCGTTAAGCTCTTTTAAAAGTTCCTTTGAATCTATCTCCTGCAAAACAAAACTCCTTTTAAGAGTAAAATTCAATTCTTTTGACAGGATTATAAAATATATCAAAACGGTCAATTACAATTCACAAATGATTTTAGATGTTGTGATAGATCGTTTTCCAATTCCTCTGAAGCATTATAGTCAATACCAAAAACCTCTTTCCATACAAAAGAGTCTTCCATGCAAAGGTATATAAAAGTTTTAGGAAAGTATAAATGCAGCCTTTGATAAAAAGTTTTAAAAATTTTAATCCGTTCAGAGGTGATGTAGCGCATCTTCCCATCGATCCCTGGAAACATTTCTTCAGTTGTAAGCCTTTCATAAGGGAATTTGTGCTTTATAATATCTTTAAATCCAGGACTATGGCGAAAGCAGCCAAGGGAAATCCATAGAATCTTTTCAGGATTAAGCCTTTGAGCCATCTCATCCATTACATCAATATAATCATCTATAAAATTTTTTGACCTTATTATTGGATCAAAATGGAAAGCAGTGAAGTATCCAGCTTTTTGAGCTAAAACTGCAGCATCAAGTCGTTCTTTCAATGTAGCAGCACCGTGCTCATATAACTTAATATTTTCTGGAGTATTTAGAGTCCATGCAAGAACAGTGTGTCCTTTATCTTTTATATCAAGGAGATGATCTATATTTGCAGATTTTGTTTTAAACTCGAGAAATATTTTTTTGTTTGAACAGGTTTTCTCAATTAGATCATGAGCAATTCCTGTTATCTCATCAAACATCAATGAATCAGTAAACTCTCCAGTTCCAACTCTGACAATATTGTGATAATTTTTTGAAAATTCATTTATAGAATCCGAGAGCTCATCAAGATTAACAAACTGAACTATACCATAGGAATTGAGATAAGAGTTTAAAAAGCAATATGTACAATCATATAGACAATTAAAACATGTATTGAGAAGATAATAGTTGCAGCAAATTACATTATTTGACCCAGGACACTTCTGAAACTTTCTCCCATGAAACTCCTTAAGAATAAGCACCTCTTTTGATGATAGATTATTTTTTTGAATAATCTCAAGCTGACTTCCAAGATCTTCTTCACAGGTATATTCACTCAAAGGTATACCTGACTTCTTAGTAGCTTCAACTATCCTTTTGGCAATATTATAAGAGAGTAATTCTCGTTTATATAAAACAACTTTTATATCGTTAAATCTGATCAAAGCTCCTCAGTTATCTTCCCAGTAATTTTGGTATTAAGGTTTTGTCTTTAAGCATTGCGTTATTGTTCACAAAATCAACAAAAATAGAAAAGAGAATTGGATCAAGCTTTAAAGATTTCTCTATAAAATCGTTTTTCATAATCTCAAGAGCCTCATCAACTGTAAACTCCCTTTCTCTATACTTTCTCTTTTTATCTGTAAGGGCATCAAATACATCAACTATCTCAAGCATCTTTGCAGGGACATAGGCAATTGCGTACCCAGTTTTAACCTCTTCCAGATCATAGGCCAGACAATAATAAGGTGTTTTAATTTTCTTTACATCCTCTGGAAACAAAAGCTTTGATAAACCATATCCACTTTTATCATTATAATACTCATGGTGCAAAGCTGCAAGATAGGCGACTATTGGATCAAATTCTCTTGTCTTTATAATCATATTATAGCTCACAGGGGCATGTCGCATTATAACCTTGCGATCATATTTATCCCCCCCTTCAAAATAGTCTATGTTGTCCACCTTACCTATATCGTGCAACAGTGCACCAATACCATATTGCAAAAGATTATCCCCATCAAGCTCTCTCATACCACCTTTAAAAACATCTTCAAGACTATCTGGAGCAGTCTCTAAGGGAAGATTTGTATAATAATGCTGAAATTTTTTCTTGTAGTCACTTCTCAACCTTGCAATTTTTCCCTCTGAAAAATAGGAGTTATAAAAATAGCAGAAGGCAACATAAATTAAAAATACACTGTTCATATGATCTACAGTAGAACCTGTAGACTTTTCCCCTAATAAATTTAAAAAATTGCTCACTGTTTTGTTATTGCGAACAATTTCCATCACGCTCTTTACTAATATAGTTGTCCCAAGGGCAATTTTCTTTATGTGATGTGGAGGCACACCAGCTTCTGAAGAAAAGTCTTCAAAACTTGATTTTGTAATAACAAAGGCTTCTGAAAGGGAATTAATCAAAGTTACAATAGAGTCAGAATCTATTGTTTTCTTAGGAATCTCTATATCCTTAACTATATCCAGAAGATTAGATAAATGCTCTTCCCTTTCCTCCAGAGACATCTCCATGTATTTCTGTCTACGTGCTGTATATGTATCAATAGAACTATTTTCTTCATCTCCAACCCATGAGAAGCCTGGTGATTTTTTAGGTTCAATTTTTTCTACAACCTCTGCCTTTATAAGGCTCTCCCACTTATTCTCAATATAAAAATAATAGTTATGATCAGTATTGCCGAGAAATTGCTCAAGCCTATCAAGAGGAACAGGCATAAATTGATCGTTTTTATTTTTTCTCCATACAGGAATATTATTTGAAAGGATAAGAGAGAGATTTTCTTTAACAGAACTTATAGAAATAGGGACAAGTTTATTGTTATAGTCACTCATGCTTTATCTTTTAGATAAAATAAATTTCAATGCTTCGTCATAATTAAAAAATACAGCATAATAGTCAAACATTTCAGGATTTGAGAGCATAAATTTTTGTAATATCTCCTCTGTAAGAATCAAGAGCATATATCCAGCTGTTTTTTTGACTATTGCAAGACTTTTCATTAAATATCCAAGAGAATCATTGGTTACTTCCATGGCATTAGATGCATCAAGGATATAGCTTTCATAATCTGGATAGGCAGGAATAGATTTTTCTAATTCTGTGTATATATCCTTAGCATCATCTTTTGTGACAGTGGACAAAGTGATCTTACCTACAAGCACTTTATTTTTTTCATCATACTCAAGCTTGAATTTTCCCCCCATAATCCCCCCTATTGCAGTATTGTTGAATAAAAATTTTTATTGCAAAAAAGTTATTTCCTTTATTCAAATGTAAATAATTTAAAAAATTTTTTCAATAACTATTCACTATTGAAATATAATTATCTTGGAAAAATTTTAACAATATCACCTGGAGCTCTTTTATGATAAAAAAATTATCTATTCTTGCACTCTTAATCTCTTTTATTTCCTGTCAGAGTTTAAACTCTATAAAATCTGAACTTGATTCTGTTAGTGATAAAAACTTTATATTATCTGAATTTGTTTATATTCACACAGGAGCAGACACCGACTCTGCTTTCTCGGAGATGAGTGCCTTCCCTGTGAAAAAAATCATGTATCTGCTTGCCTCTGAGTATAATATACAGATAGATATCTCTGATTTTAATAGATTTGCTAAAACAAAAAAAAAGAATGAAATAAAAGCAGAGGGATTTTTTAGATTAGAAAAATTTTCATGGAAATCTTCAATTCCCTCTAAAAATAGAATAACTCTTACCTTTGAAAAAGACTATATGGATACAAGCAAGATGTCTCTTGTTATTTCCATAATTGCACAAGACAAAATTATAAAAAACATTAAGCTTGAGTTTTCTAAAATTGAATTTATGTTCCGACAGTTGAAATTCTATCTTCCTCAATATGATAAAAATGAAAATGAGTATAACATAAAAAGTTACGAAAATAGCCAATCGGTCCCTGGATTGATCATTGGAACTATTGATGATAACGTAAAGTCTACACTCAAAGAAGAGGAAATCAAGAGGGCAATTGAAGATTACATAAAAACCTTAAGTACTGAAGAAGAAAAAAAATCTTTCAAGCACGACATGATCGATTTTATATATAGAGTTTGTGAATAAATTTTAAAATATAAAAAGGAGCTTTTTATGGATTGCATTTTTTGTAAAATTATATCAGGGGAAATACCCTCAGAAAAAGTATATGAAAATGACACTGTTTTTGCTTTTAAGGATATAAGACCTGTTGCTCCAGAGCATATTCTGGTTGTTCCTAAGAAGCATATTGCAAACATTGAAGAAATTTCACTCGAAGATAGCAAAGTGCTTTCTGATCTCTTTATGGCAGTTAAAGAAATTGCATCAGCCCGCAAGCTAAATGATAAAGGTTACAGATTAATACTGAATAATGGCAAAGCCGCTGGACAGGAGGTTTTTCATTTACACCTTCATGTGATTGGCGGTAAAGATTCACTTGGCCCAATGATAAGTAGATAGAAGATATTGAATATCAGGAAGAACTATTATTTATCCTTTGGAGGCAAAATAAACTGCACCCATTCGATGGTTCTTCCTGTCATCTTATCTATAATAAATTCACAGTCCCCATACTTAATTCTTTCACCAGTTGCAGGTATCTTTCCAAAGAGACTTAGCAAAAATCCTGCAAGTGTTTCAAAATGATGTTTTTCTATTTTCAATGAAAAATATCTCTGAAAATAGTCTATATCCATACGTCCGCTCAAAATAAATTTTCTGTCAGATACCTGAGAGATATATTTTTCCTCTGGATGATCATCGGTTTGAATATCCCCTACTATCTCCTCTGCAATATCCTCAAAGGTCAGTATACCTGTTGTGTCACCATACTCATTCACAACAAAATAAAAAGGATGGCGTTTCTTTTGAATATCTTTAAAAATTTCAAAAATATTCTTTGTCTCTGGAATAAATACAGGTGGAAGTATAATATCTTTTATGGAATCTGGCTTTGAGAGAACAATATCTTTATAATATACATATCCTATAAAATTATCTTCCTCCCCTTCATAGACAGGTATTCGGGAAAACTTTTTTGAGGCAATGAGATTGACCAGTTCCCTGATGGAGGTGTTTACTCCTACAGAGATAACATCGATTATTGGAGTCATTACTTCATAGGCCAGGGTATGCTTAAATGACAGAATCTCCTCAAGATACTCATGCCTATCTTCATCAATAACTCCCTCATTTTTCCCAATCTGAAAAAAGGCATCAATATCATCTCTTGATTTTACGGGATCTTTGGTAACATTTACGCTCATAATCCCACCTGCAATAAACCTGGTAAAAAATAACGAGACTTTGATTATTGGAGTCATAATCTTCATTAAAAAAATTGCTAAAGAGGAGACAATCATTAGAAATTTTTCTGCTTTTGATTTCGCAACTATCTTTGGAGTTATCTCGCAAAATACCAGAAAAAAGACAGTCTGAACAAGTGTAACTCCAAGCAACATACTGTCATCAAAATGAAGAGCCTTTGTCACAACAAAAGTTATAAAGGCGGTTGCACATATATTGGATATATTGTTACCAATCAACACCATAGTCAAAGCTGTATCAATATTATCTATTATATAGAGGCTTCTCATAGCGCTCTTTTTGCCAGAATTGCTTAATGTTTCAAGGGAAAGCCTTCTGCTGGCAATAATGGCAGTTTCAAGGGCAGAAAAAAATATGGAAGTTAAAATAAAAAGTAAAACTAAAATGTTATAAATAAAATAATTGCTCATATTAAGCTTCTCTTTCCTTTACAAAAACTTCCAACGAAATTATTTTTCTCTTTGAAACATGACGCACTGTTATCTCAAGATCTGAAATTTCAAGACTCATCCCCCTGGCAGGCAAGGCATTGAGCTTCTCAACCACAAAACCGCCTATGGTATCTGAATTTACACTTTCCAGGTTAACATTAAAAAAAGAATTAAACTCATCCAGTTGAAGATTACCTGAAACTATAAATCTGCCTTCACTTATAGTCCTTATTTGATTCTTTTTATAATTTCCCCATTTGCCAAAATTTTTGCCAAGCAAAGATGATAATATTGAATTCAAAGTAACAATACCTGCTGTGCCTCCATACTCATCAACAACTACTGCAATTTGAATTTTTTTTAGAAGGAAATCTCTCAGAAGCTCATTGAGATCCTTTGAAAATGGGAAAAAATCAATGGGTCTTATAAAGCTATTTATGCTTTTCCTTTTTTTATAACCAAGATATGTGGACATCAGATCTCTTGAATCAACAAATCCAACAATGTTATCATAATCGTCCTTGTATACAGGCAGGCGAATTATATCATTTTCAAGGCATAGCTCCATAGCGCTTTCAATAGAAGCACCATAGGATATAAATACAGCCTCATTCCGTGGATACATTATATTAGATGCTTCTTTTCTGGAAAAGCTGATTACATTCTTTATTATATCACTTTCCCTTTTATCCAGAATGCCTTTTTTCTCACCTGATGCAACTACATATTTTAATTCATCTTCTGTTAAATTGGAATACTTAAGCTCAAGCTTAAAAATTTTTGTTAGCATATCTGTATACTTCATCAATAAAATTCGTGCAGGATAAAAAACTTTGTGAAACAAAAGCAAAAAAGGGAGGAGAGCTGAAAGTAGATTCATATAGAGATTAACAGCAATGAGCTTTGGAGTAATTTCCGAAAGAATAATAATTAGTGGAGTTACAATTGCTATTGAGATTAAGTGACCATAGTCTCCAAAAAAGCCAAGAAGAAAATTTGTGACCACCGCTGTAAGAGAAAGATTTACAAACAAATTCCCCAAAAGCAATGTTGCAAGTATGCCATCGGGATTGGTCATGAGAGATGAAATTGTTCTCTCTGTAATTTTTGGAGAATTGGAAAATCGATAAAGCTCTGCTTTTTTAATTGAGAACAAAGCTGTTTCTGCTCCCGAAAAAAAGGCTGAAAAAAAGAGCAATACAGCAAAGACTAAAAGATGCATTGTTACATAGGCCATGTTTTTAATTCTTAGGAAAAATTTCTGATTCTTTAACTTTTAATATCTTTGCACACTTTTTTCTGAATTTATCATTTGGTGCCTGCAAACCCTTTTCTATCTTTGATATATATGATGGTGAACAATCCATAAGTATTGCCAGCTGATTTTGCTTTAACTTTTTTTTCATTCGAATTTGCCAAAGATTATTGCTTGTTGAATTTGAAAAGTTCCTGTCAGTATTTATTTTTTCATCAGGGAATAATTCATTTACAGTTACTCCTAAAATCTCACTGCACTGTGCTTTAATCTCATCAGGAGCTTCCAGAAGTCCTCGTTCAATCCTACACAGATAGGATGGAGATATGCTAAGACTTTTAGCCAGATCTACCTGTTTGATTCCCTTTGCTCTTCTAATTACTGGAAGCAAATTATTCAAAGAGTTTCCCATAGTCTATCATCACTTAATATCAAGATTTACAAAAACCTTAAAAGTCTTTTCAGTGGTATTACCGGAGTAATCAGAAGCCTTTACTATAACAAAGTTTTCACCCTGCCTGTATTTTATGCCATCTATTTTATAGTAACCCTGTTCATCAAATAAATTGTAAAATGGCAAGTTATGAACTGTCAATCCCTTTTCTGTTAGAGAAATCTTAGAGAAATCAACATTTAGCATATCTTTTTCATTTACTATAACCTGCAATTTGTAAATACCTAAATTTTCCTTTCCTGAAATTGAATCCTTAATTGACACAAGTAATGGATAATGCTGTGTAAGTCTTATGGTTGAATTATCTTTAAGCATTGTATACTTATCCCCAATCTTTAGAAAGAACCCCAAGACCTCCGGTGCTTTTTTATCCTCCAGTGAAGGTAAAAGTGACAGAGGATTTATTGACTCCTTTGCAACTGGATCCAGAATTGAAAGATGTAGATGTCTTCCATAGGAATGACCTGTATTCCCCATTATAGCAATGATATCCTCTGCCTTGACTTCATTTTTAAGGGAATCACCGTCTTCTATGTGCATGTAAATTGAAAATTTATCCCCATGGGAAATTATCTTATAATTACCCCCTCCCCAATAATTTTCTGTTGGGAAATAGAGTTTATTCCAACTAAATACTAATTTGCCATCAGCAACTGCATAGATATTATTTGATGGGCATACAAGATCTATACCATCATGGAAGTGATCAGCCCTTGACTCACCAAATGTTGATGTAACCTTGAAATCAGAAAGAGGCCATCTAAAGGATACATTAAATAAGGCCAGTATTATTAAACAAAATGTTAATAACCTTCTCATGATATTTTCCTGTAATCAATTTTTAATATGAATATGACAGAACTTGCCAGGCTCTGTTCCAGAATAATAGTACTGAATGGCTGTTTTAGGGCATTCCCCATTCTTGCCAGCGACCTCACCAGAGTCAAGGCATATTGTTTCAGAAGTAATATTTTCTGCAGGAGTTTGAAAAGTAGGTGGGGGAGAATCCCTGAACACATAAGAAATATACTCAGCCCATATTGGAGCAGCAACTCCACTGGCGGATCTTCCCTCTCCTAAGGAAATGAGTCCGCTTTTATTACCAACCCATACAGCAGTAACAAGTTCTGAGGTATACCCAACAAACCAGGCGTCACTATAATTTGATGTTGTGCCGGTCTTCCCAGCACATGGGAAATTGATGCCGTATTTTCGTAAAAGCCAGTTTACAGAAGCATCTGGTTCGTGAATACCCTCAAGCATGGATATGGTAACTCTTCCTGCCACGGGATTTATTATTGCACCAGTTTTTTCTCTGTATAAGGCAATCTTAGAGTGAATATCAGTTTCATTATCCCAGACCACATTGCCATTATAGTCTTTAACAAATTTTATACCATAAGGAATAATAAAATTGCCTCCATTTACAAGCAGTGAATGGAGTGTAACACTTTCTATAGGTGATATTTCATAGGACCCTAAGGCAAAGGAAAGGGTCTTTGAAAACCTTTTATCAAATTCACCATCTGAGAGTAAAAGTCCCTTTTGAACATAAGAGAAAACTTTATCATATCCTATTCTATCAAGAATCATAACTGCCACAGTATTTAAAGACTTTATTAAAGCCTGTCGTGCAATTACATGACCATAGTATTTATTGTCATAATTCTGAGGGGTATAGTCGCCTTTGAAAGTAATTTTTTTGTCCTCAAAAACTGTCGATGGAGTAATTTTTTTACTTTCCATTGCCGCTGCATAGACAAGGGGCTTTATGGAAGAGCCTGGCTGTCTGAAGCTTTGATATACATTATCATTTTGATTTGTAGCATTAAACTCATAACCACCTACATAGGCAAGAATTTCCCCAGTATATGGATTAATGGAGATTAAAGCTCCTTCTATGTCATTGGCTATTTTAACATACTTTTCACTATTCTTGCCTTGAGCAGCTTTTTTGAGAAAGTATTCTCTTTGAGGTGCAATACCATGTTTTATGCTGTTGTTTGCAATAATCTGATTTTTTGCATCAAGGGTTGTCCATACAGAAAGCCCCCCCTTTTTAACAGCATCCTCCCCAAAGCGCAATACCAGCTCACGTCTTACTCGTTCGTTAAAAAAAGGAGCGATATTAATTCTGTAAGAGCTGTAAATAAAACTGCCTATATTTGTTTGCTTGACCCTGTTGCTTTCATCAAATACAACTCCCCATTTTTTTAAAAAAGCATTAAAGAGTGGATCGATTTTTTCTTCTTTAAGGTAGCCTGCTTCTGCCAAAGATTTTAGTATTCTTTTAGTCTTACTTAAGGAATTATTTATATTAGACAGAGGAGAATATATGCCTGGATTTGAAATTGTGGCAACGATCATTGCACATTCAACTATATCCAGTTCTCTTACTGACTTTCCAAAAAACATCTTTGCTGTTGATTCAACTCCATAGGATCCATTGCCAAAGTATATGAGATTGAGATACATGGAAAGTATATCCTGCTTATCATAGAGCTTTTCTATTTCCATTGCACAATATGCCTCATATATCTTCCGCTTTATACTCCTCTCCATATCAGTAAACAAAACTTTTGCAAGCTGTTGAGTAATAGTGCTTCCTCCCTGCATTATGCTTAGACTTACTATATTTTTTGTAAAAGCGCGCATAATGCCTGTCCAGCTTATACCTCTGTGGTTATAAAAATCACGATCCTCAGATGCTATGACTCCTTTAACTATCCATTCAGGTATATAATCAAAGGGAACAATTTCCCTCTTCTCTTCAAAAAACTCACCTATAATCTCACCATTTCGATCATAGATTCTTGTGGGGATATTAACTGCCTTGGCATTGACATCAATCTCATTTCGAGAATAGGGATATCCCTTTTTCATTTCTTCAGTTTTGTCAATGAGCTCTTTATACTTAGAAAGCTTTTCAAGAGCCGACACTCTGTCTGACTGCCATTTTATGTAGATATAACCAGCATAGAGGGCAAAAGAGATTATAATAACAAGAGGAATGTATATAAATACTATCTTTTTATGAGAAAGAATCCACTGTATTATTTGCATAATAATTCTTTCTCCTGTTTGTATTTTTTCCCTGAAAGCTGTCCACATGCTCCAGAAATATCACTGCCCATGCTCTTTCTTATAGATACAGGAACATTCATAATTTCCAGCTCTTTTACAAAATCCTCAATCTCTTCTTTTGTAGGAATAGGAAGATTGTGATTCCCTTCATTAAGAGGAATTAAATTGAGTTTTATGTTGGCATACTTAAACATTTTTTTAAGTCTTTTAGCATCCTCTTTGGAAATGTTATCCTTGCGCATAACATACTCAATTGTTATTCTGTTGCGAGAGGCTGTTGTCTTTTCTGACAACAGATCCGAAATCATCTTAAAGGGATATTTTTTTTCCACTGGCATATTTTCAAGCCTTTTTGTTGGCTCAGTATCATTCAGTGAGAGAGCAATATTATAGGGACGCCTTTCATCTATAAATCTTTCAATGGCTGGATATATGCCACTTGTTGAAATTGTTATTTTCCTCACAGAGAGATGAAATCCAAAGGAATAATTCATAATGTCCGCAGCTTTTAAGACATTATCATAATTTAAAAAAGGCTCACCCATACCCATAAATACAATGTTGTTATTTTTTAAACCAGATATTCTCCTTACATGACAGATTTGATCCAGAATCTCACCACAGGATAAATTTCGCACAAATCCGATTTTTGCTGTTTCACAAAATCTGCATCCCATCGGGCATCCAACCTGAGATGATATACATACAGTTAATCTTCCTTCATCAGACATCTCATTTTTTATGAGGACACTCTCAATGTAGTGATTATCAAAGGTCTTGAATAGATACTTTTCTGTACCATCAATTCCAGAAATCAACCTGTCTTCAATAGTAAGAGGTGAAAGAATAAACTCGTCATCAAGAAATTTGCGTAATTCCTTGGAGAAATTTGTCATTAAAGAAAAATCATTAACATTCTTTTCATAAAGCCAGTTTATAAGCTGCCTGGCTCTGTATTCCTTTTCACCTATTTTAGTAAAAAAATCTACCAGTTCTTCGTGGTTATAATCCTTTATAAATTTTTTCATAATACACTTTTAAAATAATGAATTATTAAAGACTATCCATGTCGCTTCTCTTGAGTTTTTCAACTTGCTTGATCTCAAAAAGTGCCATCTTATGTCCAGAGTCTATGTTTAATACCCTCTCAAAAATGCTTATAGCATCATCATAACGACCAGTATTTTTATAACACATTCCAAGGGCAAATAAGGCATTTACCATATTAGGATCTATAAAAAGCGCTAAGTTAAATTGCTCAATGGCTGCATTATAGTCAAGCATTTGAAATTTTGAAGCACCTAAAATATAATAGGCATATTTGTTCTTTTTGTCCTTTTGAATATATTTTTCCATAATTTGCACAGTTTTGCTATAGTTGTTTATCCTGAAATAATTTTTTCCAAGATTATACAAAATCTTTTGATTGTCAGGATATTTTTCAAGACCCTTTTCCAGAAGATCTATTGCATCAAGATATTTATGAGTATTAATAAGTTTTCGAGCCCTTTTTATCAAATCAATGGCTTCATCAAGCACAAGCTCAACTACAAGTAAAGAAATATCATCAAAAGGTCCAGAGCCTCCCATGAAGGAGTTTACATCTTCAAGAAGAGCATCTGTAAAGCTTTCCAGGTCTTTATCTCTGTGTCTCAGAATAGATTCTGAAAATCTCTCTATGGAGTATTCTTCTTTATTCTCATTTTGAGCCTCTGGGATTCCATCTGTATAGAGAATGAGTCTGTCTCCATATTCCATTTTTGTAGTATTCTCTTCATAAGTCTCAGTTGCCTCTTCCAGAGCTCCTAAAAAAAGTCCATTGGTATCAAGGTATTCAATTTCACCTTTGACTCTTCTAAGCAAGATACCCTTCTGGTGGCTTGCATTTGAATATGTAACATTATAATCGTCATCAATTGCAACCATGAAGCATGTCATGTAATCCTGAGTCTTCATGTGGTCTATAATATTTTTATTTACTTCCTGAAAAATTCTCTTTGGCGAGCTGTGGAATGTCCCTGCATTTCCAAAGGAAATCTTTGCCATTGCAGTAACTAAAGCTGCAGGAATTCCATGTCCAGAGACATCTGCCATGAGTATTCCAATTTTATTGTCTGTGAGCTGAAAAACATCATAGAAGTCTCCTCCAATTTTTTCCATAGCACGATATCTTACCGAAAATTTGAGCTCATTCCAGTCATCAAGCCTTGCAGGCAATATACTCCTTTGAATTACACTGGCCATGTCAAGCTGCTTTTGAATCTGCTCATCCCTGAGCTTTAACTCAATCATAGCCTTTTCCAACTCCTCTGTTCGCTCCTGGACTTTTGCCTCAATATTTCTGCGGTAAGCATCAATTTCCCATGCCATTTCCATAAGGGCATACTCAATCGAAGAAAACTCTCGCCCCAGGGACAAAACGCGGAAAGCTGCTCGTCTGCCTGATGCAATCTCTCGTGTAACGCGGATCATATCCTGAAGTATTCTAAGTACAACATTGGAATTAATTCGCGCAAAGTAAAGAGCACTTGCAACAGAAATCACAATAAAGGCAACTACAAGCATATTGTTGATCTGTTGTAAGGTATTTAATCTCTCAAGCAAAGCAGCAAATGTAAAAATAATTATAACCATGATTATAATGAAAAAACTAAGACTTATCTTTACACTTATAAGAGCATGTGGTTTTATGAGTTCCCCTCTTCTCAAAACCTCATTATAAAGCCGAGTTCTCTCATCGTTAGTAAGGAATTCCCCAAGAATGTGCGTTGACATTCCAAAGATCAGAACCAAAATTATAGTAGCAAGAACAACCACTCTTATAATTGTCTTAAATTCAATAAAGGTCATTTCTGCTAAAAAATGAAACTTATAAAAGCTTATTCCACCCAAGGCAAATGCAATAAATACCACAAGAAGAACTGCTGTTGTGGTATTATTCATTACGAGATCAGAAAAATCTCCATAATAATCCTTAGGGTGATCCTCAACTTTCATATTAGCTCTGTAGAGAGCATTTATCCTTCTGTGTCGCTTCATAAATGCCGGAATTTTTATAGGCGTGAGCAAGCCAGAGAAAATCCAATGAAATAATATAGTTACACCAAGAACAATAGGCAGCCATTCAATAAAAAATTTGGAAATCTTTTCATAAGATGACAGAATAAATGAGCTTGATACCATATATGTGAATATGGTTTCAAAAATACATATAATGGAAACAAAAAAGGCAACAGCAAAGGTATAACTAAAATATCTTGCCAGAAAATAGAATAATCTCATAAATAACTCCGCCTATTATTGAACTATTTTATCATTTTCATTAGCAGTCTTTACACATCTAAAGCCAGCAGCCCTATCAAGAGACAAATCAGGAATTCCACCTATCTTCCTGTCTGTCACACGGGATTCCTTAAAGCTCATATTGTAACTCCCGCCCCTTATTACTTTGTATTGAGTACCAAATCTTTCATCTTTTTTTGTGTCTCTGCTATAAGGCTCATACCAGCTATCTGTCCATTCAGAGGCATTCCCATCCATGTGAACAACACCATAGATAGATTTCCCCCTTTCATCATAGACATCCACAGGAATAAACCCTTTGTTTATTATGTCAGGACCATATGTTTCTTTCAAGATATTTTTAAGGTTTACTCCAATCTTTTCTGATTTCCAGAATTCCTCTGTATTGGAAACCCCTTCAATAAATCTATCGCCATAGGTATAGGTGCTCCACTTAATTTGACCTTTAATATTCATTGGCATTCTTGCTGCTTTTTCCCACTGGCTCTCAGTGGGCAATTGCTTGCCGCACCATCTGGCATAGGCAACAGCTTCTTTGTAAGATACAATAACCGGAAGTGAAGCAAAATAGCGATTGGTGAAATTCCCTTTGGAATCCAGATAATTATTCCATGACTCTGGATATTTAAGCATCTTTGCATCTAAATATTTTTTATAATCGCTGTTTGATACTTCATACTTATCTATATAAAAATCTCCAAGATGAACATAATGCTCAGGATATTCATCACTATCGCCACTATTTGACCCCATTAAAAATTTACCTGCCGGGATTAATATCATTTCCCGCCTATCTATTCTTGAGATGATTGCAGGTTTATATAAGGGCTTTTCCTGAAATACAGTTTTATCATTTCTTAAATCATAAGTTTTCTTCTCTGGCTTAAGAAAAACAGAAGTCCCTGCTCTTATATACTCTTTATATTCATAATCAGAAATCTCATATTTTGCAAGGTATTTTATCTTTTTGCCATAATATCCAATAAGCTCAATCTCGTAAATCTTGGCAATAACCTTATCCCTTTCTATTATCAAAAAAGACTCCTCATTTAATTCACCATCAACCAGTAGTGTAATTATATTTCCCTTTCTAAGGGATTCAATTGTTCCTGCAAGTTTTATCTCACTATCATCTGTAGCATAAATCAAAGATAACAGGGATAAAGTTATCAAGATAATGAATACTTTTGATTTCATAGACTATTCCTTAATACTCCTTTAATACTCCTTCAGTGCAATCACTTTTGAACCTGAATGACTCGTTTTTCAGGCCATATTAAACAGGTTAAAGGAAAATTTTCCACCATGGCACCTGTATCTATTCCTATTATATTTATTTTATTATCGACATAAATATTACTATCACTGTTTAAATATGAGACAGGAGTGTGTCCAAATATTATAGTTTTGTCCCATTTCTTTTTTGAATAATAAAACTCCTCTCTTATCCACAATAAATCATAGGCACTTTGTTTTTTTATGTCGTCCACTTCTGGATTTAACCCAGCATGAACTGCTATAAAATCTTCAGATTCATAGAATAGTTTTAGATTATTAAAAAATATTTTATGAGTTTCTGGGAGAGTAAAGTCTCCACAGTTTTTCATGTAGCTTTTGATAGTAGCCCCTCCGCCATTCATGAGGTAATGCTTGTAATTGCTACCTGTTGTGTAAAATCTCAGAAACATATCCTCATGGTTGCCCATAAGAAAAACTATATCATAACATTTAGACAATAAAATGAGATGCTCAATAACCTCAAAGGATTGAGGTCCCCTATCAATATAATCACCAAGAAAAATAATAAGATCGCCTTCCAGGTATTCAGAAGAGATCAGACCAGTTAAATTTTTGACTTTGTCATACTGGCCATGAATATCTCCTATTAAGAAAAATCTTTTATTCATCGCTCTATAGCTTCAAAAACATCTTCCATAGAAAAGGGTTTCCTTAGAAAAATAAAATTTTCATCAACTATCCCATTGATAAAATCTTTTTCACTACACAGAAGAATTACCTTGTGTTTGCTATTTAGTAATGCTGTGAGAATTTCCTCATTAACAGCAGAATACTCAGCTATTATTGCCTTTGGAGATATATTATTAATTTCTGATATTATGTTGCATGGATTAAAATCATAGATGCCATACCCACGCTCATTAAGTATATCTGACATAAACATCTTCATAAAATTATCATCCATAAAGAGTAAAATATCACCAGAAAAGCTCCTGACATTTTCTGGCTGTGATACTCTTATTTCATCAATTGCAGAATAAAATCTCTTAGATGGAAAAATCATTGAGATATGACACGTGCCATCTGAGGGGATCTCTGATATTCTTACAGAGGCGCCACCTCTCTTGAGAGAGTTTATTGCCATGTCTATGCCTATACCGATTCTTTCGTTTTCTCCATATTGGTAATTAAATAAATTCTTTTTTATTTCTGATGCACCTGGAAAGGATTCGTTTAGCTTTGTAAAAAAAAGTTCAACTACTACATTAAGATTTTGTGAATATATATGAATATTGCACTTGGACTCTGTCCCCATAAATGGGTATAGGGAAAAAAATATGTTGAAAAAAACTTCTTTAAGCAATATCTCAGAGAAAAATATCTTTTCATCAAAAGTATTATCAGGAGTATATATATTAAAAAATTTATTGTTCAATATATTCTCAGCTGCTTTTGAATATTCCTTCAATAGTCTTACTATATCAATCTCCTGTTTTTTTTCAAGCTTTGCAGGAGCCAAAGAGGAATGCCTCTTTTCAAGAATATATGAAGACAAATAAAAAAGTGAACGTATTACCCTTATATAATCATCAGGGACCTCTTTCCCAAACCATTCATCTGTATGTGCCATAAGAATATCTATATTGCCAAGGATAGCATTTAAAAGTGTAATTCTCTCTTGCTCGTAAGTTGAAAAGTTTTTCTCAACTATTTTGCTTATAAGAGATTCAATATCGATGAAGCTATCTTGGTCTTTCATATAGTGATATTCTTGATTTTAAAATTTCCAGTATCTCATTGGCATAGGAGATAGAGGGTGCATCAATGCAACCATAAATCCATTTGTCCCTTACTGCAATAAAATTATAACCCCTTTGCTTTGGCTTTACAAAGGCAACCTTTGGATTTTGCGTCTCTGCAAGAGTATATCCATTTTGCAATAGCTTATTAAAAATCAGCATCACCTCATCATTGCTTTGCCTTTCAGAGAAAAAAACATCAATAGTTATATCTTTATGCTTCCATGTTTTCATAAATAGCCTATCAAGCTGAATTGCAGGATTTTGTCCATCTGTATAAATTAAACTCGATTTATACTCATTGTCAAGTATAGAAATACTTCCTGGTAAAGATTCCTGATTATAAAATTCACCAATATAAGAAAGTGAGACATCTACTAACTTCTTTAAAATTTCTGCAAAATTTCCAGAATTACTGAGAGGTTGAGCAAAAATGACAATATCTCCTCTTAAGGCTATTGCAAAATCTTTTTCATATAGCTCAACTCTTGTTGAGGGTTTAAAATAAAAAGCAGAGGCCAATTTACTAAAAAATCCATAGGACTTTAAAATTGAGTCAAATTTAATTACCTCTACCAAGACCTTATCTTCTTGATTATGAAGAGAGTTATAATAACAAATAGACACCCTCCTGGCACCAATATAGCGGTATTCCTGTTTATACTTTGAAATTGCAGAGGCAGAAAACTCCTCAGGAAAGGAAGTCCTCATCCATCCCGGAAGGTCTGTATCTCGAGGAAGAAAATCTGTCACGGATTCTATCTCACTTTGAAATAAGCTGCAGGAATTTAGAAAAACCAAAAATATAAAAATCAGCTTTTTCAATTTTTCACCTCAAAGATCATTTTTTGCATAATGACATGCTGCCATATGGATATTATTTTCATCTCCATAATTCTTCAGCTCCGGATATTCCCTCTGACATAAATCTGTTGCATAAGGGCATCTTGGATGGAAAAAACATCCTGATGGTCGAAAAACAGCCGAAGGTATATTCCCCTGAAGTATAATACGCTTTTCTTGGGCCTTGCCCCATACTTTTGGTATAGCAGAAATCAAGGACATTGTATAGGGATGCAGAGGATTGCTATATATTGAATCAGCATCTGCAATCTCTACTAATCGTCCAAGATACATAACTGCTACTCTGTCAGAGACATGTCTCACAACAGTAAGATCATGTGATATGAATATATAGGTTATAGAAAATTCCTTTTGCAGATCCATCAAAAGATTTAATATCTGAGATTGAATTGACACATCCAGAGCAGATACAGGTTCATCGCATACAATCAATGCAGGATTAAGAGCAATAGCTCTGGCGATACCAATTCTCTGTCTTTGACCCCCAGAAAATTCATGGGGAAATTTATCCAAAACATTCCTGCTTAAGCCAACCTTATCAAGGAGATCTAAGACTTTATTTTTTCTCCACTTTGAATCACCAATAGCTCTTATAGCAAAGGGCTCTTCTATAATATATCTAACAGTATGGCGAGAATTGAGGGATTCAAAGGGGTCCTGAAATATCATTTGAAAATCTTTTCGAAGCTCAAGCAAATCCCTTTTATTTAATTTATTCAAATTTTTGTCTTTGAAAATAATTTCTCCTTCAGTAGGCCTATAGAGACTGACTATAGTTCTTCCAAGAGTAGTTTTGCCACAACCTGTCTCTCCCACAATACCAAGAGTCTCACCAGTATAAACATCAAAGGAAACACCATCAACAGCATATACAAACCCCTTTGTTGCCTTAAAAACACCACCCTTCACCGGAAAATGGACTTTTAGATCTTTAACTTTCAAAATTTTTTCCATAAATCACAAACACCTATGGCAAAAAACACTATGATTTTCATTAAGTTCCTTTCTTTGAGGAAAAGTAACAAGACATGGTTCAAATTTGTATTCACATCTGTTATTAAATCTACATCCCTCCGGGTAGTGGCCTATAGAAGGGACAATTCCCTCAATTGATTGAAGTCGGGTCTTGCGCTTCTGATTAAAGGATGGTATAGATTTCATTAGACCAACTGTGTACGGATGAGATGGGGATTTAAATATTTCTTCTGTGGATCCATATTCTACAATTTTACCTGCATACATTACTACAACATCATCAGAAATTTCTGATATAACCCCAAGATCGTGAGTGATAAAGATTACAGACATCCCACACTCCTCCTGAAGCTTTTTTATGAGATCTAAAATTTGCGCCTGTATTGTAACATCAAGGGCAGTTGTAGGCTCATCTGCAATGAGAATATCCGGCTTACATGCAAGAGCCATTGCGATCATGACTCTCTGTCTCATGCCACCGGAAAGTTGATGAGGATATTGATTAAATCTCTCCAAGGGATCGGAGATACCAACTTTTGTGAGCAAATTGATAATTTCGGACAATACTTCAGATTTTGACATATCTGGCCTGTGGAGTTGAAAAACCTCTGCAATTTGATCACCAATTTTTTTTACAGGGTTAAGAGCTGTCATAGGCTCCTGGAAGATCATTGAAATTTTATTTCCTCTGATTTTATACATCTCTTCTTTTGGTAAGCTAAGGAGATCAACTCCATTATATACTATCGTGCCGCTTAAATATCTCCCTGAAGGTTTCGGCAAAAGCCTCATAATCGAAAGAGCTGTAACGCTTTTGCCACAACCTGACTCTCCAACAATTCCAAGAGTTTTTCCTTTTGAAATATCAAAGGATATGCCATCTACTGCTTTGAGAATTTTCCCATCTTTTTCAAAACCAGCAGAAAAATCCCTAACACTTAGTATATATTCATTACTAATCATCTTTGACTTTACCTGTATTTATCAATAACTTTAAGCTCTGGCTTAAAAGTTTTCCCAGATTGCATTGAATCAATGGTTTCCTTTTTTATATCCTCATCAATCCAGAAAAAACCTCCAGAGAAAGGACTTTCAAAAATTTCTGTTGTATCTTTAAATCCAGGAACATCCGGAAAACGTAACCACCTCCAGTAAAAAGAGCGAAAGAAAGGCAGAGTATCAAGTGGAATCCATGCACCTGAGTCATATAATTTTTGTTGCACCTGGTGTATGAGTTGAATCCTTTCCTTTTCATTTGTGGAGTCCCTGTATAGTTCTATAAGCTTATCCATCTCTTTATCATCGAGATTGTTAACATTATTGGTCTGAGGTTTGTGCGCATTATCTGAATGAAAGGATTGCCATGGAGATGGGCGAAAGCTTGTGGACCAAGCCATATAAGCTATATCATGCTTTTTCTCCATAATTTTTTTATATGAGGTGCTTGCATCAAGGAGTTCAAGGTTAAGTTCAATCCCAGCCTTTTTTGCCTCCTCCTGCATAATAACAACTCGTGGGGTTAAAAGCTCTCTTCCATAGGTGAGAGTAACAGAAAACCTCATGCCATCTTTTTGCCATATACCATCAGTTCCCCTTGTCCATCCAGAGGATTTCATGTATTTATCTACTTTTGCAATATTGAATTCCCTTGCCCTGATCTTAGGATTTGTATAAGCTCCATACCCTTCATAAAAAGTATTTAGCCTAACGGCCTCATTGCGAAGTAGCTGAGAATTTATTTTATCAAAGTTTATTGCATGAGCAAGAGCATATCTTAAATTCTTATCCTTAAAAATATCCTTATCAAGATTTAGATAAAGCCCGGTGGTATTTCGTCTTGCCTTATTATAAAATACAACCTTGTTTACATATCCTTTATCAAAAATATCACCAGTGCCCTTCTCATACCATATTTCTGATCTTGTGGCATCAAAGGAATCTATCAAACCTTTACGGAAGTGCTCAAAAGCAACATTTTGATCTCTTATCACATTAATCTTCACGTAATCTACATTAAAGCGATTCTTAAAGTAGCGCAGATCCTTTGCCCACCAATCTTTTTTCCTTTCAAAGAGTAAATATTTACCCTTAGAAAATTCTTTTAAAACATAAGGGCCTGTATTTGGAACAATAGCCCAGTTGTATTCACTGACATAGTTCTTATTCATTTTTTTATAGAAATGCCTTGGCGTAGGAGAAATAGCAACTGTGAGCCATAAATCCGGAATTTTCTTTGTTGCAGTCACAGAGATAAGATAATCGCCGTGTTTTGTAACTTTTTCAATCTCCTTTGAATAATAGTCGTTATACCATGGATCCTGAATATATTTTGATCTCATGAATTCAAGTGTAAATATATAATCATCAGCAGTAACAGGCATTCCATCAGACCAACGTGCATCAGGATTTAACTTGAAATACATTGTCCTGCCGTCCTTTCCATAAGCCCAATGAGTAGCAAGCTCAGGGAGTATTTTTTCTGTATCAGAGTGATAACCCAGCAGTGAGAGTTGATTGTCCAGAAAGTAAGATCGTGTATAGTTATTTGAATCAGGACCTACAGCTCTAAATGTTAGAGGAAAAGTCATAGTATAAGTTGTAAAGGTGCCACCCTTCTTTGCCTTTGGAGAGGCTGCCACAGGCTCATTCTCATTTGTAATCCACTTCAAACTTTCTTCCACAGGATGAACTGAATAATCAAGGTTTAACTCCTCATCAGATTCAGGTGAGGCAGTGTAATCATTTTCTTTATTGCAAGCCACTGCTAAAATGAGAGCAATAGAAATCAAAAAAATAACAAATCCATTTTTTGAAAAAGACATTTAAACCTCCATTTTATTCATAGGTAGTATACATCTTAGGATCAAAAGCCTCCCTTATAGCCTCACCAATAAATGTTACCATTGTGAGTATTACTACAAGAGATGAAATAACAGAAATTCCAATCCAGGGAGCTTTTACATGAAATTCGGTTGCTTCAGAAAGCAACTGCCCCCAACTTGGAGTAGGAGGAGCAAGGCCAAAACCCAGATAATCAAGAGCAGTTAAAGCAGTTATTCCTCCGGCAATTGTAAAAGGAACAAAAGTTATGATAACAGATAATATATTTGGTAGAATATGGCTTATAATTATTCGTGCCGTGGAAGCACCAAGAACTTTTGCAGCCAGGACATACTCCCGCTCTCTCTCTCTATATGTAGCAGTCCTGACATACCATGTTATCCCAATCCAGCCAAAAAATATCATAATCCCAAGGAGAGAGAAAAAGTTAGGAATTACAATTGAGGCAATAATTATAATTGCATATAAAAAGGGGATATTATTCCATATTTCAATAATTCGCTGAAAAAATAAATCAAATCGACCACCTAAATATCCCATTAGCAAGCCAATCGTTATACCAATAGCATATTCAAAAATTAACAAAAGCAGAGAAAAAAATATAGCAATCCTGAAACCATAAAGAAGTCTGGCAAGAACGTCTCTACCTGTTTTATCAGTCCCAAGGTAATGTTTTTTTTCAATAGATGGAGGGAATGGTGGATAAGAACCATCAAGCTTATCTGTTTCAAAGGGATCATAGGGAACAAGTGGCATGATTACAAAATTGCCCTGAGAGTCTTGTTTAAAAATCTTTTGCAATTCTCTATAATTTGTTTCATACTCATAACCCAGACCAAAAACAGTACCTGGGATCATATTAGTGTAAGTGGGGAAATAAAATTTTTTGTTATAGTAAACTATAAGTGCTCTGTTATTTACAAAGAGCTCTCCCAGAAGAGAAAATAAAATCAAAAAGCACAATATTAAAAATGAATAATAACCACGTTTGATACTTTTGAATCTCTTAAGCTGTTCAATTGTGAGAGGATTTAGCTTAAACATATATCTACTCAAACCTCACCCTTGGATCAACAAGTGCAACGCATATATCAGAAAGTATATTTCCAATCATAAATAAAAGAGATGAGATAACAAGAATTCCCATTACAACTGGATAATCCCTTTCAATGACAGATTCAAGACCAAGTAAACCTATTCCATCAATATTAAAAATCTTTTCTATAAGATAAGAACCGGTTAAAATTAAAGATATATTGTTGCCAAAGTGAGTAGCAAGTGGGATTAAACTATTCCTAAGAGCATGACCCAATACCGCCTGTCGAAAAGTCATACCCTTAGCAATAGCTGTTCTCATAAAATCAGAGGCAAGATAATCCATTAAGGAATTTTTCATCATAAATGTCATCACTGCAAAACTGCCAGCCATGTAAGAAATAAGTGGCAATACAGCATGATATAAAATATCAATAAATTTCCCCACAAAGGACATCTCATGAAAGTTATCACTGACAAAGCCGCCAAGAGGAAAAATATCAAGCCATGAAGAAAATATTAAAAGCAATATTATTGCGACTATATAGTTGGGAATGGCATATCCTATAAAAACAATTACAGAGGTAATATTGTCAAGCTTTGTTTTATGTTTAAGAGCTTTCAATATACCAAGGGGTATACAGACCGAATAGCTAATAATCATTGCCATAATGCCGTAAAATAGAGAAACTGGGAGTTTGCTTTTAATTATATCCCACACTGGCTCATAATATCTTGTTGAGGTGCCAAGATCAAAGGTAGCAACATTATAAAGCCACTGGCCATAGCTTACGATAATAGGTTTGTCAAAGCCATAAAATTTTTTCAGCTCTTCAAGTTGTGAGGCAGAGAGAGGAGTCTCATTCATTTTGTTAAAGCCTCTACTCATGGATGACTGTTGAGCTGCTGCTATCATCCTCTCTATTGGACCACCTGGCACAAAACGCGTTATGGCAAAAACCATTAAAGTTATGCCTATAAAAGTAGGAACAATCAGCAATATTCTTCTTATTATGTATGCATTCATTTTTTAAGACCTTAATGAGACATAAGACAAGTTTATTTTTAATATGTCAAACATTAAACTATTATTTGCACTTATAGCCGACATTGCGCACTGTTTCTATAATAGAATTGAAGTCATCCCCTATTTTACTTCTGAGTCTTCTAATGTGGACATCAACTGTTCTTGTACCACCAATGTAATCCATGCCCCAAATCCTCTCAAGAATATCCTTTCTGGAAAAAACAACTCCTTTGTTTTCAAGAAAAAGTCTGAGCAACTCAAACTCCTTATATGTCAGTTCGAGCTTTTCATCCCCAGAATAGACTGTATATTCTTTGAAGTTTATGCGAAGATGACCAGCTATTATCTCTTCATCCCGGGCAAAAATTTCACCAATGAGTTTTTTAATTCGAGCCTGCAATTCTCCCTTTCTAAAAGGATAGAGAATAAAATCATTGAAAAACCACTTATCATCCATTTCAAAGATTGTATTGACCCGGAAAATCAGAATTACAGGAGTTTCTAAAATTTTTTTACGCAATCTTGAAAGATAAAACTGTGCAGAATCAGAGGCACCAATATCATCATAATCAACAAAGAAAATCTGAAATTCATTGGGACTAACATAATCAATATTTTTGAAAGTTTCTACCTCAAAATCCACAAGATTAGATTTAATGTCATCTGAGACCTCTGGACTTTTGCTTATGAGTGCTATCTTTTGTTTCATAATCATTTATCTCTATCAGAGAGAGATTTAAATATCTCCATATATCGGCTTGCCACAGCAGGTGCATAAAAATCCTTGACCTTCTTTTTATTATTATTAGCAAGTTTTTGATATAGCTTTTTATTTTTATATAAAGTCATAATTCCCTCTGCGCACTTATTATGGTCACCTACATTTATAAGTATTGCATTTTCTTTGTCTTTTAAAAAATCCACCTGCCCGCCATGATTGGTGCATACAATGGGAAGTCCCATGGCCATAGCTTCCATAAAAACAATCCCAAAACCTTCATGAAGAGAAGTTAAGGCAAAGACATCACAGAGACTTAAAAATTTATATTTATCATCATCCTCAAGGAATCCTAAGAACTTTACTCTCCCCTCTAATTTTTCTGCAGCAACAATCGAAGATAGATAGTCCTTTTCTGGGCCATCACCTACAATTAAGAGCTTTATTTTCTCATTTTTTATCTGTTTGATAGCATACAATAAGGTCTGTATGGATTTACGTTTAATGAGCCTGCCTATGGTTATAACATAAAAGTCATCATCGCTCAAGGCAAGTTTTTTTCTGGTAACCCTTGGAGTCTTTGGTGGATGAAATGCCAGGGGGATTATATCCACATCATTTTTAGGGCTATAGTATTTTAACGCATTATCCCTTGTGTTGCTTGATTGAGCAACAATCTTAGTTGCACTGTTTAAGATAAATTTCACAACAGGTTTAAATATTGCACTATCATGGGGGGAAAGTTTTTTGCTTGGGTCATAAATATCACCTCCATGTAAAGATAAAACATTTGGTATAGAAAAAACCTTAGAAAGAATGTATCCAAGAGGACCTGATGGAACTGCAAAATGAGTATTTATAACATCATATCTATTTTTTCTGACAAGGGAAATTCCTTTAAAAAATCCAGTGATTAAATAGCTTGCCATTGATACAAAGGTAGCTGCATCTCGTGAAGTTCTAAAAAAAATTTTTGTTCTGTAAACATTTATGCCATTGAGATTTTCATAGAAAGGTAAACCCTTAAAATGTGATGTAAGAATATCAACCTGAGCCTCCTTTACCCATTCAAGTCCAAGATCCAGCGTAGCGACTCCTCCTCCGCCTCCAAGCGGTGGAAACTCATAATTCACAATAAGTATTTTTAATTTTTTTTCTGCCATCATGCCCTCAAAATTTATTATATCAATTGATAAGTTTTTCTGTGTCTATAATAGGAAAAACTCCTATACCCTCTTCGACTAATTCCTTTGCCTCTGAGGGTGTTACATCCCCATATATATTCTTTTTTTCCTCAAGGCCATAATATATCGCTCTTGCTTTATCTGGAAAAGAATTTCCAACATATTCAAAGTTATTTTTTACATAATTGTTAAAGGCCTCAAGGTATTGCCAGAAGTTAGGAGTCTTTCCTTGACCTTCCTTGGACTTTTTTGTATGTATTGAGCAGCCTTTATAAATTCTCTTGACATTCATTGTATTGCACAAAGGGCACTCAATGAGCCCCATCTCCTGCTGCTTTTTAAAAGATTCGTAATCCTTAAAACATCCCTCAAATTGATGTTGATTTTCGCACTCAAAATCAATGTTTATCATTCTGCAACCCTCTAACCAATTATTTGTGTCAGAAGAAATAAGGGAATATCTAAATTATAAATAGATATTTTACAGTAATACATTTTTTTTTGTAAATATTAATATTTTTGACTCATTCAGTATTTTTAGGAAAAATGAATAATAAATAAAACAATAGCCAATTCCACCGCAAATTTTTAAGATGTTTTTGACCAAAAAATATCTAATAAAAAAATGAGATAGGATTGAAACTACTAATATAATTATTAGAACTTCCTGGCTGTTTTGTCAAGGAAATAGCGAAGGGTAATTCAACAATTCGATTTTAAAGAAATTAAATCTCTTTTTAATGGATAAGGCTTACCAACAATCCAGGAAGAGGAAGAGTGAAAAAAATTATCCACCACCAACAGGAGGAAAGATTGAGACCTCATCATTTTCTTTTAAAAGAGAGTCAAAATCTCCATGAATTCCATTGATAAAAATAATGGCTGCATCTTTTTGATCTATTTTTAGAAGTTTAATCAAATCCAAAACCTTGCATTCATCGGGAAGTTCCATATCCTTTATATCAAAGCGACCATTCCTTAAGGTAGCAAAAAGTTTAACTCTGAGCTTCATCTTAGGGCCTTTCTGTCCAGAGAATAAATTTTTCAAAGGTTGAGTTTTCTATATCAGAAAAAGTCATTGGTTTTTCGTCAGTGTCAAATAAATAATTATTATTAACTAACTGTGGGAGCTTCTTAAATATACGAATTAGATCGGACTTATCAAGAATAACTCCTCTGGAAATAAAATCCATAGCCCAATCATGAAGAACCACGTTAAAAAGCTTAACCCTCACACATATATCCTTTCCAGATGAGATAATTTCCCCTCCTTTATCAGTAATTGTATCTCTCATTACAGCATAGGGACTTTGTATTCTCATCATTGCGCCAACAAGCCCAGGCATTGCACCAGAAAGAGCAAGAACAGAACCATCCCTTACCTTTACACTATCGATATTATCAACAGGATTTCCATTGTGAAAAATCGTCTTGATTTTATTTTTAATATATTGCTCATCAATACGACAAAAATCTTTGAGAAAGGAGCGGATATTAACCGCATCAACAGAAATTACATAAAAACCGCTTTGGAGTTCATAAAACAGGATCTCCTGTAATTCAGGAAGAGGGGCATAAATCTTTTTCATGGCTGCACCTCCAGGCGCAATATTGCAATAGTTTCAACTTTAGAGGCAAAGTGCCACAGACACAATGCCTCTAAATGTTATCTACCTTCTAAAAATTAAATACACTATCAAGCTCCTCATCTGTTACCTGAAATACAACATTATGAGGAGGAAGCTTCTCTGTATAGAAATACTTCGGCAGCCTGTCATGAGCTGCAGTAAATCCTGCCTTTTTGTTAAAATCTCTCTCTGCTTTCAATACCTTTTTGCCGAGATCTGCTACTCCATCAGCATCAAGATTGAGTCCATAGAAGGCATTGATCATATCAATCAAAGCCTGGAATGTCTCTGGCTGATCCAATATAGCAAAGGCAATGAATAGACACATACCAGTTGAGTCAACTGCAGCAGTTGCTATCTGTAGGTTACGGGAAAGCTCAACCTGACCCTCTGGCTTGAGAGGATCAACAAAGCCTCCAACCTTTAAAATGTTTGTAGCAATGCAATAGCCAGCTGTATGATCTGCACCCATTGTGCTTGTTGCATAGGTAACACCTATACCCTGAATAGCCCTTGGATCGTATGCTGGCATTGCCTGACCTTTAACAACAGGAGCCCTTTCCACTCCAAAGACCTTTGCTGTGACAGCAGCACCACTTCCAATAATTCTTCCAAGATAGCTGCCCTTGCCCACTTCTTTGATAAGGTTTATAGCTCCTTCTTTATCTCCAAATGGGATAATCCCTGCTTCCATGGCAACGCCAATGGCAGCACCCATATCGATTGTATCAAGACCATAGTTATCATCAAGATAATCAAGCATTGCAATTGTATCAGGATCATCAATACCACAGTTTGCACCGTGTGCCCATACAGTCTCATACTCTGGCTGTTTTGTGAGATAATTTCCATTTTTGTCAACATATATACCTGAACATCTAATTACACATCCCCTATGGCAGCCATGAGTTGGATTGCCACCGCGTTTTGTTTCAATGTCCGCAAATGTCTCACCGCTTATTGCTGACACACCTTCAAACTTGCCTTCTTTGAAATTTCTTGTGGGGAAACCACCTGATTCATTTATAATATTTGAAAGAACATTTGTCCCATAAGTTGGTAGAGCAGTTCCTGTAACCGAATGGCTTCTGAGGCCATCAACCCATTTTTTATTTGCTTCCCTGAATTTTTCAGGATCCTTCGGTTCCCTATTTTGTAGTCCACTATCATCAAGAATGATAACCTTAACACCTTTGGCACCCATTACAGCACCAACACCACCTCTTCCAGCATGTCTTGTTGGCCTGAACTCCATATCTGTGCAGGCAATGGATGCAGCAGATAGCTTCATCTCTCCTGCAGGCCCAATTGATATACAGGCTACCTTATCGCCATAAGAAGCCTTTATCTTATCAATGAGGTCATAATTTGGAAGCATCTTGTAGTCATCTGCGGGTTCGATTTTTACGCCTTCCTTGTTTATATAAACTTTATAAAGTTTACCCTCCGGTGCATTCCCTTCAAGAACAATAGCAGCATAGCCAAGCCTTGCCAGAACCTGAGCTGGTTGACCTCCTGCATTAGCTTCTTTTATCCCCCCAGTAAGAGGACTCTTACAACCAATGGAAATTCTGCCAGACATTGCAGCAGCAGTTCCACTTAGAAGACCTGGAGCAATTACAAGTTTGTTCTCTGCTCCCAATGGATTTGCCATAGGATCAACCTCAGTAGCCACAATCATAGAGGTCAAGGCACGTCCTCCAAGTCCGGCATATGAGCCCAATCCATCAACCTTTACTTTTGGGCCACCTGGTGCACCCATATCGATACGCAGAATCTTATCCATAAAAACCTCCAAATTATTTGAAAGATTTTGAGACAAAACATATTTTACAATCTGTTTTTAAAATTACAACCTTATTTCAAAATTTTATTATTAAATTCATTTATAAAATTATTATATCAAAAAAGGCATAATAAAACTATAACTCTATACTTCATAGCCTGAGGCTATCAAAACATATTATCTTATATATATCTTTTTATCTGAAAGAGTTTTAAAAGAACCTATTATTGAGGCATTTTTTATTCCAGCACTATGCAATGCGCTCAGTAAGTCAAAGGCATCCTTCTCATTTAAAGAAATAAGCAACCCACCTGAAGTTTGAGGATCAAAAACTATGTCTTTGTATATGGTCTTTATATCAGATGAAAAATCTATGGCAGTTCCTATGTAATCCCTATTTCGGTATAGACCTCCAGGAACAATCCCATAGGAGGCAAGATCCTCAACCTGTGGAAGAAGTGGTAAATTATTAGAATTAATTTCTACAGCTAAAGATGTCCCGTCAAGCATTTCAAGCAGGTGTCCCGCAAGTCCAAAACCTGTCACATCTGTGCAGGCATGAACATTAAAATTTAACATAATCTCTGCGGCATATTTGTTAAGTGTTGTCATGGACAATATGAATTCCGAAATAGATGACTCCTCTGCCATGTCTGCTTTAATAGCTGTGGCTATTATTCCTGTTCCGAGAGCTTTTGTAAGTATAAGAACATCCCCTTCCTGTATTGAATTATTGCGCAAAATTTTATCAGGATGTACAACACCTGTGACAGAAAGTCCATATTTCATTTCTGAATCATCAACGCTGTGGCCTCCAAGAAGTCGCACATCTGCTTCATCAAGTACAGATTGACCTCCCTCAAGAATTTTTTGCAAAATATCAAGGGAGAATTTTTTTGTTGGAAACCCGACTATATTCATAGCAGTAAGAGGTTTCCCACCCATTGCATAAACATCAGAGAGGGAATTACATGCAGCAATACGGCCATATTCAAAGGGATCATCGCATATTGGAGTTATAAAATCCAGAGTCTGAATAAGAGCAATTGAATCCGAAATACGATAAACACCTGCATCATCCTTATCGGAGGCAGTCACCAGAACATTGCTATCACTCTTAATCTTGATATCTCTCATCACAGCATATAGGTCACCCGGGCCTATTTTTGCAGCTCAACCTGCACCTGTGACAGACTCTGTTAGCCTCTGAGCATTAAGAGCTCCAAGTTTACATGACTCAGCCAAAACACTCTCCTTGAAAGTAAAATGTTAAATTTAAATATATCAAATTTCTTCTATTTTGTCAAATAGAACTCCATTGTTCATCAGGAGGTCATAAACAATATCTCTGTCCTTTGACAAAAAACGAACACAATAGCCACAATCTGAGCTTAGATGTCTTGGGACAGGAATCATTTTATGCTCCACAGAATTCCTTTTCAAAATATTGGATGCCCATATGGCATAGTTTGTGGAATGGAATAAAACTACACTATACATATTAGTTGCAGAATTCATAGAGGCAGCCTAAATAAAAGGCTGCCTCAGTCAACAAATTATTTCTTTGAAGCTTTAATTATAAATATATCTCCATCTTCTGAGACTGCTGCATTGAAATTATTTTTTTCCAGACAGCGCAGAACATTTTCTCTGGAAACCTCTGTGTCCACAAGTATTTCAAAATTAGATTTTCCATCCTTAATTGCCTTTTGTGTGAGCACAACAGGTTGCGGGCAGGATAATCCTCTTGCATCGATTTTATCGCTCATAATTCCTCCTTAGGAAACCTTTTCTCTCATTGTAAAGCCAATGATCAGGCAAAAAATCAGACCAATGGCAACTGCAGCTGGCCCAAAGGCACCTACTCCTGCAGGAGAGCTTGCCAGCATGAAATTATGAGATATGCCTGCACCAACTATCATACCCATTACAAAAACTGCAGCATCAGAGTCTCCTTCACCAGAGAGAATCAGTTGTCGTCCAGGACACCCTCCAGCAAGTGCAAAGGCAAGCCCTGCAAGGACCATGCCAGCAAAATTCCATATATGGGCAGTATGAGCAATAGGCTGGCCCTCAAATCCTGGTTTAAACTGACCATATAGAAAATTAAATACAAAAGCACTTATCACAAGAGCTATGACTCCGCTTGCGAGATGGAAGTCCTTCGCTAGTATGATATCTCTTATGGAACCCATTGTGCAAAACCTACTCCTTTGAGCAAGAATTCCTATAATAATCCCTGCTATAATGCTTATAATAAGAGGTGCATGCTGAGAACCAGGTCCTTTTTCACTGAAAAACAGTGGGCCTGTTTCTGATACTCTGAAGTTAAGGGCTACCATTATAACAAGAGCAGCCATAAAAGCAGGGAAAACCCATCCTGCACTTTTTTTAAGCTTATAACTCCTTCCAAGATTATAACCATTTTTCAAGAAGGCAACACCTATGGCAATACCAATTGCAAGACCAAGTAATCCTGCAATTGCATTCCAATCCCCACCAGAAAACCTCAGTAAAGCTCTCCATGGGCAGCCAAGAAAAACCAAAGCACCAATCATGGCGAAAACACCAAGAAAAAACCTTATAATAGTGGAAGAACCACCTCTGGGCTGATACTCCTTTTTAACTAAAGCAACTAAAAATGCTCCCAGGACAAGACCTGCTATTTCTGGTCTCATGTACTGAACTACCTCAGCCCTGTGCAATCCAAGAGAACCAGCCATATCCCTCTCAAAGCATGCGACACAAATCCCCATGTTGGCAGGATTACCTAACTTTTGTAAGGTAACAGCAATTACGCCAATGACAGCACCGGTGAAAATTATTCCCCACCTTGTGGATAGGTAATTTCTCATAAAAACCCCTTTTTATTTGAAATGTAATATTTATAATAAAAATCGATATTATATATTAAATTTTATTATAATATTTCAAGCAATAAATATCTGGATAGAGAAAAAATTACTACAACAAGAATCTCATTAAAACTATACTTTAAACCCACTAATAATCCCCTTAGCGCAAATAATGACATATATCCAAATAGCAAAAAATCTGGCTATATAACATTTTCTCTTTGAAAAAAGTTAAGAATAAATAGTGATTTCAAAAACATGTCTTGACATTCATTTATATTTACTGCAATATATCTATATAAAATAAAACTTGAGGACAGATATGGCTCACGAAGAAAAGAGAAAATACCCCCGTTACTCCTGTTCTATTGATGTTAACTTTGATTTCTTTGATGGGGATCCCGATGAAATAGATATAGAAACAAGCATCCCTGAAAAAGGCAAAGGCAAGATAATAGACATAAGTTCGGGCGGAATTTTTATTATCAGCAACAGCAGAGTATCACCTGGACTACCCATCATAGCTCGATTTGAAATTAACAAATCAGAATATTCGCTTAAGGGAAAAATTGTCAGAACTGGACTGTTGCAAAACAATCCAACTGAGCTGGCTCAAAAATTCTCAAGATATTCAGCAATAGGTGATGCATATATTGCAGTGGAATTTGACTCTCCATTAACCAATATAGACTTTGCTGAAATTTTCAGGATTTAATATGAAAAAAAAGATCATAAGAATTAACGATATATCAGAAATCGATACATCTAAAATCTCTGTTTATGATCTAAACAATCGCTATGTAGATCCAAAGGGGAATCTCTTTGGGCTTAAATATGACAGGTTAAGTCGAAAAGTAGAGATTATAAAACTTGAAAGGATGCTTACCAGTGAAATTCAACAAATTCAGAAAAAGCTCCTGCATAATAAAGAGGTAGATTCAACAAAATCTGATGATCTCTATAACGAGCCAATAGCAAAATCAGAAGAGGCTTTTTTTGAACCAGAAATATTTATAAAGGAGATCATAGAAAACTCAGAGGTTCACAGGCAAAGACTATCTGCCATAATGATGAATCTTGATATGTCAGATGTATTTAGAAGAGAAAATAAAGTAGAATCAAATGCCCTTGATGATCTTGAAAGACATCTTGATATTGACTGTATACAACAGTTAGAAAAGCTGGAAAACTATCACAGAGAATTGACAAGCTATCCGCGCTCTGTGACTTATTATCAAGCAAAAGTGGATAATGAAGGCAAAAAAATAATAGACTCACTCCTTGTATCCAAAAAAGATAAAGTCATGAAGTTTATCTACTATTATGAAATGGCAGCTACAATTAAAAGAGTATATTCAACAATACTAAAATATCTTTTATCTCTACAGGAGCTTCTTGCCAATAAAAATGCTGATGATATCCCAAATCTGACAAAGCAACACAAGCAGGCCTTTAACGATGCCAAGATATCCCTTGAAAATACAATTAAGGAAGTTGAAGAAATTTTAAACAAAGCTAAAAATCTCCATAACTACGCAATAAATAAAAACAATTACTAAAACACAACACCAGCTTTGAAATAAATATAGAACTCTTCCAACTCCTTAATTGAATTATCATTATAAGAAACTTCCAGAATAATATCACTGCTTTTAAAAGTTAAATATATACTTGTGCAGTTTATGTAGTTTTCATTTAATTGAGAAAAATAAATTCCATGAAAAAATTTTCCTCCCAAAAGCAACTTCCTATTGTATAGATCAAATAGAAAGCCCCAATAGGGTATAAATAAAAACTGAACAGTTGTATAATCATTTGCTATTACTGGAAAATTTTCTGTAAATAGCAGCTGATGAAAATTAGGATTATTCTCATTTGTTCCATAAGACATTATACCAAAAGTCAAGGCAGTCACATCATATATTGGATATCTAATCTCTCCATATAATTTTTCTTTGACAGAAAAAATCCCTTCGAGGCTATTCCATCCCGAAAAAAAATCTATCATCAGCACTTTCATTTCAAAGGGATCTATCCTGGAAAACTCATCACTGTATGTAAAATTTAATTTTACTCCAGAGAAGGAAAATCCTTTTTCTTCAGAGTCCTTTATTGTGGCATAAGTAATCCCTGGTGCAAAAGAAAAAGAAAAATATTGAGCAATATATTCTGATCCCATAAAGGCAGAGACAAAGAGATTATCAAAATATCCATTGCAGCGTTGCTGTATAATTTCAGAGTCACCAAAAAACTTTAAATTCTCATAGCCTGCCTTATAAAAAGAAAATGCTGCACTTTTATAAAATATCTCATCCTGATTGCCGGAGGCTGAGGCGGCCAGATGAATATATTCAGACTTCTCTTCTCCATACCCAATGGATATAGAGCTTATGAGATCATATACAGGGTGAGAAAAAATAAAGATCTGTGAATTAAATAACTTCTTTTCAACAGTAACATCTATAATAATATTTTCTGATTCATCACGCAATAGCTTTGCAGAGACTTTTTTTAGGCGATATAGATCTTTTAGTCCATTTATTTTTTGTTGCAAAATTTTCTCGTTAAAAGGGCTTCCTGTTTTGTAAATATCTTCAGCAGGCACTAAACATTCTGTTCTATTCCTACAATGAATCTTTACCTCAGAAACAATGGGATCTATAAATTCCATTTCAACATCCCCATTTTTTTTTATTGTAGCTTTTTTTATATAGAAGGCACTATAGCCAAGGGAATGATAAAGATCTGTAATTTCTACGCATAGCTTGCGCAATTCCTGCTCATCATATTTTTTATCGCTATTTATAAATTTATCAATATTAACATCTGAAACTTTCCCTTTGACTGTTATCATTGAAAATAAATAGCATGGAGTGAAAATAAACAAACATGTGACAATAATTTTTTTACTTAACCAATTCATTAAAGGCTCTAAGTTCCATATTTTGTTTTATGACAAAATCAAAGACATCCTCAGAAATAATTTCATTAAGCTTTATATCACTATATTCACTCTCAGTTTTTATTATTCCACCTTTTGTGCGAATAAAAAGGACAATATATGATGGAACCTGTATAGAATTATAATCAAAGTAATTCATAAACTCCTCTTTAACAAGCTCCACCCCCTGATTATCCACTACATATCGCTTTAAAATAACCTGGCGGGATTCATCGAGCCATATAAGTATTTTATTTTTTCTGTCTTTATACTCAATGGAATAGATGTGAGCCTTTTTCAAAAAACCATATAGCTGAATCCCACAGTATTTGACTGCTATATTTTCTTTTATAACTGATGAAATCTCACTAAAAATATCTAAGGCACTAAGGGGATTTTTTTGGTTCTCCTCTTGATAAAAGAGCAAATTTCTGTTTTTGAAAAACCAGAATAGTCCTCTTGAATTTTTTACAACAGTTTGAGGCTCTGGCTCAATATAATCGATTCTGAAATTGCCTGATGATGAAGCTGTAAATCTGCCGGAGAATTCTTCTGTGCCTTGAGGCAAGTAAATTCGTTGCCTGATCCGTGCTTTTATCGTTTTTATCGAAGAATAGTTTCGAATGAAACCTTCAGGGAGCAGGTTATGATCTGCGCCAAAGGATAAATTTTTTTCTGCAAAAATAAAAATTATAGATAGACACAGAATTATAGTTATAAAAAATTTTCTCTTCATAAATATAATCTTAAAGCTTACAAAGTAATTGACAAGTATAAAATCTAAAAGTTGGATCAAATATCTTAAATTATAGAGTAGTTACATGGAACTGACATATAAAATTCTGCTGTTTTTTAATATTACTCTCTTTATTATTCATCAGATGGATGCCATACGAACAAAGGAGTGGAAGATGATTAAATTCTTCCAGAAAACAGATGATAAGATCGCCGAAAAATTTTTTATATGGCTCCATATTTTTTTATTTGCAGCAATATTTATGCTCCTTGAAACAAGCTTTAATCTTTTATTATGGCTCATGACTGCTTTTGGAATAATTCATAAGCTCTTGCATATACTGTTCAAAAATCATCCCAACAATAATGTAAAAGAAACTTTTTCCACCATAATAATTGACGGGATATTCATAACTTCAATCATTACACTCATGGCTAAGATTTTAGAGGAAATTTATGTTTAAAAAGTTAATTTTTGTTCTATTCATCACATTATCTTTAACACCTGCAGTCCCTCAGCAAAATCCCCCTGATATAAAATGGAAATACATAGAAACTGATATATACACAATAATCTTCCCAGAGGAAATAACACAAAAGGCAAAGGATGTTGCAGACCTGTTGCAACATTACGAAAAATTTAATTACTCAAACCTAAATACCAAAAAAAGAAAAATACCTATAGTGCTGATAAACCAGAATACAGAGCCCAATGGATTTGTTTCACCTGCCCCATATTACTCACATTTTTTCACTACACCCTCATCCTTTGATGGCATAGAGTGGTTCCGTGGACTTGCAGTCCATGAGGGAAGGCATATGGTACAAATGAATAAACTAAGAGAGGGCACAGGCAAAACTATCTGGCGCGCTGTATTTGGGGATATCGGAACAGGAATTTTTAGCATTCTCTACATACCTCCCTGGTATCTCGAAGGAGACGCTGTTGTTATGGAAACAGCCCTTACTCATGGAGGACGAGGGAGGCTCCCCTACTTTTTACTATGGCAAAGAGCTCTTGAATTGAATGACGAGAGATACTCATATTATAAAATGTATCTTGGATCTTATGATGCCATGTATCCGAGGAATGACCATTACAGGCTTGGATATATTATGACTTCATATATTCAAAAAAAATATGGGCCTGAGATCTGGAATAAAATTCTGGACCGGACAGGGAAGTATTTCTTATTCCCTACCTTTGACTCAAGCTTAATCACTATAACAGGGAAGTCCATGACAACCCTTTACAATGAAGCCATGAATGAATATCAAATGATGTGGCAAATGCAAGCTGCAGAGATTCAAGTCTCTGATGCTGAAATCAAAAGTCAAAAATTAGAAAATAAATTTGAGAGCTATCTTTTTCCTTTTACATCTGATGATTCTGCAATAATAGCCTTGCTTTATTCAAATAGCAAAAAGCTCAAGATTGGAAAGATAGACTCAAAAGAAAAATTTTATCCCCTGAAAGAAATATCCTATAGCCCGGTTTATGGAATATTCAAAAACGAAAGAACCCTTTCCGCTGGAGGTAACAAAATCATATGGACTGAATCCATTCCTCACCCAAGGTGGGGATATAAAAGTTTTTCTGATATTTATATGATGGATATTTTGACTGGTAAAGAAGAAGCTCTCACAGATAAAAGGCGCTTTATCTCTTCATGCCTATCTTCAAAGGGAACTCTTGCTGCAGGGATTGAATATAGCATAGAGCTCAAATATAGACTCTCAATCTTTGATATTGAAAAACGCGAAGAGGTTTTTACAGCGTCAATTGATAGTGATGCACATATATTTGACCCTGCCATTTCTGACAAGGGAGATCTTGTAGTTTTTTCTGCTCTCTCGGACAAAGGAAATGCCATTTTACTTTATGATGTAGCAACTAAAAAACTTATAAACCTAACAGGTTATACTTTCAATGAGTCCTTCAGAGCATCAGTAATTTATGATAAATACATCATATACACTTCAGATTATTCAGGGATAGATAATATCTATGCACTTGACACAAAGACAAAAAAGAGATATCAGATAACCTCTCGAAAATTCGGTGCCTATTATCCATGGATAGATGAAAAACGTAAAGAGATACTCTTTAACGATTACTCAATGAATGGATATCAGATTGCCTCTGTAAAGCTCAACCCATCACAGTGGACTCCAATTGAAAAAGTAAAGGTTGTTAAAGTAGATACAATAAGCACAATATCAGAAGAACTCACAAAAAATATTTCTAAAGACTTTTACGATGTGCAAAAAAATGAATATGAGGTAGGCGACTATTCTCCATTGATGCATAGCATAAATTTTTATGGATGGATCCCCTACTTTGCCTCATCAGGGTCAGAATTTTTTATCTCCTTCCTGTCAAGGGATGTTTTGCATACTACAGACATAGTTTTGTCATATATAAGAAATTTTAATGAAAATACAAATGCAGGAGATTTAAACATAACATACAGCAAGTTCTATCCTGTTTTAACTCTCTCTGGTAGATATGGTCAAAGAGCAGTGAGAGTCGATAACCAGACAGATAATAAAGAGCTGGATTATATTTCATGGAAAGAAAAAATTGCAAAGGGTGGTTTCACTATTCCACTTAATTTCTCTCTCGGCAACAGAACTACATTTTTGGATTTTGGATTTATTGGTGGATATATTGATATCTCTGATATAAATCGATTTGATTACAATATCTACAATGACATAAATACAAATGGAAGCTTAATGTATAATGAATATTTTATCAACATCTCTAACATCTTCAGAGGCGCCATTGATTCTGTAGTGCCTGGGACAGGGGGGCTATTGTCTGCAAAATACTTTCATACCCCATACAATAGCACATATAAAGGGAATTTGTTCTCTTTATCTCTTTCAATATATTTACCTGGATTTACAGATACTCAAGGGTTTATACTCAAAGGCTCTTATGAAAATATAGATTATAAAAATTATATCTTCCCATCGGAGGTGCTATTCCCACGGGGTTATGAATCTGTGCGATATAAAAATTTTGCAATTTCAAGCATAGACTATAGCTTTCCACTTTTCAATCTATCGACAAATATATGGAAACTTACATATTTAAAGCGAATAAATGGGGATCTCTTTTTTGATTACGGCATGGGGTATGATAAAAAGGAAAGAGATCTATTCCGCTCAGCAGGATTTGAACTTACCGCCGAGCAGAATCTTCTTACAAACCTATACCTTCAAGTTGAACTTGGCATAAGATACTCACGATGCTTTGACAAGTATGATGATCAGGATGAAAACAAATATGAATTTATATTCAAAGCTCCAATAAACTAAGGTTTATAATCAATAGTTATATTCTCCATATTCACTGGAGCCGGAGTCATCCTCACCCTGGTTATTATCCCCTGAATCCGAGTCATCGTTGTTGAAATCAGAAGAGTTCTCCTCATAGTAAGAGGACTCCCTTGGTTCTAAATTGTATTTTTCTTTAAAGAAATCAACAACAGCCTGCCTATCATTCTTTGCAGCAATATCAACAGCTCTCATTTGATTGGAATCTTCCAACTCAACGTTTGCACCTTTTTCAACTAAAACTTTAATAACATCAATATAGCCTTCTGCTGCGGCAAGATGAATGGGAGCTGTCCCATCCATAGAAAGGGCATTAACATCTGCACCGCTTTTTATTAATATTTTAGTAATTTCAACATTACCCTGAGAGGCATTATAATGAAGTGCGGTCATGTCATTGTCACTTCTTTCATTGATATCAGCGCCTTTCTGTAGCAACAATTTCACCATCTCAGAGCTTCCGCCTTTAGCGGCATAATGTATGGGAGCCATACCTTCATCAGTTTTCAATTTTATGTCAGCACCCCTGTTTATTGCAAAAATCGCAACTTTTGTATTCCCCATATATGCCGCTGTAGATAATATTGTATTTCCTTTTAAATCTTTCTGATCTATATTGAATTTTTGTTTGAGCAGTTCGTCAATCTTTGCAGAGTCATTTTCCAGTATGGCCTCTGTAAATATAGATATCTTTTTCTTCTCTCTCCTGTCTGCAATATCTTTTTTCTCCTCCTCAATTGCCCTCTTTATAGCAGCCACAATCGTTTCAGTTTCTTTATCTGTCATGGAAAAAGAGACAGTGACAGTGTTATCTACATGCTTTGTTTTGATTCTTCCTATAACATTTTGCATCTGAGAAAGAAGCTCATAATTTCTTGCGACCTCATCCACAGGTAAGTTTGAATTTTTTGCAGCAATTAAATCGGCAAAGGTCAAAACAAAACTTGTCCCTACAATAGTGAAATGAGTAAGCATAAGCAATCTTTCTCCATCAATTGCATCTGTTCCCTCAAGGCCACAATTGAATGTTATATTTTTCCCAGAATCTATGGAATAATACAGGGATCTTAAATTGAGGAGCGTTTTTAGAAATACATTGTCATTTATGCCTCTGACAAACATAGCCCCCTGCTTAAAGCCTTGCTCCATTAAATTTTTTAGATGTTCAGTAATATCCAGCCTAAAATAGAAGGATTTGTCCTTAGAATTTTTTATAACAGTCTCAACAATTTTTGAATTATTCTTTGCCTTCTTTTTCTTTTTATCCAGATAGCTTTCAATAAAATTCTTTGTCCCAACTATATATAAATTTTCATACTTTGTGAAAAAAATATTATCTCCTAAATCGTAAAATTCAATATTGTCTATCTTCAGTTTTTTTATCTTAAGCTCATCAGGAATTACACCCTTACCCTTCTTTACAGACATAAAAATAATCAGACCATTTTTATTTTCAATCTCTTTTGAATATGCAGAAAGAAGAACCTCCTCAACATCTTCTATATTCAGCTTAAAGGCCTTAGCTATTCTATCAGCCTCATTGTCTTCATCTGAAAACATAATCTCATTTAGATCTTTGTTATTGATACCATTCTTATTGAAAAAATTCAGACTTTTTTCAATATTTGCATAAATATGAATATCGTTTCTTTCATCGACATAATTCAATTCATCAAGAAGCGCTGCTGAAAGGGGTGAAGTTTTAACAGTTAAAAAAATAAAAATAACCACAGACAGTATTGATAATCTTTTCATAAATTAGATCCTTAGATTGAATTCAGGCCATGAAGTAATATTTTTATAAAAGCAAGGCCAGTCTCTGAGATAAAAATATAATTTAGAATTCAAAAATTTCAAGAGAAATTTATTGGTGCAGAAAAAATAATAAAGCCACCCAAAAGGATGGCTTTATCAAATTAAAGTTAAAATTTAATATTTTATAGTCTATTAAAGTTTTTCCATAAGAGCTGGAACAACTTCAAAGAGATCTGCAACTATTCCATAAGTTGCAATATTAAATATTGGAGCCTCTGGGTCCTTATTGATAGCAACTATGCATTTAGAACCCTTCATACCAGCAACGTGCTGAACAGCACCAGAGATTCCAAGAGCAAGATAGAGATCTGGAGTTACAGTTTTACCTGACTGTCCAACCTGTCTTGAAGGCTCTGTCCAACCAGAGTCGATAACAGGACGTGAACCTGCATATTCGCCACCGAGTTTTTGAGCCAGAGGAATAACTGTTGCTTTGTATTTGTCAGCATCTTTAAGACCACGACCACCGGAAACGATAATCTTAGCCTGAGAAATATCAACACCACCAGTAGATGTAGATACGACTTCTTTAACTTTAGTTCTAATAGGACCAAAAGAAGCAGATACAGCTGTAACACTTCCTGCTGCCCCAGCTTCTGCAGGGTCGTATGCGCCTTTTTCTATAGAAATAACAAATTTGTCTGTAGATATAGTTTTTGTTTCCTGAAGCTTACCGTTGTAGATATTTCTTGTGCAAACTGGTTTGCCACCTTCTACCACAACTTTATTTACGTTTGAAACTATACCAGCATTAATTGCCATAGCAACCTTTGCAGCATAGTCAACGCCATCATATGTATGAGGGATAAGAACACCCTTCACATCTTTTGCTTCAACAACTGCTTTTGCAGCCTGAGTATATCCATCTGCTGTATAAACAGCAACTGCAGGATCTGCAACTACGAAAACTTCTGGAATGTAATTAGCAACTTCTTTTGCAATAGAATCATCTTTTGCAAATACTGCTGCTGCAGGCTCAAGACCAAGAGCAGGAGCGATTTCCTTAGCTACTCTGCAAAGTTCCAGTGTAGCTACGCTTAATTTACCATCTCTGTGTTCTGCAATTACAAGTAACTTAGCCATTATCAGATCCTCCTACCTTATATCACTTTAACTTCATTTTTTAGTTTATCAACAAGTTTAGCAGCTGCTTCTGCAGGAGCACCCTGTATGATTTCTGCTTTAGAATCAGAAACAGGAACAAACATCTTGATAAACGAAGTCTTTGGTGAAGCTGATACGCCAAGATCTGCAGCTGATTTAGCATCGAGCTGTTTCTTCTTAGCTTTCATAATACCAGGAAGGGTTGGATACCTTGGCTCATTGATACCTGACTGAATTGTAAGAACTGCAGGACCAGAAAGTTCCATAACCTCATTAAGTCCGCCTTCAAGCTCTCTGTTCAGAGTAAAACTCTTGCCATCAGCAGTGTCAATCTTTACAACGTTTGTGCAGTGTGGCATATTCAAAAGATCAGCAATCATTACGCCAGTAACAGCTGCCTGGAGGTCTTCTGACTGAACGCCAGTCATAACTAAATCAACTCCTCCGATCTTCTCAATAGCCTTTGCAAGTGCGCTTGCTATAACAAAGCTATCACCTTCATATACAGCCGGATCTGTAATATGGATACCCCAATCAGCACCCATAGCGAAAGCCTGCCTGATATCCTTGGCAGCTCTGTCAGGGCCAGCTGAAACTATAACTACTTCGCCGCCGAGCTTCTCTTTTAACTGGAGGGCTGCTTCAACAGCATAGTTATCGAAGTCGTTGATTTTAAAAGCGATTTGTGATTCATCGACTTTTTTGTCATCAACAATCTTAAACTTAGATTCCATGTCAGGAACCTGTTTCAGACAGACAACTATCTTCATTACCATACTCCCTTAAATGATTTTTATTTTTTCACTAAAATTAAAGAAAGTCACTACATTATTAATGAGTCTCAATTTTTATGTCAATTACATTATGAGATTGTTAATAAAAATAAACATAAACACTTATTATGTCTAAGACACTTCCTGCCGGAGATCAATAAATCCAAACAGGAGACAAAGGAGTAAGAAAAGTTTCAATACAAGTCCCGGCAAGAAAATGTAAAATTCTGGTGCTGCCCGTTTTTTATTTACGGGCAGCACCCAGCTATACTCTTTTGCACAGAAATTTTCTGTGTCTTAGCGATTCCCCCTTATCGCAAAGAGTAAAGCAACCATGTAAAAAGGAATCACTTTAATTGTGAAGGATATTGCTTCACGAGCACGTCCTAACCATCATCACGCCCTGCTCTCAGGCTAAGTCCTCTAATAAACCGGCAAAATTTAAGCTCTCTCAATAAATAAAAGTTAACACACTAAAAATGATGGTCCCTGTCTAATTCACACACACATCAATGATGTTTACAATATCCTCCTAAAACGCCCCCCGTCTGTCTGTATTTTTTTTAACCGTGAGTTAAATATAGCATAACCTTGCTTTTTATTGCAAGTATAATTTTGGTAAAAAATTACCATTTTTTAAAAAAAGTTTAAATTTTTTATTGACCCATATATATTATATCTTTTTATCATGACAATTTTTTCTCTTTTATAACAATAAAAGAGTTTTAATTCTAAATAAAAAACCCTCTACAAAAAGAGGGTTTTATGATAAACTAGTTTGTCCAAAAATTAAGCGGAGTAGTATTTTTTTATCTCAGCAACAATGTTATTCTTTGCAATAGAAAGAGCCTCTGCTTTACTTCTTTCTTTTAATTCAACTTCCCCTTTTGCAAAATAATTCTTTCCAACAGTTATTCGCAAAGGTATTCCAATTAAATCAGCATCTGCAAATTTGAATCCAGGGCTTACCTTTCTATCATCATATAAAACATCTATGCCAGAATCTATGAGCATGTCATAGATCTCTTCTATCTGCCTTATCTCTTCGTCATTTTTAGCTATTCCAACAAGGTGCACATGGAAAGGAGTTACCTCCTTTGGCCAGATTATGCCCTTATCATCGCTACACTGCTCTACAATTGCTGCCATGGTTCTATTTATTCCTATGCCATAGCAACCCATAATCGGAGTAATGGCCTCGCCCTTTTCATCAAGGACTGTGACATTCATTGCCTTTGTATATTTATATCCAAGTTTGAATATATGGCCAACCTCAATCCCCTTTTTTTCATACATCTTACCATTACATTTTGGGCACAGGTCTCCAGATCTTGCTATGGTAATATCAGCTTCTTCTTTTATCTCAAAATCTCGGCCAGGATTTACTCCTGCAAAATGATAATCTTTTTTATTTGCTCCAGTAACCCCATTACATAGAGAACGAATTGACACATCACAAATAATTCTTAAATCCTTAAGGCCAACAGGACCTGCAAAGCCAAGGGGTGCTCCTGTAACCTTGATAACAATCTCCTCAGATGCCAGCTCAAGCTCAAGAGCGCCAAGATAATTCTTAAGTTTATGCTCATTTACATCTCTACTTCCAGGAACAACAACCATCACTGGCTTTCCATCATACACATAAATTATGCTTTTAAAAAATTTATCAGGCTGGCAGTTAAAAAAATTCACAAGGTCATCAATTGTTTTAATATCAGGGGTGTGGACTTCTCTCAAGCTTTCTTGAGGCTCTGACTCTGCTGTAATAGATCTGTATTCAGCCTTCTCACTATTTGCTCTGTAATCGCAGGAGTCACATAAAAGCAAAACCTCCTCCCCTATCTCAGAGGCAACCATAAATTCCTCAGAGGCGCTGCCGCCCATATTGCCGGAGTCTGCCTGAACAGGAATTGTTTCAAGACCACATCTTTCAAAAATTCTTCTGTATGCCTTTGCCATTGCGTTATAGGACTCATCAAGTCCTTTCTCATCTACATCAAAGGAATAGGCATCCTTCATTATAAATTCCTTGCTGCGAATAACACCAAATCGTGGCCTAATCTCATCTCTAAATTTTGTATTAATCTGATAAAGGTTTAGTGGCAAATCTCTATAAGAGGACACAACTGTTCGCACAAGATGAGTAAAAGCCTCTTCATGAGTTGGACCAAGGGCATACTCAAGACCGTTTCTATCTTCTATACGGAACATCTCTGGTCCCATTGTATACCACCTGCCAGATTCCTTCCATAAATCAGCATTTGTAAGCTCAGGCATAAGACACTCAAGAGCTCCTGCTCTGTCCATCTCTTCTTTTACTATGTTGATAATCTTTCGCAAAACCTTAAGTCCCATGGGAAGATATGAATACATACCTGCTGATTCCTTTCTAATCAAGCCAGCTCGCATCATCAATCTATGACTTGTAACTACAGCGTCCGAAGGGTTTTCTTTTAATGTTGGAATAAGATATCGTGAAACTTTCATATTACCTCTGTAAGAATTTTAACATTGAAATTTTATGGTATAATTTAAAGACAGGCCCTTAATTTCAAGAGTTTTTCTATTCTTTCTCTGTTTTTACCATGTTAAAAGGCTAGTTTAAAATAATAAAACACAAACAACTATTATACCCACCACAGAAGGCTTTGGGGATAACATTTTCTTAATTTTCCAATAAAAATTATGTTTAGGAATAATTATTGAACAAAAAATGTTTAAAAATCTAAAAAATTTTTAACTTTTTTGGACTTTAATATACTATAATAATTGACAATTGGTAAACCAAATTATATATGGTAAACCATAAAGAGTGAGTAATTAAATTTATACTATATATCAAAGGAGAACAGATATGGAAAGTTTTATTTTAATCACAGGTTTAATCCTTTTTTCAGCTACAACAACTTATGATCTTCATAACAAAGCTGTAGAAGCTCAAAAAGGAAACACAGTTAACTCAACTGTCCAGGTAGAAAAAGGCTTTTTTGACCAGGACAAAAGAAAGTAAAAATTAAAAACAAAACAAACATTTATGAATGCAAAAAAAGGGGGGTTACAACCCCCTTTTTTTGCTTAGGTAAAATTATTTTTTTAAAATTTTTATATTAAAAATAAAATTTAATTGTGTCTGAGATTTTGTAATTCTTCAAATATTTCATAAGGTATTGGCTTTGAGGGTAAATAATAGCCAATTATTTCATCCTTATCTCCATGAAAATCACTTCCCCCTGACTCAAAGAGATTATATTTTTTTGCAAGGTGCTTAAATTCCTCTACATCTGAGGCCTTGTGCATTGAAGAATAAATCTCTATCCCCTCAACACCAGCATCAACAAAACCCTTAAGGAGATTTTCAAATTCCATAAAGCTTTTATAATTCAAGCTTACAGGGTGAGCAAGAATTGGTATACCACCTGAGCCTTTTATGAGAGAAATTGCCTCGTCAAGAGGAATTCTCTGTTTTGGCACATAGCCTGGTTTGCCTTTGACAAGATAATTTCTAAAAACCTCTGTTATATTTGAGGCATAGCCATATTTAACAAGAACTCGGGCTACATGTGGTCTGCCCATTGTTCCTCCATCACTTTCCGCAAGGACATCTTCAACAGGTATATTTATTCCATGACAGGCAAGATCCTCTATGATCCTATAAATTCTGCCATCCCTCACCTTCTGAAGTTCTGTGGTTTTTTCTATAAGAGGAGCATATGTGTGATCAATATAAAGACCTACCAGATGGAAAGAACCTCCTTCAAAGGCTATACTAAACTCAATCCCTGGAATTAGATGAATTTCTTTACCCTTTGCATATTCAATTGCCTCAGAAAGGCCATTAATTGTATCATGATCTGTTATGGCAATAGCACAGAGGTTGTTGGCAATTGCAAAATCTATTAAATCAGAAGGAGTTTTTATGCCATCTGAAGCAGTTGTGTGACAATGTAAATCTACTTTTTTCATAGGTTAATAATTTTATGCAGCTCTTCATTGTCCAGAAAAATATTAATATGCTAAATTTTTTTTAATGAAATTAAATCTTTCTTTTATATTTTTTATATATTATATTGGAATCTGCATTTTACTTGACGTATACCAAAAAATAACCTTCTCTTTTTAAAGAGTTATATCTAAAAAATAAATCAGGATGCAATTTTAATCATGAGAAGAATCATAAAATATTTTGCTGAGCAGCCCTTACTTGTAAATATAATCTCCATTGCAATTTTAATTTCTGGGCTTCTTTTTATGTTTACTGCCAAAAGAGAAGCTTTCCCAAAAGTAAATTTTGACTGGGTAGCTATACTTACTGTATATCCAGGAGCAACCGTTGAAGGTATTGAAAAGTATGTAACTATACCAATCAAAACAAAAATGAAAGAGATTGATGGAATTGAAGAAATCCATGGGAATTCACTAGAGTCCAAAGATGCCGCTCCAACAAGAATTAGACCAATATTTTTAAATACAACCACAACGTTTTTTGGTCTAATACCGACTGTCTATGGAATTGGTGGATACGATCCCTTTCTTATTCCAATGGCTATATCTCTCTCCTGGGGTCTTTTTTTTGGAACATTAATCACACTCTTTGCCACTCCAATTTTATATGTAACTTTCGCTGATCTCAGATTCCTTATATTTAAGAAAAATCAGGATGTAGAGATTCCTGAGAAAGAGCCTACTGTAGAGGAAATTGAAAAAGAAATTGAGACATGTGTAAAAAGCGATATCCTCACAGAAATAAAACAAAATCTTTATAATGAAATTAAGGCAATAGTTCAAGAAGAATTAGGCAAAAAGAAAAAATCACAAAAATGAGAGGTTCCTTTGTTTTCACTTGCTTCCATGGTTAACTTTTACGAAACTTTTGGTTACATTGCAGTCTTTGGCATGTTAATTCTCTGTGGACTTGGAGTCCCTGTTCCTGAAGATATATCAATAATTGCCGGTGGGGTTATTACAGGTTTAGGATATGGCAATGTTCACCTCATGTTTTTTATTTCACTGGCAGGGGTTTTAATCGGTGATTCAACTGTATACTGGATTGGAAGATATTTTGGAACACAAATATTCAACAAAAAACTCGGCCAGAAGTTATTGAATAATTCATGGTATGACAAGATCGTAAAAAGCTTTGAAAAAAACGGCAAGATAGTTCTTTTTGCTGCAAGATTTATGCCTGGTCTTAGAGCTCCTATTTATCTTACTGCTGGGATAACAAAATTTACAGGGTACAGCAAATTTATAATGATTGATGGGATAGCTGCCCTTATAAGTGTCCCTATATGGACATATCTTGGTCATTATAGCGCAAGCAATATTCCTCTACTTCTTGAATGGATGAAGAGAACAAAAATTGGCCTTATTGTGGTGCTTGTGGCTCTCATTTTGTTATACATAATAGGGAAAATTTTTAGAAAAAAAATCGTGGAAAAGGAAATTGTTATGGAGACAGATCCAGAATAATTTACTTAGATTTTTCCAACTCTGCCCATTTTTTCCATATATCAGGGTTAAATCCCACTGCAGCATCTTTCCCATAGCGAACAACAGGGGTCTTTGTAAGCAAAGGGTGTTCCAGCAGTTCTTCAAAGATATTGTGCTTGAGGTAGGAAAGATTCCTTTTTTCATATTCTTTACAATTTTTATCAATAAGCTCTTCAAGGGGTATGCTTTTGCTTACACTTTCAAGCTCTCCCTTGCTCATGCCTTTTTCAGCAAGATCTATAAACTGGAATTTAAGCCCTCGCTCTTTAAAAAATCTCACTGCTTTAGCTGTATCTTTACACTTCTTTGTCCCAAAAATCTGAATCATTGCCCAACTATTCCTTTTTCTATGAGCATTTGCATAAAAAGCCCGGCACTTTGACCAACTATTTTCTGGCAATTCCTTATCTCAGGTGAAATGGAATTCATCTGACGTAAGGTTCTGCAACAGGTAGCTCCAAACTCTCTTTTAAATCGATTATGATATTCTGAAGAAAGCTCGTAGGCAATTTTTTTTGATTCTGCAGTTGTAATTCTTCCCTTGAATAATCCTATAACAAGAACAGCACCTGTCAAAGCTCCACATGAACAGCCAGAATGGCCCAGTCCCCCTCCAAAGGGTGTAGCAAGCCTTACAAGTTCCGGTGAGGCCTTAGAATCTGTATATTCCATAAATGTCAAAAAAAGTGATTCGGCACAGTTATAACCATCTCTATAGTAGTTTCCTGCTTTTATACATGCTTGTTTTATGAGTTCCTCTTTCATAACATACCTTTTACAGTATAAAAATTTATTTTTCTTCCAGGAGATTATCTTCCTCCTCATCTGGGATAATTATATTTTCATTGTCATCGTCATAAGGAAGATCTGCAGGAGAGACCTCTTCATTTCGAAGATCTTCAGGAAGATACTTTGGCACATCCTCTACTTTTATATTAAGAGCAATTGCAAGATTAATCCACCTGTTCCCTGATGGAATATAGACATAGGCAAGATCAATCTCGCTACCATTGAGTTTAACTACATAGAAATTGCCTTCAGAGGTAGCTTTCTGGCTTTGAACAGAGGAAACTACTTCTACTTTATAAAAATTGTCACCACAGGGGGCGCAGAAATGACGCACCTCTTTGATATTTTTCAGCAAAGCAACAGCCATTTCTGCCTTATCTTTGCTTATCCACGCAGCCTGATCAGCAAAGAGAGCATTTGCCCATAGCAAAAGAATAGCAACAACTAATTTCTTTTTCATAATTCCTCTCTTTAAAAAGTTGATAAAAAAACTATTTTATGAATAATAAAGCATTCACTCCTCTGCAGCAGAAAGTGAACATAATTTATTTTTTAAAATCCTTCATTAATTTTGAAGCACATTCAGGGCAATAGCTATGAGTAAAACTTGCATTGGAATGATCTGCTATAAAGCGCTCTACCTGTTCCCAATAGCCATTGTCCTTTCTAACCTTTTTACACATGGCGCATATTGGAATTAAACCTGAAAGTGTTTTTACTTTTTCATTTGCCTCTCGTAGCTCTCTATTGATCTTTTCCAACTCCTTATTTTTTTGAATAATGGTCTCATAAGTGGAAAATAGCATATCAAGAATTTGCATTCTTGAAGATGTAATATATCGTTTTTTGCCACCAAAGACTATTTCAAGCCCCATCTCTGTTTGATGAGATCTGCGAAACTCTCTATTAAGAACAACATAGTCAATGCGAGACAATAAAAAATCATCACTATAAGGCTTTATTACAAAATTATCTGCTCCGCTATCAAGACCTTTTAAAACATCCTCTGGCTCAGAGAGAGTTGTTAAAAGTATCACAGGAATATCTTTAAATCTTTCATCATTTTTTATTTTAGAACATAACTCATATCCATCCATTCCTGGCATCATAATATCGCTTATAATTATCGTTGGCCTGATATTGTCTTTGTTATTTAAATATTCCAAGGCAGATTCTGCATTTTCGGAATCAATTACACTGTGGCCATAGGTCTCAAGAAGATACTTTAGCTTCTCCCTTTGAGTTGGACTATCTTCAACTATAAGTATATTTTCCTTTGAATTAACTCTTTCCATTCCTCTCTCCTATGAGATTTAAAAGTGTATATGCAATTTTATCAACTGGCATAATGTATTGTGCTGCTCCAATACGTGCAGCCTCACCAGGCATTCCATAAACAACTGAGGATTCTTCATCCTGAGCAAAGGTAACTGCCCCACAATCTCTCATCAGCTTCAACTCCTTTGCACCATCAGTTCCCATTCCTGTCAATAAAATTCCTACAGATTTTTCGCCGTAATTTAATGCTACAGAATTAAATAAATATGACACAGAAGGTCTAACGTGATGAATTTCGGGGCCATCATCAAGCACTATTATACCATTTTTTGTGACCCCTAAATGTAGATCATCAGGTGCTACGTAAACTACAGAATTTTGCAATCTCTCCCCATTGATGGCAATTCTAACATCAAGAGATGTTGAATCTCGCAACCAATCAGCAAATCCCTTTGAAAAGCCACTGGTAATATGCTGCACAACAAGTATAGGAGGAAAATCAACTCTTTTAAAATTCTTCAACAGCTCTAAAACTGCAACAGGACCTCCTGTTGAGGCCCCAACTGCAATTATCTGTAAAGACTTTTTTTCCAAGGAGATATTGCCATTTTGAAAATGGCTTTGTGATTCCTGTGCTTTTCTGGTTACAACTTTAATTTCTGACATGAGTTTAACTGTTTTTATTATCTCTTTTTTTTGACGTTCAAAATCAGGATGCAGTAAGCTCACAGGCTTTTCCAGAATTGCCAGAGCCCCAGACTCAATTGCCTTAAAAGCTAAGGATGTGTTATTCTTTTTATAGGCAGAGCTTATGACAACAATTGGAATTGCTTTACTCTGCATAATCTCCCTTGTAATTGTCAAACCGTCAAAACCTGGAAAATTTATATCCATTGTAACTACATCTGGCGATTTTTCTTTGATAATTTTCAGTGCCTCAAGTCCGCTTTCCACTATACCCACTACAGTAATATTGCTATCTGAGCTCAATATATAAGAGAGCATCTCTGCATCAACCTTTGAGTCATCTACAATTAAAACCTTAATCATCTAAATAAACCTCCGCACAACATCAAGGAGGTTATCTTGATCAAAGCTACTCTTAACAATATAAGCATTTGCACCTGCTTCTATCCCCTTTCTCTTGTCATCAGAGGATTCCAAACCTGTTATTAAAATTACAGGCATAGATGAAAACCTGTCACTGCTTCTTATCTTTTTTGTAAGTTCAAAGCCATTCATCTTTGGCATTTGAACATCAGAGACTACAAGATCAAAATCTCCATTGATGAGTTTAGTAAAGCCATCTACTCCATCAACAGCAGATGTAACTTTATAACCTGCACCCTCAAATATACTGACATAAAGAGAACGAGCAGTAAGGGAATCCTCAACTACCAGTACTTTTTTATCTTTTGACGATTCTTTCTTGTCATCTGCATCCACGGAGAACAGAGAAGTCCCATGTAATTTCATAGCAGATTTAATCAAATCCATGGAATTCAGCACAGGAACAACCTCTCCAGTTGCAAGCAATGTTGCTCCACTGATATTTTTGACCCGCACAAGTTGCTTACCAAGGCCCTTCATAATCATCTCATTTTCATACAAAACATTATCTATGGATATGGCAATGTGCTTACCACCATGGTGCAAGACCATCACAATAAGCCCCTGCTCTACCTGAGGCTTATTGTTTGAGAAATTAAGAATTGCCGCAAGAGGAACCAATGGTATTGGCTCATCAAAAAACAAAATCGTCTCTATACCTTCAATAGTTTTTATGTCATCTTTTTTAACCCGTAGCATTCTCACAACATTTTTTGTTGGTATTGCAAGCTTAGTTCCTGAAGATTCTATCAATATTCCCCTAAAGGTTGCAATCTCAACAGGCAATGTGATTTTAAAAGCTGTTCCCTTACCATATTCTGAATCAATATGAATAGATCCACCAAGTTTCTCAATCTCCTCTCTCACAATAGCCATACCAAGCCCTCTGCCAGAGATATTTGTTATCATTGGACTTGTGGAGACCCCTGATTCAAAGATGAGATTATAAACCTCATCAGCGCTCAAAGTATCAAGCCTCTCTTGAGATATTACTCCCTCTGCAAGGGCCGACTCCTTTACCTTATCAGGATCTATTCCTCTTCCGTCATCAGAAATAACTATCTCTATTTTCCCTCCAAGAACGCTGGCAGCAGCTATTTTCAGCCTTCCCTTTTTATCTTTGCCTTTTTTTATTCTTTCATCAGTAGGTTCTATTCCATGGTCTATTGCATTTCTTATTAGATGTAGAAATGGATCCTTCATAGCCTGAAGAACTCTTCTGTCAATCTCAACTCCACCACCTTCAAGAATGAGTTCAATATCTTTTCCATTTTCTCTTGCAACATCACGGACGAATTTTGGTATAGACTCAAAAAGAGAATCAAAGGGCATAAGTAGCAAACCCTTCATCTCTCCGTGGAAATCATCAACTAAATTTGAAATTATTCTATAGTTGTTAGATATGGTATATTTAAAATCAGATAATCGATTATCCAGTTCCTTTAAAAAATTTTTATCATGGTATTCATGATAATTTTGTGCTATTATATTTTTCAATTCCTTAAGTTCACTTATGCAGTGTTGCATGGTTATTTTAAAAATCACAAATTCATCAGAAAGAGCCATTATTTCTTCCAGCTTGTCAACAGATACTCGAATAGTTCCTGTTTTAACGTGAGACAAATTGAAATTAGATTCCAATGAGCTAACTGATGTTTTACTATTTTGCCCCTCAAGCAGTGAATTATCATCAGTGGCCAAGGACTCTTCTTTGCCAGCCTCTTTATAGTGATTTTTTTGAGCATCTGTAACTTTTTCAAAAACTGTTCCGCCAGAGGTGATTTTTGCAAATCTATCAAGAAGCATCTCAGCTCTTGATAGCAATTCATCAGAGGGACCAGTTTCAAAGTCCTCTATGAGAGAGGAGATAATATCACCAGAGTCATTGAGGCTATCGATAATCTCATCTGTTAAAATCAGATCCCCTCTTTTTACTTTGGCAAGCAAATCTTCTATGGACTGACAGAGTTTCTCCATTATGGAAAAATTCACCAGGGCAGAGGAACCCTTCAGGCTATGGAAACTGCGAAAAATCCCCTCAACTGCCTTCAAGGAGTCATCGCCAGTTCTATGACTTTGCAGCCAGAAAATTCCAGACACAATTGCAGAAAGATGCTCGGCAGCCTCTGCTTTAAAAATCACTTTAAGTCTGTTAAAAAATTCTTCATCTCTGGTCATAGAAATCTTATACCTTAAATTTTGAGACCAATTCTTTTAAAGATGAACCAAGCTCATTTAAATTTGTGGAAAGTAAATCAGATTGCCTTGCACTCTCGGCAATTTGCTCTGTCGCCTTTTTTATATTCTCCATTGCAATGGCAACCTGTTCAATCCCTATAGACTGCTCTTTAATAGAAATCTGAATCTGCAAAGCAGCCTCAGAGGCGTTAGAGACACCCTCTGCCATAGCCTTTAAGCTCTCCCTTGCGTCTTTTGACTGACGAACCCCGCTGTCTACTGCATTTTTACCCTGCTCTGTAGCCATAACAGCAGAGGTTATTGATCTCTGTATATCACCCAAAATCGTCCTAATCTGAGCTGTAGCCTCTCTTGATTGCTCAGCAAGGGATCTTACTTCTTGAGCAACAACCGCAAAGCCCTTGCCATAATCACCAGCCTTTGCTGCCTCAATTGATGCATTCACTGCCAGAAGATTTGATTGATTTGAAATCTCGTTTACAGTTGATATGATCATACCTATGGTCTGGCTCTGCTCACTCAGTTTAACAATACTATTTGCTATAAAATCCATCTGTTCACGAATTGCATTCATTGTTGCAAAAAAATCCTCAGCACTCTTTGTTCCTATCTCTGTAAGTTCTATGGAGTTACTTGCAATCTCTGCAACAGAATCTGCCTTCTGAGTCACAACCTTTGAGGTCTGGCGCACCTCTTCCATTGTAGTGGTAGTTTCTGATACAGCAGATAAGGTCTCCTGGGCACTTGCTGCAAGCTCTTTTGCTGTGGCAGAAGATTGAGATGCAGAACTTGACAGGGTATTTATTGAAGATATAGTTAAATTGATTTGATCTCTCAGGCTGTAAAGCATAAGTTTAAAACTTTCAATAAGATCCCCTATTTCATCACCTCGCTTTTCATCTGGAATAGAAACAGTAATATCTCCCTCTGCAATCTTCTTGGACGCCTCTGAAAGTCTTAATATGGGCTTTACAATAGATAAAATCAGCAGGAAGCTAATTGTTGCAGAAATTACAATTGCTAATATAGATAATATCACTAAGATGAATCTACTGCTTTTTATTATTTCGGTTACTTCAGTGAATCTAAAAGTATTTCTCTCTATATTATAATCTATTAGCTTTGATAGATCACTTAACAATTCCTTTCTGAGAGGCTCTGCATTCTTAAGAATTTCAAGGGCCTCATCAAATTTTCCCAGTTCCAGGGATTGAAGGGATTTCTGATAAAAAGAGAAAATCTTGTCCCCATTATATTCAATATTGCCTATAAGCCTTACTCCAGCAATATTATCAGATGGGGTCAGGTTTTTAATCTTTTCGATATTTTCACCATATTTCTTTATTGAATCTTTAACTTCACTTAATAGCTGAAAATACTCCTCCCCCTTATTTATTTTTCTGTATATGAGTCTCTGCAGGGTGCTGTAAATTTTTTCTTCATCATATTGAATTTTATAAGAAAGCGATTCACGAACATTATTTAGATTTACTATTCTATCTAAGTGATAAAGGTTCTCATTAAAAGAACTAATAGAAATTATTACTATGGCAATCATCATAACAATGATAATTGAAAATCCTGCAATGAGCTTAAATCTAATTTTCATCTTCTTTAGCATATCTAGTCTCCTGAAATCTACAAAGTATCATTAACAATAAGCCTTTTATCTGTCAGAAGTTTTTCCCCATCAAGAATTATAAGCCTTTCTGGAGTGACTCCCTTAATAAAATTTTCAGTTACTTCTGAAAAACCAGTCATAAAGGTATCTATAGTTTTTAAAAATATTTTGGATATTCCTGCAACATCATCTACCACTATGGCAAATTCCATATTCTTACCTGAAAGAATTATAATCTTGCTTGAGTCTGTAATTATTCCCGGCTTTAAATTCAAAAAGGTTCTTATATCTGTTACAGAGATAAGATCACCTCTTATGTTTACAACTCCAAGTATAAATTGAGGTGTACATGGAATCCTGGTGAAATTTTTTACGGGATAAACTTCTTTGACATATATATTTTCTACAGCATATCTCTCGCCATTTAAAAAAAATTCCAAAAATTCACTGAAAGCTTCATCACTTTCCACCTCAGGGGCAATGGCATATTTTTTCGATCTTTTCCTGAGAATTTCAAATTTTTCTGTATCATTAACAATCATAGCTTCTCCTCTTTACGAGATGGATGAAATCATCTCTGCCATTTTACCTGCAGGTATTCCATCCGAATAGGGAATAATCTCATCACTTTTTAATCTGGCAACAAGCTCAAGGGCTGTTAAAAAATTTTTTTTTGCTTCTTGAGAATTACCTTTTGTTAAATTGATAATTCCAAGCATATAATAGGCCATGATAAAGTCTTTATCAAGATAAATAGCTCTCCGTAAGGCATTAAATGCCTCATCATATTTAGCTTCTTCTTTATAAATGGTCCCAAGTAAATAATGATACTGAGGATTAAACTCATCCATGGAAATTGCATCAAGACAGTATTTCTGTGCAGATGCAAAATTCCCATGATTTGCATAGATCTCTGCTATAAGAGCAAAAACTCTTGGATTTCTGTTAATCCTGCTATAATCAAGCAGAGCATTTAAGGCTTCTTCATATTTGCCCTCTTTATATATTGCAATGATGTTATCGATATTATAAATCTCATCGCTCTTTGTATCCAGTGATTTTTTTTCTTTTTTTAAAGCTCTTTGCACTGAATCTTCAGCTTTAAATCGCTTAACAGTGGGATGGGGCTTTTTACTTTTGAGTTCATTTTTTTTATCTACAATAGCAATTTTTTCATTCTTCTCAATATTTCTATAGGCATCTTTTTTATATACAATTGCATTGAAATGTGATACTGCATTAAAATCTTTGAAGTATATATCAGAAAGCTCTGTTTGACCTGTAATTAAATATCCCCCATCATTTAAAGTTTCATAAAGTCTTGATGCTACATATTTAATTTTTTCTGGAGAAAAATAGATCAAGACATTTCTGCAAAAGATAACATCCATGGAATGGATATCCCCTGAAAAGGAGGGATATTTATCTTCAGTTAAATTTAAATATAAAAAATTAACCATACTCCTGAATTCATCTTTTATTTTATAAAATCCATCTTTTTTTTCAAAATATTCTGCTTTAATATCATCCCCCACATCCCTGAAAGACCACTCTCTATATATCCCTGTTTCTGCCTTTTGTAGAAAATCTCTATTTATATCAGTTGCAATGAGCTTTATCTTCCACAGGTGAATATCTGGTATAGCTCTTTTAAGAATAATGGCAATTGTATATACCTCCTCACCTGTAGAGCAGGCAGCACTCCATATTCTAATTTCCCTGTTTGAGTTAGCTTTCTTTTTCAGTATATCTGGCAAAATTATCTTTTCAAAAAAATTAAAGGAATTCAATTCCCTGAAAAAATAGGTTTCTCCAATAGTCAAAAATTTTGCGATGCTGTCAATCTCATCATCTGTCATGCGCCAGTTCAAAATTTTTTTAGCAAATAGCTCTATGTCACTATGATTTTCTCTGGCAGCCTGAATTATACCTCTTTCAAGTTCCTGAAATTTTTGTTGAGGAAAATGTATACCTAAGTTTTCCTCAATTTTTCTGGAGATCTCTGCCAGATTATCTCTCATCTGCTTCAAGAGCAACACACCTCTCATTAATTTTTTCTGGCTCAATATTAGCACTGGAAATTATTTTCCCAATATCATGAATAAAAATAACCTCCCCATCAATTTTAACAAAGCCCTCTATGCTTTTTAAATCACAATGGATATCAGAGGAATTCACTACCTCCTCCTCAGAAAGTAAAATTACATCATGAACCTTATCCACTATAAAAGAAGACAAAAAGGGACGGTTAACTATCACAATAAAATCATCAATATCAATAGGCTTAAAGGGTATATTGAGGAGATGCCTTATATTTACCACAGGAATGAGTTTACCATAAACATTAATGATGCCAAGAAATACCTCGTTGTCATCAGGAGTATGTATAATCTCCACTGCAGGTATAACCTTATCCACTGCAAAAAGATCAATAGCATACTTTTGCTCATTTATAGAGAATAAAAATAGATTTTTCTTTTCCATATCAAAATTATCGGAATTTATGAAAATTTTAAATTAAATATAACAAAAGAACACTTACAAAGCCACCCTGAAAAATAAAATTTTATTTTTTTGTATCTTTTTTAGAATATATATTCATAATATAAGTAATTTATATCTTAATAAAATAAGGAGGCACGTTATGAAAGGTGACCATGAACACAAACATCTTCATAATCATGAACATAAACACGAGCATGAACATGAACACGAACATAATGGAGTAAAGCATACTCATAAACATGAGCATATTCACTCTCATGAGCATGAGCACGAGCATAAACATCCTCACTCCCATGATAATGAGGCTAACCACAGCCATAATCACGACGGAGAACATGGAAGCCATGAGCACTGGCATCCATCACATGAAAACGAAAAACATGACCATAATCATTAAATTGACATCAAAAGATGACTTAATCAAAATTTTATCCAGAGGCAGCTCTATTACTTTTATAGATTGCTGGTTCCTCTGGATTTGAATCATACTGGCGGAGTTTCAACTGCCAGTAACCAACATCGTGCCACATGCCAAGCTTGTAGCCTGCAGATTTTGTTATGCCAACCATTTCAAAACCAAAAGATTCATGCAGTGCAACACTTTTTTCATTGGGTAGAGCTATTAGTGCAAAGGCATTATAATATCCAAGATTTTTTATCTCTGGCATAAGCCTCTGATAAAGCTGAGTCCCTATTCCTTGACCTATAAAATCCTTGTGAACATAAACAGCACAATCAACTGACCATCTAAAGGCCTGCCTTTCCCTATGACTGCAAGCATAGGAATAACCTACTAAATCATTATCAGAGAAAGCTACAAACCATGGATATACAGAAGAAATGAGATGAAACCTCTGACAAAAGACTTCCATTGATGGTATTTCAGTTTCAAAGGTTATGGCTGTATTTTTTATATAATATGAGTAGATGTCTAAAATTTCTTTTATGTCACCTTCAGTGGCATCCCTTATAATCATAGTTTCCCCCTAACTGTCTCCAAAGAAATTCAGATTAAAATCTCTAAGAAGAGAGCTATTTTTTACAATGCTTTTATCAATTTTATTAACATTTTTTATTCAAATGACAAATTTTCCCTTGACTCTTATTTTATATTATGTATAATATTTTTATTCTATAAACAGAAATAGATGTAAAAATTATGACAACTCAAAAAACATCAATAATATCATCTCAAATACTTCAGGGTGAGAAGGTAAGGCTTTCATTCCACTATAATAATAAAGAAATTACAAAATTTATTAATTCCGTATTTACCAAAGTTCTTTCCAATATTGATCTCATGTATCTGGAAGGCGTGGTTGAAAACATAACCAGGGAGTTGATAGTAAATGCAGTAAAGGCTAATTCAAAACGTGTTTATTTTAAACAAAAAAAACTCAACATAGAAGATCCGCAACACTATGAGCAGGCAATTGCAGACTTTAAAGATTTCCTCATTGAAAATTCTAATAAACTCCCAGAGATTCTAAAAGAAGAGGGCTTTAGGGTTGAACTAAATCTATGGAAAAAAGATGATGGCATAATTATAAATGTAAAAAATAATACTCCACTGTTACCAATAGAAGAAGAGAGGATAAATCACAGGATTAACCAGGCAAAACAGTTCAATGATTTTTCCGAGATCTACTTAAATATTGCTGATGACTCAGAAGGTGAAGGATTAGGAATTCCTCTTACCATACTCTTTTTGAAAAATTCTGGGCTCAATGAATCTTATTTTAAAATAAAATCTGATGGTACTTCTACTCAAAGTTATTTCAAAATACCTATAACTCCTACTCCAAAAGAAATTGAAACAGAGATCAAAGAGAAAATTATTGCAGAAATAACAGAATTGCCCACATTCCCTGAACATGTCTTTGAAATTCAAGAAATGTGCAAAAACAGGGATGTCACTCTCTCTGCTATATCTGCCAAAATATCTTTTGATCCAGCCCTCTCTGCTTCTGTTTTAAAGCTGGCAAATTCAGCTCTTTTTATGCCTCCGAAACAAATAGATAACATCAAAGAAGCTCTCAAAATAATAGGATTAAAAAATCTAAATTCCATACTAATTGCAGCTACTGCAAAAAAAATAATGGATGATAAATTTAGCTCATTTAAAGATATATGGGACCACTGTAACAAAACCGCCTTTTATGCCCGTGACATAGCTTTGAACTCAGGCCTGAAAAATTTAGGGGAAAAAATTTTCCTTGCAGGACTCCTCCATGACCTTGGCAAAATAGTTCTTTTATCCATCAATAAAGATCTTGCAGAGAGAATAGAAACCATCACATCAATGAGACAGATGAGAACTTCCACTGCTTTAGAAGAAGTTGCAATTGGACTAAGTCATGGGGCTATTGGCAGGCTTATAGCAGAAAAATGGAATTTCCCAGAATATATATCAGAGGCAATAGCCCATCATCATTGCCCTGTGAATAAAGAATTAAAATACAAAGAGATTACAGAAAGCATTTATATTGCAAATTGCATGACATTAATCGAAGAAAAAAAATTTGATTTTATGTTTATTGAAGACAGCCTTTTGCAAAAATTTAATCTACAAAACAAATCTATATTCGAAAATTTCCATAACGAGTTACAAGAAAAATACAGCGCCTCTTCCGTAGTTTAAAAATATAAAATTCAAATTAAGAGGCTATATCAAAAATTTTATTTTTGAAAAGCCTCTTAAAGGTTATCTTTTACTCATTAATTCTCTTTGAAATAAAATCCTTTATTTCAGGGATAAAGCCATTGATTAAACTTGTTAGCCTAAAGTCAGTCTCTTTCATGTCTTTGCCTCTGGCAGAAAAATAGAACTTAATCTTTGGTTCAGTTCCAGATGGCCTAACTGTCACAGTGGAGTGATCTTCCAGTATATACTTAATAACATTTGATTTTGGCAAAGCCTTTGAACTGCCAGGAGCATCATGGACAGTATCATTTTTATAATCAATAACCTTAACAACTTTCAGTCCAGATATCTTTTCTGGAGAAGATGCTCTCAAATTTTTCATTACCTCTGCAATAACCTCTGCTCCCTTTAAACCCTCAGCATCAATTGACACATTGCGATCATCATAGTACCCATATTTCTGAAAAATCTCATTCAGGTAATCTACTAAGGTTTTGCCTCTATTTTTAAGATAGGCACAGCATTCGGCTATTGCAACTGTTGCAGCCACTGCATCTTTATCTCTGGCATAGGTTCCCATGAGATAGCCGTAGCTTTCCTCTCCTCCAAAAACATAGGTATAATCCCCAGTTTCTTCAAATTCTCTGATCTTTTCTCCAATATACTTAAATCCTGTAAGGACATTGAAAACCTTCATAGAAAAAGACTCTGCAATTGCATCCTGCAAATCAGTTGTAACTATTGTTTTTACAACAGCTCCATTTGAAGGCAATATGCCCTTTTCTTTTTTCATTGAGAGGACGTAGTATTCAATTATTGCTCCAATATGATTGCCTGATATAACTTTAAAGTTGCCCTCTTTGTCTCTTATTGCAATACCCATTCTATCAGCATCAGGATCCGTTGCTATAACAATGTCTGCTCCATGTTTTTGAGCATAATTTATCCCCATATCAAGAGCATCTCTCTCCTCTGGATTTGGTTTTCTCACTGTTGAGAAATATGGATCTCCCTTCATCTGCTCCTGGACATAAATTATATCAGAAAAACCAAGACTTGAAAGCACCTTTGGTATTATTGTCCCCCCTGTTCCATGAAGTGGGGTAAAAACAATCTTAACATTGCTTTTTTTGATCTCCTCTGGCAAAATTACAAGGGAAAGTATTTCTTTAATATATGGCTCATCTATTGCTGAATCAATCCACTGAATCATACCATTTTTTAAATTGCTCTCAAAACTTGACTTTTTAACATCAGTAATCTTTTCCACCTTCCGGACTTCCCTTATTATGTTTTCATCATGAGGGGGAACAATCTGACCGCCGTCCTTCCAGTAAACCTTATATCCATTATATTCCTTTGGATTATGACTTGCTGTAATTACAATACCTGTCACACATCCAAGTTTACGCACAGCATAGCTTAACTCTGGAGTTGGTCTCATTTCACTAAAGATATATGTCTTTATTCCATTGGATGCCAGAACAGTTGCTGCTTCAATGGCAAACTCCTTTGAATAGAGTCTTGAATCATAGGCAATGACAGCCTTTGGATCTGACTCACCTGAGGCCAGAACATAATTTGCCAATCCTTGAGTTGCTCTTGCAACAACGTATTTGTTCATGCCATTAGTGCCATTGCGGATAATACCACGCAAACCACCTGTGCCAAACTCAAGCTCTACAGCAAAGCGTTCATTGAGCTCTTTCTCGTTATTTTGACTTAGCAATTCCTTTATCTCATTTATGCAATCCTCTTCATAGGGAGGATTTGTCCATTCAGAAATTTTGGCTAAAATCACTTCACTCAACGGCATTATTAGACCTCCGACATTTTCTTTTTTAGATGATGAATAAAATCTATTTCACCTGGATCCTTCTTGTTTAAAATAGCCAAATAATAAGAAATCCAATCACAGAGATATACACACTCAAGCAATCTCTCCCCAAAGGTAGATCTATTGCTTTCAATATTAATTATAGCAACGCCCTGGTCTGAAAGCAAATTATTAATTATCTTAAATCTATTTAATACCCTCGGATGAATATCCTTATCTAAAATATTTACCACCTTATAATTTATAGATGAACTTGAAAAGGTTTCCCAGCCAACTATTTCATTGTGATTCATTTCAGGATAATCCATCCACCATGAATGAACTTTGCTGTTTTCATTGAGCTGGCCCTTAAAACGCCTGCCCGCTGCATCATTACAGTCAGCTGCGGTATAAATAACAGGAACAGATCCCTGGAGATTTTTTGCAATTTCAAAGGCAAGGCTTTCTTCTCTGCTATAAATCTCCCCACATTCCTTTAACATATCAACAAGAGATTTAACATAATCATCAGAGATCTCAGCTAAATTTAAACTGACAAAAACCCTTAAAAGGGTGAAAAATGAATTGTAAAGAGCATATCGTGGCTGAAAACCCTCCTGCAATTTTACAACATCAATGCCATGTTCTGTTGCAAGGCTTTCAATTGCTCCACCTGTTGTAATTACAACAATCTTGCACTTTCGTGAAATTGCCTCCTTCAGAGCAGAAATGGTCTCCTCTGTATTACCAGAATAGGATGAGGCTATAAAAAGGGTTTTTTCATCTACCCATGAAGGAAGAGTATAATTTCTGTTTACAGCAATAGCAACCTTTGTTTTATTTTGTAAAAAGTTGCGCAACAGATCTCCACTAATTGCTGATCCACCAAGGCCACTTATCATCACAGAGGAATATTGACCACTTATCGAAAGATTTATATTTTTGTTCCAGCCATAATCTGCCTGTTTCCATGAGTCCTTTATTATAGAAAATAAGTTTTTTGTGTCAAATTTAGCAATATCATTAAACATAGCTCACCACCGATTTAAAAATAAAAAAGGTTGATTATAAAAATCAACCTTTTCATATAGGCCTTATCTTGTCAATTTTAAATGGCCATTGCTTCACTAAAAGAACTATGCCATTTCAGCTCTGATTCTGTAAAGGAATTCTTTATTCCAAGATCTATAAAATAATCTTTCAGTATCTTTAGGTGGATAATTTCCTTTTCCTCATCTGTGAAATTATCGCTACCATGGGAAACTATATCATTATATGAATCCTCAATCCAGTTTAAAAAGCTTGCATCTTTCCCTGTAAAAATCAGGTAGCTTGAGATCATATCAAATTTTACAGTATCAATTGCTCTAAAAAAAAGATCATCACTCATATTTCTAAAAGTTGTACCAAGCTCTGTCTGGAAATAATCCCCCCATGTCACAACATCAGGGTATACCCCATATCTCTCTTTGAGTTTTTCCAGATCTTCCATTCTCATGTAGCTTTTTGAGGAAATTCTATCAATAAATTCCTTTATATACACAAGGGCCTCTACTCTTGCTGCTGACATCCCACAGTCATTTATAACTGGCATAAGAGCTCTATTTATGATCTCTACCATGAAAATCTCCTCTGTTTTATCTTTTCTATAATTTTCGGAGTTTACATGTTTAGAGCTTAAGGAATTTATTAAAGGTAATATTTTTTTCAGCAATAAAAGTTAGTTTTTTTAATATTTGCTTAAAAGTGTTTAAAAAGATCCAGGGAAATTACATCTTGATATTTTAGACTCCCTCCAAAAATATCAAGGCTGCTGCCAATTGTTAAATCCACTCTGCCCTTGCCGAGGGAATAAACCTTTCTGATATCATCAAGATCTCTAACTCCTCCTGCATAAGTAACAGGCAGAGTACAAAAGTCACCTAAAAGTTCAACCAAAGAACAATCTATACCCTGCTTAAGGCCTTCGACCTCTGCAGCATGCACCAGAAGCTCTGAACAGTGACTTTCAAGCTCCAGAATATTTTCTCTGGTAAGGGCAAAATCCGTAAATTTCTGCCACCGATCAGTAACCACATAATAAGTACCATTCTTTTTTCGACAACTCAGGTCAAGAACAAGCTTTTCTTTGCCAACAGTTCTTTCCATCATAAGAAGATTATCCATATTGATACTCCCATTGTAAAAAACAAAGGATGTCACAATTACATGGGATGCTCCTGCCTCAAGATACTTTGCAGCGTTTTCCGGATTTATGCCACCTCCAATCTGCAGCCCACCTGGAAATTCTCCGAGAGCCTTTAAAGCCTCTTCCTCATTCCCTGGACCAAGCATTATTACATGGCCTCCATAGAGATTATCCCTTTTATACAATCTGGCGTAATAAGCTGCATCTTTATCAGAAACAAAATTCTCTACAGCACCATTATCAGAAAGGGTTCCGCCAACTATCTGCTTTACCTTTCCGTTGTGAAGATCTATACATGGTCTAAATCTCATTTTTTACTCTTACCTCATATATAAAATTGTATCCCCTCTGGCTATAACCTCAAATCCTTCTACTGGTCACAATAAAAAATTTATACCATAACAGCAAGTTGAAAAATTTCAATCATAAGATGAATCATCAAAAGATAAGTCACTTTTCAAAGAAATAATAAATAAACAATCTATTTTCAGGTTTATTTTTATCTTTAAGCTCCAAAAATAGAAAATATTTATTGACATAAATAAAAATTGACTTTATAAAAAAATAAAAAAATTCAAGGAGACTGAATGAAACAGCCAATTCTTACCTTGCTTTTTCTTGCCATTGTTTTTACTCTCTCTTGCGAAACAACAAAAAAACAAACAAAAAGTACTTCACCAGAGGAATCTCAAAAAATTACTACAGTAGAAAACAGAGAGAAAAACCTTACAGGGGATGATAATAGGCCAAAAAGCGAACTTTCACAGAAGAAAAAAGGCACTCTCAGTGCAAAAAATATGAAGTATGAAGGTGAGATAGAAAATGGCAAGCCCCATGGATATGGCAAACTCTTCATTTATGATGACAATGGGAATCTCATAAAAACAATTGAAGGCAAATTTGAAAATGGAAACCCATCAGGAGAAGTTACTATAACAAAATACTCGCCCGATGGAAAAGTTATATCAAAATTTCAGGGTAAAATAAAAGAAGGAACCTTAGACAAATATAGTGAAGGCTCCCTCACTACTTACGACAGCAAAGGCAATATCCTATCAACCTATTCTGGATATTTTAAGGATGATGAACCTCAGGGAAATGGTGAGCTTACAATATTCAATTCATCTGGCAAGATAGAAAAAAAATATTTCGGAAACTTTGTAAATGGCAAACTGCAAGGTACAGGTTCAATTTTAGAATATGATAAAGATGGGAAAATTACAAGAAAAATCGAAGGCAAATTCTACGATGGCAATCCCACAGGTGTAATAAAAATAACAACATACGATAGCAATGGAAAAATAAAAAGCATAATAGAAGGGGAATTCCGCAATGGTAAATTCATTGGCAATGCGGTTATTACCACTTTCGATGAAAATGGTATCAAGATAAGTCAATATGAAGGTGAAGTTTCTGAAGATAAAGCAAATGGTAAAGGAACTCTTATAACCTTTAATAAAGATGGTTCTATAAAATCAAAACTCACTGGCACTTTTAAAAACGGAGAGGCAACAGATGAAGGCAATCTTGTAACCTTTCACGATAATGGAAAAATAAAAGAAGAATATACAGGCTCTTTTAAAAACGGCAAATTCGATGGGAAAGGGATATTAAAACAATATAATTCAGATGGCAAAATAATTTCAAAATACGAAGGCTTTTTTAAATCAGGGGACAGAGATGGGGATGGAGACTTATCTGAATATAATGACAAAGGTATATTGATAAAAAGATATATAGGAGAATTCAAAAATAATAAAAAAGATGGTCATGGTTCATTATTTGAATATGACAACAGGGGAATTCTTATCAAAAAATACCTTGGTCAATTTAAAAACGACAAAATGACTGGTGATGGGACAATCTTTACTTATGACAGTAATGGCAAGATACTCTTGCAATATATTGGTCAAAATGAAGATGGAATTCCTGAAGGCATTGGGACTCTGTCCGTCTTTGACAAAAATGGGAATATTACAAACAGATACATAGGAACTTTCTCAAAAGGTCAATTAAACGGAGATGCTGCTGCCTTCACCTATGATTCTACAGGAAAAGAAAAATCACGTCTATATGGTTCATGGAGAAATGGGGAATTTATAGAAGAAAAACCTATTGAGGTAGCTGATGGCGATTCTTATACAGGAGAATGGCTCAACGGTCAAAAGCATGGTTCTGGCATATACACCTGGGGCAAAAAATCAAAATGGTTTGGTGCGAAATACCTCGGGAATTTTCAATATGATAAGAAATCAGGCCATGGTTCCCTAATACTTCCATCAGGGGATAAATATGTTGGGGGATTTAAAAACGACAAATTACATGGAGAAGGTGTCTGGTATTATGCAGATGGCTCAAGATTCATTGGGACATTTACAGAGGGCAGATGCGAAAATAAGGGATTAAAAATATGGCCCGATGGTACAAGATATATAACAGCCATAGACAGTTACTACCATAGTGAAAAAAATGCCTATATGCCAAATGCAGAAGGTGACAAATACAAAACATGCACCATAAATGACAAAACTCTAAATGGAAAAGCTACTTATGTCTGGAAAAGTGATGAATCGCAGGGAATAGATTCTGGCAATGGAATTAACTGGAGCCAGGGAAACTAAAAATTAGGGGGAGAATATGGAAATAATTACACTGGAGCACAAAAAGCTCACTCTTGAAAACGATGGCAAACTTGAGCTTTTCTTTGTTGGGACAGGAAGTGCCTTCACCAAAAGACAGTATCAAACAAATCTACTTATAATTAAGGGCAAAGATCACCTCCTCGTCGACTGCGGAACAAAATGCCCTCAGGCCCTATCTGAGTTAGGTGTTCCAGTGACAAATATCAATAATTTTTTGATTACTCATTCCCATGCTGACCATATTGGTGGTCTGGAAGAGGTTGCTCTACTTGGAAGATATTTTTCACGCAAAAAGCCAAACATGGTTATAACAGAAACATATCAGCATATACTATGGGATATGTCCATGAGAGGCGGATGTGAATATAATGAAGAAGATGCTGGAGATGTGCTTCATTTTAAAGATTTTTGGGAGGTTATAAGGCCTCAATGGCTTCCGGACTATACAAGAGAAACCTATGGGGTTAAAGTTGGCGGTATTGATATAAAGATAATGAGAACAAAGCACATACCAGATTCCTCTTCTGACTGGCAGAGTTCATTCTGGAGTTGTGGAGTAATAATTGATGATCGCATATTCTTTACAAGCGATACTCGTTATGACCATGACCTTGTTGAGTATTTTGAAAGCAGATTTAACTTTGAAGCTATTTTCCATGACTGTCAGTTCTTCACAGGTGGAGTTCATGCCTCAATAGATGAATTGAATAATTTCTCTCCAGCAATCAAGAAAAAAATGTATCTCACACACTATGGAGATAACTGGGAAGAAAACGAACCAAAAATTGCCGAATACGGCTTTGCTGGCCTTGCAAGACAGCATGTTTTTTATCGATTCTAAAAAACTTTATTTTTATAAAAGTTGTTGTTCTATAGAATTTTTAGTTTTTGTTACAATATCATCAACAGTTAAATTGGAGGGATATATAGGCTCCAATATATAAATCTTGATTGAAGTTGCTTTGGGAAATAATTTTCCTCGTCTAAAAGATTTATATGCCCCATTAATTGTTATTGGAACAACAGGGCAATTGAGCTCTTTGCTCAAGATTGCAAAAGTTTTTTTAAACTCTCCAAGGTCTCCGTTAATTGTGCGTGTCCCTTCAGGAAATATGACAAGGTTGCCTTTATGTTGAATGACAGCTGCCATTTTCTCAATAGACTCTTTAAGGTTAATATCAATATTTACAATTATTGTATTCATGAGCCTGGCTAAAGAATCACCACGAGATATTTTAATAAGACCAAGCTCCCGGGATAAAAAGTAACTATTCTTCAATATTTTATTTGGAAGAGCAGCAATAAGAAGAAGTGAATCCAGAAAACTTTGATGGTTGGGCGCAAATATAACTGGTCCCTCCGGTATATTTCTCTTTCCATTAACATGTAAATTAAAATAAATTTTTATCAGCGGCATGAGCAAAATTTTTAAAAATAATATCAATGAAAATCGGTAATGTCCCACATAGTGTGTAAAAATGCTTGAAAGAAGCATTGTACTCCTACCAGATAATAAAGACTTTAGCAAAAATATTTATTACAGGAGGAGCACAATGCTACAATCAAAGTATACATATGGAGAGAATAATTGCAACAATAATTTGTTAGTAAGTCGGTATGAAGAAATTGTACAGCAGTATGAAGATCCCATACGAGCAATGGTCCACAGGACACTGGAAGTATATATTGAGAAAGCATTTGAAGAATTTATTGGGGGTAACATAGGGAAATACCTACATCGAGCAGGCGATGGGAAGATAGTCAAGGAATATCGCAATGGCTATCGGTATATGAAACATTGTACTATAGGGATGCTACCATTAACAGGAATTCGCATACCCCGTAACAGGGCAGGAGGATTTAAGCCTGAGATACTCAGATATATACGAGAACAGATAGGCAATATAGCAATGTTGGTAAGTTCACTGTATATCAATGGGGTATCAACCCGAAAGATACGGCGTAGTTTGGAGCGGGCAGGCATTACACTTCCTGGAGTATCGAAAAGTAGTGTAAGTCGAGCAGTAAAACAATTAGTCCAGGAGTACATTGCCTGGATAAACAGGTCAATTTCATTCCATTATGACAATCTTTGGTGGAGAGAAATTACAACGGTGTACAGTACATAAGACGGAAAATATACTGAAGAAATGTCCTAAGAATATGAAAGAAGAACTGAAGGCCAAATTGCATCGATTATGGAACAGTACAACGAGGCTTGAAGCCGAAGAATTTCTTAAAGAGATATGTGTTGAATATAGTGCAAAAGCGCCGAAAGCTATTAAATGTTTAGTGGAAGATAAAGAACATCTTTTTAGATATTTTGCATTTCCTATAAAGCATAGGAAAACAATACGGAACACAAATTTGATTGAGCGAGTAATACGAGAAGTGAGGAGGAGGACAAAGGTGATGGATAATGTGATTGAAAACGAGCATAGTGTATATGCGTTGATGACAGGAATATTTCAGGAGCAGAATGAACGATGGAATAAGAAAAGTCACTGGAGTAGTAAATAATTTTTATGTTTCTGGTAGGATTACACACTAAATTGGACTTGACCGAATAAAACCAAAACTTAGACTTTTTATTATTTTAATTTATAGCTAAATAGCTTTTGCGTCTACAAAAAAATAATTTTTACAATTATTTCATTACTGGTCAATTATTATTAAGCTAAAATTTAGGAGTTAATCCTTATCCTGGAGGCCACAGCAATGCTTAAGAATATGACTTGATCAAAAAAGGCATCCACATGCGGATGCCTTTTGTTAGGAGGTCCAAATGAAATTACCTATATCACACGCACAGCAACGGCTCTTTGGCCCTTGTCAGAATCTTCTATCTGGAAATTTACCTTGTCACCTTCACGGAGACTTTTAAAACCATCACCAGATATTCCTGTATAATGGACAAAAATATCCCCGCCATCATCCTTTGAGATGAAGCCAAAACCTTTTTTTTCATTGAACCATTTTACTACACCGCTTGGCATAAAAAAAACTCCTTAAAAATTTGTTACGTTTAATTTACAAAACCTCCGCCGGCGACAAGTTAATGTCAAAACAGCAAGACATTATTGTAAATATAAAACCATAAGCATTATAAATTAATGAGTTTTATTTGTCAAAATTATTTTGGATTATAAAAATATAATTGCAAAAATTTAACCTGATGCTATTTTAAAGCCAATTTCAAAGAGAGACAAAAAAAATATACAAATCCCTCCATAAAATATAAAAGAAAACCCCGCAAAACATCTTTGCGGGGAATATGCGGTTTTAAAAGGAGGTCATTTATGAAAAAATCATCTTTTCATATACGATAAGACAAAACTCTTTTTGTTACCATTTTTTTCAAGTATTTTTTTATAATTTTTTTTATTTTTTTAAGGTTTTTATGCGATTTGATGACCCAGTTTTTGCAAAATTTTACGACCAGGAGCAGAGTAAATCCGGATATCCAGGCAAACTTCTTGATCCTGTTTTAGCAGAATTAGAAAACTACCCTTCAGTTATTGATATAGGTGCAGGTTCTGGTTTTTTTACAATTCCACTATTGCAAAGAGGCCATAACGTAACAGCAATTGAACCATCTAAGGCTATGACTGAAATTCTCCTGAATAAAGCCTCAGATCTTCAATCCCCAAAGCTATCTATTATAAATGACAGGTGGGAAAACTGCTCATATATAAATAAACACGATGCTGCGATTTGTATCCATTCACTTTATCCTATGGATGACATAAAAAAATCTATTCTATTGATGAAAAACAGTGCTTCAAAAAAAATTATCATTGTCCGAAACTCTGCAAGGATGAAAACCTTATCTGGCTTGATAAGAAAAGAGCTCGCCCCAGAAGAGGATAGAGATCTCAACATGGAAATAACTGTCATACTCAAAAGCGCTGAGGCCAGGTATGCTATAAAAGAAATTCAGGAAAGACGACTCCATAAATTTCGTTCCATTGATGAAGAAACAAAACAGATACTATTTCAGCTAAAGCTCCCTGAAGGTGAGATAGAAAGGGTAAAAGAACTAATATCATCTCTTACCTTTTATGATGGTAATTTTTTTGTATTTGAATCTTTTTTTTGTGATAACATGTATATTTTCTTTTGATAAAACATCTTCTCTTGACCTTATTAAAATATATTATTATTTTTAAAAGTGAAAACTATGCTCATTGGAGTTTAAGGCTATGGCAAATAATGAAATAATAAACCGAAAGGAACTAATTGATCGACTGGATAAAGATTTTCAACTCTTCACAGAACTTGCTGAGCTATTTTTTGTCGATTCTATATCTATTCTAAAAAAAATAGAAAACTCAATCGATAGTAAAAATTCTGAAGAATTACGAAAAACCGCCCATACGCTCAAAGGGGCTGTGGCAAATTTTTCTGCAAAGAGAGCATACGATGCTGCTTTTGAGCTTGAAAACGCAGGGAAAAATGGCGAGTTCCATGATGTAGTAAAAAAATTTGAAATTTTAAAAAAAGAGATTGAGGAATTGACTGAAGAAATGAAATCTATTCTCAAGGAAGGAACTTTCTCAAGAGAGATTTGACAATGAACTATAAAAAAAACTTTACCGACTTTTCTGTATGGCTATGCAGAGAGGCGGGTAAAATATTGATGTCAGGCTTTAGATCAAAAACCACAGTGGTAAGCTATAAAAGTCGAACTGACATGGTAACAGATATTGACCGCAAATCTGAAGAATTTATAACTTCTATTATAAAAAAAGAATTTCCAGATCACTCAATAATTGCTGAAGAAGGCGGTTCCTATATATCTGGAGATGAGTTTAAATGGTATGTTGATCCACTGGATGCAACAAATAACTTTGCCCATGGAATTCCATTCTTCTGCGTATCAATTGGCTTATGGTCTAAAAAAGAAAACTCAATCATAAGTGGAGTTGTCTGCGACCCTTTCCATGATGAAATATTCTCTGCTTCCCTTGGTAAGGGTTCCTTTTGCAATGAAGAAAAAATTCATGTTTCAAATACCTCTGACATAGGATATGCTCTCCTTTCTACAGGATTTCCTTATGCAAAAGATGATATGAATAAAAATAATCTCAGGCAATTTAATAAATTCTTGCCTAAGATTCAGTGCATACGAAGATTAGGCTCTGCAGCCCTTGATCTTTGCTATCTTGCATGTGGAAGAATTGATGGTTACTGGGAGCCAATGCTCCATCCCTGGGATACTGCTGCAGGTAGCCTTATTGTTACAGAGGCCGGAGGGAGAGTAACTAAATACAATGGCAATCCCTTTGATCCAAACTTTCCAGAAATACTTGCATCAAATGGTCACATTCACAATGAAATGGTTAAGATCATAAATGCTCAGGATTAGCAATTGCCTTTATGGAAACAAATAATAGTTTTTTATCTGTAACCGAGTTAAACAAACTCATAAAGAAAGAAGTTGAAACAAGCCCATATTTAAATAATATATATGTAAAAGGAGAAATCTATAATCTTACATATCATTCATCAGGTCATATATACTTTTCTTTGAAAGATGATGATTCAACAATATCAGCAACATTTTTTAGATATGCAAACAAAGGCTTAAAATTTAAACTTGAAGAAGGCATGAGCGTTATTGCCTTTGGAAACATTACTGTTTTTGAAAAAAGAGGCACCTATCAGTTTAACGTAATGGCACTGCGCCTTGATGGCATAGGTGAACTTCAAAAGAGAATTGAGCAGCTAAAAATCAAACTTGGATCTGAAGGAATTTTTGACTCCAATAAAAAAAAGCCCCTACCTTTTTTACCAAAAAGAATAGGTATTGTAACCTCACCAACAGGGGCAGCTGTTCGAGATATACTAAAGGTTTCACTTCGAAGATTCCCAAACCTCGAAATAATAATTGCTCCTGCAAAGGTTCAAGGGGACGATGCTGCTATGTCTATAGTGAAAGCTATAGAGGAATTAAACAATCCCAAATATCAAATTGATGTAATAATTGCAGGAAGAGGTGGGGGTTCCTTTGAGGACTTATTTGTTTTCAATGAAGAGGAAGTTGTAAGAGCCTTTGCTAACTCAAGAGTGCCAATCATATCTGCAGTTGGTCATGAAATAGATCACCCACTGTGCGATCATGCAGCAGATGCTGCAGCATCGACCCCATCCGCTGCTGCAGAAATAGCAGTTCCAGTAAAAAAGGAACTCCTGGATGAAGTGGACTACATAAGTAATAAAATATTGACTACACTTATAAATAATATCAATAAAGAAAAAACCAGGCTAAATAATATCGAAAGCCGAAAGATTTTCAAAAATCCAGAAGAGATAATAAATTATAGAGAGCTACTCCTCAATGATCTGGAAAAACAAATGTTAATGCATATAAACAAAAAAATTTCATCACAGAGGCAAAGGCTTTTATCTATAGCAAACATATCTCACCTTGAGAAGAAAATCATCACGGATCTCAAACATAAATTTCAACTTAAAATACAGAAGATCAACAATCTATCCCCCATGTCTGTGATGGCTCGAGGATTTGCTGTTGTTCTGGACAAAAACAATAACATTATAAAAAGCAAAAAAAATCTGAAATTAGGGCAATCCTTGGATATTAAATTCGTTGACGGAAAAATATCTGCTGATATTACAAAAATTTATGAGGACATTTAATGGAAGCTAAAAAAAAGAATTCTGCTATGACCTTTGAAGATGCAATGGACGAGCTTGAAACAATAGCTCTTAAGCTTGAATCTGGAACTCTTGGACTTGATGAATCCATAAAAGAATTTGAAAGGGGGATGGCTTTGGCCAAATTTTGCCATGAAAAACTGGAAGAGGCAGAAAGAAAAATAGAAATTCTCCAGAAAGGAGAAGATGGAAAAGTAAAATCCAAAAAAGTTGCAGTTAAACAAGAAACTGGAGAGCTTGAAGAAGGTGAAGAGCTTCAGGGGACCTTATTGTAAGGAGGCAAAATTTGAAAAAACTTTTACTGTTATTCTTTGTAAGTTTTATGCTCTCAGGATGTTCCAAAAAGGAAGGTCTGCTATTTTGTGAGGGTGTAACCCCTGAAGGTGAAGGTGTAAACTGCGGTAAAGTTTTTACAACAGGAGATCTCACTGCTGTTATAAAGACCAAAGAACCCTTTGGCAACGACAGCCTCACTGTAATAGTAAAACAATCAGACTCAGAAAAAAACAAGCATGAAAAAAAAATTACTATTCCTGTTGATAGAGAAAAAACAACTGCTACTACAACTCTTCAATTCTACAACGAAGGAAAATACTCTGTAGAAATTTTAAATAATGATTCAGTAGTTGCAGGTGGAAATATTGAAATTAAAGATATCTATTAAGTTGCAATCTATTTAAGTAGCCAAAAAAGGGGAAGACATTTATCCCTCCTCCCCTTTTGTTTTTTGTTTTTCTTCTTTATATACAACAATTGCAAGTATAAAAGCACCAAGGATTATCACCATATCAGCTACATTAAAGGTTGGCCACCTGTAAACGCCATCTACCCCAATAGAGATAAAGTCTACCACTCCAATCCTTCCAGGTATAAGGCGATCTGTAATATTACCAAGAGCTCCTGCAATAATCAATCCCATGGCAAAACTAAAAGGGGCCGGCATATTCTTCTCATAAAGATAATATGCAATCATAATCAACAAAACACAGATTGAAATCACAAGAAAAAAGGTTTTGTATCCCTGCATTATTCCAAAGACCCCACCTTGATTAAAGGTGAGATCAAACCTAACAAATCCACCAAAAAAATCTACTTTATTGAAATACCCCAGCTTTTTCAAAGCGAGGGACTTTGTTACAAAGTCTAACACAAAGGCGATTATTATTGTCAAAATAGTTAGTATATGCTTTCTCATGATTATCCTTCCAGTGTTTTCACAACAGTAGTGCATCTATCACACAATTCAGGATGCTGAGGATCACTGCCTAATTTTTCAAAGAAATTCCAGCATCTTACGCATTTTAAGCCACTGCTCCTTTGAGCCTTAATAAAGCAGTGATCATATTCCTTAAGATTGTCGCTGTTGTCTGCATAAATAATTTTGGCCACCTGCAAAAATCTCCTCAGGTCATCTCCCATGGACAACATTATTTCTTTGAGGGAGTTATCCTTTGGATATATTGTCACATCTGCCTCTAAGGAAGATTTGATTATCTTATCTCTTCTAAGATCCTCCAAAGCCTTCAACACATCACGCTTTATATCTGCTACCTTATTTACTCTATCATAAACTTCTTTATTATTATATTTTTTGGGTAGAGTATAATACCTCTCCATATGAACTGAACCATCATAACCCATGAAAGACCATATCTCTTCAGTAGTAAAGGCAAGCACTGGAGCTACAAGTCTCACAAGGGTATGAAATATCTCGCTTAAAGTAGTGAGATTTGCTCTGCGAATTTTTGAATCCCTGTGCTCCACATATAGTATATCCTTTGAAACATCAAAATAAATAGAAGAAAGTTCCACAGCGCAAAAATTCAAAATCTTTCTATAAACAAGATGGAATTCAAATTTTTCATAATGACTTATAACTTCTTCAGATAAAAAATAAAGCTCATGGAGAATCCACCTGTCAATGTCGCTCAGCTCTTCATAAGGAACCATCTTCTCTTTTGAAAAGTCAGCAATATTGCCTATTATATATTTAAAGGAATTCCTGATTTTTCTATAAGAATCAGCAACCTGATTCATCATGGTCATACCAATTCTGAGGTCATTTCTGTAATCCTCCGATGATACCCACATTCTCAAAATGTCTGCTCCAAATTGATCTATTATCTTTTGAGGAGGAATTACATTTCCAAGGGATTTGCTCATTGCCTTACCATTTTCATCAAGGACAAATCCATGTGTAAGAACAGTCTTGAAAGGAGCTTTTTCTCTTAATGCAAGAGCTGGCCACAGTGAGGACTGAAACCATCCTCTATGCTGATCACTGCCCTCAAGATACATATCAGCAGGCCATCTATGCCCTGGCCATACATCAAGAACAGCATAATGAGATACACCTGAGTCAAACCACACATCAAGAATATCAAATTCCTTTATAAAATCCTTACTTCCGCAAGAACAGGCAGTATCAGAAGGGATAAGCTCTTTTATATCCTTTGTATACCATATATCAAGACCCTCAGTCTTTGAAAGCTCAGCAAAAAACTGGACACTCCTGCCACTCATAAGATTTTTGCCACATTGTGCACAACGGAAAGAAGGAATTGGCACACCCCAGGATCTCTGACGTGACAGACACCAATCTGGTCTTGTCTCTACCATGCTCCTGAAGCGAATTTCACCCCAGGCTGGCACCCATTGAGTCTCGTCAACTGAACGAAGCCCCTTTTGCCTCAGATTGTTGTGATCCATACTAAAAAACCATTGCTCTGTAGCTCTATATATGAGAGGCTTTTTACATCTCCAGCAATGGGGATATGAATGCTCAACTGATCCGCTCTTTATTAACATTCCCTTTGAATCAAGAAGCTTTACTATCTCTGGATTTGCATCAAAGACATGAACTCCCTCCATAAGAGGAAAATCACTTGTAAACTTGCCTTCATCATTAACAGGACAAAATACATCGAGACCATATTCAAGTCCCACAATATAATCCTCCTGGCCATGACCAGGAGCAGTATGGACAATACCTGTCCCCTGTTCAAGTGTAACGTGACTTCCAAAAATAACCTTAGATTCTCTTTCAATAAAAGGATGATTCACCTTAAGTGATTTAATCTGTGATATATCAAGAGATATCTTTGCGCTATGATTTTTACCGGTAACAGACTCAAATTGCTCAATAAGACCAGAAGCAAGAATATACCACTCATTATCATATTTATAAGCACCGTATTCAAAATCAGGATGAAAGCACACCCCTAAATTAGCTGGCAATGTCCATGGAGTTGTTGTCCATATTACAACAAAGAGAGGATCGGAATCAGTAATAAAGGAATAGCTATCTCTGGAGACCTTAAACTTCACATATATAGATGAAGATGTGTGATTATCATATTCCACTTCTGCTTCTGCAAGAGCGGTGACACATGTTGGGCACCAGTAAATTGGTTTTCTGTGTTTATATATGTAGCCTTCCTGGAGAATCTTTCCAAAGATTTCAACAATTTTTGATTCATATTCAAAAGACATAGTTTTATAAGGATTATCATAATCCCCTAAGACCCCAAGCCTTTTAAATTCTTCCATCTGGATTTTTATAAAATTTTCTGCATAGTCACGACATTTTTTCCTGATCTCAACTTTATCCATTGTCCTGGCTTTGGGACCAAGTTCCTTTGTAACATTAAGTTCAATAGGAAGGCCATGGCAATCCCATCCTGGAACATAGGGGGCTTTAAAACCCATCATTGTTTTATGCTTAACAATGATATCCTTAAGAATTTTGTTAAGAGCATGACCAAGATGAATATGGCCATTTGCATAAGGAGGACCATCGTGGAGAATATACGATTCAGCATCTTTCCGTGATTCCTGAATTTTTTGATAAATCTTACCTTCTTCCCATTTTTTCACTATAGCTGGTTCTTTCTGTGGCAAGTTTGCCTTCATAGGGAAATCTGTCGATGGGAGATTCACTGTTTTTGAATAGTCCATTTTATCCTCTTTTTACTCTTAACAAATTATGATTAACAGCTCATAAATCAATTCATGGATATTGTGGTATTTATAAAAACTGAACAAAAGCTTCGTTGAAATGATTATGATCTGTTTTTGACAAATTGAAAATTTAATCCTACCACTGTTTTGTCAATATTTTTTTATTTATATAGCCATTATATCAATGGCAGCAATTAATTCCTTGACTTAAGCCTCAAAGTGATTATTTTTTACTACAGGGATGAATAAAATAATCCATAAAGAGGTCATTATGAAATCAAATTACTTATACAGACCAAAAAATGCCATAATTATAGCAATAGCTCTACTGTCATGGTTAATTACAGCCTGCGAACTAAAGGTTCCTATTAAAGAAATAGTATCTGCAAAGAATGCAATAGAACAGGCAAAGGAAGTAGATGCAGAAAAATATAGTCCTGATGAGATCAAAGCGGCCCATGAACTACTTTTGCAAAGCCACGATCTCCTTGCGAAGGAAAAAGTAGATGAAGCAAAGGCAAAGGCAGAGGAGTCCCTTTCAAAAGCTTTAGAGGCAGAAAAAAAATCTCTTCCATTATATGCAGATGCACACATAAAAGCTGCAGAGAAGGAATACCAACTGGCAGAAGAAGCCTATGGAGAAAAATTTTCTCCAGAAAAATTCAAAGAATGCGCCTCTCTTATAACTGAGGCTCAAGAGCTTTTTGCTCAAGAACAATTCCGCCAGGCAGCGGCAACTGCAGATAAGGCTTTAGCTCTTGCAATTGCAGCTAAAAATGAATCCCTTTCCAATTCAGACAGAATTTCATCTGACATTCAAAATCTCAAAAATAGACATGGAGCCTTAAGCAAGGATGAGTATGCTAATGCAGCAAATGAAAATTTAGGATACGCTCTTAAATCAATAATTGCAGCTAACGATAGTTTGCAGGCAAATAATCTCAAAAGTGCTGTGGATGAAATAGCAAATGCCTCATCTGAGCTTGATTCAGCAGATCTTATAATAACAAAAAGCAAACTACAGGCAGAAATAGATTCCCTTCGTCCAGAGATTACAAAATTATCCGCTGAGAATGATCAGAATGTAAAAGACATTGCCGATAATGCAGTGCTAAAACTAAATTCTGCAGAAAGCGCTCTGGAGCAGAATAATATAGAAGATGCAAAGATTAAGATTAAAGAAGCAGTTAGATTACTTGAGGATGGAAAAATAAAACTAAAAGAGAGCTCTCTTGCGGCAGATATTGCAAGAGTGGAAAGTATGCTTAAAGATGCAGAAGAAAAGGATTCCCAAAATAAATATGGAGACTTGATAGAAAAATCGAAAGCACTGATAGCAAATGGTAAGGAAGAATCAAAAAATCAACAATTTGAAAAGGCAAAGGCCAACCTGGAGGAGGCAGAATCCATTATCATTACAGTTTTAAGCTCCATAGAAAAAGATATAGCTGAGGCAAAAGTCAAAGCAGAGCAGGAAAAGCAAGAGTCTGAAATTGCCAGAGCAACAGAAGATAAAAAAGAAGTTCAAACAGAAGTAGAAGTAAAAGAAGAGAAAAAAACTTCTGGTGAAAGAATATATGTAGTTCAATGGAGAAAGAAAAATACAGATTGCCTATGGAGAATATCTCAAAAGGTCTATAATGACGCATCTCTGTGGCCTGCAATATACATTGCTAACAAAAATCAGATAAAAGATCCAGATCTCATATTCCCTGGACAAAAATTTGTCATACCACCAAAACCCAAGAAACGGATATCATACAAAAAAATACTTGAGGAAGAAAAAAAGGCCAAAGAGGGGCAGATAAAAAAAGAAGAAGTAAAGGAGAACAAATAATCTCTTAATGAAAAACAGATTTACCATAATAGCTTTTTTGATAACAGCAATCAATATCCCTCTACAGGCGAGGGATATTGATTTAGATGGGATCTATTTAAAAAAAGATTCAACTTTATACAGCCAAATATCAAGTGTTAAGGAAAAAAATTATAAAGATATATCATCAATACTGATTGATAGCAGTGCAATATATGGCTGCTGGATTTCTGGTGAAGAAATTCTTTATATCAAAGAGCTTGCCAATCAAAACTCAATTTATATTTTCAACAAGAATTCTGGAAAGAAAAAATTGCTCTACAGATTTAATGGCACAGTCACCTTTTCTGATTTCAAGATCAATACTGGCTTGCTTGCTATCAAATACATCTTTATAAGTGATGAAGGTTCTTCTGTATCAAAAGATATATTTATTGACTCAAAAACTTCAGAGGTGAAAGAGGCTGTGTCTTTTAGTCTCTTTCAAAATTACAATCTCTCAGGTGATTCACGTAGCATAGTAATAGCTAAAAAAGATGGTATCTACAAATATGATCCCTTTGCAGAAACAAATATAAAAATTCTTGATAAAAAATCCTATGAGGATCTAAGTTGCAGTGATAATCCTGTTTTGTTAAATCTCTCCCCAGATAAAAGTAAAAAAATAATCTCATGCGGCAGTGGTGGAGATTACAACGCAAAACTCCTATCCTCTTCAAGAGTTCAACCTCTAAAAGGATTGACATCAAATAAAGACATCTTCTGGATTGGCAATGATTCCTTTATATATAGATCCGGAGCACCAGGTGACTATTCCATTAAGTTATATGACATAAATAAAAATAACACCATATCTCTAATAACTGATACCATGAATCCCGATATAAAGTTTTTTGAACAAAGAGGTCTTCTTGCTGGACTTGATAATCAAATGATTGTTATAATGGACTTACAGTCAAAACAAGTTCTTTATACAGGAATAGAAGGTGAAGAGATAAACTTCTCTCCTGATGGAAGAAAATTCCTCTCCATATACAGAGGGAATTTATATGTAACCAATATATCTCTTATAGAAAAATATAATATTTCCTTAAGAAGAAATGCTCAAAGTCTACTTTCTCTCTATAATAAGGCTCTGTCAGAAAAAGTTATATGGGAAAACGATTTCTCCAGAGAATATCTCTCAAAAAAGATATTGCTTTACAAAAAATACCTTGGTAATGAATCTAAACACATGAAATGAAATTAAAATATTTTTTAATCTGAGAGAATATATGAGTCTAAAAAAATTTAAACTGATGGGAAAGCTATACCTATACAGGCTAAATAATGGGATACCCCATCATTACGAAAGATTACATGACAACTCAATCATCGAATATCCGATCGTTGAAGAATATAAACTCAAATGGAAACTCAACTTACTCCTCTTTATTGTAACTTTTGCTACAACTACACTTTTTGCTCCTTCTTATGGAGATACAACAACAGACATAATTATAAATGGATTGCCCTATTCCATTACTTTAATGACAATATTACTGTTTCATGAATTTGGCCATTTCTTTGCTGCCAGAAGATTTAATGTTAAATCTACCCTTCCCTTTTTTATACCATTTCCATCAATTATAGGCACAATGGGGGCTATAATAAAAACAAAATCGCCAATTCCCCACACAAAGGCTTTGTTTTATATTGGCTCAATGGGGCCACTGCCTGGATTCATTGTGAGTTTATTTGCATCTTTAATTGGAGTATATCTCTCCGAAGTAAAGCAAATACCAACAGGAGATGGTATTTATATTCAGCTTGGTGATTCTATACTTTTCTCTGCAATAGTGCATCTCATTCATGGGGAGATACAGCCAGGGCTTGATTTATTTTTACATCCAATTGCATGGGCTGGGTGGATTGGATTTTTAATCACGAGTCTAAATCTAATGCCCCTCGGACAACTGGATGGTGGACATATACTCTACTCATTAATTGGCAAAAAACAGCGTTATGCTGGGTGGATCTGTCTTTTTGCCCTGGTAGCTCTTTCTTTTATATGGCCAGGATGGGCTGTGTGGGTATTTATGACTCTCTTCCTTCTTATGGTAGCCCATCCTCCAGTAAGACAGGTTCCTCTCTCCTTAAAAGAGAAAATTACAGGATGGCTTTGTATGATTATATTTATATTAACCTTTATTCCTGTGCCTGTTCAGATTGGTTGAAGTTTGAGTTTACCTCAACATAAGTTCTATAGTTTTTTATTATTTTTGACAGAACAATCAGATCTGCCAAAAGCCAGGCAGCAGAAATATGCAAAAATGCAATTAAATTGATATTTGTATCAAGGAGAGAAAAGCTTTCAGAATATTGAAGCTTAAAAATACCATAGGCAATAAAGGCAAAAGTCAGAGCAAAAACAATCATAGTCATATAAATAACACGAAGGAGAGAATCATATTTTGATAATGTCGCATACAATAAAAAGAAGATTAAAATCAAAATTGCAAAACTCATAAATCCTCCAGTAAAAATATGAGTAAATTTTTTTAAATGGATTGATTTTTTCAACAAAAAAATCTCTAATTATACTTGAGAGTTCGGGAAAGAGATGATTAAATTCTTAACATGTCTAACAACATTTATTTTTTTATTCGCATCTGGTTGTAATACAGGGAATATAAAAGAAAAAAAACAATCAGTCTATACATACGCCAACTCAACTGACTATACAACTCTGTCACTGGATACAATTGATGGAGGAAAGACCTATGAACTCATATTTGAGTTAAAAGGAACAAGTGACTGTTTCAACATTGATATTGAAGGCATATATTTACAAAAAAGTTTTCCTTTGGAAAAGTTTCCACAAAAGGTATATTTTATTGTAGAAAAAAAATTCCAGCCAGAATACTTTCCAAAAAGCAAAACATACTGGATACAACTGGGTAAAAACTTTAACAAAGAATGGGAGATCTTTACACCTCTTACGATCTGTAGCAATAAAAATGATCCTCTCACAAAAATAGAAAATGGACTCTATAGAATAAGATGGACAACCTTCCAAAAATTACCTCACTACTATATAATTTCAATTAAAACAGATATGGAAATTCAAATACCTGTTACTCCCAGCAAATAGCCTCATGAATTGCAGTTTTCCATGGCAAGATTAATCTCCTCCGCAAGATCAGCATTTGTATTTTGAAGCCTTATATTTTCCAATATTTTTAAAGCACTACTGCCTCCAATCCTTCCAAGCGCCCAGATACACATTATCCTTACTCTTTCATCATCAAAATTTTCAAGAGCCTTTTCAAGGTATGGGATAAACCTTTCATCCCTTGAATTACCCATAGCACGTGCAGCATTCATCCGCCATCTCCAGACATCATTGAAAGACATATAAAACATATATGGCCAAATTTTTGTCTGAAAATATTCCCTGTCCATAAGCAGAATCTTTTCTGGCATAAAATCCTCTTCCATTGAAATAAATCTCTCTGTGGAATCTTTTCGTTCATAAAGCCATGAAGTATTTCGTGGACAGACATTCTGACATCTATCACATCCATATATGTAAAGCCCCATAGGTTCACGAAGTTCCAGTGGAGTTACCCCTTCACCATAATAAGTTAAATAAGAAATACACCGTTGAGGATTGATTTTACCATTGCCAAGCAATGCCTTTGTTGGGCATGCTGCTATGCAGGCATTACGGCACCATGAGGGGCATCCGCTTTCAATAGATGGAGCATCTGGAGAAAAATCATAGTCCACAAGAACAACAACTGGAAAGACAAAGGAACTGCCCCCCGCAGCACTCCTGGCATATAAGAGAGTATTTTTTCCAGAGGTGCCAACTCCAGCTCTCATGGCAGCAAGTTTATCTGGCATATAATTTGCAACTTTTGAGTTTATTCCATTGCTCTTAAGAAAGTCTCTAAATTTTTTAACGAGAGTAAATAAGCCATCACGAGTCACTCTATCATCATTAAGATAACACCTACCATAATACTTTTGCAACAGAGGCGGAATTGAGCTCTCAAAATAAGAGTAAAGCAAAACAATGATAGAACGGCTATCAGGAAAGATATTCTGAGGATCCAATCCCTTCCATAAATCAATGCCTACAGATTGTGTCCACCCATAATAGTCATTGGTCAAAAATTCCCTCTGTGATTCAAATGGAGTGGACTGCGCAAAACCTGCATCAGCAAAACCGATCTCCAGAGCCCTTTGCTTAACCTCTTCCTTTGTTATCATTATACAGCCCCCTCTCTGTAAATTAATAAAAATTCTTTAAAACTTTTAAAAGGATCTATTGCTCCTCAAGGAGTGATATGAGCAAGCGAGCAGCCTCACTTAAAGGATCAATAGAATTATATAGCTTTGAAAGCATTATTGCACCTTCCAGTTGAGTAATTACGATAAGAGAAAAATTTTCTGCAGACAATGATGATCTAATCTCACCTTTTGTTTTGGCCTCCATAAATAGTGAACTTAAATAAAATTGCCATCTTGTAAAAATCTTTTGTAAAAAAGATGAAATCGCACCATGACTATTGCCCAGCTCAAGCGCCATATTACCAAATAAGCATCCCCTATGAATACCGTTTTCACTATGATAAGAAACAACAGCTTTTATTACAGAAATTATTTCATTTTTTGCAGAACTCTTATCTGTTCTCTCTGCTATATAAGCTCCATAAAGCTTGAGCCCTTCCCTGAGACTTTTCATTGCAAGGTCTTCTTTGGAAGTAAAATGAAAGTAAAGATTACCCTTGGCAACTCCACACCTATGGACAATATCCTGCATGCTTGTGCTATGATAGCCTTTTTCATGAAAAACTAAGAGAGCCTCTGTAATTACCTTATGTTTTGTTAAATTGCCATTTCTCATAATAAACCGACCGTTCGGTATAGAATATTTTATTGTCATTAATTGTCAACACCTTATTTAGAAAAAAATTAAAAACACTGATGTGCTTTAATTTACATTATGTCAGATTTTTTTTATGAATTATTTTAATTTTTATTGATTTATTCTTATTTATTTTTTAAAATAAACAATATAAGGTTCATTTTCTCTAAGGGGAGAAAATTTTATACCTTTAGCGCCTTAATCGGCATATCACAGAATCTTTTAACTTATAAATTCGGAGGTTTATTTAATGAAAAAGTTTTCTCTTATTATGTGTACATTATTTTGCCTATCTGTTATTTGGTCTACAAGTTTGCATTCGCAGGATGTTAATGCTGATAAAAGCTCTGATGTAAAAGCAACTACAACAGACACATCAACAAAATCTGATGTAGAAACAAATTCAACAGAACACTTGCTTAAAGAAGATACAGCAACAGAGCATGCTGAAAAAGTTTACGAAAAGCAAGAAATTCAGATTCTCAAGGGCAAGCCAAAAACATTTACAGACGGTTATAATACTTATGTAAATGATAAAGTTCGCTTTGAGCTCTTTGATGTAGACAATATAATGCCAGATTCAAAATTCTATAAGATTGATGCTGCAGAGGAACAAAAATATGCTTCCCCCTTTACTCTATCTGAAGAGGGTCCCCATGTAATTTACTATTACAGCGTTGACAAAATGGGCAATAAAGAGATGCAGAGAAGCCTAAATGTTATAGTAGATAAAACCGCTCCAGAGGTAACTCTTGTTGTTACTGCTCCATTTTCAAAAACAGGGGATACAATATATGCCTCTGATAAATTTAGCTATAACTACTCAATAAGTGCCAAGGACAATATTTCCGGTGTTGCAGGGATTACCTATGCAGTTGCAGGGGAAGAGCATAAGGCTTATGTTAAACCCTTTACCATCAACTCTCTTGAGCCTGTTAAAATAGACATAGCTGCTGAAGATAAAGTTGGCAACCTCACAAAAAAATACAAAACAAAGATTCTTGATGAAAATGGCAATCTCCTTGCAGAAAGCATGGATGACATCAAGATAACAGTTGATAAAACTGCTCCTGTTGTTGAGATCAAGGCAGATAAAGAATTCTTCAAAAAGGATAACCTCCTTGTTGCATCAAAAGATTTCAAATACTCAATAACTGCCCAAGACAGTGAGTCTGGAGTAAAATCTATATACTACAGAATAGATAACAAGAGCGATTATATTCTATATACTGGCGAGATTATATTCAACACAAATGGTATGCACAAAATCGAAGCCATTGCAAAGGATGCAGTTGGTAATATAAGTTCCACAGCGATCCTTGAAGTATATGTTGACGTGATCCCTGCTGATACCAATATTAAAATGGTAACAGAATAGCTCTTTCAATGCCGGTCTATCTTGGACCGGCAAAGGCTCAAGCAGCTTTAACTGCTTAAATATGGAGGTTTCTATGAAATTAAAGAGATTTATTATATCACTTTTTGCTCTTTCTGTGACCATTAGTTTTGCAGCTTGTTCTTCTGAACAAAAAAAAGAAGATAGCCCTGTTGTAAAAGCTTTTGGAAGCGGCGTAGCCTGTGTAGAAGGTGACTGCCTCAATGGTAAAGGAAAGATTAAATTCCCAACAGGAGAGGAATATAACGGCGACTTCAAAAATAATAAAATTGAGGGCGCGGGAGTTATTCTCTGGCCAAGTGGTGCAAAATATGAAGGCACATTCCAGGAAAATCAAAAAAGTGGCCAGGGCATATACACTTATCCAAATGGCGATGTCTACTCTGGTGAATTCAAAGACAATAAGAGAAATGGCAAAGGCGAATATAAATGGAAAAATGGGGACGTATATTCCGGACAGTGGAAAGATGGCCTTATGGATGGTGAAGGGACTTATACCTGGGCCGAAGGCGTTAAATACACAGGTCAGTGGAAAGAGGGCAAACTCAATGGAAAAGGCTCAATTATATGGCCAGATAAAACAAGGGTTGACGGAATTTTTGAAAATAACAGACTTGTAAGCGAACAATAATATGAAAAAGCAGGCTGATCGCATTTTATTAGCCTGCTTTTAAAAATCTCTATCTTCTGAATTTATATTTTTTTATCATATAAGATATTCCTGCTAAAGGCTTGTATCTCATCACAGCTGGTCCTGAAAATCTCATAACCTCTTTAATTTTTTCTCTCTTATCTTTTCTATAGCAATGAATTTCACACTGTGAGCAAACAGGCTTATTTTCACCATGGGGACACTTCTCTATTCTCTCTTGAGCATATTTCAATAAGTCTTCACAATCGAAGCATAGATTTTTTGTGCTATGGTGATTTTCTTTGCAATAAAAAGAAATCATCCATCTTATTAAATCTTTTTCATTAAGTCTGAATAAATTCTTCATTTATGATATGCCACTCCTTCCCCTGAGGCAATTATTTTATCCTCTGAACCCCTAACCTCAAGCTTCCAAAAACTCACCTTTTTACCAGCACTTACAGGGACAGCCTCTGCAAAGATCTTCTCTCCATCAAGGGCAGCAGATATATAATTCACAGTAACACTTAAAGAAACTGCAACATTTCCTGTTGAATTTGAAGCAACAGCAAAGGCCTGATCCATAACTGCATATATAATAGCCCCATGAGCTCTTTCGACTGCATTTAGATATTCTGGTTTTATTGTTATTGAGCATCGTGCATATCCATTGGAAACCTCTTCTACTTCTATTCCAAGGAATTGAGCCATTGGATCTTTACCAACGACATCCCTTGCATAGCCCACAGGATCATTTATTAAATCTGCCATAAAGCCTCCATATTTATCTAATTGACGGATTATAGTATCCCAGTTTAACAAACTTGAAATCTTTTCTAATTAAGGCAAGTAAATTTCTTATACCTATAGCATCCTGATCTTTAAATGATATTCGCTCAAAAAAATAATCAGGATCTATATTCATATTCCTTGTCTGAATCATATTGACAGGAAAATTTTTTAAAAAGCTCATTAAGCTATCAGTCTCGCTTTCGGAATCAGTAAAGCCAGGCATAAAAAATAAATTTATGGATACATAAATCCCCTTTGAAAGTGCCAACTCCACTGTCTTTAGCACATCACTATATTTAAAATTAACAGGCCTATGATACAGGGTATAGTATTTTTCTGTTGGAGAACACATGCTCACCCTTATGGAATCAAGACCACAGTCTATGAGTTCCTGAACAATCTCTGGCCTGGAACCATTTGTATTTAAGTTAATTGTTCCATCAGGAGTTCTTTCTCGCACAATTGAAATAGCTTTGGCAAGATCCTTTCCACGGAGCAGAGGTTCCCCCTCACATCCCTGACCAAAACTTGCCACTCCATGGGGAACATTTTTAAAATGCCTTAAAATGACCTGGGATATTTCTTCTGGAGTTGGAGCAAAATCAAGCCTCAATTGAGATTGACAAAATCCAGAAGTACCATCCTGATAGGAAAAACACCCCAGGCAATCAGCATTGCAGGCTGGGCTTGTTGGCACAGGGCACTCATATCTCCCAAGAAAAAAATTCCTTGCGCACAAACAATTGTATTCTGTAGAACATATACTTAGCTGTTCAACAAGCCTATTATCCTTTAGATCTCCCCTGACATGTTTAATTGCTTTTTTAAGTTCATTATGATTTTCATGAATAGCAGGATCAGAACGTGGGTCATCATCGATCCTCAAGGCAGGAACATAAAACTGACCATCTATACATACAACACCACAGTATGCCCACAAAGGCAAGACAACTGCATTGGATTTCGTTTTTATAAAGGCTGGCAAAAAAGTTCTCAAATAACCTGAGGCAAGAAATGCAGATACGCCATTTATAGCTTTACCAAAATAGTCTTTTGTCACTGGAATAAATTTTCCATTAGCAAAAGTAACAGGATAGCGATCTGGAAGTGAAAATAGATAACTACCATAGGGTAATGGAATAAGCTCCTCTCTTTTAACCTCAGCAAACCTATAACCATATCTGAAAGCGGGCATTTTCCCATCATAGTCATATACATTGCCATCAGCATCTGCATAGGCCATGAATATTTTTTCATTCTTTTTTCTTTTCATGTAAGGCTCTACTTATATTCTTATCTATGTTTTTTATTTGAATGGAAAGTTTTCGTTGCTCTTTTTTTAACTGCCTGTATTTAAATGTAGCTTCTTTTTTTGACACCCCTAAAGGCAATTCTTTCAATATAGACTTCCACTGCAGCTTTTCAAATCGAACAGCTTTCCATTTTGATCTTAAAACATCTCTTTCTTGAATAAGCTTTGTCAAATCCACGATAGTTAAGCTCACTTCAGTTAAAGTAAATTTAAAATTATTTTTTGCAACAACTTGCCTGAATTAATGGATATGAGTTTTTTTCAAGAGAATATGCATCAAAACGCAACTGCTGAAATTTTATAGAAAGCTCAGGAAAATCCATTTTTGAAAACTCCTCCAGAACACGCAAGGCTTCTTGAGCCCTTTTTATATTTGCAGAAAAGAGATCCCCTATGTTCTGCCTATTTTTCTCTGAATCTGTGTCAAAAAATTTCTGCAAGTCAGATTCAACATCACGGCTATGTAGAAGATCGCTTCGAGGGATAAATTTTATTAATGCAACAATTCTGTGCCTGAGTTCTTTAAATTTTTCTGACACCTCATCCCGTATTATAAAGCGAAAGATATCTTCACATACCCTGAGTCCCTCTGTGGCCCTATTTATATTTGCATCAATAGCTGTAAGAATTCTTTCATCCATAGATTAACTCCACTCATAGATAACAATTGATGGAATAACTATTGCTGCTGTCTCTGCCCGCAGGTGAGTGAGTCCAAGATTCAAAGCTCTCCAGCCACAATCAAGGGCTGACTGTATTTCCTCATGAGAAAATCCACCCTCCGGCCCGATTAAAAGCGCTATGGACCCTTTAAGATTATTTTTAAAAAAATCTCTCATATCAACAGTAGCCCCAGGATGACAGATAACTCTGTAATCACTGAGATCTCTTTTTATAATATCCATAAAAAACTCAGGAGACATGACCTGTGGAATTGAGCTTCTTAATGATTGCTTTGCAGCCTCCAGAGCTATTTTATTCCATCGAGTTAGCTTATGATTATCTGCCTTTTCCCTTGGGACAACAGTTCTCTCTGTAATAAGCGGGATAATTTTACTGACCCCTATTTCAACTGCCTTTTGAATAGCAAAATCAAAATTTCCAGATTTCAATATTGCCAGATAAAGGGTAATCTCTGGTATATTCTTTTGCAAAGAAATAGCCTCTGAATATATTTTTGCAACTATCCAGTCTTTGCCTACATCTGAAACAACAGCATCAAAGGCATTTCCATCTTCACAGCGAAGTAAAATATTTTCACCAATTTTAATTCTTCTTACCTTGGATAAATGATGAAAGTCCTCACCTGTAATCTTGACGCTTCCATCAATTATATCTCTTTTGCTAATAAAAAACTGTGGCAACTTATTCCCCTAATTTCTCTGGTCTAAAAATATCAGGTTTGTATTTTATGCTCTCATCAAATTTTGTAAAAGTTAAAATAGTCACTGTGCCTTCTTTGATATTGAGCATATCGTAACGCAGAGGGGCGCTTTTGCCCCCATTTTCCATAACCTTTGCAAGAGTTAAAAACTTAAAAATAACCTTGTCCCTATCGTGATAGTCAATACGCAAGGGATGAAATTTATCAACTGAAACATACATTGTAATAGCACCATACATACTCTCAGGAAATAGCGGTTCAAGATAAAGTTTATAACAATCGATTCCTTTGATCTTGACGGTTCCTGTTACACGTGCGTTGTAATTGGTTTGAAAATCAGAATTGGATAGATCTATAAATGAAAAATTAGTAGAAAGGAGAGAATCGTATTTGTCAATTCCAGTTTTATGGAACATCCTTAGAGCATGAATATTATAGACCCATATATCCTCACCGCCGAAATTATAAAGAACCTTTAAGCTCTCACCTCTTGACTGACTTATGAAGGTAAATAAAAAATTATTTTTATCAATCTTTCCATTGAAGTCAACTATAAAGGCACGCCCATCTGGGTAAATATGCTTCAATCTTCCCTCAAGCTCACCTTCAGCATATTGCATAAATCTATCGACTCGCGCAAGTATAGTCTGAGCAGTAATCTCAACTTCAGTAATCTGCTGAGCCATGCTAAAACTTACAGGAATCAAAAGCAGAGTATATACAATGAATAATTTTAAAATAAACCTCATAGTCTACGGAGTTCTTCTCCTCATAAAAAGTCCAGTAAAATAAGGCAATGTTACCCTTCTATTATTCATCTGATAGAGATCAATAAAAGTTCCTTTGTTATCTTCAATAAATTGCTCCACATCAAAATTATGATTGCCATATAATTCACGTACATGATTAATTATATCATCAATTGAATATTCAAAAAACTCATCTTTGCCTTTTATAAAAGAAAACTCTTTCAAATTTAAAAAGGTTTTAAGATCTTCTCTAATGTAAAAATCATTATGCAATGGGAAAATCCCCCTAAGGAAATCGTCAAACACCCCATCAATATCATCATCATCAAGGACAATACCTGCCAGAAGTAAATGAGAATCAAATTGCAAAGCTCTTCTGAATTCTTCAATTACAGGAGCTGTTTCTTGAACATCAAGATTATCAATGGATATTATCAAATGAGCAGCATAATAATCTATTGGGAAATTCTTGAAATCTCCATTAACAAAGTTTATGTTTTTGATATATTCATTATCCTTATGCCTTTGAATAAAATCTGATATAACCTCCCATGAAGGTTCCACAACAAGAAAAATAGTTCCCTGGAACATATCAACAAGCCTTAGCAACAAATCGTCGCTACCCAATCCTGCCTTAACAATAACCCTGGGGTTATAGGTGTTTACAACATCCGAAATCTTATCTATTAAAAGCTGATGTCTGGAAGATGGCTCAACAAAGAGCTTTCTATTGAATTCATAATAACTCCATTGTTGTAATTCCTTTAACCTATCCATAGGACCTCTACATTATTTTTTCACTGTATTTTTAATATTTTTAAAGTTAATTATATATATAAATATAATCCATTATTGATATTTTTTGTTAAAAAAATTAAAATTTTTGTCCTTTTAAAGTGCAGAGTTAAAAATTGCAACTATTATTAAGATAGTTAAGGAGCAAAAGAAAAGATTTTATTAAAGAAATTTTCTTAATCGATTGAATATATTTTTTGCAACAGAAAACAATAAAAAAAATCCACCTGCAATAACAACAGTCATAGCCCCTGCTGGCGTATCTGTTTGCCAGCTTGCAAAAATTCCCGCCATTATAAAGGCTAATGAGAATAATATACCCAGAAGTATCATAGCTGCCAGACTGCGTGCTATATAGGATGCACTTCCCGATGGAAGTGTTAGCATCGCTATTATCATAACTATACCAACAACTGTTTGCAGCAGAACTACAGATATTGCAGTGATTCCAAGAATCACAAAAAAAATTAAATCAGTATTCACTCCCCTTACTCTTGCAAATTCCTCATCAAAGGAGCTTGCTACTATTTGAGGATAAAATCTCCAGCTAATAAAAATTACAATGACATCTAAAATTGCCAGAAGTATTAAATCGCTTTCAGAAATTAAGAGTATATTCCCGAAGAGATAACTCATTGGATCTACATAGCCAGGGGTCTTTGCCAGAAATAGAACTCCTATGCTCATGCCAATGGCCCATATGGCATTTATGACTGTATCTTCTCTCTGTTTTGCCTTCCGGGAGACAACTCCAATTACAATCCCTGCTATTAGTGCAAATAAAACTGCTCCTGTAACAGGAGTTAGAAAAAGCAACTTCCCCTTTGAAGCAAAAAACATAGACAAACCAATACCCCCAAGGACAGCGTGAGAGATAGCACCCGCAAGTCCAGATATTCGCCTGACAGTTACAATAGCTCCAAGAATTCCAAATAAAATAGAGGAGAGCACCCCTGCAATAATAGCATGTCGCAAAAAGATCAGTGCAGGATCAGTAAAAAAATTTAATACCGTCATTTTTTATCCTCACAGCAACAGGGGTTTGAGATCTTTTCATTATGCAAAACTCTACTAAGCTTTCCATTAAAAAGGCTGTATTTAGTAGTATCACTGACAAACTCTGTCTTATGCAAAACAACTGTCCGCGCCTGTGTATTCTTTAAGCCCTCACCAAGACACAAAACATAATCAGTTAATGGAGAAACAAATTCTGGATCGTGAGTTACTATGATAATCGTTCTTTTCCCTTTAAGTTCCGACAGAGTCTTGTAAAGTCTGCTTTCACTTTCCCCATCCATGTTCGCAGAGGGCTCATCCAGAATCAATAAATAGGGATCACTTGCAAGAGCTCTTGCAAGCAAGACCCTCCTCCTCTGGCCACCAGAAAGCTCTGAATAAAGCCTGTGACTTAAATCTTTAATGTCAGCCTTTAATATGGCCTCATCAATAGCTTGCTGATCCTCTGAAGTTATTTTTCTGGCAAAATTCTTAAGGCGTCCCATGGCTACTACATCACGAACTGTTACAGGAAAAACTCTGTCATGTTCAAAACTCTGAGGAACATAGCCAATAGCATCTCTTCCAGAATATTTGCCATTAAAATCCTCAAAGAGAACAATAGCCCCACTACGAGGTCTGTAAATACCCAGAAGCAACTTTAAAACAGTAGTTTTTCCTGCACCATTGGGACCCACAAGAGCAACAAAATCCCCATGGTGAATATGAAATGTAACATTTTGCAAAACAGGAATGTTACCATAAGAAAAAGAAACATCTGAAAAGCGAACTACTACTGATCTATCTTTGCTATCCATCTACTCACTTACCTTTATTAGCATATTTAGCTAAAGCCTCTCCCATAAGCTTAAGATTGTCAATTAAATCATACGACAGAGGATCAAGCATTACTACTTCTGCACCTATGGATTGTGCTATCTTTTTTGCTGCAAGAGATGGGAATTGTTTCTGAACAAAAAATGCAATAGCCCCCTCATCTTTTGCAAGCTTTATAAGCTTAGCAATGGAACGTGCATCAGGTTCTTTACCTCCAGTTTCAATAGCAACCTGCTTTATATCAAAGTCATCACAAAAATAACCAAAGGCAGGATGATAAACAAAAACCTTTCTCCCTTTCAATGGAGCTAATTTTATCTTAAGCTCTTCAAATACAGAATCAATGTCAGTTATCAGCTTTTTATAATTTTCTTCATAAAAATCTTTTGAATTACTGTCAAGGGAGACTAATGTTTGCAATATACTCCTGGACATAATCTTCAAGGGCTCTCTTCCAAGCCATATATGTTTATCAGCATCGGTAGAATTATGATGATGTTCATTTTCAGCTTCTTCATGTTCATGAGCATCTGTTTTTCTAAAATTAACTCCCTCTGTTATATCCACAATCATAAGCCCTCTGGAGACTGAGGCTATCTTATCCTTAAGAGCAATCTCCATATCAACACCAGAGAGAAACCATATTTTGGACTGTGATATTTCACTTATCTGTTTTGCTGTTGGCTCATAGGAATGGGGATTCTGTCCCTCACAGACAAGGGCAAAGCAATTTACCCTGCCACCACTAATGCGATCAACAAGATATTTTTGTGGCAAAATTGTGACAACGACTGTGAGCTTATTCTTTTGAGAGTCATCTTTACTGCCACAGCTAAATATGAATAATAAAAAAATTATAGAAAATAAAGACTTTAAATACTTCATGTTTCCTCCTTTCCTGTCATTATTTTAAATGCAAATCATTTGCATTTAAAATAATCAAGAGAAAAATTTTTAATGAATAAAAATTTTAACATTTACATTATTTACAACTCTAATTAAAATTTAATTAGTAATTCTCTTATAGAATAAAATACTCCAATATATCGAACGTTCTAAGAGAGGCTATATTGAAGATAGCATTTATTACACTAAAATATATCTTTAAGAATCATAATTAAAAAAAATAATTGCCATATAAATAATTTTTTGTAATGTTACGATTTAAAAAAGTAAGTAAGGGAATTGCGGCTAATTCTGAAGAGATGGCAGGCAGTGCAGAATCACTTGCAGGCATGGCAGAGGAACTAAAAAAGCAGGTATCTATTTTTAAGATATAAATCTTTCTGTTGCAGGAAATAAATGAATAAAAAAATCTATGGCCTTGCCTGTATGTTTTTGCTCATATTCTATGGAAGCAAAAATATATCAGGCCAAAACAATAACATTCCAAAAAATGAAATCATTTCGAAGCTAAATGCAGTGAGAGAACTGGGTGGAGATCTCTTAGGCTACAGCGATGAAATTCTATCCCTCCTTGAAGAAAAGAAAACAATAAATAGGGAATTGCCTCCTGAGGAACTCCTTGACGAAATAGATAAATTTGATTCTCAAAGCGAAGCAATCGATCCCCTCTCTGCCTTATCTTCATGGATTGACTTAGGAAAAGCACGTAGACTGGAGACAATTACAATACCTGACAAAAAAGGCTTTAAAATCTCTGCAGCATCCTTACCATCACCTATAAACGACAACTTTAAATTACCTGTTAAGGTCAAAAATGCCATTGTCTATGCATCAGATAGATCTGTCCCTGCTGAATTTTATTATATCCGCATAAATAACTCCGGGAAATTACTGGAATGCCTTAATTTTCTTGAAAGCAAACTAAAGTTATTTAATTACTTATCATCTGGATATGCTGTAGATTTTTTAACCAGAAAAAAAATCTTGAAACAAATTGCCTTCCCTGATGGAGACCTCCTCAAAGAACTAACCCCAACGATTGATGAATTCATCATAACTGGTTCTGACCCTTTCATAGTTGAAGGGAGCGATATTTCTCTCATCATAAGACCCTCTGATAGCAAGGCTTTTAGCTATGTATTAAACTCCTTTCGAAAAAAAATCGCTGAGAATTATAAAATTGAAGATAAAGACATAACACTCTGTGGTATCAATGGAAAAATTCTTTCATCTGATTATAGAAAAATTCACTCCTTTATTTTTGTGTTGCCAGATGGAACAATAATTATCAGCAATTCAAAGGGAGCATGCGAAACTATCATAGAAACAAACTTCGGACGACATCCATCTCTTGGAGAATCCAAGGACTATCTCTACTCAAGAACATTATATCCATCACTGAAAGACAAAGAGGATATATTTATCTATGTATCAGATTTATTTATACGCCACCTTGTATCTCCTGTGCTTAAGATTCAGGAATCTCGTAGAATCAAAGAAGCAAGCAGAATGGCAATACTTGAAAAATATGCAATTTATTATTACCAGATAAAGAATAAAATGCCCTCTTCAATTGCAGAAATAATGTCTGTTACAGATGACACAGCAATAAATTATTCCAGAAAAAACGAACTTAAGCTAATAAAAGAAAATCCTCTATTTGCAATAGCTCAATCTCTACCTGATGATACGCTCACATCATGGTCTGGCTTTGAAAGGGAGCTGGCTAAAAAAACAAAATCTGGTAAAAAGAGCAAAAGGAAAAAAGGAGATCCTGGGAGTCTTTCTAATGCCATGAGAGTGTTTTACAGAAACATGACAGGTTCCTCACCAAAATCCCCCTATGAAGTCATTTCATTAATCAAAAACTGTGAAGTTAAAGGAATTTCAAATTCTATAAAATTTCAGGGGCTAAAAATAATTGATGGGACATTCCGCTCTGTAAGTGAAGAATATGGCATGAGAGGATTGATGACACCCTGTATTGATATAGATGATATGTTGATATCAGAGAATGAAGCTCTTGAGTATAAAGAATTTCTCTCCGACTTTCAATCATACTTTGAATCAACTCTTTCGCCTATGGCAATTAGAGTTAAATTTGATCCAGATTTATCGATAGATGGATTTATATTAAAAAATGATAATAATCCCTTATTCTCACTCCTCCAATCAATATCCACAGAAGGAACAATGCAGTTAAATCCTCATTTTACTGGAAAGGACTTTCTTGCAGAGATTGCTTTTAAAGCAAATCCAGCAGTAATCAATGAATATCTGCTGTTAAACAAAATAAAGATAGACTACAGAGAGCTGAAAAATGAACTTAAGGATATAATTACAGGGGAAATACGAATTGCCTTTGGTGATGGAGAAAATCCAATTGTTTTTAATCCATCATCACTTAAAATTTTACTTGATCAACAAAGCTATGGTCACTACGAATCACGAGCTGGATTTTTTATCTGGCTTGCACTTCATCCTGTAGCGATCTCCATTCCACTAAAAAATGAAAAAGCCGGGAAGAGTTTTACAAACTCTTTGCTGGCGGAACTAACAAATAAATTGAACTCAGGCAATTTAATTAAGGCAGAAAACTTTCGATACTCAACAGGTGGTGATGAAATCAATATACTCAAGCTCACAGTAGGTAACTCATTAAATATCCGTATACATACAATGATCAGAGATAATAACTTATATATAACTACCTCTGAAAAATATATTGCTGCAATCAAAGAACAAAAACCAGCACAAACATCTATGGATGAATCAAACTTGTGCCTTGAATTAAACCTTGGCAATAAAAAGAATATCCAGGAGTATTTTCTGAAGGCTTTCATTGAAGATGGTCTAAACAGGAGCCTGAAAAATTTTGGCACAATAAAGCTCATGACAGAGCTATATCCAGAAAAAAATAGCGATGAACTGCAGGAGGTTCTATATAATAATTTTGGATTTATTACCACCTGCCCTCTCGGTGGAAAATATGAAAAAGATAAAAAGAGTGGCGAAATCTTTAATACCCAATTTGGTTATTATAACCTGCCTGTGATAAAAGAAGGCTCAAAGGGATTTATTATTGATGAGATCAATAATCTCTTTAAATATAGAAATCTCTCTTCATCCTTTAGCCTTACATCCACAGGCATTACTTTTAAATTTACTGCAAAAAAATAAAAATCATTTTCTGCAACTTTCCTTAACATAGCTTATGGCTGATCTTGCTGCTATGGCACCTGCCCCAACTGCCACTGCGATTTGCAAAAATCCTCCAGTGCAATCACCTGCAGCAAAAATCCCAGGAGCATTTGTCTTCATATCCTTGTCAACCACAATAAAATTACCCTCCGTAATTATTCCAAGGCTCTTTGCAAAATCACTTGAAGAGGCATCACCAAGAGCTATAAATATTCCATCTGCTTTGAGTTCTTCACCATCTGAAAGGATTGCTCCCTTAAGCACGTCATCACCAATGAGCCTACCTATGGATTTTTCAATTACAGGAATATTCAACTCCTTAAGTCGCTTGCGATAATCAGCGCTTATGGTTGATTCTTTGCCGAGGGTGCATATTGCTACATTGCTTGTATAATCAGTTAACTCAATTGCCTGATTTGCTGCATAGTTACCTTCTCCTGCCACAAGAACACTTTTGTCTTTGAAGAAAAATCCATCACAGCTTACGCACCATGAAATTCCCTTTCCATCAAATTTTTCGTAATCAGGTATATCTGGCTTTTTACGCGAAACTCCTGTGGCCAGAATTACAGAACATGTTTTGTATTCATCTCTTTCTGTTTTGACTATATACTTTCCTGAATCATCAAAGTGAATAGAAAGTACTCTGTCACAGAGGATCTCTGCTCCGAACTTAGATGCCTGAGCTACACCTCTTTCTATAAGCTCTTTTCCAGAGATTGTTTCATGAAATCCAAAATAATTGTCTATTGCATAATCACCTGCAATTTTTGGATCACATCCAAGTATAAGGGTCTTTATATTAGCCCTTGCTGTATATATCGCTGCAGATAAACCTGCAGGACCCTGCCCTATTATTATCACTTCGTATTCTCTCATAGATAACCTCTAAAATTTTAGTTTTTAATTGAGTGATTAAATTCTTAAAAAAGTTACATTTTACTCCAAATACTTAGCTATTATACAAGAGATTTAAGGGTCTTTATTAAAAGATCCATACCAAAGGGCTTTACAAGATATCCGTCAAAACCATAGCTTTTAAAATCAGCTATGACAGGATCATTGCTGTATCCTGAAACAACTATTGCCTTAAAAGAAAAACCAGCCTCCCTTAGCAATCTCACAGCTTCCATTCCACCCATCCCTCCAGGAATAGTTAAATCAGCAACAACAAAATCAACTTTTTCCCCTCTGGCAACTCTCTCTTCAAAAATATCCATAGCCTCATGACCTTCTGGTGTTAGTATCACCTGAGCTCCCTCTGGGGATAGCGCTTCTTTCATTATAAATCGAAGCTGTGGCTCATCATCTATAACAAGGACAACCTTCCCTTGTAAGGACCCCTGTATTGGAGTAGATTCATTAAAAACTTTTAGGTCATCTGCATTCTCGCATGCTGGCAAAAAGATTGTGAAGGTTGTCCCAACTCCCACTTGCGATTTAACATCAATTGCTCCTCCATGCCTTTTAATAATTGTGTGACAGATAGTAAGGCCAAGACCATTGCCATCCACCTTTGTTGTGAAATATGGGTCAAAAATTTTTGGTAAATTCTTCTGTTCAATCCCCTCACCATTATCTGCAACAGCAATGTAAACATAAGAACCCTCTGGCAATAAAAAAGGATTATTGCCATTTAGGTATATGTTATCAGCTTTGATCTCTATCTTTCCTCCATAGGGCATAGACTGAGCAGCATTTAGAATTATGTTTTGGATCACCTGCTCTATCTGACCTCTATCAATATCAACGAACTTTAAATTATCTGCTATCTTAATTGAGAGAACCACCTTTGATCCACTGAGAACAAAATTTGCAGTCTCTTCAATAATATCAACAATTGAACTAATACGCTTAACAGGCTTACCACCTTTAGCAAATGCAAGGAGTTGCTCCGTAAGCTTACGCGCCCTTATGGCAGCTTTTTCTGACTCCTCAAGAAGTCTTAAGGCTTTATCCTTATCATCTAATTTAATCCTCGCAAGAGATATCCCTCCCACAATTGCCGTAAGGATATTGTTGAAATCATGAGCTATGCCTCCTGCAAAAATTCCAAGAGATTCAAGTTTATGCTTGCGAGTTTCTTCCTCTTCTCGCTTTTTCTTTTCTGATACATCTCTCACTATGGAAACAAACTTACCCTCACCAAAAGGAACCATCCTTGCATCAAAGGACAAAAGCGATCCATCCATATTTAATTCGTATTCATAAGAATAAAGCGAAGTTCCCTTCTGGAGCTCATTGATAGCTTTAAATGTAATATCTGCAATATTTTGAGGCATAACCTCATCTACTCTTTTGCCAAGAAACTCTTCAGGTGGAAGATATAACCTATCAAGGCTATCCACTCTATAATCAACAAAAGTGCCATTTCCATCAAAAACAAATAGCAAATCTGGAATTGCATCAAGGAGAGACTTTGTTTTACCCTCACTTTCTCGCAGCTTGATAATTGTATCTTCCAGCTCTTTTGTGCGCTCCTTGACTTTATAGTTTAAATAAAGAGCTATAAGAAGAAAAAAAGTTGCAACAGCAATACTTGTAATTACAATATATGCTACAAGCTTATAATTTATTCTAGGTTGAATATCCTCTCCAAGCCACTTCTCATCAATTGCTTTATATTCATCATCACTTATGAGACCAAATCCTTTTTCCAAAAGTCCCAAGGTTGCACTATCCCCTTTCCGTACTGCTCTATGAAACTGACCACCACCCAATGATAGCGCATATCTAAATTTTTCTTCAAGATGATATTTGTGAATATAGTATAAAGCTGCAGGCTTATCTATACAAAAAACATAAATGTTGCCCTTTGCTGCATCAAGAATAATTGATTCATAGTTTGGATACTCTTTTAAAGAAAGAATCCCATTTTTTTTAAGAGTATCTATGCAGGCATCTCCCTCTTTTACTCCAACAACATATCCAGCCAGAGAGGAAATGCTAACAATCCCTGAAACGCTCTGTTCAAAAAAGACAGGAACCTCAATTGTTGCATAGGGATTTCCATAGTCAAAATAGTTAGTTCTCTCCTCTGTCCAGAATAGTGTATCTATTACATCTGCCTCCCCCTTTTTCATAGCAGCAAGGGCTTTAGCCCAATCCATTCCTTTTAGATAAACTTTAACTCCGGTGCGGCTGCTCCACAGATCCCATTGATCTACCAGTATTCCCTGAAGATTTCCATCTTTATCTCTGAAGATATATGGAGGATAGTTGTCATCAGTCACAACTGTGATCTTTTTTTCTGCATATACAAAACTTATTGTAAAAAGCAGAATAATCAGTAGTAATAATTTTTTAGCTATTATTGTGGATCTCATCTTATTACCTGTGTAATTTATAATATAATACAGGCAGACAGAAGTATCCACATAAAATTTTTGACTTACAAAAAAATTTTTTAAGGACTTTTTTCTATTTTAAGCGGAGGCTTCGCTTCTGTGCTCTGAGTTCTTCTATTTCTTTTCGTATAGAAATTATTCTATCCATCATTTCAATTTCTTTTTTTCTGACCTCTTCGATTTGAAAACCCTCTGTAAGATATATAACAAAGCCTATCTCTCTATAGTCCTTTGACTTAGTATTATTATAGCGGACATCAACCTTAACCTCAGAGAGAAACTCCTCACCATCTCTTCCTTTAAAGGCTGCAGGTTCTGATAAAAGACGCAACTCATCCATATTGACTTTGAATTCATTGACAAAAAAGGTCTCTATTAGTTTTAATACAGCAGGAGAATTCTCTGCTTTTTTGAGCATCTCATATCTAATTATATCTCTTTCTCTCTCGACATCGCGCTCTGCATATTTAAGTTCAACAATACGCTTTTCTATTGATTCTATTTTTCTCTTTACTTCATCCGACATGACAAAAACCAACTGAGGATATAAAAATCTATATGCTAAATATGCTAAACATATTCTCTTGAAATGGTGTAGTCAAGTTCTATTTTTTCAAGATCAAGCCTCTTGAGCTTATTCCTGAAGTTGGTCGATTCATCCTCAATTATATCTACTAGATACTTTATCTGATTATCAATTGCTACCATATAGAGATTTTCTGGAATATTATATCTCTCTTTAAAATGATAAACTAAGTCATCATATACAGAAAAAAAATCACTATCTAACTTTTCTTTTGTAATTTCATAAAAAGAAAGAGTTTTTCTCAAAATGTCAAAGGTTGTGTTAAATCCTTCAATTCCTGCCTCTTTAAACTCATAATATAAAAACAAGAGCTTCTCTAAATAAGCTCTGTCAGACATCTGACCGAGCAAATCCCCTGTGGCAAGTATTGCACCAGCCATGGCCATATCCTCTGATAAATTCTTAATGGCATCCCCTTTTATTCCAGTGCAAAGAATTAGCTGAGATATAACCTCAATATCGCTCTCCTTAAGATGAAAGGCTTTATAATTCTTTCTTAAAAAATCATTACTTCTTTCTACATGGACGGAGGTATATTTTGCACCAGTGCCTTCCCTGTCCCAGTCTTCCTGAATATATCCTGTATCGTGAAGCAAAGCTGCAAGGTGGAGATTAAGGCTAAGTTCAGGGGAAAACTTTTCCCTGACAAAAAAAAGTCCATCCATAAGCCTTGACACAGCAAGTAAGGCATCAAAGGTATGTGTGAGGTTATGGTATTCAGTATTACACTTTCTGTATCCAGAAAAATTGCCATCAAAAAGCATACAAATAAGACCAAAGGCATTCTCTACTTGAGAAAAAAGACTTTCCTCATAATGAAAGAGCCAGTTTTTCCTCACCTCCTCAAGAACAGCCTCCCTTGAAGAACTATCAAGTAGCATTGAAAGCTGAATCTTGCCATTATTCATAACAAAGCCCCCTCTCAAGTAATTTTTTCTGTAAAGTGTAGAAAACTAAAATTCCACTACACCGTGATTTTATATAAACTCTTTTTAAGAATAATTTCAAGAAATAAATCAGATAAAGAAAATTTTTTTAAAACAAAAATCCAAAAAAACACAGATGGGTTAACTTAACCTTACCTAAGTGAACCTGCTGATTAAATCATAAAATAAATTTTATTTGACATCTCAATTTTTATATATTATTATTATAATAAACTTTCAAAAAGGAGAAATATTTATGAAAAAAATCATCCTCAAATTTATGCTGGCAATGACTCTTCCATTTTTAGCCTTGCCCATACTGGCACAAGATGTCAATAGCACAGATTCTGGCCTCATAATCAATGGTGGGCTTGGCTATGGTGCGACAACATTTGGTGTCATTCAAGATTCAACAGATGAAGGGGATCTTGGCACAGGCCCAGGGGGAGCTCTGTTTCTTGGTGCAATGTTTAACTATAGCATAATTTCCTTTGGAATAAACTACACAAGGGCAAAATTCAATGACATGGAATGGAAAGAGACCATAAGTGGCACTGAACATGAATACAAAAGCTATGGTGACGGTAATTTTTCCACATGGACTTTTCTTCTTGGAATAAAGGCCTTTACAGAAGCAGGGGATATGGGATACACAAATATCTACGGAGGATACAGATTCTGGAATGCAAAACGCGAGATTGATTATCAGACTATTGACTCAATCAAAATACCCAACAGTGATTATGAATATGAACTATCTGGCAAGGGTTGGATTTTTGGATTTAAAGATTTAAGCACATTTCCTCTGGGATTTTTCTCTCTTGCTCTACAAACAGGACTTTGGTATGCAAATACTCCAATAAATACTGTAAAAGGCGATGGTGAAAAATTGAATATAACCAAAGATCAGACAGCTGGCTTTGGCTTTGATATTGGTGCAGGATTGGCCTTTGAGGATATTGGACTTTCTGTAATTGCTGGACTAACTATGGATATAACAGCAAGCACCTTTAAAGAAGCTGGTAATGATAACGTGGCTGGCGCAGGCTATGCTGAATTTTATATAAACGTTGCAAAGGAATTTGCTTTTTAAGCTAAAATTTTTGTGTCACCATCAAGGTGACACAAAAATTTAAAAATATCAGCACCTCTAAAAAAAACTTTCCTATTGACACTTCCTAAAAAATTATATTTTTTATTACTATCAAAATTTATTGAGCAACTTAAAGGGAGTATGTATACATGAAAAAAAGCCAGAAACTTTCCTACAAAATAATTGCACGCCTATCTCTTTTACTTTCTGCTTTACTATCAATTGTAATTATTGCATCTTACTTTGGACTCAAACACTACTATCTCAATAACTTTTACTATGACAAAGCAGAAGATATAGCCCTGACTGCTACAAAACAAATTGAATCTTTAATTAAACAGGAAATTGACTCTAAGCGATTCACAGTTGAAGATTTTTTAGCTGAAGATTACAGAGAGCTTTCCATAGAAGAGTGTGTGAGACTATGGACCGATGAATCCAACCGAGACATGCTTTCCCGTGACTACCTTGAAAAAATGTTTAAAGCTGTTGACTCAAAAAATCCATCGAAAATCGAAGATTATAGGAGGTATATGACAACATACAGCGCCGATGAAGAACTTGGCAAAAAGATCAGAAACATAATTGATGGATTTATGAACATTCAAAGCAAGGGGCTTCTCTTTGCTGCTATTATGGACAAAAATGGCTTTGTTCCTTTTCATCACAGCATAAATAGTCAAAAGCTCACAGGGGATTTCAAAAAAGACATAACAGGATGCCGCACAAATAGAAAATGGGACTATCTTGGAAGAATGATAAAACCAGAGGGCCTATCTCGCTTTTTTTATAAACGAGACACAGGGGCTGAGGGCATTCTGGTTTCTGCTCCCATTTTTGTGGGAGGTAAATTTTGGGGGGGTGCTCTTGTTGGATACGATTTAAAAGATATATACAATAAGATATATCAGGCTGCTGCATTGATTGTTTTTTTGATACTCATTGGTGCTATTGTCATATTCCTTGGGATTTCATTGATGATAAATAAGGCACTCAAACCAATTGTGCAGATATCTGGAATTTTAAAAGAAGTTGCAAAGGGAGATTTTACACATAGCATTACTTTTATATCAAACGATGAAATAGGCGATATAGCCCAAAGTGCCAATAAGATGATAATTCAATCTGCAAAGACAATAGATTATTTAAAAGGCGCTGCTGCCTCTCTTGCAGCCTCAAGTGAAGAGTTAACAGCTACCTCTGTCAGTCTTGGTCAAAGTAGCAGCAATCAGGTTCATTCAATACGCGATATCTCTACAGAACTCAATCTGGTCCTTGATTCCATAGGTGAAACAACTGAATACATAGGAGAGCAGGTTAAAGATATTTCCTCTGCTGTTAATTCCATAAGCCACCTTGAAGACATGTCAAACAAAATCGCAAGCAATATGCACATTTTGAAAAAACAAAGTGATGAATCTATTTTAATAGCTCGCAAAGGTGAAACTATTGGTTCTTCTGCTTTTTCTGCTATGGAAAATATTGTTATCTCAACAGAAAAAATTAACGAAATGGTATCTCTCATAAATGATATATCAGATCAAATAAATTTGCTTTCTCTGAATGCAAGCATTGAAGCAGCACGTGCAGGAGAGGCAGGCCGAGGTTTTGCTGTTGTTGCAGAAGAAATTGGAAAACTTGCAGATAACACATCTAATCAGGTAAAAGAAATACAAATACTCTCAAAGGAAATTGCAAATAATGTTAACCAAGGTCGAGAAATGGTTACTAATATTCGCGAAGCTATAGGCTCTATAATTAAAAATATTCTGGATAACTCAAAATTTATAGAGGAAATATCTCTTCTAACAGAACAACAGGCTCACAATCACACTTTAATAAAGGATGCAATGTTACGCCTTGAAGAAAAATCACGCAATATAATTGACGTTGCTAATTTTCAGAAATCAAACAGCGAGTCAATGAAAGAGGCAATAAACAGAATCAAAGACTTTGCAACAGAGACAGCCTCTGGTGCTGAAGAAATAGCAGCTTCATCTGAAGAGTTATCATCAAGAGCAGAAGAGCTTAGTAATATGATAGAAAACTTTAAAACCGCCAGATAAATTTTTGACATTTTTTATAAAAAGTTCGAAAAATGATTTGAAGTTTTTTAGGCATATCTTAATCCGACCTTAAACATTTTGAATTAAAATAATACAAAAATATAAAATGAATAGGGAGCTATTTTATGCCAGTAATTGAAAATTCCTCTTACAGGCCGCCAATACTTCTAAAAAACAACCACGTTCAAACTGTTGTGCCCACCCTGTTTCGAAAAGTTGATGGAATAAATTATACAAGAGAGAGAATATCTACACCAGATGGCGATTTTATTGATATAGATATATCATCCATTTCCTCTGATAAAGCTTTAATTTTATCTCACGGCCTTGAAGGTAATTCCCAGAGACATTATATCAAAGGCATGATTAAGGCCTTTCATAATGCAGGATATGATGGCATAGCCTTCAACATGAGAGGGTGCAGTGGTGTTCCAAATAAAAGACCAGAGACATATCACAGTGGCAAAACAGAGGATCTGCATACAGTTATCCAATATATTTTAAAACATAAAAACTATAAAGAAATATCCCTTGTGGGATTTAGTCTTGGGGCAAACCTTACACTTAAATATGTAGGGGAAATGGGAAGCACTTTGCATTCCAAAGTTAAAAGTGCAGTTGCCATATCTGCACCATGCGATCTCATCTCTTCATCCATTGAGCTTCATAAAGCAAAAAACTACATCTATGCTAAAAGGTTTTTGATATCTTTACTTAAAAAAATGGATGAGAAAAGGGATATAATTCCTCCAGAGATATGGGAAAAAAGAAACTCTATCAAAACATTGAGGGACTTTGACAATGTATTTACAGCACCCCTCAATGGCTTTCGTGATGCTGAGGACTACTGGAAAAAGTGCAGTTGTAAAAATTTTCTCAGTGGCATAACAATTCCTGCATTAATAATAAATTCAGCAGACGACCCAATTCTTGGAACTGAATGCTATCCCATCAAAGAAGCACAGTCAAATAAAAATCTCTTTCTTGAAATTACAAAACACGGAGGCCACATGGGGTATATAACTTTTAGTGATGATGGCCAATACTGGCACGAAAGACGAACTGTGCAATTTATTACTGATTTTAGCTAAAAAATAAAATAATCAAAATTTACTATTTTAAAAAACTTTTTATTGACAAAAAATACCCCAATGAAAATTTACTTTTTATTTAAAAAATATAATAGAATGGGAAGCGAGGGGTAACAATGACTAAACTGGAAAAATGCCTGGACTGTAAACACCATGTTGATCATAAATTTGGATTTATCATCTGCAATTACTGGAAACAAAACCAACAGCATGTAACTCAAAGAGATAAAAACGGTGAAATTTACGTTATAGGCTGCTCTCTAAAGGCTGCTAAAAAAAAGGTAAGTTAGCTAATCTCTTTATAAAAATTCATTATTCTATCCAATTTATACTACTTTGTAAAACTATTTGATTTATTTTGACTGTGACTGATCATTTATTTGCCTCTTTAAACTTTTTTTTGATATATTTTAAATATAGCTTGCAAGTTATTATTTTAAAAAATTTCTTTTACTGAAATTAACGGGGAGGAATACAATGGTAGGGAAACTGCTGCTGCCTGAAATACTGGAATTACTTAATGAAAAAGACTATCAAACAGTAAAAGAAATTATAAGTGACTGGCACCCTGCTGACGTTGCAGAGCTTATTTCCTCTTTGCCAGAGTCTTTTCAATTTATGGTTTTCCGACTGCTTCCCAAAAAACTTACACAGAACGTTTTCGAATATCTCTCTGTGGACTCACAAAAAAATATACTTGAACTCATGGGAAACAAAGAGGTTGCCTCTTTTATAAACAATCTTCCTCCTGACGACAGAACATCTCTTTTTGAAGAGCTGCCTCATTCAGTTGTAAAGAACATGCTCTCACTTTTACCAAAGGAAGAGAGAGAAATAGCCAAAACTCTACTTGGCTATCCTGAGGACAGCGTCGGCCGTCTCATGACGCCAGAGTATATCTCTGTCAAAGAGAATATGACTGTTGAGCAGGTTCTGGATAAAATACGAAAATATGGATCTGATAGTGAAACATTGGATATGATCTATGTGGTTGACGATGATGGCAAGCTCATTGATGATATAAATATACGGCAAATACTGCTTTCTCCTCCAGACAGAACTGTAGCAAAGTTAATGGATCACAAATTTGTTTATCTCAATGCAACTGATGATCAGGAGGTTGCTGTTGAGGCCTTTAAAAAGTACGATTGCTATGCATTGCCTGTTATTGACAACGAGGGATGCCTCATAGGTATAGTAACAATTGACGACATATTGACAGTTGCTGAAGAAGAGACAACAGAGGATATCCACAAAATAGGTGGTATTGAGGCCCTTGAAGATTCATATATGCAAACTCCAATACCGGAGCTTATACGCAAAAGAGCAAGCTGGCTTGTAATTCTATTTTTAAGTGAGATGCTCACAGCCTCTGCAATGGCTGTCTATGAAGAAGAAATTGCCCGAGCAGTAGTACTGGCTCTTTTTGTGCCACTAATTATATCCAGTGGGGGAAACTCTGGTTCTCAGGCTGCATCTCTGATAATACGAGGTCTTGCTCTAAAGGAATTTGGAGTTAAGGACTGGTGGCAAGTTATGAAAAGGGAAATTTTTTCTGGACTATCTCTTGGAGTTATACTTGGTATCATAGGCTTTATAAGAATATCTATATGGCAGCTCTTTGGAGGAATTTATGGACCTCATTGGCTCAGTGTAGCCTTTGTAGTAACATTATCGCTCATTGGGGTTGTCATGTGGGGGACACTGGCTGGGTCAATGCTTCCATTGCTTTTAAAAAAATTGCGACTTGACCCTGCAACATCCTCTGCACCCTTTGTTGCAACACTTGTGGACGTTACAGGACTCATAATATATTTTACAATAGCGCAAATTATTTTAAGTGGCAAGCTACTTTAGTCTTTGAACCACAAAATCTTACACTTAACAGTGAAATTGAAAGGAGAGAAAAACTTCTCTAAAGTTTTTAACTTGACATATAGCAAATATGCAGCTTATATGCAATAAGTTGTATATAGATTCAGATTTGCCTGTGAAGTCACAAAAAAATTTTTATTCCAGTCAAAGCTGATGAGCACTTATTAAATAAGGGGAGAAATATGAAAACACGGATTACAGAACTTTTTGGCATAAAATATCCAATCATTCTCTCTGGTATGAGTTGGATTAGTATGCCAGAATTGGTTGCAGCTGTGTCAAATGCTGGCGGTCTTGGAATTCTTGCTACAGGGGTTATGACTGCTGAGGAAACCCTTGAGGCCATAAGAAAGACCCGAACTCTTACAAAAAAACCCTTTGGAGCAAATGTAACTCTTTATTTCCCAGGAGCAGAGCGCAATGCAGAAGTAATAATAAAAGAAAAAGTCCCGGTTGTAAATTATGCTCTTGGTAAAGGGGACTGGATCTGTAAGGCAGTGCATGAATATGGCGGCAAAGTCATAGCAACTGTAACAACACTAAAACACGCTCTGGCAGCTCAAAGAGATGGAGCTGATGCAATTATTGTAACAGGCCACGAGGCAGCAGGACATGGTGGAGCTGTAACTTCTCTGGTTCTCATACCAAGCATTGCAGATGAACTCAAGATACCAATTATCGCAGCAGGTGGATTTGCAGATGGAAGAGGTTTAGCTTCTGCTCTCATACTTGGTGCTGACGGAATTGCCATGGGCACAAGATTCATGAACTCAGTTGAAAGCCCAGTCCATGAATCACAAAAGGCGAAGGCCAATGAAACAGATGTCTATAGCACTCTCTACACAGATAAAGTTGATGGCCTTATGGCAAGGGTAATGAAAACAGAAGGAGCCATAAGACTCACAAAGAAATGGCTCAATCCCTTTAGTGCTCTTATCCGTTCAAAGAAGATTGCACAAATGTTAGGATTTCCATGGCTTAAGCTTGCAATAGCTATTTTATTTATGGGATATAAGAGATCTATGCAGATGGCACGTATGGCCATTGGCTTTGATGCCTTCTATGCAGGAACAATGGAAGGGGACAATAAAAAGGGAGTTCTTCCCATTGGTCAGGTGGCTGGAATAATGCACGAGACCCTTACAGTAAAACAGATCATAGATAGAACAGTAAAAGAGGCTAAACAGGCCTACGAAAAACTTGGAACAAAGCTTAAATAGCACTTTATGCTATTTCGCTGAGGGGCGAAATATTTTATAATAAACAAAAAATTACAAGGAGGAGTTATGGCTATAGTTGAATGGAAAAAAGACGAGACTGTTGCTATAATGATAATGAACAACGGTGAAAACAGACACAATCCTGAATGGGCTGAAGCGATGCTTGCAACCTATGAAGAGATCCTTGCTGACAAAGAAATAAAAGCAATAGTTCTAACATCAAGCGATCCAAAAAACTTTTCTCTTGGTGTAGATCTTGGCTGGATGATGAAGGCTCAGCAAGCCCAGGACTTTCCTGGAATAAGCAAATGGCTCTATAGAAATGGGGAGGTTTTCAGGGCAATGCTCATGTCTCCTGTGCCAACAATCGCTGCAATTACAGGACATGCCTTTGGAAACGGTGCAATGCTGGCTGGAGCATGCGACTTCAGGTTCATGCGTTCAGACAGAGGATATTTCTGCTTCCCAGAAGTTGACCTTGGGATCCAGTTTGCTCCTTCAATGATTGAATGGATGAAAAGGATTATGCCATATCATCTCTTTATCAGAATGAAATGGACCGGCGAGAAAATGAGCGCAGCAGAGCTTGAGAAATACAATGTAATCCTGAAGGCATGCCCTGATGCTGAATCTACATTAAAAGAGGCAATAGCCTTTGGAAAAACCTTTAATAAATCAAGAAATACCCTTGCAGAGATGAAGAGAAGAACATACAAGCACATCATAGACAAGATGGAAAAAGAAGATCCAGAATACTTTGATTACAAACCCGAACAGGTAAAAGAAGGAAAACCACCTATCTTCATGTTTACTCAAGGATAATCCTTCTTACACAAAAAAACTGCTCCTTTTATTATGGAGCAGTTTTTTAATCTACAGATTACTGTCCACTACACGGCGGACATCGCTTATACATCACCTACCCTGTGGGTGATTCACCTTGCAATTGCAGCCATTAGCGGACTTTGCTTTTACTATTTTTTCCAGAACGGTAGACCGTCCATTTTCTTTTAGGTCACGAATAATATCTTCTTCTGTATATTTAAAGCAATAGCATATATACTCTGCCATATAAAGCTCCTAAGTATTTTAGTTTATAATAAAATAATATCTTTTTAAATCAATAAAAAATTAAATTTTCTCAGCTATTTTTATACAAATTTCCAATGTTAATTACTTAATTTTTAGCCTTACACGCCTCAGAGGCGGGAATAGTGAAGCAGTATTGTGTCAAATCAAAAACATATTATCCCCGAAGCCTTCTGTGACGGGATAATAGAGTATTTTTATTTTAAAAAAGTTAGGGAATAAATACTGGTATGAATTTTACTTTAGTAACTTTTATAGTCTTTTTTTTCCAAAATAATAAAATATATTGAAAAAATTTTCTGTTATATTATACTATGAGTAAATTGTTTCGATCGAAAAAACAACCAATGGCTGATGTTATGAATTATAGACTTGACTATTGGATTGAAAATAAATCCAAAATCCAATCTCTTTATGAAAAGAATAGCAAAAATTTACAAAAATTACTGGAACTGCTCATAAAAAAAACAGAAAACGCTTTAATAGGCAGCGACTGTAAGGCTCAAATCAAAGGCAGAGTCAAAACCTTTGATGCTCTCTACAGAAAGATATTGCTTAAAAGTCAAAATGCTCCAATAGAATCGCCTTTTGATGCAATAACCGATATTATTGGACTGAGGGTTGTTGTTCCCTTTCTGGAAGATCTTACCTGCGTGGAAAGACGCATTAAAGAGAGCTTTAATGTTATTGAAACAAAATACAAATCAAGAGAGCTTTCTATAAGAGAATTTGGATATGACTCAATACATCTAATAATAACTATTCCCTCTGATGTATCAAAGAAATTTAAAGATAAATACAGCAGCATGAGAGTTGAAATCCAACTGAGGACAATTCTTCAGGACGCCTGGGCTGAGGTTGAACATGAGCTAATATACAAAACCAGCATAGATAAGGTTGAAGATACTATCAGACGTAAGATGATTGCGGTTAATGCAACTCTATCCCTTGGGGATACCATATTTCAGGAAATTAGAGACTACCAAAGGAAACGATACAAAGACATTCAGGAAAGACACAAAAAGCTAATGGACAAGGTCTCCACAATACCAGAAAAAATGGAAAAGCTGAAACAAAGTGGGGATCTTACGTCACTAATTGAATCAAAGATGGAAGCTGCTCCTATTGAAACTAAAATAGAAAAATTTTCTCTGCCTCAAAATAATTCAAACAATAAACACGACCTGAATGATCTCCTTGTTGAGGCAATGAATGCTCATCTGGAAAACAGACTCAAAGACGCTCTGGAACTTTATACACAGCTCTTGCTGGTTTCACCAAACCACTACATATATAACCACAGGGGTCTTGTATACTTTACCCTCTCTGAATATGAAAAGGCAATTGAAGATTTCTCAAAAGCAATTGAGATGGAACCCAGGGACACAAGGGTATATACAAATAGGGGACTTGCCTATAGAATGCTCAAACGATATGACGAATCGCTCCGTGATTTTAATAAATCTCTTGAACTCAACCCCCTATGGCCTGACACCTTTTACGGTAGAGCCCTCACCTATTACGACCTTGGAGATATTCAGCATGCCCTGGATGACTGCGACAAAGCTATAAGCATCAAGCCCGATTTTAAGCAAGCTCAGAGATTTAAACAATTTATTCTCAACCAGCAGATGAAATAGTCAATGTTAAGCAATCAAGAGATCATACTGGACAGCATTGCTGATGGCGTATTTACTATTAATCTGGACTTTAAAATTACCTACATAAATAAGGCTGCAGCTGATATATTAAAGATTAGCCCCCAAGAGGCTGTCGGAAAGCTATGCTTTGAAGTTTTCCATGCAAGTATTTGTGAGCACTCCTGTGCTCTTAGAGAAACTATAAACACTGGAAGAAATATTGTTAACAAAACTGTCTACATTGTAAATTCCATTGGTGAGATAATACCAATAAATATAAGCACTGCACTGCTAAAAAATGAATCTGGAGAAATCATTGGCGGGGTCGAGACATTCCGAGATATATCTGAAATTGAGCATCTAAGAAAGGAAATAGAATCAAACTATAGCTTTAATGACATCATAAGCAAAAGCAAGGAATTTAAAGAGCTCTTTTCAATACTGCCAGATATTGCTGTAAGTGACAGCACTGTTTTAATAGAAGGAGCAAGTGGCACAGGGAAAGAACTTATAGCACGGGCCATTCACAATCTTAGTGGAAGAAAATCCAGACCTCTCGTTGCTATAAACTGTGCAGCTGTGCCTGACAATTTGCTTGAGTCTGAACTCTTTGGTTATAAGTCTGGAGCTTTTACTGATGCCAAAAAAGATAAATTGGGCAAAATAGCTCTGGCAGAAAAAGGAACACTGTTTCTTGACGAAATAGGAGAGATCTCGCCTGCTATCCAGGCAAAGTTGCTTCGTTTTATCCAGGAAAGAGAGTATGAACCACTGGGAGGACTAAATCCAGTAAAATCAAATGTGAGAATAATTGCTGCAACAAACAAAAATCTTTCAGATGAAGTAAAAAAAGGACTCTTTCGAGAGGATCTCTTCTACAGATTAAATGTAATCAATATAAAGCTACCGCCCCTTTCTGCAAGAAGAGAGGATATTCCTTTGCTTATATCTCACTTTATAAAAAAATTTAACTATATAAAAGGGAAAAATATAGAAGGAGTCACTGATGAGGTCATGAATATCCTTATGAACTATAACTTTCCTGGAAACGTAAGGGAACTGGAAAATATTATTGAACATGCCTTTGTCCTATGTCGTGAGGCTTATATAAACACAAAACATCTTCCTCAATATCTCAGAGCAATAGAAGATACACTCACTGGTTCAGAAAACCTTGAGGAGATGGAAAAAATATATATAGCAAAGGCTCTTAGTAAATTTAATGGCAACAAATTAAAGACAGCTCAAGCCCTTGGAATAAATTCATCAACACTATGGCGAAAAATGAAAAAATACAACATGGAATAACTATTGCAATATGCAATATAATAAAAAACAAGTATTGCAAATTGCAATTAAAACCATCGTAAAAATAGAAAAATCAAAAAATTAATATATCCTTCCAATTGACAATGAATAAAAGTTTTATTTTTAAACATTATAAAAGAATAAAAAAATAATATTGATTCTATTTATATCTTAAAATCTTTGCCTATCCCTTAAATTTTCAAACAAAAAATCCTTTATATTCACTAAATCCTCAAAAGCAGCATATATGCTTTATTATTTTAAAGCAAAAAGTATTTTAGAAAATTATTTTGCAATTAAATAAAAATTTGGCACAAATATTGCTTATATAAATAAACATGAACAATGAATTAGTTGCAATACCAATATTTCAAGATCGAATATCCCCTCTTTTAGATGAGGCAAAACGCTTTATCATATTTGAGATAAGCGAAAATTCCATCACTCAAAGCATTACCATAAACCTCGATCTTGAAAGCTGCTCATTGCGAATTGCAAGACTAAAAGAGATGGGTGTCACTGTCCTTATAAGCGGTGCTGTAAGTAGATTTATATCAGAGATGATAATCGATTCTGGGATAAAACACTACCCATGGAATAGCGGAGCCATTGAGGAGATTATAGATCTTTACATTAAAAATAAATTACATCCATGTAGGGCATCAATCAACAAATGCTCCATGCAAACAAAGGGACGAAACTGTTGCAGAGAAAAACATTCTGCATTAAATAAAAATTCCAGTAAGGAGATAAATAAATGAAAATTGCAATAACTGCAGAAGACAAAAGGCTTGAATCTCAAATGGACAGTAGATTTGGCAGAGCAAAGGGATTTATTATCTACGACACAGATACCAAAAACTTTGAATATAAAGACAATAGTCAAAACCTAAACTCATCTCAAGGCGCTGGTATTCAATCTGCAAAAAACATAATAGATTCAGGTGCGGATATTTTGATAACAGGAAATGTTGGCCCAAAGGCCTTTGCCGCTTTAACCGCTGCAGGGATTAAAATATTTCTATCTAACAGCAAAACAATTCAGGGGGCCATCAATGACTTCATAGAGGGGAAGCTTACTCAATGTGAAGATGCTAATGTTGAAGCTCACTGGTGAAATTTCAGAAGGAGATATTTATGACCAAAATAACTGTTATATGTGAAAACAGCGTCCAGATTCCATTCCCTGTTATTGGGGAGCATGGGCTTTCGTTTTTTATAGAAAGAGAAGAGGGAAATACTCTTTTTGATACAGGACAGGGGCTTGGAGTTGTCCACAACCTAAAACTTTTGGGGAAAGACATAAATTCAATAAAAAGGGTTATCCTGAGCCATGGTCACTACGATCACACTGGAGGATTATTATCTATACTCAAAGAAAGAAAAGAGACTCTTCCTGTATATCTTCATCCCGATGCATTTTTGACCAAATGCGCAAAGTTACCCAATGGCATGGAAAGAGCTATTGGATTTCCCCATGATAAATCACTATATGAAGAAAATGGTGCAGAGTTTATAGAGACAGATGGTTTTGAAAAAATTGCAGATGGAATGTTTACAATTTCCAACATCCATCACAGTGAAGGATGGAGACCGTGGGATAAGCTTTTGATGAGAAAAAACAATGATGATATAGCACCAGATCCTTTTTCTGATGACCTTTCTCTTCTTCTGGAGACAAGCTCTGGCCCAGTTGTTTTACTTGGATGTGCTCATTCTGGAATTGTAGAAATACTTGATGAGCTCAGTTCAAAAAGCAATCACAGTGAATTCTTTGCTGTAATAGGTGGCACTCACCTTGATAGTGCTCCAGAGGACTATGTGGAAAAAACCCTAAGATCGCTAAAAAAATATAATGTCCAGAAAATTGCAGTGTCCCATTGCACTGGTCTGCGCATTGCCCATAGACTTGCAAATATCTTTGGTGAAAAATTTAGCGATGCCTCTGTTGGACGTATTTTTGAATTTTAAACGCTATGGTTAAGCTTAGCACAAATATAAAGAATATTTATTGTAAGTTAAATATAATTTAAGAGGAAGACAGGTGTTAAAGAGACTTTATAACTACGCCCAGGTAATAAAGGGCAAAAGAAACACAAAACCCTGGACAACATTATATCCAGCATTGCAAATAACAAATACTTGTAATAAGCAATGCAAAGGCTGCCTCAGGGAAGCCAATAGCTATCACTATAAGATGAGTTATGAATGTTTTAAAAGTTACCTGATTGATTTACAACGCTTAAGTGAAAGCAACTTAATCAAATATCAGTTTGTAACAGGGGGAGAGCCCACCATTTGGAAAGATAATGAAATGGATATAACCGATGCCATAATCAATCTTTTCAAATTGAATATAATAGAAACAGTATCTATGCCAACAAATGGTAAGGTTTTTGAGGATCTAAGCTTCACCAGAGATTTCTTTAAAAAAATATCATCTCAGATAGAAAAACCTTTAATAGTGGGGATAAGTATTTCTCAGTATCAGGAAAATCTCTCTGACAATGGATATATTGCTCTGGATAATCTCATAACTGTAAGTAAAGAACCCAAGATGAAAATCATTCCAGTGATACTTGTAACTATAGGTGTTGATGACAATACAAGTGATATCTTAAAAAAAATATATCCCAATGTTTTACAGAGAGTAGTTCCCCTTGCTCCTCTTGGTGATGGTGAAGAATTTGAGGATATATGCCCTTCCCTTTCTCTTTATGGGAATGATAAAGAGAGCCTTGGCTCATTTTTGCCTCACTTTAAAAATGATGTTATCCAGAAGCTAAAGATTTCTGAAAGGGATTTTGACACATTCCCTAACTCTTCACTGATTGATCTGCTTTCACTTTACTCTCACTGTGGAGATAGTCCATTTATTGATGATAGGTGGCACTATTGCCTACCCTTTAAAGATGATCCAGAATTTACTCTCTGTAACGTTGGAGAAATGAGAGAAGGAACCATCTCTGATTTTATCGAAAATTATGATGTATTAAAATGTATAAGAGCTGAGGGAATTCTAAGTGCTGTTGATGAACATAAAGAAGAGCTCTCATCTGAGTGCAGGGATAAGCTGAGCTATCTCTATTCAAAGGAGACAAAGCTCTCTGTTGCATACAGAGGTTGCATGGTATGTAAAAAGATGTACGATCTTGGAATAATCAAGGAGTTAACAAGTGCAAATAGCAGTAGCAAGCGGTAAAGGTGGCACAGGGAAAACAACCATTGCTCTTTCTCTGGCCTATTTTTTTAAAGAAAAAAATCTCAAAGTGGCAATTCTTGACTGCGACGTTGAAGAGCCAAATGTAAATCTATTTTTAAATTTAAAGATTCAAGAAGAAAAATCCTGTAATGTTATGGTTCCCTATATTGACAAATCTCTATGTTCTGCATGTGGAGAATGCGAAAGGATTTGTCAATTCAGTGCAATAGTTTTAGTAAAGGGCAAGCCTCTCTTTTTCCCTGAGATGTGCCATTCCTGTGGGGGATGCACTCTTATATGCCCTGAAAAGGCCATTAAAGAAATAGCAAGAGAGACTGCTAAAATAGAAATCTCTCAAAAGGATAATCTATTTTTTGCTGGAGGAAAACTTAATATAGGAGAGGCTATGTCCCCCCCTGTAATACGTCAGGTAAAAGAAAACTTTATTGATGCTGATATTAGAATAATAGATTCCCCTCCAGGAACCTCCTGCCCTGTTATAGAATCTGTCAGGGAGGCAAATTTCCTTATCCTTGTCACAGAGCCTACTCCTTTTGGGCTAAACGATTTATCTCTGGCTATTGAAATGGCCAGAGCTCTTAAGATTCCATCTGCTGTTGTGATAAATAAATCCTCAAAAAGCGATTATCTCATAAAAGACCTTTGCAAGCAAGTGAATATTCCCATAATTGGAGCAATCCCGGAGGATAGAGAAATTGCAGAAAACTACTCAAAAGGTGAATTTATATCTGTTGTGAAAGAAAAATATAACGCTCAGTTCAAAGAAATAATTAACCACATAAAAAATTTCAGGAGAATCTATAATTCATGATCAAAGAATTGGTAATAGTAAGTGGTAAAGGTGGCACAGGAAAAACAAGTTTGACTGCCTCCTTCGCAAGACTTGCGCAAAGCAAGGTTATAACAGATTGCGATGTTGACGCAGCAGATCTTCATCTGGTTTTAAATCATAGAATATTAAAAGAAGAATCCTTTAGCGATGGCAAAAAAGGATATATAAACAATAAGCTGTGCTCAGGCTGTGGTAAATGTAAAAGTCTGTGCAGATTTGATGCAATAGAACAAAAGGATAATCAATTTTATATTGAAAAAACATTCTGTGAGGGTTGCGCTCTGTGCAGTGAATTTTGCCCGGAGCAGGCAATAGAAATGGTTGATCATGAATCAGGAAAATATTTTATATCTGAGACTGAATACGGTCCCTTTGTTCATGCTAAGCTAAACATAGCAGAAGGAAATTCAGGCAAATTAGTTACTTTGATTAGAAAAAAAGCCAGGGAAATAGCAACAGAAAAAGGTCTTCAGCTAATAATCACAGATGGCTCACCAGGCATAGGCTGTCCTGTAATAGCATCAATTACTGGAGCAACATTCCTTTTGATTGTAACAGAACCAACGGTATCTGGCCTGCACGATTTGAAGCGTGTTTTTAATCTGGCTCAACACTTCAGAGTAAAATGTGGACTCTGCGTTAACAAATACGATATAAACATGGAAAAGACTCAGGAAATAAAAAATTTTTGTGAAGAAAATGAACTCCATTTTCTTGGACAAATACCTTACGATAAAGCAGTTACAGAGGCGCAGATAATGGGCAAAGCTGTAATTGAGCTGAAAGACTCTCAGGCAGCAAATGCTATCATTGAATTATGGGAAAAAGTATTTAAGCAGATATAACTTTTAATAAAACAAGGAGAATTTTAAGATGACACAGAACAATCCAAAAGTATCATCTTGCTCTTACGGAAACACTAACCAGAAAGCAGCAAATGAAGAAGAGCTCCTCAAACATAATATGTCAAAAATTAAGCACAAGATAGTTGTCCTTTCTGGCAAAGGAGGTGTTGGCAAAAGCACTGTAGCTGTAAATTTAGCGGTTGCTCTTGCAGAAAAAAAGTTCAAAACAGGCCTTCTGGATATTGACGTCCATGGTCCAAGCATTCCAAAACTTCTGGGGATAGAAGGCATGATGGCAACAGGCACAGGAGATAAAACGATATTGCCTATAATCTACAATGAATATCTTAAGGTGATGTCTGTTGGATTTTTAATGCCAGACAAAGATCAAGCTGTTATATGGAGGGGACCTCTTAAATATGGGGTAATTAAACAATTTTTAACAGACGTTTTATGGGATGACCTTGATTACTTAATAGTAGACTCACCTCCAGGAACAGGTGATGAGCCTCTCTCTGTATGCCAGCTTATCCCTGAACCAGATGGCGCAGTAATTGTAACAACACCTCAAGATGTTGCACTGGCAGATGTAAGAAAATCAGTTACCTTTTGCAGACAGGTAAATATGCCAATCATTGGTGTAGTTGAAAACATGAGTGGCTTTATTTGCCCACACTGTGGTAATCTCACAGAGATATTCAAAACAGGAGGAGGAAAGTCCATGGCACAGGATATGGGAATTCCTTTTCTGGGAGCTATTCCTCTGGAACCAAGAATTGTTGACAGTGGGGATAATGGCTTTCCTCATCTTAGCGCTTCTTCCTCAAACGCAACAGAGGCGCAAAAAAAATTTAATGAAATAGTAGAAAAAATAATAAACGGAGGCAATAAATGAAAATAGCTGTTCCAGTAGCCGATAACAGGCTTTGTATGCATTTTGGGCATTGTGAGCAATTTATACTTTTTGATGTGGATAGAGAAAATAAAAAAATACTATCCCAATCATCAATCACTCCACCACCTCATGAGCCAGGATTACTGCCTCGATGGCTCTCAGAAAAAGGTGTTACATGCGTTCTTGCTGGTGGAATGGGTGCAAGGGCCATAAGTCTCTTTAAAGATAAAGGGGTTGAGGTTATTACAGGGGCACCAGCATTGGAACCCTCTGATGTTGTAAACAAATTTCTCGATGGTTCTCTTGTAACAGGTGCAAATACTTGCGATCACTAAAAAATTTTCAGCCGAAGCTGATAAATATCATTTGAAATTGCAATAATTACTATAGAATTCATTTTGGCCGATTGTGGCTAAAATGAATTCTAAATAAGGTTATATTTATGGACGAAACTATAATCACTTTATACACGGGAGATCATTGCATAGAGACCTCTGCAAAAAATGAATTCAAATCACTAACAGAAAAATTGCTCACCTGTGATGATGAAAAGGAATGTGAAGTTCTGGGAGAAAAATTAGAGCTACTGCGTAATTTTTTAGAAAATTCTAACTTTAATGCATTGCGTTCCTCTGATGAGAGGCTTGCAGGAATTATTCCAGGATATTGCATAATTTATAGAGACCAAAAGGGCAATGCTAAAATTAAACTCATTGAAACAATTAAAACAAGGTAAAAGACTATGACAAAATACCCCTTCAATGACATAAATAAATGCACTGGATGCGGCAAGTGTGTAACAATTTGCCCAAGGAATGCAATATCCATATCATTCAATACAGTATGTGCAAAATGTATAAAATACTGCATTGAATTCCCTGTTCCATGTAAGCCTGAGCATATTACTTTTAATTATAATTTATGTAATTCCTGCGGACTTTGTGTTGACAATTGCCCGAGCCAGGCTATCTACTTTTTAGAATAAAGCTCAACAAAAGGACAAAACCATGACAATCTACGAGATCAATGGCAAAAAACCTATAATAGACCCATCATCATGGATTGCAAAATCTGCTGATATTATTGGAAATGTTATAATAGGTAAAAACTGCTATATTGGATGGGGAGCTGTTATCAGAGGGGATTACGGCACCATAATAATTGGCGATGGCACAGCCATTGAGGAAAATGTAACCATACATGCTCGCCCCGGGCAGGAGGCAATCATTGGCAAAGAAGTGACAGTAGGTCACAATGCCATGATTCATAATGCCACCATACATGACTATGCAGTTATAGGGATGAATTCCACAATTACAGATTATGCTGAGATTGGAGAGTGGGCAATAATTGCAGAGCATTCACTAATTAAGCGTAAGCAAATAGTACCACCTTATAAAATATATGCTGGAGTGCCTGCCATTGAAAAGGGAGATGTGCTCCATAGACACAAAGAGGAATGGACAGCTGCAAAAAAAATTTACCAGGCTCTGGCTATAAAATACAAGCAAGAGGTTGTGGTTGTTGAATAATATCTATAAAAATCCACCCACCCATAAAAAATTCTTGAAAAATACCGATAAATAACAGAGTGATTTTGTTAAGTAAGAGTTTTTTAAAAAACTCTTACTTAACAGGAATAAAAAAATTAGTTGACTATATAAGTATTTTATGCAATGAATAATAAAGATGGTTAAAGAAAAAGAAAAATCATATCTGGACAGTTTTACAGCATCAACCGCCATTGTGCCTGTTGTAATAGACAGACTCATACGGGATTTACAGGAAATGCGCTATCCTCGGGAAGAGATTGATGAAATTATACTTTCAATGGATGAAAGCATTACCAATGCAGTACAGGTAACAATGAACTGTTCACAAAGCAATTGCCCTGTCCCAGAAAAAAGAAATATCACAATAAGATATCAGATAAAAGAAGATGAGTTCGATGCAACAATAATAGATCATGGCTCTGGCCTTGATTTTATAAAAATGCTCAGCTCTGTCCCTGATAAAAATAGCTCTCAATACTTTAATCAGATAATAACTTATGCAACTGAATCAGAAAAATCCCGACTCACTGTCAAGGTAAACGGGGAAGAGGTCCCACTGCGTGGAATTGGTGCAGGTCTTAAAATTATTCTCAATTTTATGGACAGTGTTTCCATTGAATATATTGACAAAAAAAAGGTGATATCCTCCAATGTAAGTGAATATACAGATGGGACCATTTTTAACATAAAGAGGAAGCGTCGATACCATGGGGAAAGGTCTAAAGGCATATAAAGATCCACAATTTTTAAATTCCAGAGAAGCCCGAATTCTTAGAATCTTAAGTGAATATATTGCCCCTGAAAGCAAATTCAGGAGTCAGGGTGTTTATCACACTGTTGTTTTTTTTGGATCAGCAAGAATCAAACCTGATGATGATACCTATGGCACTTCCAGGTATTATCATGCTGCACATGAAATGTCCTATAAGCTTGCTCTCTATAGCAAAGAACTAAAAGAAGAAACAGGGGAGAACTTTTATATATGCACAGGAGGAGGTCCTGGCATAATGGAAGCAGCAAATAGAGGGGCAAGGGAGGCAGGTGAAAAAACAATAGGCCTCAATATATCCCTCCCCTTTGAACAGCATCCAAACCCTTATATATCCGATGAACTCAATATGGAATTTCATTATTTCTTCATGAGAAAGCTCTGGTTGCTTTATCATGCAAAGGCTATTATTGTATTCCCTGGAGGATTTGGAACCTTCGATGAGCTTTTTGAAACACTAACCTTAATCCAGACAAAGAAAATGGCCAAGCCCAATATCTCAGTGATGCTATATGACAAAGAATACTGGAGCGATTTAATAAAATTTGATAAGTTAGTTGATATGGGCATGATCTGCAAAGAGGATCTGGATATTTTTCACTTTTTTGATTCTGTTGAGGAAGGTCTTACATACCTAAAACCGAGGCTTAAGGATATCATTGCTACAGTTGATCATTTTATTTAGTATTATTTTATACCCATTAATATTATTTTTTGACATTGTAAACTGTAGACCTTAAATTTAAAAAGTGCCTGAACTGTCTCATAAATATATATTATAACATGGGCTGTTATTAAATGCTTATTCAATATCTACATATAGTAGAAAATTTTTTTAACATTTATTTCCCTGAAATAGTAGCAATAACAGTAGCTATAGCGTTAAGCGCTCTCACCCTTGCCATTTTATATAAAACTTTCATCAAAACCAGGGAACTCCTCAAAATCTCCAATAGCAAATTTAAATTGATATTTCAACACTCACCTCTTGGAATAATATACTTTGATGACAAGGGAATAATACTTGAATGTAATAGCGAATTTGTTAAGATAATAGGATCCTCAAGGGAAAAACTCATAGGCCTTGATATGAAAAAACTCCCAAACGCAAAGCTACAGTCTACTCTTGCCGATACCTTCTCTGGAAAAATAGGCCTATACGATGGGCTTTATAGATCCTTCACAGGAAATAAGGAAACAATAATTCGCGGCATATTTACTCCCATATTCTTAAATAAAAAAATGTATGGTGGAATCGCTATAATTGAAGATGTCACACTGCAAAAGCTACATGAGCAGGAACTGAAAGATGCTAAGGCAAAGGCAGAAAGAGAAAGTATGGCAAAAACAATTTTCCTTGAAAATATGAGCCATGAAGTGAGAACTCCACTTAACGGAATATCTGGTATTTTGCAATTACTTGAAAAAATATCAACAAATGAACAGCAGATAGAGCTTATTGATCTTGCTTTAAGCTCTGTTAACAGATTAACAAGGCTACTGGGAAACATACTGGATCTTACAAAGATAGAGACAGATAACATATATCTTATTTCAGAAGAGTTTTCCATAAGGAAAACTATCTACGCTATAGTAAAGACTCTTGAAAGTGAATGCGAAAAAAAATCTATTAAAATAGATTATGCTATTAGTGAAGAAGTCCCCGAAACTCTAATTGGAGATGAATTGAGAATACGTCAGATCCTTGAAAATTTAGCATGGAATTCCTATAAGTTTACAAATGAAGGAAGCATCTCCATAGAGGTTCGCTTTAATCGACAATCTCATGAAAAAGGGAAGCTTATTCTCACAGTAAAGGATACTGGCATAGGAATAGAGCCAGAGCAACTGGATGAGATAACGCAGCCCTTTTATCAGCAGGAACGAAGCTATACAAAAAAATTTCAGGGAGCTGGTCTTGGACTTACAATAGTAAAAAGGCTCATACACCTGATGGAGGGGAGCCTTAATATCTCAAGCAGGTCTGGCTATGGCACAGAGATTACATGCACCATGATAGTTGGATGTATTGACAATACAAAAAAATCAACGCACAAAGCAAAGGGAGAATCGGGAAAGCCTCTAAAAATACTTATAGCTGATGATGACAGAATAAACTCTCTCATGCTAAAAAAACTTATAGAAAAGATGAATCATTGCGTTGATAGTGTATCTGATGGGCTTGCTGCCTTAGAGAAAGTTAAACAGAGAGATTATGATGTAGTTTTCATGGATATACAGATGCCAGTTATGAATGGAATAGAAGCCCTTGAAAATATAAAAAATCTCCCGGATTCAAAAAACAGACCTAAAGTTGTTGCTGTAACTGCTTATGCAATGCCTGGTGATCAAGAAAAATTCCTTCAGGCTGGCTTTGATGACTATATATCAAAACCAATAGACATGGAGCTTATTGAGGAGGCTTTAGACAGATTGTTTTAAAATAAATTATCACTTAGATTTTGCAGAGAAAAATCTTTCCACTTAAGTCTCTCTTTTTTTCTATCGGATAGTCTGTAATCCATTATTTTTTCATCAAAATCAAAGCTCTCTGTTATAAATCTCACTTCATCACACAGAGTTTTATTCTCTGAAGGGAAAGCAACTCGCTCTGCATAGTGAAAAACTCCAGCCTCGCTAACAGAGGAATCTGTAAAAATAAAAGTACTCTATTATCCACACAGTCTGTTCGTCGCTGGGATGATATTTTCTTGATTTTTCACTAAAAATTATATTCAGGAATAATTACTGAGATGCAAAGTCAATTGTCAAAAATGAGGCTATGCACAAAAAATAATATCTTGACAAAGTTTATGACTGTGAAAAACTTAAATTGCAGAAAACATCAATAGGGGAAATAAATGTATCCTATACTTTTTAATTATAAAATAATAACAATTGGTTCTTATGGGCTTCTTCTTGGAACTGCTTTTTATATTGCATTTCTTATTGCAGAAAGAGAATACAAAATAAAATCCATTGATCCAGAATTGGCATATAAACTCTTAATAGCAGTAATACCCTCTGCTATAATTGGAGCAAAAATATTTCACATCCTTGAAAATCTGGATGAGTTTAAAGCTGCCCCTTTTGAAATGATTTTTTCTGGTGCCGGACTATCTGTCTATGGCGGATTTATTCTTAGCTTCATCATCGCCATTGCAATAATCAAAAAAAACAAAGAATCTGTCCTCAAAGTATTTGATGCATCCTCCCCTGCTATGGCAATAGGCTATGCCATAGGAAGACTGGGCTGTCATGCCTCAGGTGATGGTTGCTATGGAATTGCAACAGAGTCAATTTTTGGAGTTGCCTATCCCAATGGAATTGTTCCTGTAAGTATTAATGTGTTCCCTACTCCTCTTTTTGAGTCTTTCTTTGCATTTATATTCTTCATGGTTCTGCTAAAGCTGCGCAAAAATAATCTCAAAGAGGGAACTCTATTTTTCATTTACCTTTTACTCAATGGCGTTGCAAGGTTTGCTGTGGAGTTTATAAGACTCAATCCAAAGACTGCTCTGCTATTAACTCAGGCGCAACTCGTTGCAATATGCTTTATTTTAATTGGGCTGGTAGGCTTGTTTGTAATAAGAAGCAGAGCTTCAGTGGAAAAAAATGGATGAACAGTGGGGTACTTCTACTTCTAATTGCAGAATTCCTCTTTGCCTTTTCAACAGTATTTGTGAAATATATTACAAATGACACAGGGATCTCAGGGATAGAGCTATCTTTTTTCAGATTCCTTACAGGTTTTATTATTACCTCAACATATATTGCTGGCACAAGAGACAATCTTCACATAAACAAAGCCTTCAACGTCTATATGAGAGGAGTTTTTAATACAGCATCTGTTATATTTTTTTTCCTTGGAGTTGAATACTCCACAATAAGCAAGACTAATCTTTTGAATATGACATATCCCGCTTTTGTATTCATATTCTCTCCATTAATAACAAAAGAAAAAATACAAAAAAATCTACTAATTTATCTAATTACTGTATTATTTGGCATATATCTGGTTGTTTTCCCACAAAATGATGGGTTCTCTTCAATAAGCATTGGAGATATCTTTGGATTGCTTTCCGGAATAACTGCTGGCTTTGGCATTTCTTTTCTACGAGAAGCCCGAAAATCAAATAGAGTAAATCAAATTCTCTTTTATATGTTTGCCATAGGGACAATTTCCTCAGGAATACTAATTATAAATTCTTTTGAGCTTCCCGAAGGAATTTATATTGCCCATGTCGCTATAGTAGCCCTTTTGTCTTATCTTGGTCAGCTCCTGCTGACTGCTGGATATAAATGTGTAACAGCTCCAACAGGATCTTTGATATCCTCATCAAGAATTGTATTTGCCATGGTGCTTGGGGTTATCTTTTTCTCTGAACCACTCTCACCGAGAATTGTTGCAGGAGCACTTATGATAATGCTATCCCTTGCAGGAGTCAGCGGATTTTTTAATGAGATCCTAAAAAAAAGAGATGAATTTTGATATTTCATCTCTTTTTCTAAAACATAAAGACAGGAAGAAAACAACTTATTTGATATTGTATTTCTTCTTGAATTTTTCTACTCTACCAACAGTATCAACAATCTTCTGCTTCTTTGTGTAAAAAGGATGGCAGTTTGAACAAATCTCAACATGCAGATCCTTTACTGTGGAACGAGTATGAATTTCATTGCCACAGGCACACTTAATTGTTGTCTCTACATACTCTGGATGAATTCCGGGTTTCATAAATTTATCTCCTTAATAGAGTTATTATCAAAATATAATAATCAAGCATTCATTGCCTTAAAAAATGCTTTATTATTCTTTGTTGCTCTCATCTTTTCAACTAAGAGTTCCATAGCCTCAGTTGAGCTCATAGAAGCAAGAGCCTTTCTTAATACCCATAATTTATTTAACTCCTCTTCGTCAAGCAGTAATTCTTCTTTTCTTGTTCCAGATTTATTAATATCAATAGCAGGGAAAATCCTCCTATCCGATAATTTTCTATCAAGATGAAGTTCACAGTTACCTGTGCCTTTAAATTCCTCAAAAATAACCTCATCCATACGGCTACCTGTATCAATAAGAGCTGTCGCAAGTATTGTGAGGCTTCCACCACCCTCAATGTTACGAGCTGCACCAAAAAATCTCTTAGGCTTGTGCAGGGCATTTGAATCTACACCACCGGATAGGATCTTTCCGCTTGTTGGGACAACCTGGTTATAAGCACGAGCCAGCCTGGTTATTGAATCCAACAATATAACAACATCCATTTTTCTCTCAACAAGACGTCGCGCTTTTTGAATGACCATCTCTGCAACCTGAACGTGACGTGTAGCCTGTTCATCAAAGGTTGAAGAAATAACCTCTCCTTTTACAGAACGTTCCATGTCTGTTACTTCTTCTGGCCTCTCATCTATAAGAAGCACTATAAGATATACCTCAGGATGATTTTTTGTTATTGCATTTGCTATTTTCTGCAAGAGAATTGTCTTTCCAGTTCTTGGTGGAGCAACTATCAAAGCCCTCTGCCCTTTTCCTATAGGAGTGATAATATTCATAATGCGCATCTCAATCTCACTACTCTCGGTTTCCAGATTGATTCTCTCCTGGGGATAGAGGGGAGTGAGATCATCAAACATCACTCGTCTGCTGAGATTTTCAGGATTCTCGAAATTTATAGCCTCAATCCGCAGTAATGCAAAAAATCTTTCATTATCCTTTGGAGGTCTAATTTGACCAGCTATTGTATCCCCTGTTTTTAAGCCAAAAAGTCTTATCTGGGAAGGAGATACATAAATATCATCAGGACCTGGGAGGTAATTATAATTTGGCGAACGCAAAAATCCATAACCATCTGCAAGGATCTCAAGAACCCCACTTGCGAAGATCAAGCCTTTTTGTTCTGTTTTACCCTTTAAAATCTCAAAGATGAGATCCTGCTTTTTTAAGCCAGAAATTCTTTCAAGGCCCATATCTTTTGCTATTGAGTATAGCTCATTTATGGTTTTAGATTTCAGCTCTCCAAGATCCAGCCTGTCACCCTCTGTAGGGATTTTTTCATTAATTTCCTTTTCCTCAGAGAGGACTTCCTCATTTAAGTTGTCATTCAATTCACTTGCCTTAGCCATAGAAACCTTTTATTTTTAAAATATTTTTATAATGGTGTTTGAGAAAATACAAGGTTTGATTATGCCTTTGCCTTTTAACTCTTAAAGTTATTTGGTTCTCAAATTTTTAATGAGGTTTTTGGGTGTGAAAAAACAAAGACATTTAATAAATAAATTTAAAAGATACCTTTTTATATTTAATTAAAGTAATAAATAAGTACTTTTAGTCAAGTAAAAATATGATTTTTTTTGCAAAATTTTAAGTTTTTTCTAAATCAATGTTATATTTTTTTATTTTTGAGTTAAGAGACTGTCGTGTTATTTTTAGCTTCTCTGCACTTTTATCCAAAGAGCGACATTCCTTAAGTGTTGTTACAATAAAAAATCGTTCTAATTCTTCCAGCATTTCAGTTAAAGACTTATCTCGTAAATCTACACCAGGTATACGGAGCTCTCTGCTTTGAGGTGCATTTTTTTCACAAAAAATCAGAAAACCCACTCTCCTTCCATTATTCATCAAAGGTATCTTCTCATAAAAAACATCCAGCTCTGTGTTGTAGAAAAAAAGTTCATCTTCGTTAAAAGAAGAAAACAATTCATTTATCGAAGGATCTGTGAAAAGCTTTTCAGCGTGGCTAAGATCAACCTCAGACTTTAATTTTTCTTCGTAGATTTCCTCAAATAAGCTATTATAAAAGACAGTTTTACCATTTTCGTTAAGAGCATACAAAGCTCTCGGGATGTGCTCAAGAATATGATATATCATCCATTCAAGAAGCTGATCCTCCTGCTGCTTTTTTACCTCATCGTGGGAAGAAATTTTACCTGAGTCACAGGAGGCAAAAAGCTGCAGTCTACTCCATGTCCCCTGCACTTCTCCAAAAATATTAATTACCACAAACTCCCTTATCTTCCCATATTGCAGCAGATCATCAAAGTTCATCTTTACAGCAAGGCGTGTAATAAACTCATCAATTTTTAGCTTCTCTACTCGTTCAATATCGCTCAGTTCCGAAATAACAGACTCCTTTCGGAGTATACCAATAAGCACTCCACGCTTTGAAATAACAGGAATTATTGGCACATCATGAATATAAAAAAGGCGTACCACATCCTCTGGCCGCCTTGAGTCCACATCAAAAGGATTTTCAGAAAATTCCCTTAAAGTGGAATCTTCTATTTTTTTGTCCTTATTTTCCTCTGTCATTTAAATCCCAGAACATCATACATAGTATAAAATCCCGCTGACTTGCCTGCCAAAAACTCCGCCGCAGCAACAGCTCCCCTTGCAAAAACATCTCTGCTTGCAGCTCTGTGTGTCAGCTCGATGCGATCATCCATTCCTACAAAAAATACAGTATGCTCACCAATTATATTTCCACCTCTCAGAGCATGCATGCCTATTTCATTGCTACTTCTCTCCCCTGTAATGCCTTCTCGTCCATCAACCTCCCTTGCATCAGAGAGGCCTTTCATGTTTTTTCGCACCTCTTCAAGCAATCTCTTTGCAGTGCCTGATGGAGCATCCTTTTTAAATCTGTGATGAGCCTCAAATATTTCAACGTCATAATCTATGGTCAATGCTTTCGAGGCAATTTCGGTGAGTTTGAAAAGCAAATTAACCCCTAAGGACATGTTTGGAGATAGGATTACAGGAATGTATTGGGAATATTGTCTTATTTTTTCTGCCTCTTCAACTGTAAAGCCTGTTGTCCCTATAACAAGGGGAATTCTTTTATCTTTTAAAATTTCCGCAAGATTTAAAGTTGCACCTGGAGCAGAAAAATCTATTATACAATCTGTTCCTTCTAAAGCCTCTGATGTTATAGCCTTGACCTGGCAATCTGCAAGAGGGGAGTTAACAATCTCCTTTGCGTTTTTACCAATAAGAGGTGAAGTTGTGGCGTCAAAGGCTGCAGAGAGTCTGTGTCCCCTTTCAACCATTATTCGCAAAATGGCATGACCCATTCTGCCACTTATTCCACATATTCCTATGTTCATTTCAAATTTATCCCATACTCTTCAAGGGTTTTTCTCAAGACCTTACGGTTCTCCTCACCAAGAGGAGTCAGTGGTAGCCTGAGTTCATCATTACAAAATCCCATCATTGCCATTGCAGTCTTAACAGGAATAGGATTTGTTTCAAGAAACATAGCTCTGCACAGTGGCAACAATTTATAAAATAAGGCCTTAGCCTCATCAAGTTTATTTTCATTAAAAAGAGTTATAACCTTTCTAACATCAGCAGGCAAAATATTAGACAAAACAGAGATTACCCCCTTTCCTCCTATGGAAAGCAATGGCAGTAATAAATTATCATCTCCAGAAAGCAGTGTAAGTTTATCACCACAGAGTTCAACCAAACGCATCATCTGATTTATATCACCTGAGGCCTCTTTCATTGCAACAACATTATCAACTCGATTCAATAGCTCTTTTATGCTCTCTGGCAAAAAATTAACCCCTGTTCTACCAGGAATATTATAAAGTATTATTGGCAACTTTGTTGACTTTGCAATTTGCTCATAATGAGCAATAAGCCCTTTCTGTGTAGGCTTGTTATAATAGGGATTTACAGATAAAGCTGCATCTACCCCTGCATCTTCTGCACATTTTGTAAGCCACACAGCCTCACTTGTGGAATTAGCTCCAGTTCCAGCCAGAACCTTTACTCTGCCATTTACAATTTTTACAACTCGCCTTATAAATTCCTCATGCTCCTCAAAGGAAACTGTCGGAGACTCCCCAGTTGTTCCCATTGGTAAAACACCGTCAATTCCTTGAGCAATCTGAAACTCTATATGCTTTTCCAACGCATCGTAATCTATTTTTCCATTTTTAAAAGGTGTTACAAGTGCAGTGAACGCTCCTTCAAACATAATTCTCCTCACTATAATTTATTTTTGTCCTCTTCTATTTGTCTTCTGCTGTGAAGCCTCATCAGAAGAATTAGTTGATGGTTTTACAATGTTTGCCAATTCTTTGTCAAGCAAATCTACATTAAATTCTTTATCAGGAAAATCATCTTCAAACATGTAAAGGATCAAAAATCTATGGGCAAGAAGAAGATCCTCTTTTGCATTATAAGCATAGACCTTAACCCATTCATCACCACCCACTATTATTAGCTTTACAACTGTTCCCTTTGGAAGAGATAATTCATTTATAGTTACATCCTGCAAAAGAATGTAATCCCCAGAATAGCGTTTATTGAGGCTATCAACATCCTCTTCTGGTATAAAGGTTGAACAGGCAGATACAAAAGAAAGAAAGGAGATTAAAAGTAAAAAAATTATTTTTCTGGGCATAAATGACCTATATAAAAAGATTTTTATTTTAAGCAAATGAAAATCTTTTTATTAAATCTTGTCAAGGAAATATTATGGCAATGGATGGACTTTATGAATGGGAAAATATAAAATCCGATGCAGCCTTTTAAAAACTCTGCACCGGATTTACTATTCATTTATTATAAATACTCAGGCTAAAAGTTAACGAGAGAGAGCCTTCTTAACCTGAGAGATCAAGAGATCTGGATCAACTGGTTTTTGTAAAACGCCATTGAATCCAAGACTATTTATATTAACATTAGATGCTGTTGCATTTCCTATACTGCTTAAAAGATAAACAGGAGTCTTGCTATCCTCTTTTCTAATAAGCTCTGCAACCTTAGTTCCTGCATCAACCCTCTCCATCATCATGTCACAAAGAACAAGATCTGGCTTAACGCTCTTAAACTTATCAATTCCCTCTTTGCCATCCATAGCTGTAACAACGCTAAACCCTTCGGAGCTTAAAATTGCACTGATTGATTCCAGAATATCTGGATCATCATCTATTACAAGTATCTTCTTGTCAGACATAAAATTCTCCTTAAAAATATATTAAGCTACTCTTTACCAGAGAGCATATCTCTTATTTTTTGCATAAGGAACAGATACGCCTCTTCTAAATTTTTTATAGCCTTTGAAGATAAACCCTCTGCAAAATCCCAATTATATCCTCTAATTGCAAGAACATAGGCTTTGGGATGCTTTCCATAAATATCCTGACAAAGAGCCAGAACGGATTCCGGTGACATGGCATGGGTTGTAAAAGTAATATCTGCTGCAGGCTCAATCCCTCTAAACTCAAAGGGCTCCTTTGCCTCAATTGAGGCATCAACAAATATAACCACGTCACTGGAAGAAATATTATCCGCATCCTCAATGTTTAGCTGATAATTGCAATCAGTCACGACCTCCAGGATTTTTTCATCCTCCAGTTTTTTTATTATGGCAGCACCCAGACCGTCATCACTGCGGCCTGGATTGCCATAACCATAAACATAAATCTTTTCTACTTTCAAAGAGCTTACTTCCGTCTCTGAGCAAGAATACTTCCTTCAGAGTCTACCAAAGTTACTTCAAGTGGCATCTGTCCAAGAGCATGTGTTGCACAGCTAAGACATGGATCATAGGCTCTGATGACCATTTCAACTCTATTCATCATGCCTTCTGTTATTTCTTTTTTACCTGTAAAGTTAGCCTTAGCAACATAATTAACGCCTCTATTCATAGGCTCATTATTGTTTGTTGTAGAAACAATAAGGTTAGCCATTTCAATCTGATCAAGGTCATTAATTCTGTAGTGATGGAAAAGAGTTCCACGTGGTGCTTCAATAAGACCAACACCCTCTTTTTTCTTTGTTCCTTTAACAACTAAATCATCCTTCTGGAGATCTGGATCTTTTAGAAGATCTCTAATTACCTCAGCAGAATGGAGAAGCTCAATAAGCCTTGCCCAGTGCATGTGCATTGACATGTGATTTGGCTTACCGTTTGTATAGGCCTTGAATATTTCAAACTCTTTCTGAGCAAGAGGTGTTGGTATAAAATCAGCTGTATTACATCGTGCAAGAGGTCCTACTGTATACCATCCGTTCTCCATACCAATTTTTCTTATATATGGGAACTTCATGTAGCTCCAGCTTCTAACCTCTTCACCAATGTGAGTATAATAATCCTGATAGTCTATGTCATTGAGTATCTTGTTTCCATCTTTATCTATGCAGCGAATTACACCATGATAAAGATCCATTGCTCCATCTTTACGAACAAGGCTCAAATGGCTTGATGGAAATACAGAGAAATTATCAATGTAGTCTTTATTTTTTGCATGGTAGCTTTTGAAGAAAGCCAATGCGCCTTGAGCCCACTCAACCATCTTATCTGCATTGAGAGGATCTGGACCCTTAAGGAATTTGTCTCTTTCTTCTATTGAAAGATTTTTGTTGATTCCACCTGGTATTGCACCAGTTCCATGGATCTTCTTACCAGCTGTTGCAAGTATTATCTCCTGCCCGAACTTTCTCATAAGAACGCCCTGAACAGCAAGATCTTTATGAGCAAGAGCAACTCCTATCACGTTCCTTGTTGCAACATCTCCATCTGCTCCAAAGAGAAGGTCTGGAGAAGCAAGGTGGAAAAAGTGTAGAGCATGAGACTGGAACATCTGTCCATAGTGCATGAGCCTTCTCATCTTCTCTGCTGTAGGAGTAAGACCATCACCTGTGCCAGCTCCTACTATTACGTCCATTGCCTTTGCTGCTGCAAGATGGTGGCTTACAGGACAAATACCGCAAAGTCTCTGCACAAGAACAGGAGCTTCCCAGTAAGGACGACCCTGAACAAATTTTTCAAAACCCCTGAACTCAACGATATGCAGCCTTGTCTGAGAAACATTTCCTGCATCGTCAAGTTGAATAGTTACCTTACCATGACCTTCTACTCTGGTAACTGGTTCTATAGTTATTTTTCTTCCCATAATCTGCGCTCCAATTAATCAAACTTAAATACTTCATATGGAAGCTTAAGCTCGCTACCTGTTACAAGAGCAACTAATGCTTCCCATATCAAATCAGCCCTTGGTGGACACCCAGGAATAAAATAGTCAATTTTAACTATTTCATGGCATGGATATACTCTATCCAGAATCATGGGCAGTTCATCATCATTTGGCATAATCTTATTTTTATTCTCATCTACAGTTGGTCCATTTAAGTATGCCTCTTCCAGACAATCCTTGACAGGAATGCCATTCCTCATTGCAGGAAGTCCACCCATTATAGCACATTCGCCAAGGGAAATTAAAATTTTGCAGTTTTTGCGGAATTCCTTGAGGACATGCACGTTTTCACTGTTGCAGCATCCTCCTTCAATGATTCCAATGTCACACTGCTTTGTAAATGTCTTAATATCATCTATTGGTGATTTATTGAACTCAACCAATTCTATAAGTTGTAATATTCTATCGTCAATGTCAAGTAATGACATGTGGCATCCAAAACATCCTGCCAGTGACGCTGTGGCCACAACCGGTTTACTCATCTTATGCCTCCAAATTCACAAGTATAGGTTTTAACCTTCGATTTCACTACCGATAGGCTTGTTGTCAAATTTTCTCTGACCGATAGGGACTCTGTAACCAACTTCTTTACGGAGAATACAACCAACCGGACACTGATTCATTGCCTTCTGTGCCATCTCTTCACTGAGAGTTGCAGCAAGCTCTGTATCAATTGTAATGATAGTCTTGCCACCTCTGTTAGTTACAGCAAAGACATGTTTGCCATCAGCAGTCACTATATCTCTGACACATCGGAGACACTGAACACATCTGTTTCTATCTATGTAAAGCTTAGGAGTATCTGCTATAACAGTTCTTTCTGGCCAGAGATATGGGAATCTTGGAACCATCATCCTATATCTGTAACCAAGAGCTTGAAGCTCGCAGTTCCCGCTCTTCTCACATGTTGGACACATATGATTTCCTTCAACGAAGAGCATCTCCACTATTTGTTTTCTCATGTCTTCGATCTCAGGAGTCATATTTTCAATAATCATCCCATCAGAAACAGGAGTGGTGCATGCTGCCATAAATCTACCACCCACTCTTACTGTGCATATACGGCATGTTCCAGCGGGCTTCATTCCATCAAAATGGCAGAGCACTGGAATGTATACACCATTGGCCTTCGCAGCCTCGACTATTGTCTGGCCACTTTTAGCACTATATTCTTTTCCATCTATGGTAAACTTTATATCACTCATCTTAGTGTTCCCCTAAATTTGGTTTTCTTCCAACTACAGCGCATGAATCCTTAACTGCTGCAGCCAGGTCAAATTCAGTAGCATAATCCTTACCCTTCTGAATCTTGGCTTCATACATCTCTCTGAAATTCTTCAAGGTAGTGTATATAGGATTAGGTGATGTCTGACCAAGACCGCATCTGCTCATGCTCTTTACAGTTACACACCACTGTTCCATCTCTTTAAGATCTGTCTCTGTTCCATGACCAGACATAACCTTTTCGAGTTTATGGAGCAAAATCTGGTTACCTACACGACAAGGTGTGCACCATCCACAAGATTCCTCTTCGAAAAATTCCATAAAATTGTGAACTACTTCAAAGAGATCTCGATCTGGACCTATAACAATTATAGAACCACCTGTAGCAAGGTCATCATAACAAATTCTTTGACCAAATTTAGATTTATCAACACAAACTCCAGAAGGACCTCCAACCTGCACAGCCTTTGCACCACGGCCATCACATTCTTCAAGGAGAGTTTGAATTGTTGTTCCAAATTCAACTTCATATATACCAGGCTTTTTGCAATCTCCAGAAACAGAAAGGAGCTTTGTTCCCTTTGACTGAGCTGTTCCCATCTTTGCAAACCACTCGCCGCCCTCAAGGATTATCCTTGCAGCACAGCAGAAGCTCTCTACGTTGTTGACAGATGTTGGTTTGCCCATGAAACCTCTCTGAGCTGGGAAAGGAGGTCTGTTCCTTGGCTCGCCTCTTTTGCCTTCTGCAGATTCAATCAATGCAGATTCTTCCCCACAGACATAAGCACCAGCGCCCATCTGAATTTTAATATCAAAATTAAATCCAGCCTTGCCGCCGGCATTTTTACCAAGGATCCCTTGCTGTCTCATCTTTGAGAGAACATCCTCAAGATAATTCTTGAGATACATATACTCACCTCTGAGATACAACAGTCCTTCATCAGCGCCTATTGCATAACCTGCAATTGCCATACCCTCAAACATCATCTCAGGGATTTCTGTAAAGATTACCCTGTCTTTAAATGTTCCAGGTTCACCTTCATCACCGTTACAAACGATATACTTTTTATCACCTTTAGCCTGTCTTGTAAAATCCCACTTCATACCTGTTGGGAAACCAGCACCACCACGACCTCGGAGATTCGATATTTTAACTTCTTCAATAACCTGTTCTGGAGTCATAGAGAGAGCTTTTTTCAAAGCAGATCCTGGAGTAAAAGGAGCAAAAAGAACTGGCCCTTTTTTCTGGATATTGTTTTTCACCATTGCCTTGATGAGCTCAGCCTGATTCTTGCCATCTCCATATTCTTTCACCATATCTTTGACAGCTTTACCAGCCTTCATATCTGCAACAATAGCCTTAACCTTATCTGATGTCAGACTTGTAAAGATTACGCCATTTATGATTGCAGCTGGCTCCTGATCATTCATACCGATGTCAGAGGTATAGTGAAGACCGATTTTTCCATCAGCGGAAACTTCGCCAAATTTACATCCAACTTCTTGCTCAAAAACCTTTGCAATTTGATAACAGCCCTTCATAACAGAAACAGCACTGTTGTTTAAATAGACCGCATATTTGCCAACTGGTTTTTTTGAGAAGAAATGATAGAAGGTTACAACTCCTTCTACATCAACAGTGGAGACATTCATCTCCTTAGCTATCGCCTTGATAGCCTCATCCGAGACCTGACCTAATTCTGCCTGAGTGTCACGAATGACATCGAGCATCTTTGTCGGGTCTTTCTGATAATTGTTTGCAACTTTTTTAACAACTTCAGATATATTACCCATGGGGCCCTCTTTGTTAATAAAATTTTTTTGTTTGTTAAACTAAAAAAATAGCTAAAAAATCACTTTTTGTGATCAATATAAGACCGGCAAAATATCTTTATATTTTTTATATTTCTCCTTGATTTCATTAAGAAAGCAAAGGCATTTTTTTTCAAGAAAAAAATATATAACATATGAGATTATGTTAATATATTAATTTTAATAGCACGTTAGTTTTTATATTTATATTAAATAACAAAATATTTATTTTAGTGATATTTAATGCTAAAAAATTTTTTTATCTGCTATTTTTTTGATAAAACATGTTAAAAATAAAAAGACATTGAAAGATAGCAAATTCTCTTAAATAAGATAAAATTTTCCTGTGCAAAATAAAAGATTCAAGAAGAGAAGAGACATTGCCGATACTAAAAAAAAATTTACCTTTTGAAATGAAATGAATGCAATTAAAAAAAATATAATTTCAAGTTTTGTAGCCATTATAACATGGTGTTGTATTACACAAACAGGTGCATATCCACAGGAGGAAAAACTTCCAGAACACATTGCATATGATATAAAAGCAGAACGAATAAAGTTTACCAATGACTCTGCAAAAATAACATGGAAAATGAACCCCAATTTTAATGGTGAGTTTGTTGTCGGCAGAGGTCAGGGAGAGTTCAAAAATATTGATGACGTCCTTAAGGCAAAATTAGTAGGAGTCTTTTATCCAACGCAGGATGGATTTTTAATAGACAGAGACCTTCAGCCAGGTAAGAGTTATTACTATATAATACTTTCCAAGGAACATCTTTTAAAAAGAGAGATAGAAATTATACAGGGAGTTAACTGCACCTCAACCCCTATAATAATTTCAACAGAACCTGGAATTGTAACAAACATATCTGCTGAATTAAAAAAAGATTCTTCTGTAGTGATAAAATGGAAAAATCCAAAGGGAGATAATCTCAAATTCTGCCTTTACAGAAGCAAAAGCCTTATCAGTTCCCCTGCTGAATTGGAAGTAGCAGAAAAGATTGCCACTACAGATAACAATGAATTTATGGATAACAACATCCCTGAATATGGAAGTTTTTTTTATGCAGTTACTGTAGTTGACAAAAATAATATAGAATATTTTTCACCTGAACCTGATAAAAACTTTACAACAAAAGGCGTCTATAGAAAGGGCAAAACACTTTCAACCCCTTTAAATGTGGCTGCATTTCTCACAGATAACAACTCTGTGATAATAAAATGGGAAAAATCAAAATCTCGTACAGATAAAGAATTATCTGGCTATGAGATATACAGATCTGATGAAGTGATAAATTCTCTGCTTAAACTGCGCTTTGCGACTCTCATAAAAATCGTTGATGCAGAAACAATTACCTACAGGGATGAGAATCCCGGTCCAGGAAAATATTTCTATGCTGTATTTTCCAGATATAATGATGGCACAGTTGATATAAATTTTGAAGATGAAAGCAGCTATACAAAAACTCCGATCATAATCAACCTTCCTTTTAAAATAACTGCAATGACCCATGATATTATAGACAATAAACTCGTATTAAAATGGAACTATGTTGGAAATAGCGGAATAGAAGAAGTAGAAATTTTTAGATCAAAAATTATACCAGCGGATTCATCAAAAATTATGCGTGACGACATTATTGGAACTGAAAATATAAAAGCAGGCAAATTTATAATTTCTTTCCCAGAAAAAGGGACTTATTTCTATGGAGTGCTACCAAAAGACTCAACAAAAATTACTGAAATAGTGCCAGAGATCAATGCAACAAAAGTTATAAACACAGAGAACAATCACTCAAAAATAGAGGAACTGGAAAAGACAAAAGAAAACAATAAAAGCAAAAGAATTGATAATAAAAAAGAAGACAATGAATCATTACCAAAAGGAGATAGAAATCTTTTAGAGTTATCTAAAAGTGATAAACTTGAATCAATTATAAGAAATCTCTTTTATAAGGGAAAATATGAACTGGCAAAAAGAGAGCTAAAAAAGTTTATGGATCTATCCACTGACCCCCTATCCAGAGGAAAAGCAAGATTATTCCTTGCGCGATGTTACATAGAAACAGGGGATTACAAAAAGGCTCTTTTGCTTCTAAACAACGATGAAGTAAAAAACAATTATCCTGAGGATTTTCGTTTCTGGTTTGACTTTGCAACTTCAAAATTAAAATAATTTTTTGAGTTGATATTTTGTATATTTTTTATATAGTATTTTAACAGGAGAATATTTATGAAGCAATGGATCTTGGTTGGTATAGTTTTAATTTTTTTAGGCATAGGTCTTTTTGCCTATTATGACTCTTTCATAAAACCAGAAAGAGAAGCAAGAGAACTTATTGTAGAAGGAAAAATGGCCTTTGAAAGGGGCAATCAGGAGTCAATAAACAAGGCCATTGATATATTTACAAAGGTTATTGCAAAATATCCAAAAACAGACTCAGCCTTTGAGGCTTACTACTACATAGCCCAGGGTTATGAACGGCTCAACCTCAATAGACTTGCATATCTTAAATATATATACCTTCTAAAAAATAATTCAAATATCGCTAAAGAAACAGAACAGGAGATAAAAGCCAGAGTTGCACGCTTAAAGGTTATGAAAAGGTATGATGAAGAAGGTATTCACCAGTTACTATCTTTGCTGAATTACTCTGATGATAAAGACTTTAGAAGCAGAGTTTATAGTGAACTTGGCCATATTTATCTTAAAAGAGGAGAATTTAACGCATCTCGTAGAATGTTTGACCTGGCTCTTGCAGAAAATGGAAACAACGAAGAAGCAATTCTTGGCAAGGCACGAGTTTATAAAAGAATTGGAATGGATTCAGAAGCCTATACCTTATATGATCACTTTCTTAAATATTACTCAAATTTCAGCTACTATACAAATGACGTTACAAGATCCTACGACAGGCAGTTATACGATAGCGGCCTGAGCAATTTCAGGAGAGGCAGTTATTATCAGGCAATAGAGTTTTTCAAAAAATATCTGAAACAATTCCCGGAAAGCGAAAAAACTGAAAATGCACTTTACTGGATTGGTGAGTCCTATCTCAACCTCAAGCAATATAACAATGCCATTGCATATTTCAAAAAAACCTTAAGCAATGGATTTTATCACAAAGATCAGGATGCTGTTATTAAATGTGGCTATACTTACTTTTTAGCAAAAAATTACGATCTGGCTGCGAGGGAATTTCAGTATTATCTGGATACATATCCCAATGGTAGATATGTTATAAAGGCAAAGCAGTGGAAAGATATGAGCACTAAGGAAATGTTTTATAAGTATAAAGAAAAAGAACCTGAAACAGATGATTCTGAATCATACGAAGAAGATTCCGAGTCATCCTTCAAGGACAATAGCTCTTCTAATTCTAAAACAGTCAAAGCTGATTACCAGTTAAATCAGGAAGATGAAGGTTATATTTCTGAAAATGTTGCTGAGCTTTAATACATTGTGTCTTTTTAAAAAAGACTCTCTAACTTATTGAAACTCATCAAAGGATTTTTGCCATGTAAAATGATGATATGGTAAAATCAAAAGAGACAATACACAAAAAATCTGTCGTGAAATCACAACAGAACAGATTTTTTATCTACTTCTTTAATATAAGATTTAAAAATCTAAAAAATCTTGCCAAATTTGATTTATGTTTTTAAATAACATTAACAGAGACTGTTGATTAAATAGCGAAAGGATAAATATGAAAGTCTTACTTTTAAATCCCCCATATCCCTTTGAAGAATGCCCTGCTCCACCCTTTGGTCTTATGTCTCTGGCAGCATATCTTGAGGATAATGCCATTGAAGTGAGAATTGAAGATTACGTGGTAAATGCCTTTTCAGAAAAAAGAGCAAAGGAGGTTATTTCATCATTCTCACCTGATGTGATTGGTGCAAGTGCTGTTACAATGAACGTAAAAAAGGCTCTCAAAATCTTGAAATCATACAAAGACATTAACCCGGATCTTATTGCTGTCTTTGGTGGTCCCCATGCAACTTTTGATGCTACCAATATGCTACTGCACTACCCTTTTATTGATGTTATAGTTCGCGGTGAGGGAGAATTGACATTCCTTGAATTGCTATCTAACATAAAAAATCAGGAAAGCTATAAAAATATTGCAGGGATATCCTATCGCACAAAAGACAATGAGATCATCCATAACCCCAATAGAGATTTTATACAGGACATAAACATACTGCCATATCCAGCTCGACATCTAATTCAAATTTCGAAATATCGTGCGCTGGGATTTCCAATTAACATGGTGACATCCAGGGGATGCCCATTTACATGCATCTTCTGTGTTGGAAGCAAGATGGTTGGAAGAAAGGTGAGATATTTTGACACAAATCGAGTTGTTGATGAATTTGAAATGCTAAGCACCATGAAATTCAAGCAGATAAATATAGTTGATGATCTCTTTACCTCTCACAAAAGCCGCTGTATAGAAATATGCAAAGAGATTAAAGGAAGAGGAATTAACCATCCATGGACTGCCTTTGCACGTGTTGATACTGTGAGCCTTGACTTACTGGAGCACATGAAAGATGCTGGCTGCACCTTGCTTTGTTTTGGAATTGAAAGTGGCAATCAGGAGATACTTGACAGGGTAAAGAAAAACATAACACTGGAAAAATGCAAAGAGGCTATTGCAATGTGTAAAGAAGTAGGCATCACTGCAATGACTTCATACATAATTGGCTTGCCAGGAGAAACAGAAGAGACTGTGCAGAAAACTCTCGAATTTGCAAAAGAATTGAGCGATACCTATGGCTTCCATATACTTGCCCCATTTCCAGGAACTGAAGTGCGTGAAATGAAAGATTTTTATAAAATTGAGATCCTTACAGAGGACTGGGATCTCTATGACGCAAACAGAGCTGTATCTGCGACACCATGGATTTCTCCACAGCGTATAAATGAAATAGTTGAAGGCTTTAACAACAGCATAAAAGATTATGTTACTGTTCTGGAGCAGAGATATAGCAATGGAGGCAAACTCTCGAAAGAAGAAAAAGAGCTCATTACATCCATGCACTCATCGGAGTTTGTACGGGAGATTATTGTAAATGAATTAGTTGAGTTATACCCTGGAAGTTCCCTTGATAACTCTGCCAATCCTAAGGAAGATTTTATTAACTTTCTCTCTCAAAGGATGAATTTCTCAAAGGAAGATATCCATGAAGAGATTAATAAATTGGTAGACCTACAGTGCATTGATTTCATATCTAAGGACAATAAAATATATCCACTATGGAAATAATTTCATAATACACATATGCAAAACATTACATAAAAAATATAGAGGTAAAATGAAACTGACAAAAAAGATACTCATACTACTGCTAACACTAAGTTGTATATCTCACGGGACAGGACAGCAACAACAAACAAAAAAAATGAGAGCTCTATATATACCAAATTTTAAGGCAGCAAATTTATCATATATAAAACAAATAGTAGAAAAGGGAGCCCCCCTTGGCATAAATATGCTCGTCATTGATATTCACAAATATGGAAGCAGAAAATTTAATGCAAAAAAAGAAGTCATTGATTATCTCAAAAACGAAGGCTTGTATATAGTTGCAAGAGTTGTGTGCTTTCAGGATGGAATTACAAAGATGCCAGTGGCAGATGAAGACATTGAAGCGCTAAGGCAGCTAATAGCATCATCTGCAGCAAGTGGATTTGATGAAGTTCAACTGGACTATATAAGGTTTTCCGATGGAGCTGCCCCATATCCTCTAAAGAAAAAATATTTATTTATAGAATCACTTCTTTCAGACTTCAAAAAAATTGCGCAGGATAACAAAATCAAACTCTCTGCAGATCTCTTTGGAAGAATTGTTTACAACCAGAATGATTATATTGGTCAGAAGGTAGAAATTTTTACCCCTCATGTTGACGCCATCTATCCAATGCTATATCCAAGTCACTATACAGGAGACAGATTAAGAATGTCATCCCCTGGTGAAACAGTCAAAGAAGGGACATTAAAGGGGCTGAAACGGACCGAGGGAAAGATTGCAGTTCAACCATATATTCAGGCTTTTCCATATAATATCCAATATGCAAAGGTTCCCCTTGCAGAGTACGTTTTACTTCAAATACAGGCAGTGGAAGAAACAGAGGCAAGAGGCTGGGTGGCATGGAATCCCAATGGAGATTATTCTTCGGTATTTTCAGCTCTTGAAAAGGCTACTAAAAAAGATTAACACTAAGCTGGAGTACCAAAATCATACTTCCGTTTGATATATTTCATGATAATAGAAGTTTCAATCTGCAAAATTCCATCAATGTGGCTGAGCTTGTTGTAAACTAAATCATTTAGTGATTCAAGATCCTTTACAACAAACTCAGCATTGAGATTAAAGCGACCAGTTGTTGTCACGATATACCAGAGCTCTTTAAAATTTTTTAACTTAGCAATGACATTCTCCATTTTTTTCATATCAACAGTTATATATAAATCCCCTGTAATCTCAAAGCCAAGTCGAAGGGGATTTGAAACTGCAACTATCTGGATAACCTCATCATCAATGAGCCTCTTGATTCTTCCACGAACAGTTGCCTCAGATACATCAAGCTCCCTTGCAATATCCGTATTGCTTAGCCTGCCATCTCTTTGCAAAAGTTCAATTATGCTGGCATCAATGGAATCAATTTTTCTATCAAAGCTCATTGGCACCTATTCATAGGAGTGTTCTTTTGATGGAAAAGATCTTTCCTTCACTTCCCTGTCATAGGTGCTTATTGCCTCTTTTGCTACAGTAAAGAGATCGGCATATTTCTTTACAAACTTTGGATGAAATCCCTGATCAAGCCCAAGTAAATCATTTATAACAAGGACCTGACCATCACAGCCATTTCCAGCTCCAATTCCAATTGTAGGTATTGCAAGCTTCTCAGATATTTCCTGAGCAAGTGAAGCCGGGACCTTCTCTAAAACCAGAGAAAAAATCCCTGCATCCTGCAAAATCAAAGCATCCTCTATAAGCCTCTTGCGCTTTTCTTCTTCTCTTCCTTGAACAGAATAGCCTCCGAGTTTATGCACAGATTGAGGAGTAAGCCCAAGATGTCCCATCACAGGAATAGATGCAGCAGTCAAAGCTTCAACAACAGACTTAAACTCCCTGCCACCCTCAAGCTTCACAGCATTAACCCCTGTTTTTTTCATCATGTCTCCTGCATTGCGCAAAGAATCCTCTACAGATACATGATAACTCATAAAAGGCATATCGATCACAACAAATTTTGAAGGAGCACCACGTCTTACAATCTCCGCATGATATATCATCTGATCAACAGTGACGGGGATTGTGGTCTCATAACCAGCTACCACATTTCCTAAGGAATCACCAACAAGAATGACATCAATGTCAGTTTCATCAACAATTCTGGCAAAGGCATAATCATAACAGGTAATCATTGATATTGGGGTTTTTGAATGCTTTCTTGTCTTAAAATCATTTATTGTAAAGGCCTTAGACCTTGTATTAGTCATTGTGCTCATAATAACCTCCAGGTAAAGTTTAATAAAAAATGCGATTTAATAAAAAAATGTCAATTATTTTTTCGATTATCGCAAAAAAATGGCCAAAATATAAGAAATTTTACACTTGGCCTTTTACATAAACAAGCTTTAATCTCTTGACAACATTTAGAGAAAATTTATTTCTTAACTTTTTACTCATTAAATACTTTGCAACATCTCAACGGCATGGAGCATATAATTAATTACTTTATGCTAAAAGTATTTTTTCAGGATGTTTTACTGATATTTAATTATAAATTTTGTTAAAAACAGGAGAAGTGGATATAAAAATGAGTAGTTGCGATTGCCTTGAATGTGTAAGTGCTTGCAAAAATGACCCCGGCCGTCTTATTCCTGAAGATCTCCCTGTAATTGCAAACTTTCTAAACCTTACAGTGGAGGAATTAATTATCAGCCATCTTGTTAAAATACCCTGCAAGCAGAACGAGGAAGTACTCAGCCTTGCTCCTGCCAAGATCAAAGGGAAAAGATTCATAGCCAGACCAGGAACAATAGCGCCTTCCTATTACACCAAAGAAAAAGGGCGATGTATTTTCCTTGATGAAACAGACCTCTGCACTATTCATTCTGTGAAACCCTTTGAGTGCAGTGCATACATGGGATGTAAACACACCTTCCTTGGTAAGCCCTATAAAGATAAACAGGTTGAAGATTTTTTCTTTAACAAATGGAAAAAATATAAATTTTAGTTACAACCTGAACATATTCACATTATCTGCAAACTTCTCAATATCCCCGAGAAGAAGATTAGCATCACTGGAAAGCTTCTCTGCTATTGCACTGGTCAATTGAATAGAGTGAGATATTGTTGCAACAGATCTCACAATCTCATCAAAGGCAATTTTATCTTCATTATACATTTCCATAATTTCATCTGCAAGATTGTTTATAGCTTTCATATCTGCAGATATCAATCTGTTGGTGTTTATTCCTTTTTCCATGACATTGGATAAATCCATAATGGTCTGAGCTACTGACTCAATTAAAAGAATTATGTCATTGAAATGTTTAATTATCTCATTTACCTCATTGCTGCTTTTATTTATCTCAAAATTATTTATGGCTACTAAATTTTCAATATTCTTAAGGCTTTCCTGAGTAGTTTCTGCCAATCTTGAAATCTCATCTGAAACAACAGAAAATCCTCTTCCATAAGCACCTGCCCTTGCAGCCTCTATTGCAGCATTGAGAGCAAGAAGATTAATTTTATCATAAATATCTCTTATTGCAAGAACTACATTTTTTATCTCTCCAGAGCTATATAAAATCTTTTCCATAGAATTTGACAGGCTTCCAAGTGCAGTCTTTCCGCTTAGGGCATATTTCTGAATCTGTTCTTTTCTGCTTAAAGACTCTGCTATCTTGCTGTTCATAGTATTGATCTCCTCCGAGAGATTATAAATATTAGTCATGAGTTGCTCAATCTTCTCACACTGTTGACTTGCCTTTTGAGATCCACTTTCAACACTTGAGGCAACCTCATCAATTGAAGCTGCTATTTGCTCCACAGAGCTTGCCTCACTCTGACAAGAGTCCATAAGAGAATTAGATGTTTCAACAAGCCCCTTAGAAAAAGAAAACAATCTCTCTGATGATATTTTGATTTTAGTTGCAAGAGTGCATATAAACTGTGCAAAGGCATTGAAATCAGAGGATAAAACTCCAAACTCATCAGCAGAATTGCAGTCAATCCTTACAGAGAGATTATTATCTAAATCTGAAAGTTTTGAAAACTGAGTATTTAAATCCTTTATGATTTTAAGAATCGTAAGCCTGAAAATAAGACAACTAAAAGCTCCAACAAAAATCCCTGCTGATATACATCCAATCATAAAGAATAGATGCATGCTTTCATTTTCCCATTTCTCAACAAATATATCTGCATATATAGGAAAAATTATACCCATAAAAATACCAAACAAAATAGAATATATATAAAATCTTTTTATTACACTATAAGAATTCTCCTTTTCCACGACTTTCACCCCTCGTTTAATCTATATCAAACAGTATAGATTATATATAGCTGTCAATATATTTTTGAAATTTTAATTCTCACTGCCAATAAAAAGTTTATAACTTGACTTTTAATGTAACTGAGTTTTAATTTTAATATGCTAAACTATGGTTCTATATTTTTTATACTCTTTGCTGGTGGACTCGGGATTTTGCTTTCTATTGGTCAGATTTTGACTATCCAAAAAAGACTAAAAAATTTACAAAGGCAGTCGTCATCCTTCTGTTTTGTGGAAAGCAGCTGTAACTCTGCTTAAATAAAATGCTTTTGCAAGGTGCCAATCATTATGGCACCTTAATCTCCACTGGCTTTATATTCCATATATCCTGCGCATATTCCATGATGGTTCTGTCAGTGGAAAACTTGCCCATCCCTGCTGTGTTCATTATAGACATAGCAGCCCATTTAGCTCTATCCAGATAAGTTTTGCTCACCTCCTCCTGGCACTTAACATAAGAATCATAATCAGCAAAGAGCATAAAGGTATCCCCCTGATACAAAAGAGAATCCACAATTGGCCTGAATAGATCAGGTTGGCCCTTTGAAAAAAATCCACCCTGGATCTGATTTATAACATTTGCAAGTTCAGGATTATTGTTATAATAATAAAAGGGATTGTAGCCGCTTCGTTTCAGTGAAGAAACCCCCTCAGCATCAAGTCCAAAGATGAAGATATTATCCTCACCAACCTCTTCCTTTATTTCAATATTTGCACCATCAAGAGTTCCAATTGTGATTGCACCATTAAGCGCAAATTTCATATTGCCAGTGCCAGAGGCCTCTGTACCAGCTGTTGAAATTTGTTGAGATAGATCTGCTCCAGGAATAATCTTTTCTGCATTTGAAACTGCATAATTGCGTAAAAATAGCACTTTTAAAACATCTCTGACTTTTGGATCACTATTTACAACATCTGCAACTGAATTTATAAGCTTGATTATAAGCTTTGCCATATAGTACCCTGGTGCAGCCTTGCCTGCAAAAATAACTGTTCGTGGCACAAAATCCTTAGAAGGGTTATCCTTTATTCTATTATACAATGTAATAACATGAAGGACATTGAGCAGTTGACGCTTATATTCATGAATTCTCTTAACATGTATATCAAACATTGAATCAACGTTAACTGCGATGCCATTGCGACTTAAAATATATCCTGCTAAAAACTCCTTATTATCTCTTTTAACCTTCATCCATCTTTCCTGGAAGGATGGATCATCTTTGAAATCCCGTAGCTTTTTAAGCTCATACAAATCTGTTACCCATCTGTCTCCAATAGTTTCTGTAATAAGATTTGAAAGCCTTGGATTACAAAGCTTGAGCCATCTGCGCTGTGTTATTCCATTAGTCTTATTATTAAACTTTTCGGGCCATATACGATAAAACTCTTTAAAAACCTGATTTTTGAGAATCTCTGTGTGCAATGCAGCAACTCCATTTATTGAGTGACTTCCAATTATAGCAAGATTTGCCATACGCACCCTTTTCTCCGGGCCCTCCTCTATTATTGAAATATCCCTTATCATGCTATTGTTATCAGGAAACTTCATGCTTACTTCTTCTATAAATCTTCTATTTATCTCATAAATAATCTGCATGTGTCGAGGCAAAACCTTTTCCATAAGAGCCACAGGCCATTTTTCCAGAGCCTCTGGCAGTATGGTATGATTTGTATAGCCAAAGGTTTTTACTGTGATATTCCATGAGTCCTCCCAACCAAGGCCTTCTCCATCCATCAGTATCCTCATAAGCTCTGGTATAGCAATAGCTGGATGAGTATCATTGAGTTGAATTGCAACCATTTCATGAAACTGCGAAAAATCACCGTGTGTTTTTTTATATCTGCGGATGATATCCTGCATTGTGGCAGATACAAAGAAATACTCCTGCTTTAACCTTAACTCCTTCCCCTCAAAGACATTATCATTGGGATAGAGAACCTTTGTAATATTTTCTGATATGGATTTTTCTGCTACTGCCTTAATATAATCCCCATCATTAAAATAATTCAGATCAAATTCCCGTGATGCCTTTGCAGACCAGAGTCTCAGGTTATTGACAGTATTATTTCTGTATCCAGGGACAGGTGTATCATAGGCCATTGCCATTATATCTTCAGTATCTATCCATTCACAGCAAAGTTTACCATTTTGATCTACATATTGATTTACTCTTCCATAAAACTTTACATTATATAAAAATTCTGGTCTTGGGAATTCCCATATATTTCCAAGCCGAAGCCAGTTATCTGGAGTCTCAACCTGATAACCATCTTTAATGCTTTGAAAGAATATTCCATATTCATATCGTATCCCATATCCAGCAGCTGGCAGAGCCAAGGTGGCAAGTGAATCCATAAAGCAGGCAGCAAGCCTCCCCAAACCTCCGTTCCCAAGGCCTGCATCCCATTCAATTTCCCTCAACTCCTCAAGATTATAACCAAGATCCATCAGAGCCCTGTCTGCCTCTTTATACATTCCAAGATTTATAAGACTATTTCCAAGGGTTCTTCCTATCAAAAACTCAAGAGAAAGATAATACATTCTTTTTACGTTATGCTTGTAATATGCCTGCTGAGTCTTTATCCATCTTTCGATTAGCCTATCCCTTGCTGCAAGCGCTATGCTGCTATAACAATCATGATCTGTTGCAGAATACTCATCTTTGCCAAGGGAGTATTCCATGTGATTTACAAAGGATTCCTTAATAGATTCCGCATCCAGCCCAAGAGATTTATTTTTTGTCAGAATCTGTCTGTTTATTGGCTTGTTACTTTTCTCAAGCATACAAAACTCCTTAAAATTTTATATAAAAAAATATATATATAAGAACTATCTTAAAACATCAAAGTTACAGCAAATATAATACAGCCCGAGAGAAAAGTCACCAATTAGCACTAAAATCCAGATAAAATTTTAAATCTTAAAAAATTTAGTGACAAAAGCAAAAAATAAAGCTATATTTATATAATTAAAATCCTGTAAGGAGAAAAATTCTATGGAAGTTATAAACGCCATTAAAGATAGAAGATCAATAAACTTTTTTGATCAAGACAAAACAATTCCAGATGAGAAGATTAAAGAGCTCATTGCTTTGGCCTCCTTAGCTCCATCTGGCATGAATTTGCAACCATGGGAGGTTGTAGTTGTAAATGATCCAGCAAAAAAAGAAATATTAAAGCGATGTGCCTTTAATCAACCAAAAGTTTCAGAGGCCTCCGCAACACTCATAATCATTGCAAACCCTGGTGCAATAGAACAAAACATTGACAGAGTTCTTAAAAGCTGGGTAGAGCTGGGATACATGAAGGAAAGCGATGTTGAAAATACTAAAAGTATGCCCTTTGCTCAGCACAAAGATAAGGATTCTATAGAGAGAAAACTTTTTGCTGTAAAAAACACTTCTCTCTTTGCAATGAACCTAATGATTGCTGCAAAGGGTATGGGATTTGAGAGTCACCCAATGGATGGATTTTCAGAAGAAAAGGTTAAGGCAAATTTCAATATCCCTGAGGATAGAATAGTGCCAATGCTAATTGCTCTCGGATACGCTAAGCCTGGCCTAAAATTGCTTCCAAGGGCATGGAGAAGAAATTTAGAAGAATATGTAAAGTTTAATACCTTTTAATAAAGGCGGCCTTAAAAATGGCCGCAAAAAATTTCTATCCAAGATGGTCAAGGCAATAAATACAATAGGAGTTTAAAAAGCATTGACCACATAAAGGATCGTTTTTGCATATATCCTTACCATGAACAACTATCAAAGCATGAAAATCATTATAAGAAGAAACATTTCCTTTAAAATTATTATGAAAAAATTCCTGCATCTGCTCATAGGAGTAAGACTCTGGGAAAAACCCCAGTCGGCTAAAAATTCTCTTTGTATAAGCATCTACAACAAAAATTTTCTTTTTTAAACCATAAAGCAAAATGGAATCCGCTGTTTCTGGACCTATACCTTTTATTTCAAGAAGCTGACGCCTCATCTCCTCAATCTTTAGCTTCGAAAAATTTTGAAAATTAAAGTCATAAGTTTTAAACCACTGGAGAAAATTTTTAATCTTTTTTGCCTTTTGATTATAGTACCCTGTGGAGGTAATTAAAGAAGCAATTTTATCTTCCTTTGCCTTTAAAAGTGATTGAGGTGAAAAAATACCTGCTCTTTTTAGATTAGCAATTCCCTTTTCAACATTAATCCAGGCTACGTTTTGAGTGAGTATCGCTCCAATTGCTATTTCAAAAATATCATCCGTATTGCGAGGAACCCCAAGAGCATACTCGCTTTTGCCAGTATCTGGGTTTACAATGGGCCACCACCCTTGTGACCCATATTTTTTTTTGAGCAATTTATATACAGATGAAAGTTCTATATTCATAATTTATGGTGTAACAGGGAGTCTTTTTACTTCTGGATGATCTACAAGTATTACGCCATCCTCTTTATATTTTTTGAGCAAAAAGTGAGTTGCAGTGGACTGAACACCCTTAATAGTTGCAAGCTTTTCTGAAACAAACTGAGCTACTTCCCTGAGACTCAAACCATCCACCTGAACAAGAAGATCATAGCCACCAGAAATTAGATATACAGTGGAAACCTCAGGAAATCTATAAATGGATTCAGCAACAGCATCAAAACCAACTTTGCGCTCCGGGATAACCTTTACCTCGATTAATGCTTTAACGTCATTCTGGCGCACTCTCTGCCAGTTTACATTTGCTTTATATCCAAGAATTATTTTCTCCTTCTCAAATTCCTTTATATAACTTTCAACCTCTTCTGGAGTGGAATTTATCTGTTTTGCAATATCAAGAAAATCCATTTTACTGTTTTCTGAGAGAATTCTTAAAATCTGCTCTCCCTTTTCATCTACCCTGCATGGCTTCATTTAGATCTCCTCTATCTTATAAATTAACATCTAACATATCCCTTCTGCATCATGGAAGAATCAAGGAAACCTGTTACAATATCCTCAACAGCAAGGTCTATGTTAGATTCTTCTTTTAGCTTAGGAATTTTTAATGCCTTAATATAACTCTTGCAATGCTCACAATAATAGATTCTATAGTCTGTGCCTTCATATTCATAGTAACCGAGAGTCTCCTGATTGTCATTTCCACAGACATGACATTGCAATCTTGGGAATTCCCATTCACTCTCGCAAAGCGAACAATGAAGCTTACGCTTATTATCCACTGATTCAACTATTTTGCTAAAGTCTGGTAAATAGCCACAAAAGGGGCAATCGCCTCTAAGCCAGTCTTCTTTTTCTATTTTTAAATTAGCATTCTCAGCTGCTTTAATCATCAAAGGCTTAAAAATATTATGGACCATAAAAAGTATCTCTGATATATCAAGCTTATAAGCCTTTTCTTTTAATTCAAAGTAAGAGTAATCCTTGGCAAGCAAACTCTTAAGCAAATCTGTTGCATCTGTAACAAAAGAACTTTCAAAGGCAGAAAAATCCATTCCAGGATTTGTTTTTTTTATTTCTGAAGATATGTCAAGAGCCAAGATATTTAATACATCCAATATCTTAGAATCCAGCTTAAGATGTTCTATCTTCAAAAATGGGAGGTTATCCTTTCCGCAGGATTCAAAACTCAGAGACACTTCCCCTAAGGCATCATAGGCCTTTTGTTGTAGTTCAAAAAGACCTGTATAAAATGTAAAAAAATTTTCTGAAAGTGAAGAGTTTTCCCTGATAAAATCCTTTTTTTTATTTAAATATTCACTGTGATTTTTCATTAACACTATTTATCCTTTTTATCATCATCCAACTCGCCAGAGAGAGCCTTTTTGAAATCCCTGATCCCTTTACCCAGGTCGCGGGCAATTACAGGTATTTTTCCAGCTCCAAAAAGTACCAGAACTATAAGAAAGATTATTATCAATTCTCCAATACCCGGCATATTCATAATTGACTCCTTATGTATTGTTTATTTAATATCTTAAATTTTTCCCATTCATTTAGAAGTTGAAATACAATCAAATGTTGAGTAATTTAAGCTATTTGTTATCATTTTTAATATTTTGACATAACATGTCAATAACTCTATTTAAAAAATAAAAAATTATTTATCTGACAATTTGTATCAGTGATTTTTAATTGAAGCGGACTTCTAAAAACCTAATTTTTATAACGACTCCCTCAATAATGCCTTCCTTCTCCAAATATTTGATATTCTGTCTGCTCATCCAATAACCCATAAAACTTCTGTATAATCAGCACCTTAAACAGGAACACATAATCGTAATGTGATGCCCCCCTATTCTTATTCATTTTAGCCCCTGTCATGGAAAAACAGCGCTATTTCAATTAAGATGCTTCAATATTATGTCTCCTCGCTTTTTTTGCAAGTTTTTTATGAGTTTTTAAAGGTGCTCTGAAACTATTTGATAGACAATAAATACACATTCTTTCATTCCTAAACTATAGTTTAGGAATAATTTTTTAATTTTAATTTAAAAAAAAAAAATCTTGATAGACTTTTTAAAGGCATGATATATAAAAGCAAAGACAGCGTAATATGAACAATTCTATAAAATATCCCAGTGAAGAGGAATGTTTTCTCATAATACGTAATTCTGGAATGTTTCCTAATATAGTGGATCATTCCATTCAGGTAAAAAATGTTTCAGTTGCCATTTATAACAATCTTGTGGATCAAACTTTAATTAATAAAGATTTGCTAATTGCAGCAGCACTTTTGCACGATATAGCAAAAACTCATGCAATTATTCATAAAGAGATGAGACATGACCTCTTAGGTGGCCAGATGCTACGCAGGATGGGATTTGATACTATAGCTGATATTGTAGAAAACCATGTAGTCTTTAATGATTACAAGAGAGAAATGCCTTTATCTGAAAAAGAGATTGTTTATTATGCAGACAAAAGGGTTATGCATGATAAAATAGTTTCTGTGGACGAAAGAGTTGCCGATCTTGTTGAGAGATATGGAATTACAGATAAAGCAAAGGAACTGATACTCAAGAATAAATCCTTCATTCTTGAACTTGAAGAAAAAATACAAAGTTATATGCACAGTGATATTGAAACAGCGCTAAAAAGACTATGAAACGATATTTAATACTGGATTGCTATGTTGATGAACCAGCATGTCTTGGGGTGCCGCCATTTATTTCTCCATACCCAAGGTATATATATGGAGCTCTTATTTCTGCTGGTCTATCGCCAGAGTCTATTGATTATCAGACAATTGATCACTTAAGAAACAACAACTTTTCTCTTAGCGATGACTATGAACACGTATTTCTCACAGGTGGCGCTGTTGTGCCAGGAAAATATCTTGGTGCCAGAATAGGCACTCTGACTGAGATCAACAAAATCATAAGACAAAACAAAAAGATTAAAATTGCAATTGGCGGTCTCATCAATCGTGCAGTTGACAGTGGGCTTGGGAATGTTGTAACAATAAAAAATGATATAGAAAAATTTGCCTTTACACTCATAAAAGGTGAACCAATCGATCTGCCAAGAACAACCGAAGAAATTGCTCAATGGTCTGTTGCCGGGGCAGAGATAATTAAAAAGCATCCATGGTTCCCGGATATAATTTGTGAAATTGAAACAGGCAGAGGATGCCCCCGTGAAAGTCATTGTTCCTTTTGCTCTGAGGGCCTTATAAAAATAATTGAATTTCGCAAAACAGAAGATATTATTAAAGAGGTTGACTCTCTTATTTCTGCAGGGGCAACTCGCTTTCGCATAGGCAGGCAACCGGATATTATTCAGTTTGGCAGCAATCTCAAGGTCTATCGCAACGGATTTCCTCAGCCTGAACCTTCTGCAGTTACGGAACTTTTCTCTGAACTTCAGCATAGAAAAGATTCAGGAAAAATCAAAATACTGAATGTCGACAATGCAAATCCTGGCTCCATTGTAAACTGGCCTGAGCATTCCTCAAGAATTCTTGAAACAATAGCAAAAGCTGTAACTCCAGGGGATACACTCCCCTTTGGAATTGAATCCTTTGATAAAGAGGTAGTTAAGCTTAACTCTCTTAAGGTTACACCTGAACAGGCTGTGATGGCTGTGAGAATGGTAAACGATATATGCGGCTTTCGAGTTGATGGAATACCAGCATTGCTTCCTGGCATAAATCTCATCCATGGACTTAAAGGTGAAACCATGGATACATTTAGAATTAACTATGATTATCTTGCCAGAATAGCAGAGGAAGGTTTACTTGTTAAGCGGATAAATATAAGGAAATTGCAGCCCTATCCAGATACTCCAATTTACTCAGAAAAATACAAAATCACCAATGGCATTACAAAAAGATTTGAATACTACCGTGACAAAATCCGTGATGAGATTGATAATTTGATGCTGCGCCAGATTTATCCAACAGGCACAATTCTCAGAGATAATTTTGTCCTTGAAATAAGAGAGGGTTACTCTCTTGCAAAGCAAATTGCAAGCTATTCCATCACAGTAAAAATCCCTGGGGAATTTCAGTTTAAATCTTTTCAGGATGTCATAATTACTGGGCACAGAGAAAGGTCTCTCTCTGCTTTGCCAGTTCCTTTCAATATAAACAAGGCCCCTGCAAAATCATTTGAATTTATACCTGGCATTGGCAAAGAAAGAGCTTCACAGATTATTCTCAAGCGTCCCTTTGAGCATAGAGAAGATTTGAGAGATTTCTTAGATAACACTCCGCCTCAGCTTGCGAAATCGATAATTGAAAACTCACAAATCGAAATACCATAATAAAAATAGGCTAAAGTTTTTTTGCAATTATCACGGTAATATCATCAATAGGCTGCGAATTTCCAAGAAAGGAATAAAACTCCTCAAGAATAAAATTCAAGGAATCCGATGCAGACATACCATAGCACTTTGAAAAAGATAAAGTCAAATTTTCGCTGCCAAATTGCTTTCCACCACTATTTCTACTCTCTATAAGACCATCAGTATAAAGCAGAAGCATCTCATTGTTGTTGACATTAAAAGTAAAAGATGAATAATCAAGAACATCCCCTATTCCCAGAGGCCTGCCTTTGAAGCTATCATCCTCATCTATAATTGCTTCTACCTTACCATTGTCTTTAAGGTAAAGGATATCTGGATGGCCCGCATTCAAATACTCAACCTCAGCTCCTTTTATTTTAAGCAATACCCCTGTGATGTATATATTAACATCTTCAAGATCTTCCAGAACCTCTTTATTGCTCTGTTCAAAAATCTTCACAGGATTATCATTAAATTTATTAAAATTTTTAAAAAGCAAAGGCTTAAGTAGTATAGTCACAAGTGCAGGTGCTACTCCATGGCCTGATACATCAAAAAGCGCAAGACCATCAAGAGTTCCATTGGAGCTATAAAAATCATAGAAATCACCAGAAACTGAAGATTTTGGACGTGAATAAAAAGCAATATCCCAATCGCTTACATCCGGGGCCTTTGATGGCAAAAGGGCACACTGGATGTCATGGGCAAGCTCCATCTCTGCCTCTGTAAGTGCCTGTTCAAATTTCAGAGTCTCATTGAGTTCAAATAAAGCTTCATTTTTCCTTTCAAGCTCCTGTCTTGCTTTTTTTAATCTTCTCTTGTGAGTGTCCACTGCCTTGGAAGTAATTGCGCAAAGTATAAAGGCAGGTATCAGGCAGAATGCAAAAAATAGTTCTCTCACAAAGGAGCCACTCTGACCATTAAGGACAATTGCAACATAAGAGAGGCTTCCATAGGAAAGCAAAGTCAAAAGAGACAAGCTCAGAGACTGACCAAAGCTTGCATAAGAATGACAGATGCCAATTGCAATGAGTGAGCTAATAAGACCAAGAAATCTCATATCCTCAAGCCAGTATGACCACAATATAAAAAACACAAGATAAGCTATGAGATCTACAGCAAAAACAAAATACTCATGCCATAGCAACAAGACCTTTTTAAATTCCAGAAATAATATAAGAAAAAGTGACACAGAGATAGAAAAAAATGAGAGAAAGGCTATTTGCTCCACCTTGATTTGAGTGAGTCCAAGTCTTATTGCCACAAAAGTCTCTGCTATGATGAACATATAACCAACAAAGACCAGTTGTTGACCTCTTTTTACCAAAAAAATCATAGAGGGGTCAACGTATCGAAGCAGAAAATTTTTCCCCGAGGCACTTATGCTATTCATGGCTAAACTCCTCTTTTGCTTAGAAGCAAAACCACTTTACCCGGGTAGAAAATAGTTAATTTACCTATCCTGTCAAGTAGCCCAAAAATACTAAAGACCTTAAAAAATTACATTTTTTACGGTCAAAAAAGTCAAGCAAAAAAAGCCCAAATGGGCTAAAAATTTAAATTAAAAATAATAACTTTACAATAAAAAGCAACTAAAATAACTTAAAATTTAAGGAAAAATTATGAAAGAGGAATCTAATTTAAAAGAAATAATCTCAGGATTTCCAGATGAGCCAGGTGTGTATATCATGCTGGATAACTCTGGAAATATAATTTATATAGGGAAAGCTAATTCTCTAAGAAAAAGGGTCTCTTCATATTTTAGCAATAAAGACAAGGATCCAAAAACATCAGTTCTGGTTAAAAATATCTCTTCAATTGAATACATAGTAACAGAATCAGAGATAGAGGCTTTGATACTTGAGAGCAACCTCATAAAGAAGCATAAGCCTAAATTTAATATACGTTTAAAAGATGACAAGCGCTACCCCTATATAAAAGTCACCATAAACGAAGATTATCCACGAGTTTTATATACAAGAACCATAGACAAAACTACAGAAAAGGTTTTTGGTCCATTTACTGATGCAAGAGCAGCAAAGAATACTGCCAATATGATAAACAATATCTTTAAGCTAAAACGCTGCAACAGAGAAATTCCTCTAAAAAAAGGTGAACGTCCATGCCTGAACTATCAAATTAAAAAATGCTGCGGGGTTTGCCAGAATAAAATCTCCAGAGATGAATACAGATCCCTTGTGGACAATGCCATTGAATTTCTGGAAGGCAATACAGAACCTGTAGTTGAGCGTCTTAATAAAAAAATGTCTGACTATTCAAAAAATTTTGAATACGAAAAAGCAGCAGCCATAAGGGATATTATATTCGACATTCAAAAAACCTCAATGACTCAGAAAGTAGATATTCAAAAAATTTCAAATGTGGATTTTATATCCTGCGGGATTTTTGGAAGTGAAGCCATTGTAATTGTCTTTGAATTCAGAAGAGGGATTCTAAATGGAAGAAAACTCTCTCTCTTTGACAATGCTCAATACAGCACAGATGAGGATATTATACAATCATTTATTGTAGAATATTATAAAGAAAAAGATATTCCAGAAACAATAGTGATAGAAAATAAAATCTCTGACCAAAAACTTATAGAACAACACCTCTGTGAAATTTCACAAAAAAAGATAATAATAGGCCATCCAAAAAGCTCAGAGGATCATTCCATCATGCGGATGATAAGAAAAAACATTGACATACTTGCTGCAGAGAGAAATTCCTCCCTGGAGCCAATTGCTGCGCTGGAAGAGCTTGCAGAGATACTGGGACTTAAAGCTATCCCTGAGGTTATAGTCTGCTTTGATATTTCCAATATACAGGGAAAATTCCCGGTGGCATCGATGGTGCAATTCAGGCTTGGTCTCCCAGATAAAAAATCTTACCGAAGATTTAAAATCAGAGGTTATGAAGGCGCAAATGATCCAGGAATGATCCATGAAGCACTTTCAAGAAGGATTCAGCACCTTGTAAATGAAAATCTCCCTTTTCCAGATCTCATTGTTATTGATGGAGGGCCAACTCAACTAAGCCGCGCAATTGAAGCTGCTGAGAATTTTAACTTAGATCTGAAAATCATCTCAATAGCAAAAAAATTTGAAGAGATATATACTCACCCCCAAAAGGCTCCCCTCAGGTTAAAGGAAAACAGCAATGCCTTAAAACTTATACAGCAAATAAGAGATGAGTCTCACAGGTTTGCAATCACATATCACAGAAAATTAAGAGATACAGATTTAACGTCTTCCAAACTTGACAATATTCCAGATCTAAGTCACAAAAACAAAATGGCTCTATTACAAAAGTTCAAATCCATAGAAAATATTGCAACAGCAGAAATTTCTGAGCTCATGACAATTGATGGAATAGGAGAAAGGAAAGCCAAAAAAATAAAAGATTTTTTCCAGAATAACAACTCTTAAAAGACAATACAAATGCTTTAAAATTTTTATATAAGGTATATATTTTTTCTTTACAAGAAGAGCTCCCTTGATTTATATGTTCATTATACGGGGTGTGGCGCAGCCAGGTAGCGCACATGACTGGGGGTCATGTGGTCGCTGGTTCAAATCCAGTCACCCCGAATAAAAAACCCTTGGTTCAATCAAGGGTTTTTTATTTTAAAGTCAAATATTAGTATCCAAAATAAACCATTAAATCGGGTAACTGTTACCAAATTGTTACCAAATTAAAAATAACAGTTTTCAAATTGATTTTTATATATGAGAACTGTTACCAAATAAACGGGGGTTTATTATGAGTGCAACCGCTAAAGACTTCACTTTAATTAAACGGGGTGACATCTGGTATGCTCGTTTTCGCTTGCCGGATGGAAGCCGTTCAAATCCAAAAAGCACCGGGGAGACTGCAAAGAGCCGCGCGGAAAAATGGGCGCGGGATTACCTGAAAGCCGGGGACGTTGTAGAGAATGAAAACATCAGATTAAAAAGTTTTGCTGAAAATTTCTATGATTGGGACGGCGTTTATATCAGAAAGAAAAGACTCGATAATAAAAGCATATCTCAGAAATGGACTGAAACAAAACAGCGATTAACCAACAAATATATAATAACCTATTTTAAAAATACTCCCCTAACCTCACTTAATGACAATCAGGTCGAATTATTTAGACAGCATTTATCTTATGAGTTAAAGCTTGCACCGCAAACAGTAAACCATGTATTAACCTGTTTAAGTGAAATATTGAAGCAGGCTAAAAAATTAAAATATATTCAGTATGTGCCGGAGATTATAAAAGTCACTCTGGACGATAGAAGGCCGGGGATATTGACACCGGATGAAGTTAAACAGCTTTTCTTTTATACTGAATGGAAACACCGCGTTTCATACTTAATAAATCTAACCATGTGTTTTACAGGGATGAGAGCCGGAGAAGCCCAGGCCATACAATTAAAAAACATTCACCCCGGATATATTGAAATTGATAAAACATGGGACACTGAAAAACTCGAATTAACAAAAACAACAAAAAATAAAAAATCCCGTGTAATCGCAATAGCTCCCCCGCTCCAGATCCTTTTACAAGAATTATATGACAATAACCCATATAAAACCCCTGACTCGTTTTTATTCTATTCAGACAAGACGGAGGGAAAACCGATTGATAAAAAGGTTATACTGAAATATTTATATTATGCCCTTGAAGAAATCGGAATAACACCCGCAGACCGCAAACGCCGCAGGATTGTAGCACATTCACACCGTCACTTCTGGAATACATTTTTAACAAACAACGGAGTAAATAAATTTACAGTTCAATACACATTATCACACGGCGGGGACGAAATGACAGAGCATTATTTTCACAGTATGCTTGACGACCAAAAACCGATTTTATTATTGCAGGAAAAGTTTTTTAATACGGGGACGAAATGACAAACTCCCCTATTAAAAAAATACTTGTAACTTTTATAAAAATTATGTCTCTTAATTCTGAAGGGATAGGCGCGGAAGTCATGAGCCACGCCGACAAGACAGTTTTCCTGAACTGTTTTCCCTTCATAAAATATCAGGAATCAATTTACAGGAGAATTGAAAATGACAGAAAAAGTATCTATTAAAAAAACCCCTTTAAATGATAAAGAATATTTACAATCATTTAAAACATTAAACCCCGATATTTCAGACGATAGAGCAAGGGAATTAAAGAATGACTTAATATCAAAACTTTCTTTAATTCCTGAAAAGAACAGAGCTGAACATTTAAAGAAGTACACTTCTTTTGATAATAATAAACATTCTATACAGCGATATTTAATTTATTATATTAAACGCGAAATGTTATTTCATAATCTTTCAGAGGGTAAATTTAAAAATAGAACTATTCAAGAAATCCAGAATGAAATAAATATTAAATCCCCCCTTGACTTTTACCTTGAATATAAAGGTTATATTCCTTTTCCCGTTAAAGAACAACATGGAAGTATTTTATTATTGATTGAACTTGCCGAAATTTATGAAGGCTTAAAAACAGACACAAACACCCGCAAAAAAGAACCTGAAAAGAAACCCCTTGCAGAAAAAATAAACTGGAAAGCCGGAGAGGATATTCTCAGGACACACCTTGAAAAATTAAGAGATAACTTTATTAAATATGAAAACATTGATAAAGTAATGTCCGGGGATGAAATAGCAGTGTTTATAAAACATAAAACTTATAAATCAATTAACAATAATATTTTAGCATTATATGATTTATGGAATGAGAAAAATTATATTTCTGACTATATAATTGAAAAATATAGAAACGACGAAAAATTTTTAGAAAGACAGTATAAAGAATTTATGGAAAATACTTTTAACTGGGATTTTAAAGGAGAAATAAAAAATATAAATCACGGTTCAATGGGTACTTTATATAATAGAGAAATTAAAAAAATAATCGAAGTTAAAAAACACTTTGAATCAATTCTAATCTAACCGCATAACAACCACATAACGATTAACACCAACCGCCGGGGATACCTTAAACAGTATCCCTTTTTTTATTCCCTTAAATTACTGTTTACCACTTGTTGACCGCTTGTTGACGTCAACAACAATATAACTGCTGTTATATGATAAATACTTGAAAAAAAATGAAAATAAAATTATATGTTAATTATTAAGAATGAAAAGGAGGATTTAAAACAATATGAAAACAGCAACAGCAAGAAAAGAGCCAGAACAGGAAAAAGACCTGCTCAGAATAAATGAAGCAGCGGAATATTACGGAATGTCGAAACAGTGGTTTTATAATGAAATCATGAATAAACGTATTCCCGCTTATAGACTTAATAGAACGGTTTTTGTTTCAAAAGCCGAAATGAATGACCGAATCAGAGGGAATAAAATCTGCTAAGGAAATGCAAAACCGCCGGGGGCAAATCCGGCGGCATGAACAGAGAACGGAGAGGAGAAAATATGATTATAACACATAACAGACCGCAAGCGACAAGTCAAGCACTTTTCAACACTGCTTTAATTTCTGAAAAATATTTTACAAGTTATGGCAAGCCGGAAATCGGGTGTATTTGTCCAAACTGTAAAACTCTAAATTTTCATGGCCTTAAAAATTTAGAGATTGCGCGATGCTGTTTTTTTTGCGGGAAAAATTATTTAATCGCAGGCGCGGAATAGTGAAAACTGAAATCATTTTCAAGCGCGGCGGTTATGTCCTACCCGCAACACTGGACGGGAAACCCCTGTTTAAAGATATACCAGAACACCGGATAACAGACCGCGCCGGATTGATGGACTCATATAATAATAAAAAGATCAGGCGTTTTATTTTTCGGCCATACACCGCCGGGTTGATTGGAATTGATCTCGACCTTAAAAATGGCAAGGACGGACTGAAAGAAATTATTGCAATAATCGGATATGACCCGCGCGATAATTACCACGTTTTAACACCGTCCGGCGGAGTTCACATTTATTTTTTTAGTGACAACCGGGATTATGTCTCTCTCGAATTAAAGCCAGGACTTGAAATTAAATACCGTGCATTTATCACTATTGCAGGGAGTGAGAGCAACAAAGGCAAATACATTGCACACGGTGACCCGGAAAATATTTCTCCCCTCCCCGAATCACTTATAAAAATAATTCCAGTCAGAAACAACACAAACACACCTGCACTATACACACCGCGCACCGGGAATAATGTTTCTTTAAATAAAATTTTCGATGTAATCCAGAAACAAGGAATTTCACCCGAACAGGGAAACCGCAACAATTTTTCTTTTCAGTTCGCAAGGTTCGCAAGGAAACAAGGACACCGACCCGATGAAATTATAAAATTTTTATCTTTCCTGAACTCTTCCGATTTTTCAAACCGCGAAATTCAAGCCGCAGTAAATTCTGCATTTAGAGGAGCAAGCAACTAATGGCGAAAAAAGAATCCAATCAAATTCTGGAACTCGTTTCTAAATATGAATTATGCAACGATAAAAACAGGCCATATATAATAGACGGCAACAGGGCGCTTTTAATCGGCGGCAAGGATTCGAAAGATTTTTTATCATTTTTATTTTTTGAAGAGATAGGGAGAACTCCCTCAGATACGGCGATGAAAGAAGCGTTGCAAACACTCCGGGGACTTGCACAATTCAGGAGCGATGAAAGGCAAATATATAACAGAGTCGCGGCAGTTGACGGTAAATGCTATTTAGATTTATGTGATAAAAAAAATACAATTATCGTTACTGATAGTAAAGGCTCAAGAATCGCAAAAAATCCGCCTGTTATATTTGCGCGCACCGAAGGAATGAAACCCCTGCCCCTTCCTGAATTTCCGGGGACACTCGAAAAACTGAAATCCTTTTTCAATATAAAAAGTGATACCGATTTTCAACTTTTAATTTCATGGATGGAATCTTGTCTCAGGGGGAGGCCAAAAAATCGCGGAAGTTTTGCAATGCTGAACATTGGAGGCCCGGCGGGAGCGGCGAAGTCAACAACAGCGAAAATTATAACTTTCCTCATAGACCCGGCAAGCCCCGAAGTCAGAACAACACCAAAAGAAGTCAGGGATCTTTTTATAGCGGCGTCAAAAAGATATATTATTTCATTCGATAATATATCTGCACTCGATCGAGAAATGCAGGATTGCTGCTGCTCGATTGCAACAGGCGGAGGCTTTGCACGGAAAGAAAATTACACCGACATGGACGAAACAATTTTTGAAAATTGTAATCCTCTAATTTTCAACGGCATTGAATTTTCACGCCGTCCAGATTTTGCAGACCGTTGCATTGACATTGAGCTTGATGAAATAAAACCAGAACACCGATTGACTGAGGAGGAGCTCTGGGAAAAAGTCGAAGCGGCAAGACCCGAAATTTTAGGCGGGTTATTAACCTTACTTTCAAATTCATTAAGGGAATTTGAAAAAGGAATCAAAACGGATTCCCTCCCCCGATTGGCGGACTTTGCAAAATTTACCATTGCAGTTGAACGCGCCGCCGGATGGACACACGGAAGCACATTGCGGGCGTTAAACGAAAACCAACAAGCGGCAAAGAGTGAGATTAGCGAAGGCACACCAGCAATAAAAAATATTGCTCAGTACATTTCAGAACATAAAACCTTTACAGGTACAGCGTCGGAACTGTTTGAACTCATTAAAACAGATGCTAAAGATTTTCCGAAAAACCCGCGCGCATTATCATCTATTATTCAACGAAACATTGGTGTATTAAACGCGCTCGGAATCACAGTTGAAAAATCCAGAACAACTACAGGCCGTATTTTTTCCATTATGACGCAAGACGCAAATGACGCAAAAATCCCCACCTCTTTGTTTAGAGAAAAAGAAGGAAATAATAAAATAGAAGCGGCTCAAAATTTGCGTCATTGCGACATTTGCGACAATAGCAATATTCCAGATTGGGACGAACTAAGCCCGGTTAATTGAGTGAGGTTATTAAATGAATAAAATATATCAGATATTCTTTTTTGCAGGAATACAACAGAGACTACTTAAAATAGGGTCCTCCGGAAAGGGTGGTTTTTGTTCATGGGCGATGACGCACCCGCCCGCATGGACAGCTCGATATCAAAAATACCATAGATTTTATAATTAGATAGTGAGGTTATAGTTGAAAAATATAAAAGTTAATCAAAAACAATTCGCTGAAATATTAGGGATTAATCCTTCGTCGGTCGATGCTGCACGACAAAAAGGATATATAATCCGTGACAGTGACGGACTTTATGACTTGAATAATAGTGAAAATAAAGCATACGTCAAAGGCCGGGGAATTGATATAAAGAAAATTGTAATCCCGCCCATACTTCCGGCAGGCAGACCACTTCCCGGACGTAAACCCACAGGAGAAATCAAATCTCCGTCAAGTGGAATAGAAAAAAGCGCCGCCGAACTTAATCGGGAATTAACTGCAAAGAAAATTGAACGTCTGCAATTGGAAATTGACCGCCGCCGAAAAGTGCTACTACACACTACTTTTGTTGAATATTTTTTAATCAGGCATATCGAAACTCTGCATAGTAATATTGAGCGAAACGCAGCTACATCAATAAAAGACTTTGGGAAAGAAATCCTTAACGCCGGAGAAGTTACACCCGAACTAATCAACCGATGGATTAATTTGTTTCTAAACTTATGTCATACAACAAAACAAAAGATACAAAATGAAATTCAAAATTATCAGCCGGAGGAGGGGAGCAAATGATTAATATTGACGGTAAAAAATTTGTAGAAGTACAGGACACCGCTTTTCGGAGTCTCGAAAAAATATTTTCGGATGAATACATGAGATTGATTGAAAGCATTACATCCGGGAAAGTAACGGCTGAACATCTTCATAGTTTTTATGAATCGGTATTCAATTCCATTAGTGACTGTGAGGAATCAATATTCAATTTCCTTTCTCTTACAGCGTCAAAAGAAGTGATGAAAGAAATATTTGAATTAAACACCGAACAGGTGAAAAAATAACTATATCCATGAGGAGAATAAAAGATTTATGAAAAGCAGTGAATTAAAAATGAAGATTGAAGCAATCGAACTTCAGTTGATGGAAGCACAGGAACAGGCAGAAATCTTGCCTGTAAAGGCCGGAGAGACTGCCGCTGCCGGGGATGAAAGAAAAGCGGATGAGCTTTTTGCGCAAGCTGAAAAAGCTGGTATGCTTGTCAAACGTTATTCTGCGACTCTTGACGCCCTCAAAAAGCAGTACGCTGATACCGTGAGAACAGAGAAGAGAGAGCAGGCGGAGAAAGAATTTGCAGCCGTTTCAAGTGATATTGAGAAGACCGGAAAACGGCTGGAGAAGTCTCTTGCTGAACTTGTTAAAATCTGGAATGAAATCTGTGATATTTCACCGGAGAGCTATTCCATTTCATCACTTAAAGGTGAAATAATTCTTGCTAAACTTTTTGAAAAATCTTTCAAGGGGGGGAACACGCTGAACGCCGGGGCTTGTTGTCCAGCCAGAAAAATTCAGAACGAAGTAGATGAGATTCTCAAAAGTACAATAAGAGCAAGTTATGAAAATTCAAAAAGAAATATTTTGGGGGGAGTAAACTAATATGGAAAAATATATTTTAGGTTGGGATGCTTCAGGCCGTGAAATCACAGTAGAGACCGTAAAAAATGAAGGCCTACACATTTTTGATACCATTTGCACATGGACACCGGGAGGCCGTGAATCCTATAAAATGTTTCAGGATATGGCGGCCGAAAGGGAACGAACTGAGGTAAACAGGATGAGAATAAATCTTGGGATGGAGCCACTGCATTAAAACAAGGGGGGAGCATATCCCCCCTTTAAAAATTTAGGGGGATTAAATGTTAAACGATAATACAGTTCTTGGTTACACTGCTAAAGGTGTAAAAATTTGTTATTCTGATTTTAAAAAAAATATTTATATTATCAGGTCAATAGCCCCGCGAACTCTTACACCGGAAGGTGCGCGGGTTGTTGTTATGGCGAGACAGATCGATCCTTTTGTCGATGCTACAGATGAAACATTGCAGGCCTTAAAGGAGGGATCTGTATGTCATTGAGTCGTAGTATATTAAACAGCTTATTGCCTGAAGGTGTATTCTGGACGCCTGCCGCCGGTGATGATTATGATTTGCTAATGGATGGAATAGCAGACAATTCTGAAGCAGTTTATTCTGTGATGAAAAATCTTGCTAACCTCAGAGATCCTTTTAAAACATCACTGCTCGAAGATATGGAGCTTGAATATGGAATTGTTCCTCATATCATGGACACCGAAACGCTCAGGCGCGAAAGATTAGCCGCGTTAATGTTCAGAAAAGCACAAATTCCAAACACGGAAACTTTACAGTCAAAACTCAGGGAATCAGGATTTACAGACGTTTATGTTTATGCCAACACCGCACCTCTTGACCCTGCTGATTTACTCAGAGCAGGTTTTAATATGACTTGTGGGGACGGTCTGGAATGTGGGGAGCCTGAAGCATATTGTAGTCAATTCGGCGGTGAGCTGCTTGTCAATGGTGATTTATTTGTGATGCTTCCAAGTTATATAAATCTTGCAGGTGAGCCTGATGTTTGTTGTGATGCAACAATTCAGTGCGGAGACTTTGAAACATACGGTGAAAATTTAATAGAAATCACTTACCAGATACCGACCGATCCCGGTTATTGGAGGAACTTTTTTATTGTCAGTGGTGAGGTTATGACAGACGAAACAGGAACGCCAACAACTTACAGATTTTTATCAATACCCCGCTCCCGGCGCTTGGAGTTTCGGCGACTGATATTAAAATTAAAGCCTCTGCACGCTTGGGGCGTTTTAATGGTTACATGGACTTGAAAAATTTTATAAGGCACCTCCACTATATTTACTTTTCCCGGTATAAAAGCCGGGTTTTTTTTGCCCTTGAACTTGAACCGCTGATTGCGAAGAAGGCGAAAGAAAATCAGGGCACAAGAACAGATATAACTTCTGTCAGAAATCTGACAAATGTTGATACAAAAAAAGAGCTCGCTTCCATTGCAGGAGTTAGTCACGACACAATCGCAAAGGTGAAGAGTATTTTTTAACGGAGTACATGACTTTTAATCATGTGCTGTTTTGCTGTTTTTTATGCTTATTATTCAAATTTGTAGTGACCAAAACTGTAACCAAATAGAATAAAAGAATATAAAAAAATATGAAAAAAAATAGATTATTTATTAAAAAATGTTCAATTTTTGTTGACAAAATAGTAAAAAAAGAAGAAATATAAAAGAAGTTAGATAGTTTATTTTGAATCGTTCATGACTGGGGGTCATGTGGTCGCTGGTTCAAATCCAGTCACCCCGAATATAAAGGCCGCCTCAACAAAGAGTGAGGCGGTCTTTCTTTAGCAAAAGCATCTCAATTTATCAGAATTTCTCAAATAAAACACAGAACAAATCCAGTATATAATTTAACAAAATTAATCTTATCTTTAATAATATTTTTGAATATAAATCATAATGTTAGTTGACTTTATAATATATTTTGTTAATTTTAGTTGCCATTTTATATAAAAAATCAATATTTTTAACAGTAGATAACCAATGAATCTAAAAGATATATCCTCAAAATACAGCTCCTCTACAAAATCCAATAACGCAAAAGCTTTTCTTAAATTCAAAGATTGCACACTTCACCTTCACAAAGGTTATGTTCAAAACAATTACATAGTTGAATATAACGATGGATTGCTAATGCTTGATGGAGCCTCAAGGCCAGATGTAGATAGCTTAGAGGGATTCATTACAAAAGACATAAATAGATCTATGTCTGATTTGCGGCTCATAGCAGTTACTCACTGCCACCCTGATCACGCTGGAGCTGCTCATTTAATGCGAAAGAAATTTTCAATAGCCATCGCAGCGCCTGAAAGCATAGATCTGTGGTATTCAGGATTTGGAGGCGCATTGCAGCACATATCAGACACATTGCAATCAACCTTTATGGCAACGCAAATGAAATCTGGCATAAAATGGCTTTATTATAAAAGAAAATTAAATCCAGACTTTATCCTCAGCAATAACTCCAGACTCCCATTTTTTAACGACTGGCAGGCAATAAATGCTCCCGGACACACAGGCCACAACATTATGCTCTACAATGAAAAAAACTCAATAATTTATATTGCAGACTCAATCATTGACAATGGCAGTAAATTTTTACCACCTGTTCCTGTGCTTTTTCCTGAGATGATGAAAGAATCCCTTGCCATGATAAAAAAGATCAAACCTGAATATTTACTCCTTGCCCACAGTTCAATGCCTTTTCTTCGTTATAATGAGCAGATGATCGACTCAGTTATAAAAAAGATTGACGCCAAAGATCCGCTCTTTATACGATTTTTCTACCTGCTTTCAAAATTTACAGGTCAATACCGTGCCTTAAAAAAATAAAACTACAAGGCTGCAGATTCAATTCTATTTTTTCCATTTTTCTTTGCCAGATATAGCATTGAGTCTATCTTTTTTATGAAATCATCAATTGGCTCTCCAGCAAACTCTGCCACTCCAGCGCTTATGGTAACTTTAATATTGCTTTCCTCAATCTTTATGCTTTCAATAGACTTTCGTATTCGTTCTGCAGCAACAACTCCACCCTTGCCATCTATCTCTGGAAGTATAATCAAAAATTCCTCTCCACCATATCTGCCAGCTATGTCTACATTCCTTATGGATTTTTTAATTGCATCAGATACCATCCTTATAACCATATCACCCACCTGATGCCCATAGGAATCATTGATTGATTTAAAGCCATCAATATCAAGCATCACAGCAGTAAAGGTGAGACCATATCTCTTAAATTTTTCGCATTCCTGATTAAGCCTGTCAAAAATATGGCGCCTGTTGAATAACTCTGTAAGAGGATCTGTTATTGAAATCCGCTCAAGGAGATCTGTCTTAACCTTGAGTTCTCGCATAAGTAAAAAATTTCTTATATTCGTCTTAAGCCTTGTAAAAAACAGATCGTAGTTAAAGGGCTTTGTTATGTAATCATCAGCTCCAATAGACAAAACCCTGGATATTGTTTTGACATTATCAATTCCTGAGACCGCAATTATTACGCTATCTAAATTTTTCTTTCTTAAAGCGGATATTACCTTATCACCAAGGGTTTCCTTTAATACAAGGTCTATTACATATACATCATAATGTATATCTGAATTAAGCAGCATTTGCTCTGAGTCAAAAAAATCTGCTTTTTTTATGTCGTGCATCGAAAATATTCTGCTTATAATTTTTCGATCCATCTTATTATCATCAACAACTGCATAGGTCAGCTCTCTCATTCTAAGGGCAACAGGATCTTCTTTTCTAAATATTGAAAGATTTTGTTTTATTACTTCTTTGTCTGAGGTCTTTAGTATATAATCCACTATACCAAGCTCATACATTCTCTTCCTATCCTCAAGGGAGTCGTTTCCTGTAAAGACCACCACAGGTATATCTCTGAATTGCGATTCATTAAGAGATTTGATAAAATCTATTGCACTGCCGCTTTCAAGTTCCATAGCTGTAAGTATAAGGGATATTTTTTCTCTCTGCAGTATTTCAAAAGCCTCTGAGGCTTTTGTAGCATTGATATAGATAGCGCTAATTTCCACACAAATTTCTCTTATCACAGTCTGGTAAAGCATGCTTGTTTCAAGATGAAGTATTTTATACATAAACAATCTCCTTTTAAAATTTCACTTTATAGTTGTCATTGTTATTTTAAAAAAAGCTTTACTATATTTTCCATTTTATTATATATAACTATACAGGAGCACATAGATTTTACAACAATAATTTTATGGAACTTATACAAATTGACTCAGAAGAACTTTTTATTTTTCTCAGCGAAAGGGAAAGCTCAATAAGTGAATATGAACTGATAAAAAAATTCACCCCCCCTCTGAAAGAAGATAGCTTTCCATATTCCCTTTATGAGAGACATTTTTCAATATTTCATGCACTCTACAGTCTAAAAATTAAAGTGGCACCAAAAGGCCTTTTTCTTTATATTGATCCATTAAGGATCAGGCTTTTGCCTATTCCTGAAAAAGGATTCTGTCAGTTTTACAATCCAGAGGAAGGCTCCTTTTGCTATAAAGAGACTCCTTCATTTTTTTGCAGTGAACATGAGGTAATGTCTCCCCTATGCCCATCCTTTGATCCAATGTTTGAATTTTACCTTGACCCTGAAAATATAAACTTTGGAGAATCAGAAATTCTACAGAACACACAAAAGGGATTAAATTTTTATTTGCTGCACAAAAAGGAAGTAGATAGGGCTCTTGATCTATTTGCAATATCAAAGCCCACAAGAAAAAAGATAGCAGCAAGATATAGAGAGCTTGCTTTTAAATTCCACCCAGATAAAGACAGTGGCAATGAAGAAATGATGAAGCAGATCAACAGTGCATATTCTATTTTGCAACAGGTTTATGTTTTTTAAAAAACTTCATTTCCTCACAATTTCTATAATTGTTATCTCAGGAGATGCTAAAAACCTTACTGGGGGTCCCCAGGTTCCTGTGCCTCTGCTTACATAAAGAGAACTGCCTTTGCCCAGATTGTAATATCCACATATATTGGGAAAAGCCAGCTTTACAAGAATAGAAAACGGGAATATCTGCCCTGCATGAGTATGACCTGAAAGCTGCAAATCAAAAAGACCAATGGTTTCATCAAGAATTCGAGGCTGATGCTTTAAAAATATCGTGTACAGATCATTGGATGATGACCTTAATATAGCTGCCTCATTTACTGGAGTATAAGCCCCATATCTATATGCTGTTGGATCATCCACTCCAACAAGATTGATCCCTCCTGCAAGCACATAGGTATTTCTTATTAAAGTAAAACCGCACTTCTCAATAAAGGAGGTGCTCTCTTCGATACCTGTGATGAACTCATGATTCCCTGTGATTGCGAACTTTCCCAAGGGTGCTCTTATGCTTTTCATAACATCTATGACGTCATTGCCATTTCTGATAGAACGATCCAGTAAATCCCCTGTTGAGATTAGTATATCTGGTTTTTCTTTATCTGCAATATCTTTTATTTTGAGGGCCTTTTCTACTCCAATAGTTGGGCTAAAGTGAACATCAGAAATCTGCATTATTTTTATTCTCTCTCTGTCCATACCAGACTTTGTTGTTTCAATAACAAGCCTCTCAAGCCTTATATTGGAAGCCTCTACAAATCCATAGAGGAGAATCAAAAAGCTTGAGCTCATTGTAAATATTAAAACCTCTTTTGCAACTGTATTAGCAGAAAAACCAAACTTCCCTGCTATAAACAAAGCAATATCTGCAAATCCATTTATTACCAGAAAGAGAAATAAAAAAGCAAGCCAGCTATACCCTGTAAAGCCTGTAATAGATGCCCATGGATGAATACCTCGATAACTAAAAAAGATCGTTGCAATTGGAGCTATAACAAGGGTTGCCACTAATAATCGAAGTAGCATCGCAGGTATAAAAGCTGAAGGGATAATATTTCTATAGCGAACAATAAAATAATAATTTAAAAGACTATAGACAGCTATTACTATTGATATAAATACAAAGAAAAAATAGGAATTTCTCATTTAAATAACTCCATTGACTCCACAAATATTCTTTAACTATAACTACTTAGATACAAATGGAATAAAAAAGTTAATTTCCAAAATCAATGACAAACAGTTTTGAGCCAATAAAATAATATAGCTCTTCATCATCAATAATATACCTGTCGCAGTATTTGACTATTTTGTAGAAATTCTGATTTCCAAACCTGTTATCTATTTCACAGGCCAAAAGGGATCCATCAGAAAGATGAACTATAAAAGAATCATTTCTACCAGGGAAAAAGTCAAAAGATCTAAAGGGAGTCTCTGAGGTAAAAATCAATTTAGGCTTCATGGAATTAATAAAAAATGGAAGTTTTTCCTCTTTGCCTATCCATCGCACATATATGTTGTTATTGTTCCTGTATAAAAACACCTTATCTCTTAACTTGCGATCCTCACTTAAGCGAAGCTTTTTTTCTTCAGGATCTGTCCAGGTGAAAAAGGGTTTTTTTGAAGGCTTCTTTTTTTTCTCAAAGAGCTTTAAGACATCAGCATATTCCTCATTAATCTTTTTCTTTTTCGCTGCAGCAATATTTTCATACCTTGGGATCTCTGTTATTTCCAGTTTTTCTTTAATAAGTAAAGGATAAAGCACCTCTACCTTTTCGGGACTTACCTTTACCCACTTTTCCCACAATCTGTAGCCTTCTTTTTTAACTTCTGCATGATAGTTTCCTGGTTTTAAATTCTGTATAAGAATATCTTTTTCTATAAAACCAGACTCTTTCTTTAACTTATCGTTTAAAAAAACCTTCACATCAGACTCATCATTTACAAAATAAAGTCCTCCAGTTTTTACAAGTCCAAAATTATCACCAATTCTATATCCCAGTGAATACAAAACTATGGCTGGAATTACAATTACAAAGATAAGAAAAAAAAGCCCCATATACATTAACTGTTTTCTGGTAGTCATCTCAGCCCTCCATAGATCTGTGTTTTGGAGTTACCCAAAAACCCATATATTTCCCAAACATAAGCCGTGTCTGTGCATCAAGAGCTGGTATTGCGCCAAAAACTGTAATGGTAACAGGAACAAGAAGCCACTGCACTATATGATAAATCTTTTTTGTTTTCTTTGTATTCTCTGGTATCGACGGCATAAGGCTCACTGCAACCATTGATGATAATATAAGATTGCTCATGGTGATCATCATAATATCACGGGTAATATATGGTAAATTAAAACTCAGCACTGTTGTGTTAAACTCCCGTCCTCCAAGAACAATCGGCATCCATCCAAGTATAAATATTAAAATTGGATTTGTTGCCAGAGACCAATATCCATCAAGATTTATAAGGAAAATCCTTAGCTTTTCAAGAGGTGAGATTATCTTGTTTTTGGAAAAATTGAACATTATGTAGGCAAAGTTTTCCACACCATAGGCCCATCTTCTTTGCTGCTTATATATATTTTTCATTGTTTGCCAGAATGTAGTAGCCAGATTTGCATCCATGGAAATTGGATAAGACATTGGAGTTACAATATAATCTCCATTAAACTTCATGTAGCAGTTCCAGAAGATCCTTGAATCCTCACTGACCATATTGCTCTGCCAGTAGCCAACAGCATATAGGGTGCTAAAAGGAATTGAGTGAGAGCTAAAGGTGGCAAGTCTCTTTTGCCTCTCCTGCTGAACCATCTGCCAGAAAGTTCCAGAAAAGGCAACAACTCGTGAGACAGCAGGTGCCTCAAATATATTGTTATTAAATACTGGCACAGGCTGAAATGACGTATTATAGGGCTTTTCATTGGCCAAAAACATCCATGTCAAACATGCAAAATATTGCTTATAAACGATTGTGTCTATATCAAAGGCAGATACTAAAACCTCATGATATGGAATTTTGTATTTATCCAAAATCTCAATTCTTGCTCTCTCTGCAGCATAAGCTATATTGGAACCCTTACCTGCAATTTCTCCTTCTATTCCATCAGGGTGAACTGTAACTAAAAAATGACCAAACCTTTTGCCATATTTCTTTTTCATATTGGATGCAATCACAAGAGGCTCCTGTCCAGCTCTTTCCTCTGCAGCAAGGACAACTATAAATTTCTTTGGATTGTATTCAGACTCAAGCAAGGCCAGAAGAGTTTTTTCTACTATTGACTCATCCTCTTTATAAAAAGGAAGCATTATCATGTGATAGATGTGCTCGTATTTAAAATTTTTAAGCTTTTCTACCCAATCTGTATTCATGTGTTCCTTCAATCTCTTCCAGTTTTCCTTTAGATGAATGGAGAGATATGCTGTTTTTAAAAGCCAGAAGACATCAAAGGCAATGATGAAAACTGCTGCATAAAAGGGCCAAAAATATGAAGCAACAACAGCAATAATAATTGTTGCCCAGGAAAAGGCACCTGGTAGAATTTCCCAAAATCTGTATCTTAAATAATCAATACCTGTAAGCTCTGTGGCCTTGCCAATGCGCCACTTTTCATATCTATATTCCTGAGACATAGATTCTCCTGTGATGCTAAATTTAAACATAAAAAACTAATATTATGTGGAATGGTCAAGAATATTTAATAGAAGTGAAAGCATTATTAATTATCAAAAATAAAAATTTTAGATTGCAGATATAAATCTTATAGCCTTTTCTTCTGGATCTTCATAAAACTTTGCATTATCAATTGGCGTGTCTATTTTTCTTACGCTTTTTTTAATATTAAGAATCGTTCCAGGAAAAATTCTTCCCTTAACTATAATAAAAGGCTCTCTTTCCAATTTTAGCCGCTCTTCAATCCCCCATGATTCTTCAATCAATTTTTGCAAAGCAGCATTGGCTTTGTTAAGATCATTGATAAACACAAGACATTTTTGTTTTTTCTGAGGAGGAAGTATTTTTAGATATTCTTTTACATTCTTAAAGAGTTCCTCTCCAAATTGCATCTTCATTGTAGTAGTTATTTCTTCAATACGTTCACGGGCAATTTTAATCTCCCCACGTTTTTTGTTGAGCTCTTCTTCAACAGCAAAATTTCTACCTACAGTGAGAGTCGTAGGAGTTTCCGTCTGAGTTCCTATTGTGGCGGATTTAATTTCGTATAGCGCTACCAATTTTCCGCCTATAATCTTTCCATTTTTCCCTGTAACCTCTATTGTGTTGTAACTCAAAACATCACAGTTAATAATGGAATCAGCAACAACTACATTGCCTCCTGCTTCAATTTTTGAATTTTGAATAAATTTAGCAAAAACATCACCCTTTGCTATAAGCCGTGTGCCATCTTTGCCAACAACTCCCATCTTTACAGAAATGTTCCCACCTGAATATATGTAGGCATTGTCAACATCACCATCTATAAAAACATCTCCATCTGCATGAACCTTAAATCCGGGCTTTACAGATCCAAGAACCTTTACAGAACCATTAAACTGAATATTACCTGAATCTAAATCCACATCCCCAGGAATTACTGCCATAGGAAGGACGCTTACTTTATTATTTTGAATGTTTATACATCCATCTATTGCCGCAATATAAATAGTATCGTCAAATCCTGACTGGACAATATTATCTCCCTTTTTAAGTCCTCCCTTGTCTTCTTTAACAGCAGCAATCTTATCTCCAAAAACATCAAAGCCATCTTGAGATTTGACTCCAGGTATTCGTTTTAAGATCTCCTGATTTTTTTGCACCTGAATAATAGACTCCTGCTCCTTATAATCAATCCTTCCATCTGACAGAACCTTTCCGACCTTTTTTTCCAGAGTTATAAGTGGCTCAAAATATTCATCATAGCCATTGACTGGAGCTTTACCCTCTGCTACAATAACACGGGCAAGTTGAGGGTTTTCCTTTGATAAGGAGTCTATCTGTTTTTCATACCTCTCCTGTGAGACAGTATAAACAACATTTTCTACATGTAGAACTTCCACTATCTCTTTATATGATGGAAATGAATTAAACTTGGAAGGATATACATAGTAATATGCATAGAGTTTATCTTTGGAATAAGACAGAGGAGAAAGCAGTTGTATTTTCCCATCTTTTAAAACAACAAAGCCATAATAAGATGAAACATAGGCTTTTAGACTTTCATCAAACCTCACCCCTCTTCCAAGGCTAATGGAGAAATAATCAACCAGTTTATAATAATCATAGCCATCATCAATATATCTGGCTATCTCTGACTCATCATTTATATCAACAACACGGGCAACAATTTCATTTTCTGCAAAAAAATTATGTTTTGATGATAAAACAGTTTTCACCTCTCCTGAGGCATTCTTCTTTTTAACCAGAATACTTTGAACTGTAGGATCAAAATAAAAAATTATTTTCTTCATATCATACCCATGATTAGTCGATAATATATAACTTCGGCAGATAAAGTCAATCTATTTAACAATAAATAAATTACAAAAAATCTGCCCAATAACTAAAAGCCCCCCGTGAAAATTACGGAGGGCTTTTATAAGAAAAAAAGCTTTAAATCAAATAAGCCCTTTTTCTATGAGCAATTCTGCAATCTGTATAGTATTTAAAGCTGCTCCTTTTCTTATATTATCAGAAACAACCCACATATTTATTCCATTTTCAATTGATTCATCCTCTCTAATTCTCCCTACAAAGACATCATCCTTACCTGCTGCATAAATAGGCATTGGATATTCATTTTTTGCAGGATTATCCACAACTGTAATTCCTGGTTTTCCTTGAAGCAACTTTCTCACTTCATCTGCAGTGATCTTTTTCTCTGTTTCAATATTTATTGATTCTGAATGTCCATAAATAACTGGAATTCTTACAGCAGTTGCACTTACCTTGATAGAATTGTCTCCCATTATCTTTCGTGTTTCATTGACCATCTTCATCTCTTCTTTTGTATAGCCGTTATCTAAAAAAACGTCAATGTGAGGAAGAGCATTAAAGGCTATCTGATGAGGATAAACGCTAACCTTTGATACACTTTCACCTCTGGAAACCTCTGCTGCCTGTTTTAGACATTCCTCAATTGCCTTAAGCCCTGTGCCAGAAACAGCCTGATATGTGCTAACAACAATCCTCTTGATTTTTGCCATATCATGTATATGTTTAAGAGGAAGTAACATCTGTATTGTGGAACAATTGGGATTTGCAATAATTCCCTTGTGCCATTTTACATCATCGGGGTTAACCTCTGGCACAACCAGTGGCACCTCAGGATCCATTCTCCATGCAGAGCTGTTGTCTATGACAATACATCCATCTTTGGCTGCATCCCTTGCAATCTGAAGGCTTACATCAGCCCCTGCTGAAAAAAGAGCAATATCATAGCCCTTAAAAGTATCAGCAGAAGGAGACTCAACTGTAACCTTCATGTCGCCAAAATCAACAACAGATCCCACATCAACTAAATCCACAAATTTAATCTTGTTAATTGGGAACTTCCTTTGCAATAATATCTTCCTGAATTCATTGCCAACGGCACCAAGTGCACCAACAATAACAACATTGTACTTTTTCATTGTCTATACTCCCTTTTTATGTATTTGCAAAGTAAAGTTCGCCTAAAGACTTCTACCAATAGAAGACTCAAGCTCTGGATTTTCTCTATATAAAACAGCTATGTTACCGATTAAAGTCACAAGAGAAGCACCTGTGGACTCACTTACAGCAAGAGAAAGCTCCCGTTTTTCATCTTTAAAATCAACAAATTTAACTTTAATAAGCTCATGATCAAGTAAAGCCTTATCAACAGCCTTAATTAACTCCTGAGTAAGACCTTTTTGTCCTATCTGAACAACTGGCTTAAGATGATGAGCATGAGATTTAAGTTTTCGTTTTTGTGCTCCAGTAAGTTCTGGCATATCTACCTCATGAAAAAAATTAATCCAATTATTTACTCTATACATGGTGATCAAGTTTTTTTTATAAAATTATGCATCAATGCAAATTTTATTCCTTATATCTCTCGGGCCAGAGTCTCTTTAGCCTATCACGAATTGCCTTCTCACTTCCATTTTCAGTGGGATCATAAAATTTTGCACCTATAAGCTCTTTTGGAAAATAATTTTCGTAAACAAAATTCTCTTTATAATCATGGGGATATTTATATCCCTTTGAATATCCCATTTTTTCCATAAGAGATGTGGGAGCATTCCTTATATGGAGAGGAATCTCGTAATCCCCTTTCATGGCAGCATCCTTTGCTTTTGCAATAGCCATATAAGAAGCATTGCTCTTGGGCGATGAGGCAAGAAAGGCTGCACATTGAGAGAGAATTATCTCTGACTCTGGCATGCCAATATTTTGAACTGCCAAAAGAGTAGAAACTGCGATATTTAAGGCAACTGGAGAAGCATTGCCAATATCCTCAGAGGCAAAAATAACCATACGTCTTGCAATAAATTCAGGATCCTCTCCTGCTATAATCATCCTTGCCATGTAATACAAAGCAGCATCAGGATCTGACCCTCTTAAAGATTTAATAAAAGCAGAAATAGTATCATAATGACGATCCCCTTTGCGATCATAATATATTGTAGTATTCTTGAAAGCCTCATGGACATCTTCTGCTTTAACATAACCATCTCCAGAAAGGACAAAGGCAACCTCAAGGATATTGAGCATTCTCCGCGCATCACCATTGCCAAGATTTATAAGCAAATTCCTTGCTTCATCATCAAAGGTTATATTCCCCTGCTTGAGTATTTTATCCCTTGCAACTGCATTATCAAGAATTTTAGACAAAGCATTATCCGAAAGCTTATGAAGTTTAAGCACTCTTGCACGAGACAGAAGAGGTGAAATAACACTGAAAGAAGGATTTTCAGTAGTAGCTCCTATCAAGACTATGTCCCCTGCCTCAACTGCACCCAATACAGCATCCTGCTGAGCTTTATTGAATCTGTGAATTTCATCAAGGAAGAGAAGAGTCTGCCTGCCCAGCCTTTTATTCTTTTCACCCTCGGCAATAACCTTACGGACATCTGCAACTCCTGAGGATACTGCACTGAGATAATGATATTCCATCCCGCAGGAAGAGGCAATTATCTTGGCAAGAGTAGTTTTCCCTGTGCCTGGATCTCCCCATAGGATCATAGAAAAAACTCTGCCACTGTCAATTGCACTTCTTATAATTTTACCCTTGCCTGTTAAGTGCTCCTGGCCAATATAATCATCAATACTTTGAGGCCTGCATCTCTCAGCAAGGGGGATAATGCTGCTATCTGCAAATAAAGAAAGATCATCACCTGTCATATCATCACCATATATAAAAAGATATCACTTAAAGACCTCCCCTGCCTCCCTATACCACAATACAAAATCAAGATGATCAAGTGGTATTCTGATCTTTGTAGAGTATTGCCGTAATCTCTCTTCAAGTTCAAGGTAGGTCTTTCTGCTAAGGGTTTTTGGGAGAGATTCAATCACTCCAAGTAAAAGCATATTCTTTAATATATGCCTATCAAGTATGGCCAGATCCTGCCCAAGGCCAATGTTTCTTAAAAAATGGCTGGCTTCTTTATAGCCCATGCCCTTGACATTTTTTACAAGCCAATCTCTCTTTTCAATTGATGAGGAACAGGTGCAAAGACAGTCTTTTATGCTGTTGCCACAAAGGAAGTTGTTTCTTGCTTCAGTTAAATACTTTGCTTTGTTATTGCGAAAACGCACCATGTTTATTGCAGCTGCTATATCCTCCCAATGTCCATCAAATAGCAAATCCCTCTCCAGCAAAAGATTAACAGCTCTCCAGCATTGCTTTGCACTGGACTGAGGAGTAAAGAGGCAAAAAGCAAGCTCAACGAACAAATCATTATTATCTCCACTTTCCCAGATCTTTTTAAAGTCATCAAGGCGTTTTTCGATCTCTGGCTTTATCTTTTTATAAATAGAGAGAATTTCCCTTTCATTCTCTTTAATAGTCTCTAAGGTAATTTTTTTATTCAGCATAAGCACCCTTTGTCTCATAAAAATTTTTCTGCAAAAAAAATAAAAGAAAAAAAATTTTTTCTGTCCCTTTTTTAGAAAAATTAGCTAAGTTATTAATATCAATAAATAAAAGGAGTTACCCATGACAGAAAAAAACTTAAAAGAAGGAATAAAAGCACCAGCATTTAAGCTGCCAGATGCTGATGGTAACGCTGTATCTCTTGCAGACTATAAGGGCAAATGGCTTGTGCTATACTTTTATCCAAAGGATAATACAAGCGGATGCACAACAGAGGCCTTAGACTTTACAGCGAGCCTGCCGCAATTTAGAGAACTTAATGCAGAGGTTGTTGGTATAAGCCCTGACTCATGCAAGAGCCACCAGAAATTTATAAGCAATCACTCCCTTGCTGTAAGGCTCTTAAGCGATGAAAGCAAGGAGGTTTTGCAAAAATATGGAGTGTGGCAAAAAAAGCAAATGTATGGAAAAGAATACTTTGGAGTGGTCCGCTCTACATTTTTAATTGATCCTGATGGTAAGATTAAAAAGATCTGGGAAAAGGTAAAAGTTGCAGGCCACATAGAAGAGGTAATGACAACGCTAAGGGGATTTATAGAAAAAAATTCTTAATAAATCCCCAAAGGTCAATAAATTTTTCCTTTCTAAAAGCTAAAGTTGTTCTATTATAGAATGCTTTAGCAAATGACAAATAAAAACATTATCTATAATTTTTCTTGACTATAAAATTTTCAGTGAAAAATTAAGTCTATAGCCAAAAACATCTAAAATTTTTTGACCTTAATACAAAAGAGGTATTTATGAACCGCGATCCCAATGCACTTTTTAATAACATCAACCAGCTTATGCAAGGTGGAGATAAACTAAATGTGCCTCCCAATTGCTTTGTGGAGATGAAAGGTAGAATTCTTGAATATCACGAAGGTTCAAGCATAAAAATAGCATTCCCTGTGGAAGAGAGATTTACAAACCCCGCGGGATTTCTTCTGGGAGGGATGATCTCTGCCTATTTTGACAACACCTTTGGTCCTTTTTCTTATCTTGAAACAAAGGCGCCAACAACAAGTCTTGACCTTAATGTAACTTTTATACGCTCCATTTCACCGGAGGAAAAGGAGATAATTTGCGAAGCTGAGGTTGTGAAAAAGACAAAAAGCTTTATAATATTTGAAGGAAAGGCCTATAACCCAGAAAACAAGCTAATTGCTATAAGCACCTCAAGAATGATGATCCTCTCTGGAAGATAAATTTTTGACTCTGACTTTAACAGCCAGTCAGAGTCAAAATTGAAATACATCAACGAATAACTGTAGCCTTTGCCTGAGTCATTACTACAGGTTTTATCTTTAATCCTTTAAGCTCTTTAAGGCTATCTGCAGTTTTTTGAGATATAATGCTATAGATAAGCTCCGCCTCCACAGTAAATTTTGTATCATCGCTTTTTATTGTTATATGCTCAAAATGTTCTTTCATTGGCTTGAGTCTTTTGTCAAAGAGGATCTCCTTTGCCTTAGCTAAATTATCTACCCTATTACCATTGCCATCTCCAAAGACAGTTCCAAAGATTATTGCCCTGCTATCAATATATCCCTTTTTATCTGGCACTCCTGATGAATAAACCACTTTCCCTGTTGAATCCTTCACAATAACCTTGAGCCATACCTGCCTTATATTGGACACACCTGTGGGCACCTCATGACCTGCACCATTATTTAAAAGCTTTATGACAACGCTATTGCCCTTCATTTTTTCCTCAATGGACATCGTTACAGCATTTTGCAGTCTATCCTCTGCCATTTTAACACGGATATTGTCCTTTTCTGTTGCAGGGATTACACTATTGCCACCAACAAAATAATGTGTAAAGATATGATCTCTTTGAGGTCCTCCATAGGCAGCTATTCCTGGATTTTTTTCTCTCTTTGTTGAACCTGTAGCAGGATGGCCAGGTCTTTGATACATGTGACAATCCTGACATTGAATCCCCTGATTTTTATAAGGGCTTGCACTCCACTCCTCATAAGTTGTCTCAAGCCATGTTCCATATACCACGTGCTTAACATTATGACATGTTCCACAGATTTCTGATTTTGTGTGAAAACTTGAAAACTCTGTTTTATGGAAATCAGCCTTTGAATCATTAAAAGGACCTCTTTTTATCCCTGGATCTGAATATCCATTTCCTGGATCCATTTTATACTTTGCATTATAAATAGCATAGGCTCCTGTAATTGAATGACAATAATCGCACTGAACTCCTTGAGTTGCAGGCTCCTGAATCTTTTTTATATCATCAGAAGTTCTTAGGGGATATCCACTGAGATAACCCACAGGAGTATGACACTTTTGGCAGCTCTCTGCCTCTAAAAGCTCATCATCGATTTTGATCCCCTTTAGACCATCTTTGGCAACTGCTAAAAAAATTTTATCCTTTAAGGAAAGCTGATGGAGAGAGCCTTTCCACTGAGTGAAAATATCACTATGACATCCTCCACAAACCTCTGGTGGCAAAAATCTTGAAAGTTCATAGTGAGCTTTAATCTCTGCTTCATTGGCAAAACCCAAGAGACAGAGAAACAGAAAAAAGACTATAAAATAAATTCCTTTCCTCATAAAAACCTCTTTTTTAAATTTATCTATTTTTATCATTCTGTGAGTTTAAAAAATTACAGAAAAAAATTTTCTTAAAGATCTTAATCACACAGAAAGCTTTAAAAGCCAGAGTCTAAGTTAACCAGCTTTTGATAAAAATCAATGAAAAAGCTATCCTCTTTGTTTAATATTTATCAATTAGCTCATTCTTATCTATATTTAATAGCTCGCAAATCCGATTAAAAATCATTAAAGCAAAATCATAAAATTCTTTTGCATATTCAAGTGATGGTTTTCCATTGGGAAGAAGACCTAAATAACCAGGATATCTTGATTCAATATATAAATCATCCAATAGCTGTATTAAAGTATCGTTTACATGGATGCCAATATCAACAATATCAATGAGAGCCTGAATTTTATGAGTCTTTGGAATATTTCTGCTATGATATTCAAGATAAGCTTTTAAAGATTTTTCAATAGCCTGTTGAGAATGAAAGGCTACCATGTTTGTAATATACTTGTTGTGTATAATGTCATTAAGCAAAAGTATATCATCATATGCTGCTTTTAACCAATCCTTTGCAATGTTCATAGCTCTATGCCCTTGCTTATTCCATTTCTATAGAAACTGCTATTTGTCATTATGAATTTTTCATACATTTTTTTTGTGTGAACAATTAAATCTATTGGAACAGTTTTTTGCAAATCTCTGATGGAATTTGAATACTTTAAATATATTTCGCTTTTTTCTTTCCAGTTTTGAGGTATAAAATCATCATTGGTTACCACATATAGATCTATATCGCTATCTGCCTTAGGATTTCCTGTAGCATAACTGCCAAATAATATGACCTTATAAGGATTTAAAGGACTCAGACGCTCCACAATGAGTTTTTTGATTATCTCAATATCTATCATGGATTATATCCTAATAAATAAAAAATTACAGAAAAAATTTTCTTAAAGATCTTAATCACACAGAAAGCTTTAAAAGCCAGAGTCTAAGTTAACCAGCTTTTGATAAAAATCAATGAAAAAATAAAAGACAGTGTTTCCATTCTTAACATTACCACACTCCCCCTGGACATTGACAATTAAAGATTTTAAATAATTATGATATTTAAAGCAGTAATTATGCCTAAATATATTTAGTGTAAAATCAAGAAAATATTATCCCCGAAGCCTTCGACAAAAGGGATAATAGAGTATTTTTATTTTAAAAGAAGTTAAGGAATAAATACTGTATTTAATGCAAAAATTTTATAAAAAACCCTATAAAAAAAATGGCTGGGCAATCATATATTTATAAGACTATTTAATAGTTGAAATTGGCCTCTAAAATTACATGGAAGACTTTGTAAGTGGAGGGACTATGTCAGATATATATTTAGTCTCTGATTACGGAAAATTATACAAAAATAATTATACGTTTAATTTTTTATATCCAGATGGGACAATATCTAAATTTTTTCCCCATAGCATAGAACGCATATTTATAATAGGAAATATTGAAATAACTCCTGAGGCTCTTAAGATGCTTATGCACAATAAAATTGAAGTTATATTTTTAAGCAAAAATGGATTATTTGACGCTAAGCTAATTTTTGCTGATAGCAAAAATGTATTACTACGGAAGAAGCAATATGATAAACTTAATAATGAGAGCTTTATACTTCGATGGTGTAAAAATATCATTGAAGGTAAAATACGCAATCAAATTGTTTTTGCAAACCGAATAAAGCGCAAGCATAAAGAGGCTACACAATTGCAAGAGATGCTAAATTCTATGAAAGAAATTTTGCTAAAACTTGATAATGCCACCAACGCAAATGAACTGCGTGGGTATAAGAGTGCAGTATTCATTTTTTAATGTCGAGATGAGCGGTGAAATGATGAATGAGTTAATCAATCGACTATTATTATTGATTGACAAAAGGAATAAAACATGTCTATATGAATACATGGCTAATACTATATGATATTAGAAACAACAAAAGATTACGCCGCATAGCAAAGTTAATGGAGCGATACGGTGTAAGGGTTCAAAAATCGGTCTTTGAAATAATGTGTAGTGAAAAAACCTTAGAGAAAATACGCTATAAATCAAAGGCTATTTTAGAAGAGGAAGATTCACTGATAATAATACGTTTATGTGCAAAATGCTGGCAAAAGAAAATACAGCATGGAGTAAAGACCGATGGTATAGGTGAGTATAAACAATACATAGTTCTTTGAAAACAAAAATTTGCCGCCTGTATTAAGTTAGATTTCATCTGACACATTCCTACTGTTGTTTGTCTGTAAGCTTAAATGTAGCATTTTCTCCTTCGCCAGAGGTATTGAATCTTTGAAAGTCTGCATAGGTGTTTTACCGAAACAATACTTTCCAGTGTGAGTGCGATGTTCGTTATATCCCATAAGCCACTGGTCTAAATCAGCTTGCAGTTCTTCAAGTGAATTGTAAAGCTTTTTCCTAAAAGCAACACGATAAAATTCATTAAGAATAGTTCCATGAAAGCGCTCACAAATTCCATTACTCTGTGGGCGGCGAGCCTTAGTTTTACTGTGGTCAATATTCTCAATGGCCAGATACAGTTCATATTCATGATGCTCCATATTCCCATAATATTCGATTCCTCAATCTGTGATAACACGCAGAAGCGAAATTCCATGCTCCTCAAAAAATGGTAATACCCTGTCATTGAGAATATCAGCAGCCACAAGAGCATTCTTGCGATCATAGAGTTTTGCAATAGCAACTTTGGAATATGTGTCTATAAATGTTTGCTAGTATATCCTACCTACACCCTTTAAAGTGCCAACATAAAATGTGTCTTGCGCCCCCAGATAACCTGGATGCTCTGTTTCTATTTCTCCACTCTCCTGCTTTTCTTCCTTAGCCTTCTCCAGTGCTATAAGCTGAGCCTCTGTAAGAATGAGACCATCCTGTGCTACTTTCGCTTCTAATGCAGCAAGTCGTTTCTTCATTGTCTCCAAATCATGACGCAGCCAAATACTCCTCACTCCTCCATCGGAAACAAATATACCTTTCTTCTTTAACTCGTTTGATACTCTAAGCTGACCCCATGCTGGCTGCTCAATAGCAAGTTGCACCACTGCTTCTTCTATCTCAGAGGCAACCCTGTTCTTAAATATAGGCTTCTTACGGCTAATCTCCTGCAATGCAGATTCTCCACCTGTTTCATACAAGTCCTTAAAACGATAAAAACTATCCCTCGAAAACCCCATTATTTTACATGCCTGGGATACATTACCAAGCTCCCGTGCTAAATTTAGCAAGCCAAGCTTGTTTTTGATAATCTTTTGTTCTCTCGTCATAGGACATTCCTCCTTAAATATTAGTTCAGCTGTTTCGAGATATCGGAATGTCAGATTAAATCTTTACTACTACAGTCGCTTACTATGCCAACTTCTCCCATTCAAAATTCACTATATTTCTTTTTTCTTTGCTAAACTCTATGCCCAGTATATATATATCTCCATACATCCCTTGATACTTCTCATAATACCTTCTCTCTTTTATCTGTTTTAAGGCTCCCCCTTCTTTATCCTTATCCACCACCTTAAACTCCAGTATATATACCCTTCCCCTGTATATCACCGTTATATCTATCCTACCTACAGAGGTTGCATCCTCAGTTATTGTATGCAACCCACTTCCATTCAACAAGGCATATATTACCGATGCATAATACCCTTCATACCTATCTATCTCATTCTTCCTATACCACTCACCAGGAATACTTGAAAAAAAGCTATATAATATCTCTCGTAATCTACTTAGATCGTTGTTTTGTAGTGCTTCTATTATATTTATCTGGGATTCTTCTTTATCTGATATCGATGGTAATGTATCATTTAAATAAAAATTATTAAAACTCATTTTCACTTCTATGTTTGGATAGGTCAATTCATAAAAAGTCTTCTCCGTTAGTCTTTTTTTCTCTTTTATCGTTAAATAACCTGTCTGAAATAAAATATTTTCTATCTTAATAAAATCAATATCAAGGTTGGATACTATTTCTTCACTGGCTTTTAGTGATTCTAACTTTGGCAAATAAAATCTGTTTTGCAAAATCAACTTCATTAAAAATGTTGGCGTACCTGTCTCAAACCAGTATGAACTATAAGTTTTTTTATCCAAAAATAACAATATATCAAAGGGATTATACACCTTCCCTCCAAGCCAGCTATATCCATTATACCATCTCTTTACCTCATCTTTATCCACGTCTTGCAATCTATCGCTAAATACTTCCTCTAAGTCGTCCTGTGTATATCCACATATTGTTGAAAATCTTTCATCTATCGTTATATCGTTTAACTGATTTAATCCACTAAATATCGACACCTTTGAAAACCTTGATACCCCTGTTATAAATACAAGCTTTAAATAAGGATCTGCATCTTTTAATACTGAATAAAAATCCTTCAATATCTCTCTATTTTCTTTTGCTATTGCTATCTCCTCTATCCTGTCCAATATTGGCTTATCATACTCATCTACCAACACTACTACTCTTTCCCCATACTTTTCTGAAAGCTTCTTAATTGCCTCTTCTAACTTTCCTGAATTTGATGGTTTTTCTAACTTTATATTGAAATTATTCTCTATATCCATAAATTCTTCTAAAATTTTTGTATTTAAATCCTGCGATGTAATATGAACACCCTTTCCAAAGCTTATCTTTATTACTGGATGTTTCTTACTCCAATCCCAGTTATCATATAAATATAATCCCTTAAATAACTCCCTACTCCCCAAAAATGCTTCTTTCAGTGTATCCAGAAATAATGATTTCCCAAACCTCCTTGGTCTGCTTAAAAAATAATATTTTCCACTTTCTGATAGCTCTTTAACAAATGGAGTTTTATCTACATAATAATAGTTTTCTTCCCGTATACTTTTAAAACTCTGTATCCCTATGGGGAGTTTTTTCATTGCCGCTTACCTCGTTCTATAACCTGATCTTTAAACTATTATATAATGTCACAGGCGACCTGTCCAGCAATTCTTTTTTTATTATCTGAGATCCTTTCAGTTTGTCATCCTGAGGAGTCCCGACTTGGACAGAATGACGAAGAATTCCATTGTTGAAGCATCTGATATCCATCCTCCGTTTATATCGATTTTACACACTGCCATCCAGAGGAATATGCATGCCACTCTGTCATCCTGAGGAGAGCAGCGACGAAGGATCTCGCCGTTTTATTAAAGATAGATCCTACCCCTTCGACAGGCTCAAGGCAGGGCTTCGCTCTGGATGACATTGTTTTATCATTCGAAGAGGCGTAGTCTCAAAGAATCTCGCCCTTTTCACAAAGGCTCAAGTCCATTGCCCTTTGCTGAATCCGCTATGTGTCAACAAAATTATCGCTTTTTATGCAACCCATTTTTGCTATTTTTCCACAATATTCTCCAAAATCATAGGAAATCACTTCCTATGATTGATTAAATTTATAAAAAAACTTTTTTATATCTCCGGCAGGATTTAGATCATTATGAAGTTATTTTATCAAAACAAGCTGCCTCATAGGCAGCTTATTTTGATAGCTTTATCTATTTGCCTTTTTGCTTATCCAGCTCTCTCAAAGCCTTCCTATCCATTTTGCCAATCTTGGATAAACATTAAATCCGCTCCTGATAATCATATCTTTCTTTCTATCTACAATAAACACATAACCATCCTCATCCATATAACCAATATCACCGGTTATTCTACTCATACTCCTTAATCTCCATCTCCCCTTTAAGGGCATAAAAAACACCTTCAGCAAGAGCCTTCATCTCATCCTCTCCCGGATAAACAGCAACCCTTGCAATAAAAGAAACCATCTCTTCAATCCAGGCACAAAAGTTTTCATCATAGGCAATACCTCCTGTAATAAGTATTGCATCTACATCTCCCTTAAGCACAGCTGCCATAGATCCAATCTCCTTTGCTACCTGATATGCCATTGCCCTGTATATTCGCAAAGACTCTATGTCTCCCTCTGCTACCTTCTGGGAAACCTCATAGGCACTGTTTGTCCCAAGATATGCAACAAGTCCTCCCTGCCCTGTTATCTTCTTTTTAATTTGCTCAAAGGTATATTCTCCACTAAAGCACATCTTTACAAGATCCCCAACTGGCAATCCTCCGCTTCTTTCTGGCGAAAATGGGCCTTCTCCATCAAGGCCATTGTTTACATCAATTACTCTTCCCTTTTGATGAGCACCCACTGTTATTCCTCCACCAAGATGAGCTACGATAAGATTAAGTTCCTCATAGTGCTTTCTGTTTTCTCTGGCAAATCTCCTTGCCACTGCCTTTTGATTAAGTGCATGGAATATGCTCTTGCGAGTGATCTCTGGCATGCCAGAGATTCTTGCAACTTCATCCATCTCATCAACTATTGGAGGATCAACAATAAAGGATTCCTTAAGTCCAATTTCCTTTGAAATCTCATGGGCAAGTATTCCACCAAGATTGCTTGGATGGGATCCCATTATCTCTGCATTTAAATCTCTCAAAAGCAAATCATTAACTCTGTAAACTCCACCTGCTATTGGCTTTACGAGCCCTCCTCTACCTACAACTGCATCAATTGTCTTTAGATCTATTTTTGCTCTATTAAGCTCATCAATAATGACGGACTTCCTAAAATCATATTGTTCCATCACGCTTTTATATTTACACAAATCATCAACGCTATGCTTAATATTCAAAGTAAATATATCCTTTTGATTATCAAATACAGATATCTTTGTTGAGGTTGATCCTGGATTTATTGCAAGAATTCTCATAAAATCCTTCCTTTTATTTTATAGTGCTGCTGCCAGAATAAGGGACATCAGCTTGCTTCTGTCTGAGTCTGTCCGTGAATTTAAAACCACAGGAACCTTTGCCCCAAGCATTACTGAAGCTGTTGTTGCCTTTGCAAGATAAGTAAGAGCCTTATAGAGGCTGTTGCCTGTTTCAAGATTGGGGCAAAGAACTATATCTGCATCACCTCCAACATCACTTTCTATTCCCTTGTAAATACAGGCATCTTTTGAAATTACATTGTCAAAGGCAAAAGGCCCATCTATTATGCAATCCTTAATTTGGCCTCTTCTATTCATCTGAGTTAGCATTGCTGCATCAACTGTTGCCTGCATCTTTTCATTAACCACTTCCACTGCAGCCAGCACTGCTACCTTTGGAATATCAAGCCTGAGATTTTTGTAGATCGAAACAGCGTTTTTTACTATCTCCACTTTTTCAGCAAAATTAGGTGCAATATTCATTCCAGCATCTGTAATACATAAAAGCTTATGATAATTGGCACACTCAATTAATGCTGCATGACTCATGATAGAGGCTCTTCCTATACCTGTATTTTTATTCAAAATTGCTCTCAAAAAATCAGCAGTTCCAACAAGCCCTTTCATTATAATTTCAGCTCCACCATCTCTCACTATACTCACTGCAACAGAACAGGCATGGACAGGATTATCCTCTGATATAATCTCTGCAGAATTTAGAGGAAAATAAACCGACTTTGCAACTTCTTCTATTTTTGATTTATTGCCAACAAGTATTGGGCTTACCAGCTTCATCTTCATTGCATCTCTCACTGCAGCCAGAGCATGTTCATCCTCCGCAGCTGCAACAACCACTGTTTTTGTTCCATTGGCCTTTGCAATTTCAACCAGCTCTTCTAAATTCCTGAGCACCATGAATCCCTCTCTTAAAAAAATTTATCTGTTTTTAAATATTAACACAATGACCGTGTCAGGGCATATAGATTGTTTATTAATCGACTATAGCAATTTTAATAAAAAGCGTGTAGCAAAATTTACTACATATAGTTTTAGTAAAATTTTATTGCAATATATCACTTCAAGATATATAATATTTCCTCAAAATTTTTAATTACTGATTAAGGAGGATTAGATGAGAGAAGTCGTTGTGCTTGGAGCAAGCCGCACCGCCATTGGAGATTACCTTGGGACTCTTAGCAATGTTTCTGCTGTTGAATTGGGTATTGCTGCAGCAAAATCAGCTCTGGAGAAATCTGGAGTTAAGCCATCTCAAATCGATGAGGTCATTGGAGGTCATGTTTTACAGGCTGGATGCAAGGGCAACAGTGCACGTCAGGTTTGCCTTGGAGTGGGATGTCCTGTGGAGACTGTTGCTGTAACAATCAATCAGATGTGCCCTTCTTCTATGAGAGCAACAGAAATTGCCTCGCAACAGATTATGCTTGGCAAAACAGACATTGAGCTTGTTGCAGGATACGAAAGTATGAGCAATGCTCCATACATGTCTCTTAAGGCAAGACAGGGGCTTCGCATGGGGGACTCTCCTTTTGTTGACCACATGCTTTATGATGGGCTCATTGATGCTTTTAACAATTATCACATGGGCATAACTGCAGAAAACCTTGCAGAGCAGTTTAATGTCTCCAGAGAAGAACAGGATGATTGGGCTTTAATGAGTCACAGGAGAGCAATTGCCGCAATTAAAGAGGGTAAATTCAAAGAAGAGATTACTCCTATAATTATAAAAGGCAAAAAGGGAGATATATCCTTTGAGATTGATGAACATCCAAAAGAAGATATTTCCATGGAATCTTTAAGCAAGCTAAAGCCTGCCTTTAAAAAAGATGGAACAATAACTGCTGGTAATGCTTCGTCTATAAATGATGGAGGTGCTGCTATTGTCCTTGCAGGTGCAGACAAAGCAAAAGAGTTGGGTTTAAAACCAATGGCAAAAATCATTGCCTCTGCCTCTGCTGCTGTTGATCCAAAAATTATGGGCTTTGGGGTTGTCCCTGCGGTAAACAGAGCTCTAAAATTTGCAGGCCTAAAAAAAGAAGACATAGATCTATGGGAGCTAAATGAGGCCTTTGCTGCTCAGGTAATTGCATGCAATAGAGAGCTAAAAATTGATAAAGAAATAATAAACGTCAATGGTTCTGGTATCTCCCTTGGACATCCTGTAGGGCAAACCGGTGTCAGGCTAATTGTAACCCTGCTCCATGAAATGAAGAGAAGAAAGGCAAAATATGGTGTTGCAGCTCTTTGTGCCGGAGGAGGCCCCGCTGTTGCAACAGTTTTTGAATTGATATAAAAAATCACTATTTATTCCTTAAATTCTTTTAAAATAAAAATACTCTATTATCCCAGCCGCCAAAGACGGCTGGGATAATATTTTCTTGATTTTACACTAAAAATTATATCTATGAATAATTACTGAAAAAAAATATTTTATGGAACTTTTTCTCTGCTTTTGCGGTCTAATATATAAAAATTGATCACAATTTTTTTTGAAAAAATGAGTTCCAAAATACAAAGAGTCACAGGATTTTTATATGTTTAATAAAAAATTTATAAACTTAAAATTCATCATTCCTATAGTTTTATTTATTATAATTATTATTATCGTAAAGGGATGTTCCTCTAAGGAAAAAATTCAAAAAGCAGTAGTTGCTCCTGTAACTGAATCCATATATGCCCTTGGGACTGTAAAAAGCGATAAAAGCTCTAACATTCGCCTTGGCACAAGTGCTGTGATATCAAAATTTTATGTTAATGAGGGAGATGAAGTTAAAGCAGGAGATCCCTTGCTAATGACAGATTCCGGTGTTATTATAAGATCGCCAATTGCTGGAATTGTTTCTACCAAAAACTATAACGAAAATGAAATTGTGCCTTCCTCTCAACTTGTCCTTAGTATAACAAACAACAAAGACTTATATGTAAAAGTATCTCTGGATCAAGAATCCATAATATCTGTGAAAAAAGGCATGAAGGCTCTCATAAGTTTTGAGAACTACAGAGAGACTCAAATTTCTGGTCAAGTTTACTCTGTATACCAATCTGGAGGTGAGTTTATTGTAAAAATAAAACCTCAAAATATGCCAGAGGTTATTCTTCCAGAAATGACCTGCGACGTTGCAATTATTATTATGGAAAAGCCCTCAGCTGTGCTCATACCTCTGGCTGCAGTTGTAAATGGTAAAGTAAAAGTAAAACGAAAGGACAAAACTGAACTTATCCCTGTAAAGATTCGCAAAACATCCGATGGGCTTGCTGAGGTTCTGGATGGTGACATATCCGGCGGCGATTTGGTCATTGTGCCTTCAACAAAAAATGAGTCATCAAATAAAAAAACAAATGATTTCAGATAAGATTATAAAGATCAAGGAAGTTAAAAATGTGGTTTTTGGCATTGAAGCATATAGTTTCACGTAAAAGTCAAAGCATACTTACATTACTTGCAATAGTATTTGGAGCTGCTGGTTATATTGTATTAAGTGGCATTCAGATAGGCTTTCAAAATTACATGATAAGTAACCTCATTGAAAGAAGCGGACATATAATTGTAACTCCAAAGGATGAATTTATTGATGAAGACTCTGTGAATAAAATCTTTGCAGGTGATAAAAATTATGTCTGGCTCAACAAACCATCTGGCAGACGCTCAAACACAGGGCTTACTCAAATATCAAAATGGTATAAAAAGCTTTCACAAGATCCTGAGGTCTCAGGATATTCTCCAACTATCACTCAAGAAGCCATAGCAAGCAGAGGTGGATTTAAACAAACTGTAAATTTAGTGGGCATTGATCCAATCAAACATAAAAAGACAACTACCTTTCATGAAGATATAACATACGGTTCACTCGAATCACTTAATAATGGACTCTCTGTAATATTGGTTGGCGAAAGACTCCTCTTACTTCTTGGAGTTAAGGTAAATGATACCATAAACATATCCACAGCCAATGGTAACGTTATACCTATGAAGATCATCGGCACCTTTGATACAGGAGAAATACACAGCGATGTCCGCACCATATATGCTTCACTGGCCACTGTTCAAAATGTTGCAGGCACTCCTGGAAAGATTGATTCCATAATAATAAAAATTAAAAATTACTCCAAGGCTGCTGATGTTGCAACTAAATGGAACATGGAATCATCGGACACTGTTGAAAGCTGGGATCAAAGATATAAAAGTAGACTGGAAATGATGAAGACTCAAGACACTATTAGAAATATAACCACTATATCATTTATTATAATAATCGCCTTTGGGATATATAATATTCTCAACATGGCTGTTAACCACAAGACAAAGGATATTGCCATATTAAGATCAATTGGATTCAATCAAAATGACACTGTGTTTTTATTTTTAATTCAAGGTGCACTCCTTGGTCTTATTGGCGGTATACTTGGGGTAAGTGCAGGCTTTGGTATATGCAAGCTCCTTGAGTCAATGAAAATCCAGATGGGCCCCAGAACTATGACCATCGCATGGGACATTGCAATCTACCTCAAGGCATTTTTTTTGGTTACCTTCTCTGCTCTTATTGCAAGTTACTTCCCTGCAAAAGCAGCAGGCAAACTTTCTCCAATTGAGATAATCAGAGGAGCAGCATAATGAATGCCATTGAATGCAGTAATATAGTTAAGTCCTTTGGTGAGCCTCCCCTTACTATTCTAAAGGGCATATCCTTTACAGTTGCCAAAGGTGAATTCTTAAGTATCACAGGCAGATCTGGTTCTGGAAAATCCACTCTCCTTTATTCCATAAGCGGTCTTGACAAAATAAATTCAGGCACTGTGCGTTTGCTTGGCAATGACATTCATTCCATGTCAGAAAAAGAAATACATATATTTAGAAACCGCAAACTTGGATTTGTTTTCCAGTTTCATTATCTTCTCCCGGAAATCTCAGCTCTTGACAATATACTCATGCCTGCACGGAAAATAAAAGAAGAAAAAAAGAAATTCAAAATGGCAATAGAATTAATGAAGAGCTTTAACATCTATCATTGCAAGGATAAACTACCATCGCAGATGTCCGGTGGGGAGATGCAACGCACTGCAATGGCACGGGCTCTTATTATGGAGCCAGAGATCTTATTTGCAGATGAACCCACAGGCAACCTTGATACAGAAAATGGTGAAAAGGTAATGGATATATTGCTCAAGATAAATAAAGAGATGAACACAACTGTAGTCATGGTGACCCATGAACCAGACTTCGCCTCTATGGCCTCAAGGCAAATTCACCTTGTTGATGGTCAGATAGATTACGATTCAAAGGGTAAAAATAAATGAGAACAAAAACTCTGATTACAATTTTTATTTTTATATCTACAATTCTTTTAATGCACCTGTCAATGGCTCAGGAAATTGCTCAGACAAAAAAAATTTCTTTTAAAGAATACCTTGAAATCATAAAGGGCAATCTCCCTGAATTGCAAAGAAGCTCTATCACTATTGAAAAAGCAGAAAAGTCAGTCTTAAGTTCTGCAAGTTCCCTTGATACAACACTTTCTGGCAGTGGAAACTATTCCAGATCTTCCAAGTACAACTCTGCCACAGAAAGCTCATACTACAGTAAAATCTGGTCTGCCAATGCTGCTCTTTCAAAAAAATTATTAAGTGGAACAACCCTTGAGGCAGGAACTTCCTATGAATATGTAACAGAAGATTTAAAAAATACAGGCTATTACAGACCAGCCCTTTATGTTAAATTTACTCAGGAATTGTTAAAAAACTCCTTTGGCACACTGGATCGATTTACAGTCAATGATGCCAAGATGAAACTTGAAATAGAAAAGCTTAGAAAATTTGAAACAGATAAAACATACCTTAACACTTACAAAAAGCTATACTTTAACTGGATTGCTCAGATAAAAAAGCTAAATCTCCTGAAAGAATATATCACCAATACAGAAAAACTAAGAACTGATATTGAAAACAAAGTAAAATCAGGACTTGCAGATAAAACCGATCTCCATTCTGTCGATGCTCTGTTACTTCAATATAGGCTCAATTATAAAAATGCAGAGCTTAAACTGGATGAGATAAAAGCAGCCCTTTTAATTTTTCCTGAATTCTCCTCTGCTGCTCCATTGGAAGATGATTTTGCAAAGACTCTTCAATATGTTACTCTTGCCAGCTTTGAATCTGTCCCTTACGAAAAAACTCGCAGCGCAGAGATCTACAGACTGACAAAAGAAAATCTTTTATACAGCGCAGAGGTTCAAGAAAACAGGCTGCTGCCTCAATTAGATATTTCCGGGCAATACACACGCCTTGCAAATTCAACAGAAAGCATCAAAGGCTATAGCAAAATGAATGAATCTGAATACTATATAGGCTTTGGGATTACATATCCTATAGAAAACACCTCTGCAAAGGTATACCTAAAAGAAGCTGAAATTGCGGTAAAAGAAATAAACAGCGAATTTGAAATTGCAAAAAACAGCCACAAAACAAATCTTGAAACAACTCTGAAATCAATTGAAGGGCTCAAGGAAATAATTGACATCTCTGAAAAAAGAATTAATGTTCTTGAGGCAAAATACCGCAACATCTACAGGCAATATCTGCAATCACGGAAAGACTTCCAGTATCTGATTGATACATCCCTTGCTGTAACACAGCAAAAAATTGATCTTTTAGAATTGCAAAATTCACTTATACAGTATTCCATAGATTATGAGGATTTAGCAGAAAAAATTTAAACAAAGGGAGCAAATAATTTTTAAAAAATCTATTTGTTGCTTGCCAATTTTTAGCCTTTATATAAAAGTATATTACCCCTTAGTTTAAGGCAATAAAAAATAATTTTAATAAGGTATGTATGAGATCAAAAACACTACTATTACTCATAGCTGCACTGGTTATATCAACAGTTGCATGCAAAAAAGCTGACCTTTCAACAGACAAAGGTAAATATAGCTACGCCATAGGCTATAACATAGGCAAGAGCCTAAAAAACGATCAGGTAGACCTTGATGTTAATTCTTTCATAGCTGCACTTGAAGATGCCCTTAAAGGCAAGGAAAGCTCTCTTACTATGGAAGAGGCTCAGCAGGCCATTATGAATCTTCGCATAAGCCTTCAGGAAAAGAGAATGAAAGCTGCAGAGGAAAACAAAGCAAAGGGTGAGGCTTTCCTTAGCCAAAATAAAGCAAAGGAAGGAGTTCACACAACAGCCTCTGGACTTCAGTATAGAGTCTTAAGAGAAGGCACTGGTCCAAAACCAAAGGCAACAGATGTTGTTACAGTTCATTACACAGGACGGCTTATTGATGGAACAGAATTTGACAGCTCCTACAAAAGAAACGAACCTGCAAAATTTCAGTTGGATTCTGTAATCAAGGGATGGACTGAAGGGCTGCAACTCATGCCAACAGGTTCAAAATATGAGCTTGTTATACCTGCAGAACTTGGCTACGGCCCTATGGGAAATCAGGCTATACCAGGAAATTCAGTATTAATTTTTGAAGTGGAACTTCTTGGAATAGGCAAATAAGCCAATCTTCTTTCACTGAGGGTTTTTACCCTCAGAAAAGGAGTCCCCTTTGATAATATCAGCAAGCAGAAGAACTGATATTCCAGCTCTATATGGCAAGTGGTTTATCAAGCGAGTCAAAGAGGGATTTGTCCTTGTAGCAAATCCTTTCAACCCATCACAAATAACACAAGTTTCTCTAAAAGCTGAAGATATTGATGCCTTTGTATTCTGGACAAAAAATGGAATGCCATTTTTTGATTATCTCAAAGAGATCAAAGAATACAGCTATTATTTCCACTGGACAATTACACCCTATGATAGAACAATTGAAAAAAATGTTCCTCAAAAAAATATAATCATAGATTCCTTTAAAAGGCTTTCGGATATAATATCTCCTGATAAAGTTATATGGCGATATGACCCTGTATTTTTTACGCAAAAGTATGACTACAGCAAACACCTATTCTATTTTGAAAAAATCTCAAAACTACTGTCAACATATACAAAGACCTGTATATATAGCTTTTTAACTCCATACAAAAAATGTGAAAAGAATATGTCCTCAATAAAATTTAGACTACCAGAGGATCCTGAGATAGAGAGTTTGTCAAAATATTTTAGTGAAATTGCCTCAAGCTATAATATCTCATTATCAAGCTGCGCTATAAAAACAGACTTAACTAAATATGGAATAAAGCGTGGGAGCTGCATAGATAAGGATCTGATTTCAAAAATCAGTGGTAAAGAGATAAATGCTCCAAGGGATAAAAATCAAAGAGAGTTTTGTAACTGTGCCAAAAGCATAGATATAGGTTCTTACAACACATGTATCAATGGATGTATATATTGCTATGCAAATAGTAATTATAATATAGCACAAAAAAATTACAAGGACCACAACATAAACTCTGAAATTCTCAAAAATTTAAGAGGATAAAATATTAAATATTTATACCCTAAACTTCCTGTAGTCTATACCCAGCTTATTCATTTTGTAACTTATTATCCTCTTTGTTGTGCCCAACTCCTTTGCAGCCTGTGAGACATTCCCATTTGTATTGGCCAGGGCATCAATTATAATTTCTCTCTCAAATTGACTTACCCTTTCTTCAAAGGATAAGGATTTAGTAGCTGTTCCCTTTTGCAATGATGGAGGCAGATGATAGCTACGTAAAGAATCTTCTTTGCATAGAATTACTGCTCTTTCAATGCAATTCTCCAGTTCACGAACATTGCCTGGCCAATTATAATTTACAAGTAAATCTATAGCCTCTTGAGTTATTCGCTTTACCTCTTTGTTCAATTTTTTTGAATAAAAGTCCAAAAAATGATCAGCCAGAAGTACAATATCAGATTTTCTTTCACGCAAAGGAGGAGAATAAATCTGAAATATATTCAACCTGTAATATAAATCCTGACGGAACAAACCTTTCTCCACCATCAAGTCAAGATCCCTGTGAGTTGCAGCAATTACCCTCACATCCACTGCTATAGGTTCAATGCCACCTACCCGATCAATTGTTTTATTTTGCAAAACACGCAGCAGGTGCACCTGAAGATCCAGATCGAGATCCCCTATCTCATCAATGAAAATGGTTCCTCCATTTGCTGCCTCAAACTTGCCCTTCTTGGTTCCGATAGCTCCAGTAAAAGCGCCACGCTCATAGCCAAAAAGCTCCGCCTCAATTAAATTCTTAGGTAAAGATGCAATATTTACTTTTATATAAGGCTTATCCTTACGGTTGCTATTTTCCACAATTGCATCTGCTATGAGTTCCTTTCCTGTCCCACTTTCACCAAGAATGAGCACTGTTGTATCTGTATTTGAGACCAAAACTATCTTTTCATACAACTCTCTGATGGCACGTGATTTCCCTATAATCTTTGAAGAAATAATAGTGCTTTCGATTTTAGATCTAAGCGCAGCATTTTCTTCTTTAAGGCGGCGCTCCCTTCTAATCATTTCCATCTTGCTATTCACGGCCTGTGATATCATTATAGATATAGTTGTAAGCATATGGAATTCCTCAGAGAGATCACGGCCTGAATTATTGATTATATCCACAGATATTGCACCTATTACGCTGTTATCGACAATAATTGGTATGCAAATAAAAGACACTCTATTGGTAAGTATATTTCTGTTGGCTCCAGTTCTATTTAAAAACCTGGGTTCATTTCTTATATCCTGTATTATAATAGGGCTGCCAGTCTGAACAACTGTTCCTATTATCCCTTCACCTGGTCTGTATACTCCTCTTTCGACCTCTTCCTTTGTGTAGCCATAGTGAATGTCAACTGAGATCTCCCCCTCATCTTTATGATATATGCTAATCATTCCTCTTTCTATATTATAATAAGAAACGATAAGATTGAATACATTATTCAAAAGAACATTAATGTCCTTATTACTACTTATAAACTCCCTTCCTATATCTTCAAGAAGAGAATTAGCTCTACTATTTGCGTATTCCATCATATCACCTATTATACAATAAAGTAGTTTCAAAATATTCAGATAGCTATATTCTTCAAAATACTTTTGGTATAAATATGTGATATGCAGTGTAATTTTACATTTTTGTAACTTTATAGAATATTTAAGGGAGGAATTTATCACTCCTCCCTTAAACTACTATCCAATTGCACTTTTGCCTTCTTCTTCAGTTCTAATTCTTATGCAGCGTTCCAGATCTGTAACAAAAATCTTCCCATCACCAATTGATCCTGTTTTAGCCCCTTTTATTATGGCCTTTATTGTTCTTTCGACAAAGTCATCATTTACTGCTATCTCAAGCCTTACCTTTTTGATTAGATTAACCTCAACCATAATCCCTCTGTAAGTTTCACTATAACCACCTTGCTGACCACAACCAAGAGAATTAGTTACAGACATCTTCTTTACATCTGCATCGAAAAGAGCCTGCTTTACATCATTAAGCTTCTCTGGTTTAATATATGCTGTTATTAATTTCATAACCTCCTCCTCTGCTATTGATTTGTAAAAATTTGGAAACCATGATATGCTTCCATTCCATGTTCATCAATATCAAGGCCTCGAAGTTCCTCTTCTCTTGTAACGCGAAGCCCAACTGTTAAATCTATAATTTTAAAAAGTGCAAGGCCTATTCCAAAGGACCATACAAAGGCTGTACCTGCACCTATAAGCTGACTTATAAGCTGATTGAAACCTCCTCCATAGAACAGACCTGTGCTAACTTCTTTTATACCTATTATCTTCTCTGCATTAAAAAGACCACAGGCAAGAGTGCCCCACAGGCCACAGACGCCATGAACGCTTATTGCTCCAACAGGATCATCGATCTTTAAAACCTTATCTATGAATATAACGCTTAACACCACAATCACCCCAGAGACAAGCCCTATTATCAAAGCTCCCACTGGAGTAACAGTGTAGCACCCTGCAGTAATACCCACAAGACCAGCCAGAGCACCATTAAGAGCCATTGATGCATCAGGTTTTTTAAACAAAATCCATGCTGTTGCCATTGCACTTATTGCAGCAACTGCACCGGACAAATTTGTAATCATTGCAACTCGTCCTATTTCTCCATTTCCTATTGTAGTTGAACCAGGATTAAATCCAAACCACCCCATCCATAAGATAAAGACTCCAAGTGCTGCAATTGTTATGTTATGACCAGGTATAGCTCTTGGAGTTCCATCTGGGCCATATTTTCCTATCCTTGGACCGACAAGTAAAGCACCAGCAAGAGCAAGCCATCCGCCAATTGAATGAACAACTGTTGAGCCAGCAAAATCTACAAAAGAACCAGTTGGCAACTTCTGCAGCCATCCTGCAGCCTCGCTATTAAAAAGCGACCCCCATGCCCATTTCCCAAAAATTGGATAAATAAAGAGGCATATAAAAACACAATAGACAAGATAGGCTTTAAACTTTGTTCTTTCTGCCATAGCCCCTGATACTATTGTTGCAGAGGTAGCAGCAAAAACAGTCTGAAAAATAACAAAGGTCCAACCCCATTCTGCACCATTTTCTGCACCGACTATTCCTTTCATAAAAAATAAATCGCTGCCGATTATTCCATACTTGCTTGACCCAAACATTAAGCCAAAGCCAATTGCATAAAAGACAAGTGTTCCAATACAAAAATCCATAAGATTCTTCATGAGGATATTAACTGTATTCTTTGATCTTGCAAAACCAGACTCTACCATGGCAAAACCTGCCTGCATCCAGAAAACAAGTATTGCAGCCACAAGAGTCCATACTATGTTAAGATTTGCAATAATTGAGTTAACATCTGCCTTTGTTGCAATCTCTTCAGCGTAAAGCCCCTTCGAAAAGGCAAAAAGCCCTGCTATCAAAAGCAAAACAATTCTTAATGTAAACATATAAACCTCCAATTATTTTGCTTTTAGTATATGCAAGGTTTGTGCCATTTAAAATTTAGAAATAATTGAAGAGAAAAATAGAAGGATAATTAACTCAAATGTAACAATCAAAGGATTACCATGTTAAATATATCGATGTGTATATATGATAAAATTTTATTGGATAAATTAGCGAACAAAAAGGAGGAAGTATTCAATACAAAAATGTTATTTTTGCCATGTAAAATAACATTTTTGTATCATTTTTCTATCATCTTTCCATCTTTACAGAAATTACCTTTGAAACACCTGGCTCTTCCATTGTAACACCATATATAGACTCGCTTATGTGCATAGTCTTTTTGTTATGTGTAACAATAATGAACTGGGTGCTTTTTGAAAACTCCCTGAGCATCTTCACAAAACGCTGTATATTTTGCTCATCAAGGGGAGCATCGATCTCATCTAAAAAGCAAAAGGGCGACGGTTTTACCATATAGGTTGCAAAAAGCAGGGCAATTGCAGTAAGAGCCCTTTCCCCTCCAGATAAAAGATTGATGTTTTTAAATTTCTTTCCAGGAGGCCTCACTATAATTTCTATGCCACTTTCAAGAACATTCTCTGGCTCAGAAAGCTCAAGAAAAGCCTCACCTCCTTCAAAAAGCCTTTTAAACATCTCAGAAAAATTTTTTTGAATTTCATTGAATGTTGAAATAAAAAGATCAACCGATGTTTTGTTTATCTCTTCTATAACAGAAATAATATCTTCCCTTGCCTTTTCTATATCTGTTTTCTGGTCAAGATAATATTCAAATCTCTTCTTTAGATCTCTATATTCCTGTATGGCAAGATTATTTATTGGCCCTAAATCCTGTATCTTCTTTTTCAAATCTGCAATCTCATTTTGAAAGTCAGCAAGCATATTCTCACTTACTTTAATATCAGAGAGATCTGATATCTTCTTTTCATACTCAGTCCACAGATAGTCAAGTATGCCATCACGCTTAAAAGAAAGCTCAACTCCACTTTTTTCAAGATTAGATATTCTCTCATTAATTTTTGCAAGCTCTTCCTCATCTTTGCGAGTATCGTTTTTTCTCTGAGCAATTTTATTTTCAATCTCACTTCTATGGGCAATAAGTTCATTTATACTCTTCTTTAAGGCCTCACTCTTTTCATTGAACTGTATAAGCTTATCCTCTGATTCCTTTATCTCTTTATTGAGGTCATCTATAATCTTTTCTGTTCTTTGAATGTCCTCATTGAAGTTTTCTATTTGCTTTTTTATATCCTCAATCTGATGATTAAGAGAGAGCATCTGTTTTTCAATCCAGTTGCTGTCGTTTTCATATTTTGCAATATCACGATCAATCCTTGTAATCATCCCATTTATGTTTTCAAGCTCACGCTGCTCATTTTGAATAAATTCATCAAGCATTGAATTATCAGCACGCAATTCATCAATTGCAAGAACTAAATCCCTTATTCTTTTATCAAGATTTTCCTTTTCTGCATGTATCCCTGTTTTATCAAAGAGAATTGATCGAAATCCATCCTCATAACTTTCAAATTTATAAATATTTTTTCTTAAAGACTCAATATCAATCTTTTCAAGAAACATCCAGGCTCTGTCAAAGGACTTAAGCTTAAGCTCATCAAGGGCATTATTAAGATTCATCTCAATAATGTTAAGCATATCTTCAATTTGACTTTTGACTTCCTGTCTTTCGTTTTCAGAGTCCTCAAGCTCAATCTTTCTCTTCTCAATAGCATCAACTAACTTTTTTATAACAATCTCAAGAGCCTCGCGCAGCTTTTTAAGAGAAGCTTCATTTTCTTTTATCTTGCGATTATTATCTTCTATTTTGTCTCTGGACTTATGTATGGACTCTATTTTTCTCTTACGATTTTCAAAAAATTCAGATAACTTTTCCTTATCAGTTATAATCTTTTCTTTCAGTTCAACAACAGTTTCTTCGCTTTTCTTTTTCTCCAACAAAAGCCTTTCCAGACTTTCTTTTCTCTCTGTAATTTTTCTTAAAACAGAATCCTTTCTCTGAATGTTTTCTTCTACAATCTTGCGATTTTTCTCTGTTGCAAGATCTATAGTTTCTCTACGAACTTTATAATCACCCAATTTTTTTTCTATTTCAAAAAGCTGATACTGAAGATCGTTTTTACGCTTCTCATCTTTTTCATTTTCTGCATGAGTTTTTGAAACCCTTGCTATGATCTCTTCCCTTTCCTTTTGTAATTTTTCAATATCCTGAGCATTCTTTTCGCATTTCTTCTCAAAGTCTTTATATCTAATCAAATTGACCTTAATATCCAGTTCCGAGAGCTTTCCTTTGAGGCTTAAAAATTCCTTTGTCTTTTCTGATTGCTTTGCCTTTAAATCTTTTTCTCTTTCTATTTCTTTCAAAATATCATTGATTCGATTTAGATTATCTCCTGTATCCTGAAGTTTTTTCAAGGATTCCTTTTTTTGCATCTTATATCTGGAAATTCCTGCAGCCTCTTCAAAGAGATATCGTCGATCCTCAGCCTTTGTGGACAGTATAAGATCCATCTTGCCCTGTTCCATTACAGAATAGGCAGATTTACCAATTCCTGTATCCATAAAAAGCTTTTCTATGTCTTTGAGACGAACAGGGGATTTGTTTATTAGGTATTCAGATTCTCCATCACGGAAAATACGCCTTGTTACTGTTACAGAATCAGAATCAAAATCCAGAATTCTTTCAGAGTTATCGATTGTCAGGGACACCTCAGCAAGAGATAAAGGTTTTCTATGGTCAGTCCCAGAGAAAATAACATCCTCCATGGTCTGTCCACGGATATTTTTTGCCTGTTTTTCTCCAAGAACCCATTTGACTGCATCAACAACATTGGATTTACCGCAGCCATTTGGACCTACAATTGCTGTTATTCCAGGTTCAAATTCAATGTGGATTTTATCCGCAAAAGATTTAAACCCGAACATGTCCATAGATTTAAGATACATAACTATCCACTGTTACTCAAAATTTCAATGTTGAAAAAAATAAACTTTTTGATAAAAATAGCTCTAAAAAATGGCAAATAAAATCTAATTTATAATAAAAGACAGGACCAAAGTAACTAAAAAACAAAATGCTTCCTTTTAGCAAGAGATTTTTTTGAATAAGTGCAAATTATATTTAAAAATTAGCCCTTTGATACATCAAGATCAAGCAAAATAAGACGTGGATATTTTTTATTCAAATAAATATTATTTTCAAGAGTAAAAATCAAATCCAGTGCCTCATTCATGGAGTAATATTCTTGCATCTTCTCAAAAAGGTTCCACCCTATGACATGAAGGCCATTTTTTAAAACAAAGCGCCCGTGTTTCTCTCCATTTCCAAAGGCAAAAAAAGAAGTAATCCTCACACCCTTTGACATAAAGACAGGCTCTTCATTTGACTTGCCAAAGGGCTCAAGAAGATAAAGCGAATCTATAAAATCTGCACTTATATCCTCTATATCAATGATCAGGTCAGCCTTAAGCCTTTTGCAGTAACTCTCCAGCACGACAGCTCTGTCTATCTTTGAAATTACCTCATAGAGATTTTCTTCTTTAACTGTAAAGCCAAAAGCCTGGGCATGACCACCTATTCTTTCAAACATGGAAGAAAAAGGCTCTACAAATTTAAAAAAATCAAAATCATCATAGCTTCTACCAGAACCCTTTATGTATCCAGGTAAATTATCCCTTGCTGCAATAATAACTGGCTTTTTAATAAGATCAGCAACTCTATTTGCAATGAGCCCTGCTATGCCGCTTTTGACATCTTCATCAATATAGAAAAATATATTATTAAAATCAGAGTTTTCCTCGGACTTTATTTTATCTTTAAGCTTATCAGTGATAGAAGCCACAATCTTTTTTCGCTCATTATTAATACGCTCAATTGATTTTATAAGATCAAAAAGATCTTCATAGTTTTGGGTAAGGAAAAATTTTACAGTGAGAGAAGTCTCTCCTAATCTACCTGGAGCATTAAGCAAAGGTGCCACACTCCAGCTTATTTTTTTTGATGATGGATCTGAATTATTAAGCAATGTGGAAATACCAATATGACCTTTGCCCTCTCTGTAACATCTCAAACCAAGTTTGGTTAAAATTCTATTCTCCCCAACAAGAGGCATAACATCTGCAATAGTCCCAATTGCAACAAGACTGAGATAATACTCAATCCTCTCCATAACCTTTGGATAACTTCTCATCTCAATCTCAAGAAATATCTTTAAAAATAGATCCTCATCTCTAAAGCGCCCCTTTATAAAAAAAATATGAGCAAGCCTCTCCAGCAAGTTATTATCATCAAAATCCGTTCCAGTGAAAAATTTTGCAAGTCCCCTTAAAGTATTTATGTCATTTTTAGAAAACTCAAGTCTTATAAAAACATCTATCTCTTCCTGTATATTGCAACCGAGGACAATATTGTCATTTCCAATAATTTCTCTTGCTCTAAAGTTTATAAACTCACTTAATCCAACTTCAATTATATCAGAATAAACTCCATTACACACCCTTCTTATAAGCAATCTATCACCATCACCATGGATAAGCACAAAGGATTTGTCAAAAGTACCTGTAAAACTCAAAAGAAAGGCATGGGCAAGTTTAAAGGCAACCCCCACTCCTGCCAGGCTGTCAAAGGGATAACTGCAACTGCTACATTTGGGATTTATAATAATAGCATCAGGCAAAATCAAATCAGGCTCATGATGATCTGTAACAATTGTATCAATGCCCTTCTGTCGCGCATAGCTTATTTCTTCAATATCTCTTATTCCAGAGTCAACAGTAATTAAAAGAGATATATCATTGGCAATGAACTCATCAATTATGTCACATGTGAGACCATAGCCTTCATCATCTTTTAAATATCTGATAAAGGGCTCCTGATAGCATTTTGAAAGGACATCAAACACTATTGCCAGAGAGGTTATTCCATCCAGATCAGAATCTGCAAATATAGCAATCTTTTCCTTTTTTGAGATAGCTTGCTTAATTCTCAAAACAGCCTCCCTAACCCCACTCATCAAAAAGGGGCTATGAAGATCACTCATAGAGGGATATAAAAAGCGATATATCTCTGCAGGAGTTTTTATATCGCGCATATATAGCAGGGCAGCAAGATTTTCTTCAATAGCGCATTCAGCACTATTGCCTTTTATAGCACAAAAAGTAGCTTCACAGATCTGAATTTTATCTTCCATGCTTGAACGCTTTTTCAGTAGCCTTTTGAGCTAAAAAAATAGCCTTATCATTTTGGGCTTTAGTAATTACTTCAAATTTTAAATTTAACTTCTCTGAAAGTTCTTTAATCTGTTCAAGATATTTTCCAAGCTCAGGCAACCTATCTCTTGACTTGCCTTCAATATACCTCATGAGAATTTCTGAGCTTATTCGCAACCTTACATCACTTGCTTCTATGTGTTTGGCAAGTCTGATGGCTCTTATCACAGCCATTGCCTCGCAGACGAGATCACTCTTTTTACCAATATAATCCGATAGTTTGCCAACCTGTCTGTTTTCCTTATCAAAAAGAACTATACCAATTCCTGAACGATTTGTTTTTTCATTGAACAGTCCTGTTGCATAGATTGTAATGGGTGACTTAACAGGTATAACAGAGAGATCAGCTCCCTGTAAAATTTCCCTGATGCTATTTACTTCTTTAACAGTTGTAGGAGCTTCTGGTTCAGTTGATTTTTTTTTAATAATTAATTTCTTTTTTGCCAGAGGTTTTTCATATTTCAAAAGCAATTCCCTTGCATCATTTATTATCTTCACAACATCAACAGTTTCGCAGCTGGACATCTCCGCTATTTTTTCGATGCTTTTCCCCTCTGCGAGAAGTTGTAAAACTCTATCAATATTTAGCAACATCCAACACCACCAATTAATAAATAAATCTTCCACAATTTGTGCATGAGACTATCTTTTCTCCCTTTGCAGCCTCAGCAGCCAGGCTGGAGGGAATCTGAAAGTTACAGTGACCACAGATCTCACCATTTAGCTTTGCAATAGCCTTCCCATCTTTTGAGCCTATAAGTTTAAGAAAACGAGTTTTACTTTGAGGAGGGAGTTTCTCCACAAGAGCGTAAAAGCTCTCCTTAGACTCTGCAAGTTTTTTTTCTTCCAGAATAATCTTACTTTTAATGAGTTCTATGTCGTTGCTAACCTGCTTATCTGTTTCATCCCACTCAATTTTAAGCTGTGAAATTTCATCTTCCAGAGAATCGATCCTATCCATAAGTTCAAGAACAAAATTCTCACAATTATCTTTATCTGCTAATATCTTTTCCAATTCCTTTTGGTAGGCCTCAATCTCCCGTTCAGACTTTAAACTGTCTTTCTTTTGTTGAAGCTTTTTAATTTTTTCTTCTATCTCTTTTAAAGTAGACTCAGCTTCTTTAGATTTAAGTTTCTGAGATTTAATCAAAGCCTCTTTCTTTTGAAGCTCATTTTTTAAATCTTCACGATTTTTATTCCATATCTGGATTGATTTATTAAATCTTGAAATTTCAGATTCGCAAAGCATTACATTGTCCCAATAATGCTGCAATTCTATCATTATTTTTATTTCCTCATTCATTAGCACCCTGATATATTTTAAAAGGATTTCTTTCCAGTTGAGAAATAATAATACTCGTTGACTCTCTATCAATAAAAATATCTTCAATATGCATAGCAAGCAACTTTTTAAAAATAATCTCAGTTGCAAAATGACCAGCATCAATCAAGGCCACACCAGCATCTATGGCAAATTTAGCGTGATGATAGCCAATATCCCCTGTTAATATGCAATCTGGATTAAAAAGATCAATAATTTTTTCAACTGAACTACCTCCAGATCCATTTAAAAATGCTATTGTTTTTATAGTATGAACAGGATCCCCTGTGTATACAACAGTATCAAGCTCAAGCTTATTCTTTGTTAGCTCAAGGAGTGATTGTAATGTTAAAGGGCTTTTCAACACAACAAAGGAACCAAGCCCAATCTCCTCTTCTCCTGCCAGTGTCTTTTTTAATAGGACCTCACCTTTCCCAAATCCAAGAAATTCAGAGAGATAACCATAGGCAAACTTATCAAAATTTGTGTGCAAAGAAAATAAAGAGGTCTTTGATTCAATAAGGCGAACAATTATTCTGCTCCTTACATCATCAGAAATAATATTTTTTATTGGTCTAAAAATTAGAGGATGATGAGATATAATTAAGTTGCAGTGATTCCTCACTGCATCCTCAACAGTTTCCAGTGAAACATCAAGGCATACATAAACTCCTTTAAGCTGCTCATCCTTAAATAAAATTTGAGAGCCACTGTTGTCAAAATCCTCTTGGTAATAAAGCGGGAATTTTTTCCCCAGCGCCTCTGTTATATCAATTATCTTCATAATAAATTCCTGTCATTTATAATATAAGCATAGCATCGCCATAAGAAAAAAATCTATATCTCTCTCTAACTGCTTCTTTATATGCTCTCATAATTCTGTCATATCCTGCAAAGGAAGCAACAAGCATAAGCAATGTGGAATAAGGAGTGTGAAGATTGGTAATAAGGCCATTTACAGATTTTACCTTATATGGTGGATATATAAAAATATCTGTCTGACCGTTGCCAGGCTTATTTTTCCCATCAAAAAAAGTGCTTTCAAGAACACGTAAGGTAGTTGTGCCAACTGCAATAATCCTTCTGCCAGATTTTCTTGCAAAATTTATACGTGAGGCTACCTCATCACTTAAAAAAAACTTTTCACTGTGCATCTTATGTTTTGATAGATCATTATCCCTCACAGGACTAAATGTGCCCCATGACACAAAGAGAGTAATAAATGCAATTTCACATCCCTTCTTTGAAATGTTGTCCAAAATCTCTGGAGTAAAGTGCAATCCGGCAGTGGGAGCTGCAACTGCTCCTGGAACTGAGGCATAAACAGTCTGATATCTTTCAAAATCTACTTCTACATTTTCTCTGTGTATGTAAGGAGGAAGTGGAACCTCCCCTATTTCTTTTAAAAGCTCTTCTGTCAGAGAAACATTGCTTTCAATAAAAAGAAACTCCTCTTCTTTGTCCATAATCTTAAAACAAAGGGAGTCATTTTTCAGTGGATGAATAATTTCACCACCTGCAAGGCGTTTAGTTCTGTTAGAAATAATTTTCCAGTGATAATCATCAATTTTATCAGTAAGAACAATCTCAAGCTTGCCACCAGATTGCCTCTTGCAATATATTCTGGCATTTATCACTCTGACATTATTAAAAACTAACAGATCCCCTTCTTGAAGAAAATCAGTGATATTTTTAAAATAGGAATGCAAAAAGGTGTCGCTTTTTCTATCAATAACAAAAAGCCTTGAGTTGTCCCTTTGTTGAACAGGGAACTGAGCAACAAGCTCCTCTGGTAGATCATAAAAAAAATCTTCTAAGGTAAAGTTAACTTTTTTCTCCATCAGTTAACAAGATTACCAGAGCCCCTTTTATGTGCAAGATAATTATTATTAATTCGTGTAAGTTTTACATCTTTATAATAATAGGTCAAAATCTTTTCATAAGAAAATCCATGCTCTGCCCTGCCCTTTGCTCCCCATTGGCACATGCCAACTCCATGGCCCCAACCTCTGCCTTTTATATAAAAAACATTGCCTCTCTTTTCTGCTGTAAAAAAAGTACTCCGGAGCCTCTCTGGAGAGATCAATAATCTAAACTGATTACCTGTCAGATTTATTGTCCCATTGCTATGAACTATCTCTACAGAGCTAACTCTATCATCAAATTTTTTAAAAGAGATCTTTGAGATCTTTCCCATCCTTTGATATTTTTTTCTAAGTGCTTCCTCTATTTCTTTTAATGACAGCTCAATAGTCCATTGATAATGAGGGGAGTTCTTTGAGTATGTGCAGGGGACTCCTTCAAGATATGGCAAATCCTCCCCTGAAAATACGTACTTATCATCCGCTGTTTTACCACCACTTGTTGAATGAAAATAGGCAAGTATAGGTTCACTGTTATAAGTTAAAATAATCCCAGCTGTTTCTTTGACAGCCTTTGTTGTTGAATCTTTTTCTGCAGATATTCCTTTATAAACCTGAAAATTAGTTGTTGCGTCTAAGTCAAATTCCTTTTTGCTGGAGCTATTTTTGAACAGGTGGTAATAAGTATAGGTTCTTGAGACAATAGCTTGAGCCTTTAAAGCCTCAATATTCCATCCAGCAGGCATCTCAGATGGAACAACACTGCAGAGATAATCTTCAATATTAACTATGTTTATTATATAGATCTTGCCCAGTATATTTCTCACCTCAAAATCTCCTCTATAGGTAGATTCATTAAGATAAAGTGGCTTGTTATTGCAGCTTATTAAATAAACCTTATTAATCTTTTCTGGATAAAACAGAAGAATCCCCTTTTGTGCCTCATGGACTATTTTGCCATTTGACTGATCAACAACACGCAATCCTTCTTGAGAAGAAATTTTAAAAGGCTTGTCTTCTATTTTTATTAAAACCCTGATAAAATTTTTTTCATTCCCAGTAGAGGCAAGTTTTGTCTTTAGATATTTTTCTGAAGGTGTGCAGGATGCAAAAAAAAATCCTGCTGCAACAAAGAATAACACAACAGGAAAAAATCTTTTCATTGTCATAAATCCATTATCCCTTAGGATGAAACCTTTTGTGAATCTTCTGTAACTCCTTCTTTGCCATATGAGTATAGACTTGAGTTGTGGAAATATCCATATGGCCAAGCAACTCCTGAACAGAACGCAAATCTGCACCATTTTCTATAAGATGAGTGGCAAAGGAATGTCTCAATGTATGAGGTGTGATATTTTTATCAATATCTACTCTGTTTACATAATTTTTCAAAAGCCGCCATACAGATTTTCTATTGAGCTTAGATCCCTTTTTGCTTATAAAAAGAAATTCAGCCTCTCTACCATTTAAAATCACATTTCTTGACTCAGAAAGATATTTATTGATAAGCCTCATAGCCTCTTTCCCTATTGGCACCATTCGTTGCTTATTGCCTTTTCCAATAACTGTAAGAAACTGATTGCTAAAATCTATGTCACTGAGCTTTAATTCAACTGCCTCAGAAATTCGTAGTCCACTGGAATACAGGAGTTCAAAAATTGTTTTATCTCTCAACTCAAAGCAATCGTCTTCTGATATAGAACTAAAGAGTCTGTCCACTTCACTAACAGTGAGATAGTCCGGTAAAGTCTTATCCACATGAGGGGTTTCTATCTTTTCAGTGGGATTTGGTATATTGATCTCCATTGTGTCTGACATAAAATTATAAAACTGTCTTATGGCAGCAAGGGAGCGAGCAAGGGTCCTTGATGAGTTATTTTTATTATTCTTTTCATATTTCAGGAACTGCTGAATATCCTCCTGAGTGGCATCCATTATATCCTTGCTTTTTTGTGCCAGGAATTCACTGAACTTTTTCAAATCATAGGTATATGAATAAATAGAATTTTGAGAAAGCCCCTTTTCTACCTGGAGAAACTTCTTAAATCTTTTTATGGCAACAACATCTTTCACCGGAATACCCCTGCTATTAAATATTCACATCCAGACATGTATTTTCTTTACCAGGTATGACGTGGGGAAGATAATAATTACATTTACTTTATCGGACAGTAGAAATTATGTCTTAATTTAATTTGCCATTTTTTCAAAAAAGACATAATTTTTTTAATTTTTTTTCAGTAATTATTCCTAAATATAATTTTTACTGTAAAATTAATAAAATATTATTACCGCAGCCAAAGGCGATGGGAGTAATAGAGTATTTTTATTTTAAAAGAAGTTAAGAAATAAATCCTAAGAATATCATTAGTGTAAAGCAATAGGTTATGTTGTGAGAGATTAGATTTTTCGTTTTATCAAATTTTTCTTTTTAGTACTTTTGACAACAGGGGAATCATCTACTATTTGACCGTCCTTAAACAAAACCTTTCTGTCACTATATTCAGCGACATCAGGCTCATGAGTAACCATTATTATAGATATACCCATCTCTTTGTTAAGACGTGTAAAGAGATTCATTATCTCTTCTGTATTTTTTGAGTCAAGATTACCTGTAGGTTCATCTGCAAGAAGTATAGCGGGATTATTTATTAAAGCACGGGCTATTGCAACTCTCTGTTGCTCCCCACCGGATAATTTATTGGGATGATGCAAATATCTCCCTGAAAGACCCACTAAGTCAAGGAGTTCCTTTGCTCTCCTTGTCATTTCCGAAATAGGGACACCTCCTCTATACATCAATGGCAGCTCTACATTTTCAAGAGCAGTTGTTCTTGATAAGAGATTAAATCCCTGAAAGACAAAACCAATTTTTCTGTTTCTTATCTCTGCCTTCTGATCGCTATTAAGAGTTGAACCATCTATTCCATCAAGAATATAAGTGCCAGAGGTAGGAGTATCCAGAAATCCCAGTATATTCATAAAAGTTGATTTTCCGGATCCAGAGGCTCCCATGATTGAAACAAACTCTCCCTCATGGAAATCAAAAGAAATGCCCTTTAAAGCCTGAACACTGACCTCTTCACTCAGGTTATATATCTTCACAAGATCTCTTATCTGGATTATACGCTTTTTCATTATGTTAAATTACTTTTTTTCGTGAATTTTCACAAGAACTTCTTCATTTTCTTTTAAGCCATCTATTATTTCGGTATACATATCTCCAACAAGTCCTACTTTTACCTCTCTACGCTTATAGGGCTTACCTGCAGTAATACCTGCTTTTACCCATAAGATCTTTTTCCCTTCAGGTATATTGCCAGGATCCTCAGGTGAAATTATAAAGGCCTGATTTGAAACCCGCAAAACATCAGCCTTTTGATCAATAACAACTGTTGCTGTAGCAGTCATTCCAGGCTTAAGCAACAACTCATCATTGTCGCATACAACTATTGACTGATAGGTTACAAGCCCACCTGTTTTAATGGGATTCATCCTGACCTCTTCAATTACCCCTTTAAACTTTCTTTCTGGAAAGGCACTTACAGTAAACAAGACCTCCTGACCTTTGCGGACTATACCTATATCAGACTCATCTATATTAATAGTTAAAAACATTCTCTTTAAATTTGGAGCAAGTAAAACTAAAGGAGTGCTCACACCCACAGGCGAGCCAACCCCCACAAATATATTAATAACCATGCCATCTATTGGGGAATATACTCTTGTATTATTTCGCTCATTTAAAGCCTGCTCATAATCAAGCTTTATCTGCCTAAACCTGTTGAGCACAGAACTATACTCAATTTCAGCCTGCTCCATCGCCCTTTTGGAAATTAAATTATCTTTATAGAGATTTTTTTTATCCTCTAAAGCTCTCTCAGCTGATTTAATCTCTAGCTTAGCACTCTCCATCGCCACCTCTAATTTGAGCAATCTTTGCTCTATAGCAGACGGATCGAGCTTAACAAGAAGAGAACCTTTAGAAACATGTTGATTAAATCCAACATATATATTTTCTACAACTCCCCCAGCTTTACTTAAAACAGTAACAGCATCAAGAATACCCAATTCCCCAGTTACAGATATTGTTTTTTTAACCTCGCCTCTTGTAACTTTGTCATAGGTATAAACTACATCAGACTTTTTGTTGCAAGACCTAATTATAACAATAATTAAAATAACAGCAATAATTGCTATTAAATATCTGAGTTTAAAAATTGATTTTAATTTCTGCATAAAATACCTTCTCCAAAGCCAACTGTATCTACAAGTTTTGCAAAATTTAAAAGATAATTATATCTTGCCTCAAGAAGCCCAATCTTTGCCTGAATAACATTTAAATCAGCATCCTGCAGTTCAAGTAAAGTCCCTGCACCATTTTCATAACTCCTCTGAGCAAGCAACTGGTGTCTCTGAGCATTTTTTATTATTAACTCAGAAATTTCGATTTGACGCTTCATCTCCTCTAAGGTTCTATAATTATCCCTCACCTGATTTTTTATATCTGTCAAAATCTCTTTTTCTTTATAAATCATCTTATTGTAATCTGCTGTTGCAGAATCCACTCTTGCTGAAATTCTTCCACCACTGTAAATAGGCAAAGAAGCTCTTATTGCTCCATGGAAAGCTGGGCTCCAGCTGCCAGCCTCAAAATTACTCCCAATATTGCCCATACCATAAAGCTTTTTATTTTCATAACCAAGTCCAATCAATAAATCTACTGTGGGATAATGAGAGCCTGCTTCCTCTGTTATTTTAAGCTGGGCAATTTTCTTCTGCAACCTTGCAATGCGAAGCTCTGGATTATAGACCTCACACATTCTATATAGGTTAGCAAGAGTGCAATTTATCTCAGGAAGCTTCTCAAGATCAATATTTTCAGGAATTATGTCAATTTGATCATTTTCTTCAAGGCCCATTGCATAATAAAGACTTTGCCTCATTTTACGCTCATTATTTTTTGCTTGCTCAAGTTGCAACTGAGCATTAGCCAGATCAACCTCTGCCTTACTTACGTCAAGTATTGGCCTTGAGCCCTGCTCAAAGAGTTGCCTTGAAAGCTGAGCCTTGCTCTTATATTTATTATAAATCTCCTCTCTTATAGCCAGAATATCCCTTGCAAGGAGATAACTATAATAAGCATTCTTAACTTCATATATAATCTTGCTCTTTACCTGATAATTAGTTACCTTTGCAACATCAATACTTGTCCTTGCCTGTTCTTCCACAACGTCTTTCTTGGCATTATAGAGATTATATGTCAAACTCAAGCCTGCAAATAGCCCTATGTCTGTATCCTCCCCAGGAATAGAAAACCTTGAATCAGCTGACGAGTTAGATTTTGTGTATTCAACTGTCTTTATTTCACCATCCACTATAATACTTCTCATGGAACGAGCAATTTGATAATTGGCAATGCTTTTTTTATCATCTTCAATTGCAACAAAAAGGCTCGGATGATTCTGCAAGGCCACTTCAATACATTGTTCAAGGGTAATCTTTTTTTCTTCTCCAAATAAAAAAACAGGGAAAAGCAAAAAAGGTAGAATAAATTTTATCTTCATCTATTATAAAGCCTATATAAATAATTTTAAATAATCACAGAAGACATCAACTTACAAATAAAACAAGAAATAAAATTAATATTTTTCACTTAGCCATTCTGTCAAGACAATAAAACAACTTAATTTATGACTTTAAACAAAAATCTGTGCCATTTTAAAAAAATTTTTTAATAATTTAATTTTTTTAAAATTTGTGTTGACACATTTCCCATATAAAAATATCTATTACATCGTTGTTTCGCTGGCGTAGCTCAATCGGCAGAGCAGCTGATTTGTAATCAGCGGGTTGGGGGTTCAACTCCTCTCGCCAGCTATCAATAATATGGTGAGGTTCCCGAGCGGCCAAAGGGAACAGACTGTAAATCTGTCGGCGATGCCTTCGAAGGTTCGAATCCTTCCCTCACCAAATAAAACATTACTTTTTCTCCTGACTCACTTCCATATAAGCCTTTCGCAAACTATAATTGCTAATATGCATCCATGCTGTATAATTAGAAGAAGAGGAAAGGCTTGTATCTGCCTTATTCTCTAAAAGTAACTTCATAGTCTTAAGGGAATTGCCAAAAACAGCATACATTAAGGGTGTACAGCCCATACTATCTCTTGCATTGATATTTGCCTTAGAAAGTAACACTTCTGCTATTTCATAGTTATCACAAAGGGCTGCTATCATAAGTAAAGTTGTGCCTTCTGAATCAGGATGTTCAAAATCAGTTGTTTGAGCTAACAAATTTTTTGCCATTACATTATCATGCTGGTATATGGCTCTTGCAAGGTCATCTTGCCTTTTACTCTTTCCATAAGTGGCTTCAAGCCTTAGCCTTGTCCACCATACTTCCATATATGGATGATACACGCTCCTATCATAGCTTTCCAGTTTATTATAGCGCTTTTTTATTTCTTTTGCAATTCTGGCTAATTCAGTTCCAGAGCATTCTTTTTTTAATCTATCAAAAATAATCTCTCTAAAAAGATATCCACCAGCTTTAGCCTCAATAATCATATTTTTACATTCTGATAAAGAATATCTATACACCTCAAAGGGCGATTTAAGATTCCATTTTTGGAAAGGTATAAAATCCACAGTAGCAAGTATAGCATGCTTACTAAGGAGTCCTTCCTGTTTTATAACGCTATCCATCCTCTTTAAAATCTTTTCTTTCTCACTTTCATTTAAATAAGAAATGGAATTATCTTTTAAATTAAATTGAACCATTTGGAAATTTTTATTTCTCCATTCAGGTATTTTAATATAAATATAATCATTGCTCAAAAGCCAGTTTATCGAATCAAGATCAGGAGAATAATCCTCTCTTTTTGAAAACTCAAAAAAATGGCGTTTGATAAGAGAAGTATCCTTAACGTTATACTCATAGAGCCACAGTTCATGGAATAAATTATCTCCTTTAATATAAAAATACATAGGAAAAAGCGTAGTCCCTGGTGTATCTATTGAATAATAACAAATAAAAAATATTCTGTCATCATACTTAAGTCCGGGGGAGAGGTCTCTGCTTACAAGAATTGTCTTTTTAGAGAGGCATCCGCATCCAGCAAAAATTCCAAGCAAAATCAATATTGTCAGAATAAGCCGATAATCATAAAATTTAATCCATGAGTTCATAACAAATCACCTTAAAATTACAAATGACACTAAAAACTTATACATACATTAAAAATTTTTCCACTAATTTATTTTGGTTTCGTCACATATAGTGTGTGAAAGGAGCTTAAAAAATAGGCAGTGTATTCCTACCAAAAAATAAAAATTCAATCAAAAATATTTATTAAAGGAGGAGCTCAATGCTACAAGCAAAGTATAATCACTGGGATTATAATTTCAAGAAAGATTTTTTGTCAAATCGTTGTTAAGATGCAAGATAGTGATAGGATTACACATCATTTTGGACTTGATCAATAAATACTTCAATAAAATATCATTTTTCCTTGACACAACTTTAAATCTAAATATTAAATCATCTGTTTCTATAAAGCTATAATTCCATAATAGGTAACTAACCATTTAAAGAGGTAAATATATGATCCCATTAAGAAGTAGCATATCAACAAGTGGCCGCAGAATGGCTGGAGCCAGAAGCCTGTGGCGTGCAAACGGAATGAAGGAAGAGCATTTTGGCAAGCCAATAATTGCAATAGTAAATTCCTTCACAGAATTTGTTCCAGGACATGTTCATCTCAATGAGATGGGTCGACTTATAAAAAAATATATTGAAGAAGAAGGCTATTTTGCTCCAGAATTCAACACCATCGCTATTGATGATGGTATAGCCATGGGTCATGATGGCATGTTATATTCTCTGCCATCTCGGGAGCTAATTGCAGATAGCGTAGAATACATGTGTAATGCACACAAAGTTGATGCAATGATTTGCATACCCAATTGTGATAAGATCATACCTGGCATGCTTATGGCAGCTATGAGGCTAAATATACCAACCATTTTCCTCTCCGGTGGACCTATGGAAGCAGGAGTATATCAAGGCAAAAAATACGATCTCATTGATGCAATGGTAATGAGCGCTGACCCTACGGTTTCTGATTCCTTTATTGCAGAATTAGAACAAAGCGCCTGCCCAACCTGTGGCTCCTGCTCTGGGATGTTTACTGCAAATTCCATGAACTGTCTAACAGAGGCTCTGGGACTTGGGCTGCCAGGAAATGGAAGCGTAGTTGCAACTCATGCAACACGAGGAGAGATGGCAAAAAAAGCTGCAAAGTTAATAGTTGAAAATACACTTAAATATTATAATAATGGCGATAACTCTGTATTGCCAAGATCTATAGCAACACGCCAGGCCTTTCTCAATGCCATGTCTCTGGATATAGCAATGGGTGGATCTACAAATACAGTCCTTCATCTTCTTGCAATTGCTGATGCAGCAGAGGTTGATTTTACTATGAAGGATATCGATATGCTCTCTCGCAAGGTTCCCAATCTATGCAAAGTTGCTCCAAGCTCTCAGTATCACATGGAGGATGTAAACAGAGCTGGCGGCATAATGGCAATCTATGGTGAATTAGACAGAGCTGGACTAATAGATACCTCTGTGAAAAGAGTTGACTCTCCATCTCTCAAGGACACCCTTGATAAATTCGATATAATGAGGCCAACAGCTACAGAGGAAGCAAAAAAACTATACAGCAGTGCTCCAGGGAGAAAGGGACGCAATCTAAAATTTGCCTCTCAAGAAACCTACTATGACTCACTTGACACAGATAGGGAAAGGGGATGTATCCGAGACCTTGCCAATTGCTATAGCAAAGACGGAGGGCTTGCAGTCCTATTTGGGAACATTGCAGAAAATGGCTGTATAGTGAAGACAGCAGGGGTAGATCCATCTTTATATAAATTTAAAGGCAAGGCAAAGGTTTTTTATTCTCAGGAAGAGGCATGCGACGGTATTCTTGGCGGCAAAGTTCAATCTGGAGATGTAGTGGTAATAATATATGAGGGTCCTAAGGGAGGGCCTGGAATGCAAGAAATGCTCTACCCCACCTCTTATATTAAATCTATGAAACTTGCAACAGAGTGTGCACTCATAACCGATGGAAGATTTTCTGGGGGAACAGCTGGGCTTTCTATTGGTCATGTATCTCCAGAGGCTGCAGCAGGAGGTAATATTGCTCTTATACAAAACGGAGACACAATAGAAATTGATATTCCAGAAAGAAAAATAAACCTTCTGATCTCTGATGAAGAACTTACAAAAAGACGAAATGCAGAAATGGCAAAGGGTAAAGATGCCTTTAAACCCATAGGAAGGGACAGAAAGATCTCAAAGGCTCTTCAAACTTATTCTCTACTTGCAACATCAGCTGATAAGGGAGCTGTGAGGAAATTACCTGAAGAATAACTATATTTAAATTACACAGATGAAAAATCTGACTATAAAATTATTTTTTAAGATATTCAAGGTTAAGGTCTTAATTCTTTTATTGGGCCTTAACCTGATTTTAAATATTGCCCCAACAGACTGGCAAAAAGCATTCCCACAAGAAACAAAATTAAGTTTAGCTTTAGACATAAACTGCTGTGAAATTTTTCAAAGAGTAAGTGAATTCATAAAAACTATATGCACTCCTGAATTTATATACAAACAAACAAACCCTCAGTTTTATTTAATTCCATCAAAGCATAGAAGCAATTGGGATATTCCACACCATAGCCATAGAAGCTCTAAATTCCCCAGATGGAGCAAATGCACTTTTACATAATATCTCGTATTCCCAAAAAACGCACAGTTCCTTTATAATAAGAATAAAGGGAGCCATGCACACTTTCATGTCTTTGAACATGAATAGTATAAGAATATGGAGATAAATATGAAACCTATAACTGTAATACTTTTTACTATTTCATCTATTACTGTTGCGATGTTACTTGGCGATAACTACAAAGCGCTTAAAATAAGCAAAAATATTTGGCTAATAATAACAGGAGTAACAATAGCAGCCTTTATTATTAAATATATATTAGATATCTTTAATCAAAAAGAAGACCAAGAATAGGAATAAGAAGCTAAATTGGGCTGTTTTAAAGGTTTAATCTTTAACAGCCCAATGATTAAGGCCATGGATCGATTTCCTGCCAGTTTGCATAGTATTCTTTAAAAGCTGAAATTTTATCCATATTATTATGGACAAAAAGTTTTGTCATCTGAATTATTTCCTGCTCCCTTTCAAGAGTTATTTCACCCATAAGAACTCTGGTGCGCAAAAATACAAAGTATGTATCAAGGACATCATGTATACAATAATCATTGATATCAGATATTCTACCCTCTAAGAAAATATCGTATACCTCATCTCCTTTTGTTGACATCTTCCCTGGCTTGCCAAGAACCTTTGCCAACAAATTAAGCCCACCATTCATCCTTATGGCATTATAATTAGAGAGCCAATCTTGCAAATCAATGTGCTTTGTGCTGAACCTGTTTCTGCCAGCCCATTTATCTCTAAAATGCCTTTTTACTGTAAAGCCGTACCTGAAGGCCATAAGTTCAAGAAGAGGAATATCAAAGCCTCGTCCATTAAAAGTAACCAGAGAGGCATGATCGTAAAGATTTTCCACTCCATGCCAGAAAAGCCTTACCATCTCTGAAGGTCTAAAATGAGGCTTATCCAGAGAAACAATGTCAATCAAAGTAAAATCTTCACGAAGTTTTGCAATACAGATGGAAATAGGATACTGAAAAGTAACAGGTATAAAATCAGTTGTGCCGTTGGAACTTTCCAGAATCTCACTCTGGTATTTTCTAACGGCACTTACCTCATCTAAGTCTTCCTCTGGATATTTTACTTTTTTTATTAGCCTTGCATCAGGAACTGATTCAACATCAAAAACAAGATATTTTACTTCTTCGTACTTGGAACTCAACTACTTCTTACCCTTTGCCTTTTCATCCATTTTTGTCAAAAAATCTTTAATGTATGGATCTGTTTCTGTTTCTTTCGCCTTTTCCCATACAGGTATTGACTTTTTAGATCCAATTCGCACAGAAGAAAGCAAAGCAGCATATCTAACTGTTGGATTTTTATCATTTAAAATGACGTCATTTACAGCATCAGCGGCATCTTCCTCTGCAATATAACCGAGAGCCATCACGGAATGAAGCCTTACCATGTCTCTTGAATCTTTAAGTAAAGCCACAAGTTTTGGAATAGCCTTTTCTTCCTTCTTTTCACCAAGCCAGTCTGCAGCCTGGACAATTGTCTTTTCATCCTTAGAAGCGTCCAGATCTGCAAGATATTTATCTACCTCAGCAGCAAAAGCAACAGAAATGAGGAAAAATACAGATAATAAAGCGCCTGTTATTTTATTCATAAACAATCTCCACTTATAAATTACTCTACACCATGATAAAATATCATATCAAAGAGCATAAGTTGTGTCAATACTTTTATCGGCAAAATATGCTTAATTTTGAGTAATAAGAAATCATGCCTCAAGCATTCTTGACATAAGATACTCAAGGTCATCAATATATCTCTCGTCATTGGTTATTCGCCACATAGTAGCAGCTCCTTCATAAAGATGAACCATCCTTCGCGATACCTGCTCTACATCAATATCTGAAGGAAGTTTGCCATTTTTTATCATCTTCTGAAGAAATTGCATAACAAGATTAATCCATCCATCTACAATTTCTTTTAGAATTTCCATCATCTCAGGATCCTCTGTGTCAAGGTGAAAACAGGCCTCTGCAATAGGACAACCCCGATATCTTATCTGAAAATCCTCCTTGATTGCTGCATTCCACTTTTTTATGAAAGAGCTAAAGGAGTAGCTATCAAGAACAATACTTACCATCTTTTTCTTGATGTAATTATCATACTCAAGAAGACACTCCCTAACCAGATCCCTCTTTGAAGGGAAATACTTATAAAAAGAAGCCTTGGCAACATTGGATTCCGCTATTATTTGATTGACACCTGTGCTTTTTATACCCTGATTATAAAAAAGCCTCATTGCAGTGAAGAGAATCCTTTCTCTAAGATTTATTTTTTCCATTGCTCCCCCAAAAACAAACTCAAACATTTTTAATATTTTAAAAAATCCAGACCTTTCTTTACAACAAATTTATTTTTTTATTGACAAAAGACTATCCAGACGGTATCTGCAAATATACAGACATGTTTGTCTATTTGTCTACAATATTTTTTAAAAAGACAGACATGTCTGTCTTAAAAATAAAAAATTTCTTCATATTAAGGGAGGAAGCTGTGATTTTCGATTACAATCAGGAAGCCCTAAAAAACTTAAAAATTGAGGATACCTCAATACTGGACAGGCTTGTAGATTACAAACAAGCTAGGGAAGTCCGCCAAAAAAAAGAACACTACCAGAGAGACAAGCGCATGTCTCTAAAAGAAGCTATTGCTGAATATGTCCATGACGGTGATATATGGTGCGATAGCAGCTTTGGATATGTCCGTAGCGGCTTGCAGGGATTCTGGGAAATTATCCGCCAGGGTAAAAAGGATCTCCAGGCTATTGGCTCACCTAACACAAACATGAGCTATGGTATACCCTTTGGAAACGTAAAATACTGCCATTCATCTTATACAGGTGCGGAGATGCGTGGCATTGATAAGGGTTTTTCAAGAAACATCAAAAGTGGAAAGGTTAAAATTCTCTCTGACTGGAGTCATGGACTTATGGCACTGGGCTTTAAGGCAGCTCAACTTGGAATGCCAGGCTGTTTTTCAAAGCAAGGTCTTGGCTCAGACATACTTAAATACAATCCCTATCTCAAGGTGATGCAAAACCCTATGTCAAAGGAGCCGGATCCTGTAGTCTTTGTACCTGCACTGTGCCCTGATGTTATTGTCATCCATGTTAATGCTGCTGATAAATTTGGCAACGCAAGATTTTATGGTCCATCTGTAAATGACATTGCTGTTGCCGCTGCTGCACGTAAAGTGATCATTACCTGTGAAGAGATCGTCTCAAATTATGATATCCGTTATCACGCTAAAGGTGCTCAGATCCCCTTTAACAACGTAGATGCTGTTGTTGAATTACCCTTTGGTGCTGCCCCTGGATATATGCCAAATGAATATTACTGGATGAGATACTTCTGGGAAAAACTCTTCTACATGACTCAGGATGAAGAGAAATATAAAGAATACATCAAAGAATGGATTCTTGATACAAAGGATGTCAATGACGTCATCGAGAAAGTCGGTGGAATAGAATGGATTAAGAAAAGCCGAAGACGCGCACGAGCTGCTGAAGGAAACATTGATCCTGATGGAGTGAGCTTTGTATACAAGATATGGCAAGAAGGCATGGATACAAAGGACATTGATTAATCCATTTGAAACAATTTTATTGAAAAATCAATTTTTAAGGAGAAGAAGATGTCATCAGATAGACCTATGAATCCACTTGAAATGTTAGCTTATATTCTTTCAAAACAAATAGAAGATCACGAAGTGGTATATATTGGAACAGGATTGCCCATGGTCGCTGCAATTCTTGCAAAAAAGACTCATGCGCCACATATTACCTTTGTTTACGAATCTGGCGGCCAGGATCCAGAACACCTTGAAATGCCATGGTCTGTAGGTGGGCCTATGACATGGAGAAAGTCTCCAATAATTATGGAGATGGCTTACTCCTTTGGTCAGGCAGCCACAGGTCTTGTTGATAAAGGCTTCCTCGGTTTTGCTCAAATAGACATGTATGGGAATGCCAACACTCACCAGATTGGAACTGATTATCTTAATCCAAAAGTGAGGCTCACTGGCTCTGGCGGTAACAATGACGTTTCATCATTGGTTCATAAATTAATATATGTAGGTCTTCAGGATCCAACTAAATTTGTCAAAAAGGTGGATTTTATTACTTCACCTGGATGGCTAGATGGGGGGGATAGCAGAAAGAAAGCCGGTTTGCTCAACGATGGTCCCATGGCAGTTATAACCTCTGCCGGAGTCTATGATTTTGAGCCAGAAACAAAAAGAATGAGGATTAAATCACTCCACCCTGGGGTATCACCTGAGCTTGCTCAGATGGCCTCAGGATTTGAGCTTCTTAAACCAGAGGGCGAAATACCTGTTACAGAAAAACCTTCTAAGGAAATTCTTGAGATTCTCAGAAACGAGGTTGATCCAAACGGTCTATTCATCAGTATGCCCTCGTAAGCACAAAAAGGGGTTGCTTTGGCAACCCCTTTGTATTTTTTTAAAGCTTTTTAGACAACCTCTTTAAAATCAATTTGCGAACTCTTATGTATAATCTATCTGAATCTAAAGCTATTGCTCTATCTATGCTGTGAAGGGCTCCTTTGTAATCCCCTTCTCTGTAATAATATTTAGCCAGCAGATAATAGAGCCTATGAAAATTCCTGTCATAAAACAATGCATTGTTAAGCACCTGTATTGACTCATGAGTTCTCCCCATCTTAAAATAAGCAGATGCAAGATCTATATAGGCATAAATAAACCGTGGGTTGAGATTAATTACGTGCCTGAAGGCTTCCATAGCCTTGACATATTGCTTCTCTTTCATCCACTGACAGCCTATATCGTAATAATCATCAGCTTCTTCATAATCATAACTTTTCATTATATTCCTCTGAGGGATTATGAATCAAAAAAGAGCACTTGTTGATACACTTATATTTGTTATCTCTTCATCATCCCCTTTTATTTTTCCATCTCCATTTTTATCCTCATAAGTGATTCTGTAATTAAAGTCTATGCTGACATTTTCCCCAAACATAATTCCAACAACTGCACCAATTACCGTGCTCTCTGTTTTCCATTCAAGCTTTTCTACGTTATTCTGGACATAATAGGCCTTTGCCTTGGAAAGCATTGGAAGTAAATCTTTATTTAAAACAAGCTCACCTCGCAAAGATTTATCCTCTTTTTCTGTTTTGCCCCATCTCATATCCTGATACTCTGCCTTACCTGTAAATATATTAAAAAAGTTTATTTTGAGCCCTCCAAAATAGCCCTTTAAGCGTTCTGCTTCTTCTAATCTATCCTTCTTTGTAACAACATAAAGATTATTAGAACCATCAGAGACATATTTTGCACGCTCAAGATCGTAAGTATCATTGTAATAGCCAAAGATAAACTTATCACTCTGCTGTCTATAATCCCCATAAAGCTCAATAATATCCACAAATGTAATTCTTAGCCCAGGTGCTGAATAGCCCCAACCTCCAGTATTCATAGATTGCGCATACTGAGAATATACATTAAACTTTACAAAATCCCCGTCTACTATAAACAATGCAATGTCTCCTGACCAAAATCCTGTTCTTGATCTCTTATCACTATAGGGCACAAGGCCTGACTTTTCTATTGGTGATATCAAACCTGCCGCAATAAGCTCCTGTATAACTGTATTTTCATTTGCATCATTAAGTTTGCCTCTGTAATAGTCAATTTCTGTTACCCATTTATCATCATTTGGGTATGCATCAATCTCATCTGGATATCCATCATCATCACTATCCCTTAAGCCCTTATACTCATTTAGGTCACCTGCAATAGAACCTCCTATGTGCAACCTGCTAAAGGGTTTCAGGTAAATTCTACCTCCACCCATTACTGCCTTATTTCTTCCCTGCAATTCCTTAAAATCATTAACTATTGCCTGCATCCCAAAGGAGGAGGTTTCAAAGCCTATATCTATCCCTTGCCTTTTATAGGTGGGGTACTCAAGCATGTTTGTATATCCATTTATAATTGCACCATAACCAAGAGTTGTTGAGTCAAGCCCTCCAAATCTGAAATAAAAAGGATCCCCCTTTTGCCCATATCTTATGTAATATATTTTATCGATGTAATCCTCCTTTTGATCCCAATCTTCCTCCCGAACCTTGCCATTTTCATCAAGCAAAAGTGAAATATCCAGCCCTATGCCAAGCTTAAATATTTTTATCTCAGGGCGAAGGCCTATTTGTTGATAATTTTTCCCCTCCACTGTAACAGCACCAAATACACCGCCAATCATATAATCAAGAGCTGCATCCTTAGCAGAATCAGGATTATTTACATCAACATTTACTCTTGTCTGTGATAAAACTATACTCTCACAGAAAAACAAAATTATCAAAGCGCACAATATCTTTTTCATAAAAAGACCCCTTTTAATTTATTCGAGATTGTTTAAAAAATAGCAAAAAAAATTAAAATGACAAGGAATTTTATGCAGTCTCACAACTACACCTGAGTAAAAAAATTTTTTATTATCACATCTCCATACTCAGTCATATAGGATTCAGGATGAAATTGAATTCCAAAAATATTCTTCTCTTTATGCCTCACAGCCTGTATTACACCATCTGAAGAAAATGCCTCAATCTCAAGACATGAGGGCAACGAATCTTTTTCTGCACAGAGAGAATGATACCTCACAGCCTTAAATCTATCTGGCACACCTCTGAAGATACCCTCTCCTGTGTGAGATATGACATCCTGCTTTCCATGAACTATGCGTGGAGCCTTAACTATCCTCCCGCCAAAAGACTGAACAATTGCTTGCATCCCAAGACATATTCCCAGAACAGGAAGGCCATGGTTGCAATTTATAACATCCATGGTAATACCAGAGTTGTCAGGATTTGATGGCCCTGGGGATAGAACAACGCTGCTATATTTAGAAAAATCAATAGCCTCAAATGGAAAGTCATTGCGCAAAACCTCAACAGCATATCCAAGCTTTTCAATAAGCTGGACAATATTATAGGTAAATGAATCATAATTATCAATCAGCAAGATCATATCATTCCCTCTTTAAATAGCATATCCCATACTAATGGAAAGAGCTCTAAGCTTATGTTTAATCTCATTCAATTCATTCTGTGCAATACTATCATAAACAATTCCAGCTCCTGCCTGAGTATAAACTCTGCCAGAGTTAAAATATGCTGTCCTAAGTGTTATGCATGTATCACAGCAGCCATTAAATCCAAAATAACCCACAGCTCCGGCATAGGCCCACCTTTCAAAATCCTCACACTCATCAATGAGTTCTATAGCGCGCACCTTAGGGGCTCCTGTTACAGTGCCTGCAGGGAAAGTCTCTTTAAAAGCATCAACCAGCGAAACCCCATCTTTCAAAATACCTGTTACAGATGAAACTATATGAACCACATGGGAATACTCCTCTGTCTTCATAAACTCTTTAACTCTCACAGAACCACTTGCAGCAATTCTTCCAAGATCGTTCCGTGCCAGATCAACAAGCATAAGATGCTCAGCCCTTTCCTTTTCATCTCTAAGCAACTCTCTCTTAGTTATGATTCTGTCATTTCTGTTATCTGACAAAGGAGCAGTTCCTGCTATTGGTTTTAAAAGCATCCTCTTTCTTTTTAGCCTGAAGTGAGTTTCAGGAGAGCAGCCAGTTATTATGGTATCTCCAAATTTCAAAAAATACATGTAAGGTGAAGGATTTAGATCTCTAAGCTTAAGATAAAAATTACAAGGATTAATCTGTTCTTTAATCTCAAGACGTCTGCTTATTACACCCTGAATAATCTCTCCATCACTTATATTCTCTTTAATATTTTCTACCTTCTTCAAAAAGGATTCATCGCTTTCGGCAAATTCCATTGTAACATCAAAAGGTCTCAGTGGCAGGTAAGAAATTTTAGATCTCTCAATAAGCCTTATCATGAAATTTTCTATTTCGTCAAGCCTTGCAAGTGCATTCTGTATTTTAAGCTGCAAATCACAATCATCACAATAAAGTGTTGTAACAGCATAAAATTTCTTCAATAAATTATCGTGAACAATAAAATCATCAATTAAAGCAAGTTCTGCAACAGGAACTCCATCCCCAAGTTTAATGGGTCGTCTCAATATACCTGTGTCATTAACAGCCTCATAGCTTATGTAACCAGCAAAGCCACCATTAAAACTCCCCAGCTCTTCTATAACTGGGGAGCTATACCTTTGTATTTCACTATTTAAAAAATCAAAAACATAGCCATCAATCACATCAGATTTACCATTCCTGCTTATGACTATATAATCTTTAAAGGCCTTAATTATTTTTACAGGATCAAAACAGAGATAAGTGAACCTGCCAGAGTCAGTTGCCTTGTCTGCACTTTCAAGCAAAATAAAATTTTTCTCTTCCTGCAAACCTGATAAAATCAATGGCAGTTGAATCATAGTTATATTAAGTTCCCTGTAAACAGGTATTCTGTTATATTTTTCTGATAATTTTTTAATTCTTCCAGAATCCATAAAACCTCCATAAAATTAAAAAAGCTGCGATTACCCGCAGCCTATAAAAATCTTATCATGGGAGCGGGCACCAGGCCCTCACCCATGTATGAACAGAGAAGGGCCTAAAAATATAAAGCCTGCCACCACCAAAATTTATTTAAAATCATGTTTCTCATAACTCCATATTTTCTTATGTTTCTATATATAGAAACATAAGAAAATATGTCAAGTCTAAATTGATTTTTTTAAAAAAAATTAGGCATATCAACTCATTATAACAACTATAAGGCCAATTACAGCAAGAATTCCGGAAAAGAAAAAGGTTATTCTCATCTTATCTGTTTTACGCTTCATCCTTGTCATATTGAATACAATGCCTGTTATGCTCAGCAGAATAAGAAAAACTAATAGAATATAGACAAAATTCGATAGCCACGCTGTTGATGTTGCCTTAAGAGCAGGTCTGCTTACAGACATCCCTTTTGATGTTGGATTTGTCATTATCAAGATCAAAAATACAATGGCAAGAACTATCCATGATATTGCAGAAATTCCATCTATCATCTTAATAACAAAATCAGGTCCTCTTCTCCTGTTTTTCATAATTCCCCCCTTTTTTCTTTATAAATAACTTATGGATTAATTATACCTATCCATTAAGTTAAGATCAATCAAAATTCGATATTTTACCAAAATTAAAAAATCCTTGACTTTAATCGTATATTTACGATAATGGATTTATGAGCCAGAATAAAAAAAATCAATTTAATGATGATCAAATAAAACTCAGCAGATTTGCAAAAGCTTTAAGTCATCCTGCACGCATTGCAATAATAGAGCATTTAGCAAAAGTAAACTCCTGTATATGTGGGGAAATTGTTGAAATAATGCCCCTTGCTCAATCCACTGTTTCTCAACACCTTAAGGAACTTAAGGATGCAGGAATAATCACCGGGGAGATCTCAGGTCCAAAGATATGCTACTGTATTAACCGCGAGACTATCTATGATATGGAAAAACTACTGAAGGAACTGTTATCTGTAATCAACAAAGAAAACTCAGACAAAAAAGGATGCTGTTAAAATGAATTTTAGGCCTATCCAAAAAAATAGAAACCTCATAGTAAAAAACCAACAGTCAACTTGCTGCAACCAGAATTTAAACTCTGCTCCATGGATTAGTGGGTTTATCAATTCCAAATATGGGATGATCCCAGTAGTAAAGACAGATTTAGACCGAGAAGACTACAAAGGACATATCAGATCAAGAATTTCCTCCTACAGGGATAATTTTACTATTAACCCTGGACTTTATGCTGTTGGTAATCCAGATAGCTCCTCACACATATTTGTCACTGCAAATTACAAGATGAGTTTTGATCTTCTGCGAAAATCATTAAAAAAAATAAATGGGTGGATTCTTGTTCTTAACACAGGCGGCATTAACGTCTGGTGTGCAGCTGGCAAAGGCACTTTCTCTACAGAGGAACTTATCAAGCAGATAAAGTCCACTCATTTAAAAGATATAGCCCCTTCAGGTAAAATTATATTACCTCAGCTTGGGGCACCTGGCATTAACATAGTCGCTGCAAGGAAAGCAACTGGCTTTAATATCTTATATGGTCCTGTGAAAGCTCAAGACATACCTGAATTTTTGCAATGCAACTATAAAGCCAATAGCTCAATGAGAAGGGTTACTTTCTCCATTAAGGAGAGAGCTATTCTCATCCCAATTGAGCTATTCATGATTAAGAAAAAATTCCTGGCTATAGCTCTTATTATTTTAATTTATGGAGGTCTGACCTTAGAGGGTATTATATTTAACAAAATCCCAGAGACATCTTTGCCCCTGCTTATTGCCTTGGTAATATCAATTATATCAGGTGCAATAATTACTCCTCTACTGTTGCCCTATATACCCTTTCGCTCCTTTGCATTAAAAGGAGCAATAAGTGGATTATCCCTTTTATATTTAGCAGATTATATTTTTGGCATATTCACAAAGACAAATCCCTTCCTTAAAATTGCAATTATTATATTAGGGACACTTTTTTCATCATATACAGCTCTTCAATTTACAGGTTCAACTCCATTTACAAGTCTATCTGGAGTAAAAAAAGAAGTTAGATTCACTTTGCCAATCTATATATCAGCGATAGTTATTTCCATAGTTTTACTAATCATAAACAAAGCTATTCAATGGAGTTTAATATGAAATACTTTAAAGATAATGACACTTTAACTTTTATAGAAAGCAAATGCATAGGCTGCACCTTGTGTACAGATGTCTGTCCTCACGGTGTCTTTGAGATGAGAGGGAAAAAAGCTTACCTGGTAAAAGAAAAGAGTTGCATGGAATGTGGAGCCTGTGAAAAAAACTGTCCCGCTGGTGCAATAAAAGTGAAGTCCGGTGTGGGATGTGCTGCTGCAATTATAACAGGACTTTTACGGGGCACAGAACCTACTTGCGACTGCAGCAGCTCATCTGGAAAGTGCTGCTAAGTAAATTAGTCTTTCGCTACCCTGCCAAACTCAATCTTATACTGGCTATAACCTCCAGAGAGATTATATACTTCTTTAAAGCCAAGATTTAAGAGCAGATTTTGAGCTGCATTTCCAGTTGTCCCTTTATTGCAGTGAACTACATATTTTTTATTTTTATCAAAAGATTTGGCTGTCTCTTTTAATTCCTCATGAGGAATATTAATTGCACCATCTATATGTCCTTTGTTGTAATCATCTTTACTGCGCACATCAATTACAGTAAAAGAATCTCTATTTTTCATAAGCTCATGAGGTGTTATCAACTGCCGACCACGGTTTATTGCATTATCAAGTATCATGCCGCTATACATTACCGGATCCTTTGTTGTAGAGAAAGGTGGAGCATAAGCAAGGTCAAGGTGAAAGAGATCCGAAACTTTAGCCCCGAAAGTCATGGCAGTTACAAAAACGTCAATTCGCTTGTCAACGCCTCTTTCTCCAACAATTTGGACACCAAGAATCCTTTCACTTTTTCGTTCACTTATACACTTGATTACAAGCTCTCTACTCTCCTTCAGGTATTTGCTCTGGTTCTCCTTGATATTGTGACTCACAACATAATCAATTCCACGAGTAGCGGCTTCTTTTTCCGAAAGTCCAGTTTGTGCAACTGTAAGTTCAAAGGTTTTAAAAATTCCGGTGCCGGGAACGCCCCTGAATCGTAAATTTCCGCCGGTAATGACATCACCTGCTATGCGCCCCATCTTATTTGCTGTTGAACCGAGGGGCCTGTATATATATTCACCTGTCACGGTTGATTTAACCTCACAGCAGTCACCCACTGCATAAACATCAGGTATATTTGTCTCCATTTTATCATTTACAATTATTCCGCCATGCAATCCCAATTCGATGCCTTTGTTCTTTACAATGTCCGTTGCAGGCTTAACCCCTGTAGCAACAACTATCATATCAGTTGCAATTTTACTACCAGATAAAGTATTAACATAGCGACCATTTTCTGTTATGCTTTCCACTTTTTCTGAGGTATAAAGCTTTACGCCATTTTTCAGGAGATGATCTTGTATATAAAGAGCCATCTCGTAATCCATAGAGGGCATTACATGAGGGGCAGATTCAATCAATGTTACATCTAAACCTCTGCTTTTTAGGTTTTCTGCCATCTCAAGTCCGATGAATCCTGCTCCAATGATTACTGCACTTTTGGGATTTTTTTCTTTGATGAAAATTTTTATTCGCTCACCACTTTGCACATTACGAACAGGAAAAACATTCGCCGAATCAATGCCCTCTATATTTGGAATAGAAGGATTAGCTCCCACAGCGATAACCAACTTATCATAGCTATCAGTGAAAGCTTCACCTGTTTTCAAATTTATAACCGAAATTAGTTTTTTTTCAAAATCAATATCAGTCACCTTGTGCTCTGTAAATATATCTATATTAAAACGCTTCTTAAACCACTGAGAGTTCCTTGGAGTTAAATCTTCTCTGGAAATGTAATCCTCTCCAACAAAGTATGGAATCCCACATCCGGAATAGGATATATCTTTATCCATGTCATATATCACGATCTCCAGATCTTCGCTATTTCTGCGCATCTTTGCAGCAGCAGAAGTCCCTCCTGCAACGGATCCAATAATTAAAACCCTCATAAAAACCTCATATTAAAAATATTTTTCTTTAAATTTTAAAGCTACATTTACCAGACTTATAAGTATTGGCACCTCAAGAAGTGGCCCTATAACAGTTGCAAAAGCCTGACCTGAACTTATTGTAAATATCGCAATGGCAACAGCTATTGCAAGCTCAAAATCATTTGACGATGCAGTAAAACTCAATGCAACGGTTTGACCATAATTGCCACCAAGCTTTTTTGCTATAAAAAAAGTTACAAACCACATGACAAAGAAGTAAATAGCAAGAGGAACTGCTACTATTAAAACATCTTGAGGGGACTCAATTATTTTATTCCCCTGAGTTGCAAACATAACAACTATAGTAAAAAGAAGAGCTACCAGTGTAATAGGCGAGATCCTTGGAATTAAAACTCTTTCAAACCATTCACGTCCCTTTAACATAATGGTTCCATACCTTGTAATCACCCCAGCTAAAAAAGGAATCCCCAAATATATCAACACAGCCTTTGCTGATTCCCACATAGAGATGCTAACATTAAGCCCTGGCACTAGATTAAAAAAATTAAGGGCAACAGTTATAAATAAATAGATATATACTGCATAGAAAAGTATCTGGAATATTGCATTAAGGGCAACAAGACCAACTGCCACCTCTCTATCACCGCCAGCAAGTTCATTCCACACTATTACCATTGCAATGCATCGCGCAAGACCCACAAGGATCACACCTATCATATAATCTGGATAATTGCGCAAAAATATAACAGCAAGAATAAACATAAATACAGGGCCTACAATCCAGTTTTGCACCAGAGACAATACAAGCAATTTTTTGTTTTTAAACGCAAGCCCCATTTCCTCATACTTTACTTTTGTTAATGGTGGATACATCATTAGAATAAGCCCTATTGCTATTGGAATAGAAGTGGAACCAACAGAAAGATTTGTAATAAAAGCTGGCACTGATGGAGCAAAATACCCGAGAGCAATTCCTACTGCAATTGCAATAAATATCCATAAAGTAAGATATCTGTCCACAAAAGATAATTTTCGTGTTAAGTTTTCCATATATTCCTCCATTTTTATTCAATCACATTGTATTAAATGTCTTTATTATTTAAAATAATTCAAATAATGAGTCAGCCTATAGAACCAAAATAATCAGTTGTTATCAACACTCTATTCAACATCCAGATTATATTCGCTATAATTTAAAAGTGAAAATAGTTAACAACCATCCCCTGTCTTTTTTTTATTCAAAGCAGCCATTGCTTTGATATCGCTTTTATAGTTCTTTAATTTTTTCACCTCTGCTTCCAAAGCTGTTATTATCTCTGGATGTAATTCTATAAATTTCTTACTGATTGAGTAATAAACCCATTGGGCATTTTTGCGTGATGAAAGAATCCCTGCAATTTTCATTTTGGCAAGATGCCTTGAGACATTGGCCTGAGAAATCTTTAGAATCGACTCAATATCGCAAACACACAACTCCCTTTCAAGAAGAAGCCCAAGAATTCTTATACGGATATCATCACCCAGGGTTTTAAATATTATTGATAGCTCCATAAATTTATCTCATATATTAGTATATACATATATACTAATATATAAATATAAGTCAAGAATTAATTTTTATTTTTAGCCCACATATCAAGCTGTGTGGCATAATCATCATATACAGCAAAATCTGTGAGTATTGTGGCATGACTCCTGTTATAGATTTTGACCATAGGATTGTTATGAGTTTCCCTATACTTTTCAAGAAGGGCCAATGATGTAAGCTGGTCGTATTTCGCAAAAAGAATAAGGATTTTATCCGGTGGAGTTATCACCCTATGTTCCATAGGTGATACAATACTGTATGCATACCGCAGTTTATCCTCAGAATATCCATCGGCCATAAGACGTTTTTTCAGCTCACATACTTCAGGACTGTCAAGCAATAAGGTATTCCAGTCCAGCACGGGTATCATCGTTGTAATATGGGAGTAAGTCTCAAACTCTGCCGACAACAGCAGAAACGATCCCCCCATGGAGCCAGCCCATGCTGATATATCAGATACTCCCTGTAATTTAAAATACTTTACTGCACTTCTCACCTCCGAGGTGCAGCCGGCAATCATTTTTATATTTCTTACGCTGTCGTGCGTAAAAAACCCCTCCCCCTGATTTTTCCCTGGAGGTATTCTATCAAGATGATATGGTGGTACATAAACTGCAAGAATATATCCTCTTGATATTATCTCCTTAAAAAAATGTTTAATGAATAACAGAGCAAAATTAGAAACTCCCATACCAGGGACAAAAAGAAGAAGACGCCCACCTTTTATTTCAGCTTTGCGGTATATATATAAAACAAGTTTATCATCACGATGAGTCAGTGCGGAGAGTGGAGTATTAAAAAACAGTTTTTCCTGAATAAGACCTGGAACCTCTGGAATATCGAGTTTCCATTCACCTATAGACCTGACTTCAGGTTCGCCGGTATCAAATGGCTCTGTATATTTTGCTAATGAGAAATTTTTTAAAAATAGAGAAAGAACCTCCGGATTTTCCTTTTGATAATCTCTCATTATTTCCTTACAGGATGATTCGATACCGCTTTTATCCAGGTATTTCTGAAAGTCAGAACATGACAAAAAAAGCAAAATCAAAAGTGCTGCAGTTATGCTTGCAGCTCTTTTGTTTTTGATAGATATATAAGCCTTCATTCAATTTTTGCTCCTTTGAAATTATAAGTGAATCCAACAACTTTAAAATTCTGGCTTAATATATCTGATTATGCAACAAATAAACTTATTTAACTAAAAGCTTCCAGATCATCTGTGCTGCAATAAGGTAAAGTACAACACCAATTATAATCTTAACCTGCTTTGTATTGAGCTTTTTGTTCATCAAATAAGATCCAAGCAAAGCTCCAGCTATTGACCCTACAACTGTAAATCCAAGAAGATATAGACTCATATCCCCAAGGGCTGCGTGACCTAAAAATCCAGCCAATGAAGAGAATATAACCACAAAGGCTGTTGTAGCTGATGCTTTTTTAGGATCTATTCCAAGCCATACCAGGACAGGAACAATAAAGTTTCCACCTCCAACTCCCAGCAATCCACCAAGATATCCAGCAACAGCTCCAACTGTAGAGCCATAGCCAATCATCTTACCAGTACCTGCCTTAAACTCCTTCCCTTTCGCATTGTAAAACAACATCATTGAGCCTGCAAAGATCAAAAATGCAATAAAAAGCCATAGCAATACTGTCTTTGGCAAATGCTGTGCTGATAATGCTCCCAGAGGTGATAAAATAGCTGCACTAATGATAATAGGTATAGATACCTTAAAAAGAATTAGCTTCGATTTTGCATAGTTTATCGAAGCAAAAGTCATTGAAATAGAATTAAGCAACAGAGCAACAGACATTGCAGTTAACAATGGTATCCCAAGTGCAACAAAAACTGGTATCAGTATAAATGCTGCTCCAATTCCTGCAATTGAAAGAACGGTAGTAAATAAAAAAGTTATAACTCCTGCTATCAAATATGTAAACATGTGAGCCTCCAGAACACTACAAACAATTCCATTACCCCCTTCTCCCCACAATGGGGAGAAGGTATACTATGACAGAGGGTAGCTTTTACTTCACAGCACAATCCATACAGACTTTTTTATCGCCCTTTATTCGTCCATATTCCATAACAGTCATTTCACCACACTCTTCACATACAAAACTGTTAAAACTGTGAGGATGCTCCTCAAGATTATAATCAAATACCTCTGAAACCTTGATGAGCATTTCTTGTGGAGCATTCATAACTTTCTGAACAAGAGGCTCAACCTCGGAATCTGGTACCTGGCTTGCTGGCACACCCTTTTCCCTGTAGTTCTTGAAGAAAGTTGTATTTTTATTTCCAAGCATGGCGTCAGCAGTGGGAGTTACCCTTACCGCTTTTTTGTTCTTTTTATCAACAACAAGCACTGCCCATTTACCTTTATGGGTTTTCTGAATATTCCCTTTACCAAAGGTTGTCCCCATAATAACCTGAAGTCCGTCAGCGTAGCATGTAGCACAATGATTTTCACCGAGATCAACAAAAGCAACAAGTTGCCCATCCTTTGCTCTCTCCACTCCAAGTGCATTCATTGCAGCAGCACCAACCCTAAGCCCCATTGGCATAGCAGGACACTTATGCCCGTGAAATTTTTGGCCAAACTCAAGCCATTCTTTTGGATCTACCATATATATCACCTCATATTATTATTTATTATACTGTAGCAAGACCTTTCAAGGTCAAGTCATCATCAGCTATAAATATATAATACACCATTAAGACAATTTGTCATTGATTCAAATCAACGCCGGTTTTTTTTTGCGGAATTTAAAAAAAATTTATTGGTGAAGAAAAAGCTCTGAGTTTATCAACATCAAGTATTTTGAATTTATTAATATCAATCCTCTGAATGATATTTTCTTTTACAAGTTCAGAAACTTTTCTGGAAAAACTTTCTGGTGTAAGCCCAATTGAGAGTGCATATTCCTTTGAAGACACAGGAAGAGTAATATCGTTTCTTGATTCTCTCTTATACAACTCTAAAAAAGCTGAAGCTACAACTGGCAAAGCATCTCTATTTGAGCGCTTAACTATAATATCAAAGGCATTCCTAAAAAGCTTTGATAAATACTGTAACACAGGTAATGCAAGTTCTGGATCACTTTTCAAAATTTTTGTAAAATCTTTATGGGTAATAACCAGCGCTTTAACTTCATCAAGAGTTTCTGCACTTACAGGATATGGTCCTCCATCAATCATTGGCAAGAATCCCAGAAAATTACCTTGATCAAGAATAAAAAAAGTGATACTGTTTCCATCTGGCAAAACTCTAAATATCTTAACACTACCTTCTAAAATAAAAATCATCATACCATCAACGTCACCCTCATGGAAGAGAGTGACGTTTTTTTGAAAATTCATCTCTACAAAGTATGGGGCAAAAAGCTCTCTTATTTCTTCTGCAGATTTTGAACTACTATCCACTTTTTTATCTCACAATATCAATTATATGAGGAAAATTCTTTTTATTATTTTTAAAATTTTTGTCATAATTATATACAAATAAAAGTGACAGTGCAAGAAAAAGAATTGCTCCTATAAAAGATCCTGCTGTAGTATTCAGTGCTAAAGATGAGGCTGCAGAGTTACCTAAATATATACCCAAAATTAGTGAAATCATTGGTACAATAAAGGCCATAAATGCAATTTTGAGCATATTATCATCTGGCATAACAAAGCGCACCTTTTGCCCAATTTTAGCATTCACTTTATTCACTGCATAAAGCTCCACGTGGACTGTATTACACTGGCCACAGTTATCGCAATCTGCATTTGGAGCTACTCTCACATGGGCTATATCACCATCTAAGCTAAGGATAAAACCTTCCTGGATTTTATTATCTAAATTCATTCCACCATGCATAACAATTTAACTCCTTAAGTAATTTAGATTTTAAGTATAAAGTTTTTATTGCAAGTTACTTAAAATTTGCAATAAAAAATATTCAAGCAAAGTAATTATATTTATTTGCCCTTGTTGACATCGTATATTTCAAAATCTCTCTCAAAAAGCTTTTCCATAATAACAGCGATTATTATGAACACGGGAAGAGAGAGTAATGTTCTCATAAGTGAAAATTTCCATCCAAGAAATCCTATTTCAAATGAAAGCATTGGGATTTTCATTGTAGTGAATGCGCCGAGATATATAAAGATATTTCGTGTACTGGCCCCTTTTCTCCATAAAAGAAATGCGACAGGGAAAGCGCCGTAAAGAGGTCCCACCTGCAGCATGGCAAGAAGTATTACCCAGACACTTCCTCTGGCGCCGGATTCTGTGCCTATATGTCTTTCAATAAGTTCACGGGGCACCCATACTTCAAAAAGTCCAATCAGAATAAACATCAGCGGTATGAAAGCGATCATCTCAAAGAACGCACTTTCAAAATTAGATAAAACAGTACTGCCAAAAGCTGGAGTGTAAAAATTATATGTTGCAGCAAAGATTGCGAAAGCAGCTATAATTATAAAATCTTTTTTATAGGTCATTAAATAATTTTTCATAATAGCCCCCATATTAAAGCCATGCATGCACCGATTATCAATGCGCCAATGAAAGATAAAACATTCCGTATAATTGCCACTCTCCACCCGAAAAAATTTTTTTCAATGGGGAGGGTAACAATACCGACCATCATAAGAGTTGTGATAAAAACAGATATAACAGGGTAACTTACCCCGTTTTTCAGAAGTACCGCAGCCAGGGGATAGGAAATGAAACCCGGGATCAATGCAACAGAGCCTAATCCGGCAGCGATAAAAAATCCGGTAATACCCGAATCAGCTCCAAGCAGTTTTTCAAGAAGTTCTCCAGGAAGGAGAGCAAGCACAAATGATAAAATTATAAGTACAGTGACAAAAGGGGGGAGGAGATTCATAAACATCTTAAGTCCCATCTTAACACCGAGTAAAGTTTTCCTTTTGTTAAAAACAAAAGAGAGCAAAAGAAAAATTAGAGTTAAAAAGAGTAATTCTTCCATTATGATTCCTTTATGCTATATAAACTCCATAGCTTTAAAAAATTCCATTTAATACTTAAATAACATTCAGAACTGTCACATGATAATTTAAAAAACATCATCTGACAGTTTCCTGTTTTTCATTACAGAGCGCTCACCAGCATGTAAATTCCCGCTATAACGACCAGTACACCACACCCCTTTTTAAGAAACATGGCACCTTTTGAATTTTCATTCCACTTCAAAAGATGGTTAACAACTTCAGTGAATGTCCCTGCAATAATAATAACCATGCAGTGACCAACAGCATAGGCACCAACCAGAACAATAGCATACATCATATTTGTCGAAGCCACAGTAAATGCCACGCCAAGCATCGGTGCCATATAGGCGAATGTGCATGGTCCCAGGGCAAGGCCAAAGAAGAGCCCCAGTAAAAAGGCCGCAAGCAGCCCCTTTCTTTTCATTCCCGGCTGATTAATCCCGCTGTCAAGAAAAGGGAGCGGAACAATCCCAAGCAGGTAAAGACCGATAATCACCATAAGTATAGCAACAATAATATTCCCGGACTGGCCGATATCCCCCATCATCCTCCCTGCAAGGCCGGTAATTATGCCTATAACGGCAATAGTAATAAGTATCCCTACAGAGAAGAGAGTGGCAATGAGTGCAGCCCTCCCTGTATTAATCTTCCCTTGGGAGTCAATGTAGCCTACAATAAGTGGTATACTTGCAAGATGACATGGTGATAGCAGAATACTTGCTACTCCCCAGAGTAACGAGCCTGTAATTGCAATCATGGGTGACGATGACAGCATGGATGACAGGGTTACAAAAAAATCTAGAAACATCATTTAACCCCTTTCTGTTTCAGGATCTTGTCGACCTCTTCAAAAGGGAAGAATCCTTCATGTCTAAAGTACTCCTTTCCATCTTTATCAAGAAATACCTGAGTTGGAATTACTCGGATATTATATTTATAACCCTCTTCCCTTCCCTCAGGAGTCCACACGTCATAAAAAAGAACCTTTACCTGACCTGCATATTTTTTCTTAACCTCATCCAGCACAGGTTCCATCATTCTACATGGAACGCAATTTACTGAACCCAGTTCCACAAAAGTTACTTTAATCTCTGTCTTCTCTGTGCTTTTAACATCAACCTCATTCTGATTAGCCTTCTCTACAGCTACAGTTTGGTTGGATGAGTTATCAGAGGAAGTTGAATCCTTTTCTCCGCTACAGCCAAGTATTGCCCCTGGAAATATTAAAGGCAGGTTTGCTCCACAATCACAGGGTGTTTTAATGTATGGAGCCCCTATCATCAATCCTGCAGCAAAAAGCGCAAGAGCAAATTTCTTATAATACTTTTTCATTGAATAACCTCATATTCATAATAATATCCGGGTCTAATTTTAGACCCCGGATATAAAAAAATTGTTTCATTTACTGAAAATAATTTTAGCAGTTACCGCCGCAGCCGCAGCCTCCACCGGAAAGTACAAAAGTCTTTTCTTTTGGTTTATCCATTTTACCTTCACGAATATTTGCACACACAGCCTCAATTACTTCAGTTGTCACAGGCGTACTTCCTTTTTTAAATCCCATCTCAGTAACAATATAAGAGACAGGTGTTATACCAATATTTTCCAGTATTCTCCGTGAACAGGCAACAGGGCACCCATCCACAGTTATATTAACATCTGCACCTTTTGCAGATTGAACATAGCCCGGCAGCCCTGCACCAACTGCAGCTATACATGAACCTTGAGCAAAACCCTCTTTCCGGAGTAATCTAACAGTTCTATCTGCAATTTCACCAACATCAGCAACCCCTGAACAGGAATAGATCAATTTTGTACCTGAATTGCACGCACAATCTCCCATATTAATACTCCTTACGATTAATTATTTTATTATAACATACTTTTTTTCTCCCCCCTTTTTCATCAGGAGGGGGAATAGAGCTATCCGTTGATCATTTTTTTCACTTCTTCAACAGAAGGAACTTTTCCTGCCACCTTAACAACACCATTAACAACTAAGGCTGGAGTTATCATAACCCCATAATTCATGATGTCATTAACATCTTTTACCTTTAGAATTTCATATTCTACACCAAGCTCATCTGCAGCTTTGCGTGCATTTTCCTCAAGTTTTGTGCATTTTGCGCACCCTGTACCTAAAACTTCAATTTTAAACATTTTTACCTCCATAAATAAATTTCTAAAAGAGCATCCCAAAGATCATACCGCTCAGTGTTGCCATTATAACAACCAGAGTGCAGTAAACAATGGTCTTCTTCGGCCCGATGTAACTGTTAATAACAAGCATGTTCGGTAAAGAGAGAGCGGGCCCCGCAAGAAGAAGAGCAAGCGCTGGACCTTTCCCCATGCCGCTGCCAAGGAGTCCCTGAACAATAGGCACCTCAGTCAGAGTGGCGAAATACATAAATGCCCCGACGACAGAGGAGAAGAAATTTGCTCCGAATGAATTGCCTCCAACAAGATCTGATACCCAAACCGCAGGAATAATCCCCTCATGTCCCGGCCTCCCAAGGAGAAAACCCGAAACAAGCACACCGCCAAGAAGAAGAGGAGTTATCTGCTTCGCAAACCCCCATGTTGACCCAAACCACTCACCCGGCTCACCCTTGTCTGTACTTGTAATAACAGACAGCCCTATGGTACCTGCAGCAAAGGGAATAACAGGTTCATGGGGAAATATAAAGCCAAGTATTACAGCCGGAATTGCTGCCAGAATCATCTTCCATGGCTTAACTCCATACCATAAAACGATCACTGTGGCAAAAATTATAGCAGATAAAGTAGTAAACCACCACTTATACTCATACATAAACTGCCAGAATCCGGAAGCCTCTCCAGGTTTTCCCCAGTTAGCAAAAACAAGTATGGCAACCATTGAACCGAAGTATATTATATCCTTCCATAAAGGACGGGCAACCTCAGGCTCGGGCATATACATCGCTGCTTTTACTTTTGCATATTCCTCGTGTCTGAAAATAAAATGCATGATTGCTCCAATCACTACGCTAAAAAGAACAGCACCAACTGCACGTGCAATACCTATATCCATCCCTATAACTCTTGCTGTTAATATAATAGCAAGTACATTGATTGCAGGCCCTGAGTATAAAAATGCGATTGCAGGCCCAAGCCCAGCTCCCATTCTGTAAATACCGGAGAACAGAGGAAGAACAGTGCATGAGCATACAGCAAGGATCGAACCTGAAACAGAACCGACGCCGTAAGCAACTAACTTATTAGCGGTTGGCCCAAGGTATTTCATAACTGCTTCCTGCCTAACAAAAACACCAATTGCACCCGCTATAAAAAAAGCAGGAATAAGGCAGAGCAACACATGCTCCTGTGCATACCACTTAGCTAAATACAAAGCCTCAAAGATCGCATTATCAAACCTCTCTGTTCCAACAGGCATGTAATATAAGGCAAGAAAGAATCCGCCGATTACTGCAAGCGGCTTCCATTCGTTTTTCCAGAACATCAAGCTCCTCCAAAAAATATAAATTTCTTACTATTTTGTAATTTACTGTTAAAGATTTTATAAATCTTTAAAAAAATCAGGACTCAAACCTGGTTTTAAATGCATCATGCTATAATGAATTTAATGCTTTCGATTAGTACCATTTACACTAATACCCTTTCCACCAGCAGTGACAAAATCTCTTTCCACACATATATAAACCTCCATGGAGACTAAATAGTTCTCTTATACAGTCCTTCTTGTCCTGCAGCAGCTTAAAATTTCAAGCTGAGCCTTTGTGTTGCTTTCAATTACCTCCTCAATGCAGCCGATGAAATTCAGTATGCAGGGAGTTTTAAGGCTATAAAAAACAGCTGTGCCCTTCTTCTCATCTTCAACAATACCCGCGTTTTTCAGTACGCTGAGATGCTTAGATACTGTTGAAGTATCAGCCCCTATCATTTCAGTAAGTTCACCAACAGTTCTTGACTGTTTTTGCAGCATATCCACAATAAATAACCTGCTGGGGTGTGCCAGGGCTTTAATGATATTTGCCCGCGCTTCATAAAGTTTAATTTCATTCTGATTCATTTTATACCTTTTCTTATTTGGCAATTTAACCAAATAAGAAATAAACGTCAACAAAAAAATACAAAATTTTACTCTTTATTTCTTTAAAAGACTATAGTGAGCTCGGAAAAATTTTTCAGAGAAAAACTACTACATCTAACAATTCTTGGCAAGGCGGAATGATGTGGCGGTTATATTTGATAAGTATTTTAAAACCGCAAAAGATAGCCATTCCTTTCTAACCAATCTTTTGAGTCTTTATAATTTGGTAATAACATTTTTAACATAATCCAAAAAGCTTTTGAATGATTTTTTTCTTCCAGATGGATAAGTTCATGAACTACTACATAATCTATAACAGAAAGTGGAGCCATTATCAATCGCCATGAAAAATTTAAATTTCCATTAGGCGAACATGAGCCCCACCTTTTTTGTGCATCTGTAATATTAATATTATTAAAAACAAAACCTCTTTTTTTTGCATACAACTCAACTCTCTCAGAAATCTTTTCATAAGCTTTTTCTTTATACCAATTGATAAATAACTGCCTTGCCATTGGCTGATAATCTCTCAAAAGAAAGAAACCATTATTGAACTTTAATGGTATATCCTGATGGTCAACCATAAATAGTTTGTATAATTTCCCGAGATAAAGAAAGCCTTCTCCATTTACAAACTCTTTTTTTGCAAAATGAGGATCTCTGTTGAGGACTTCATTTTTCTTTTTTTCAATCCATTTTAGATGTTTTGTAACAACTTTCGTTATCGCTTCTTCGCTTACTTCAAAAGGTGCTCTAACTATAAGGGTTGCATCATCAGTCAATTGAAGGGATATTGTTTTTCTTTTTGACCGAATTATTTTATCAATTTTAACTTGCATTGGTTAATTTTTACTTCCATAAACATGATAAGCAAGTTCTAACAATCGTTGAGCTATTTCATTTCTTTTGTTAAACAAATTATATTCGTTATTGGCCAGATATGGTTGCGTTTCATCTGCTACACCTTCTTTTTTAGTTTGTTTAGAAGGTCCTTTCTGCAATAGATGAGAAATTATATATGATTTTAACTTTTTTTGCTTTGTATAGTTTTCCCAGAAATCAACTGAATTTATTTCTCTTTTAATAATTGCTAAAATATCCTGGGTTAAGCTAACCAAAAAGTTTATATGAGTTTCTGCAAGCTCTTCTATAGATTGTTTACCAAATACCATTTGTTTTAATAATCCAAAGAATGGCATTTCTTTTTTGGGATCAAATCCAAAAGTTTGTTCAGACTCTCTTCCTTTTCTAATTTCACTTGTTAGTTTTTCCAGTTCCTGAGCTAATTGCTCCCAATTTTCTTTATATTCCTCAAGAATCTTTTTCAATCTATCTGAAAAACGCTCATAAAACTCAGGATCTTCTTCAAAATATTTCTCAATATGTTCTATTATTGCATATTCCAGTTCTACTACTCTAGCTTTTGGTGTTTTTTTCTTTACTGCTGAACTAAATTCATCTGATAGCAGCGGTAATGGTGGAATTTTTGAATTAACACCTTTTGATATCAAATACTCCTCTATAATTTCTCTTATCTTTCTACTAGCATCTTTAACACTCAATTTATCATCCCTGTACCTTTGTCTTGCAGATTCTTTTATGAAATTGATAATCTTTAAGCCTGTTGTATATTTTAAGGCTTCTGGGTCAGGGAGAACTTTGTCTAATGCTTTATTGAATGCGCGAACAAGAGCTATGAACTCATTTCTTATTTCTTCATCCACTAGCAAATCGATACATTCTTCGATATTTTCTCGCCAGTTTTCAATTTCAAATTTTTTGAAAAAATTTTCTATCTGACTATGCGTATATCTAAGTTGATCCTTGCTCTTTGCTTTATTTACAACAACCTGACTTATCTCTTCAATATCACCATCAGCGTATATTGCAAGGGCTTCCTTTAAATGTCTCAAAACACCAACATAATCTACAATAAAACCACAATATTTGTTTTTGTATATTCTGTTTACTCTTGCAATGGCTTGCAAAAGCCGATGTTCTTTAAGTACATTGTCGAGATACATCACCTGTTCAATCGGAGCATCAAAGCCGGTGATGAGCATTTCGTTTACTACAATAATTCCAACATCGCCATTGATTCCAATTTCATCCGATTTGCCATAAGGTAATTTGAAACTACGAATATTTTTATCATGTTCATGCTCATTAACATATTCGTTTTTGAAAACCTGCGTGTCATCGTTTGGAGAACCAGAAATAATTACTGCTACTTTAAGCTTCTTTAATGTATCGAGGTCAATGTTTTTTGTGTTGTTTTCCTCAAGTTCTTTTATCTTTTCTTCAAGGGCATTTTCTAGTTTCTCTTTATATCTTACGGCTGCAAGGCGGGACACAGCAACAACCTGAGCTTTAAAACCATTAGGGAAAACATGTGTTATATAGTGCTCTATCATATCCTTTGCTTTATCGGCAATTACCTCTTTAGCTTCAAGATAAGCCCGCCAGGTGAATCTTCCCATTATTCGCTGTTTTTCTTCAGCTTCAACAGCGTGGAAGACATCCTCAAATTTTGCGTTTGTTGCTTCCTCATCTGAAAGTTCTGCTGAGTGTGTTCTACCTTCATAGACAATTTCAACTGTTACACCATCCTCAACAGATTGACGCACAGTATATTTATCAATATAATCGCCAAAGGTTTGCTCAGTTTTTCCTATTGGTGTACCGGTAAATGCTACTTTAATTGAGTTTGGAAGTGCTTTTCTTAGATTGGCACCCAGTATATTATATTGAGTTCTGTGAGCTTCGTCTATCATTACAAGAATTTTATCAGACTTATTAAGCAGTGGGAATTCTTCTTCAACTTCTCTCTCTTGAAATTTATGAATCATTGCCATTACTAAATCGGGTGTGTCTGTCTTAAGAAGGTCTTTTAATTTTTCAATGCTGTAAGCGTCATGAATAGTATAGCCAACGCTTTTTGAAGTGTCTTTGAGTTGCTTTTCAAGCTGTTCTCTATCGGTCACAAATACTATTTTAAAACCACTAAGTTCTGGATCTCTGTAGATTGCCCTAACTGTTTGCATCATTGTTAAAGATTTACCGGATCCCTGTGTATGCCAAACTATTCCACCTTTTTCATCTGGCATTTTTCCTTCTTTTACTCTTTTTACTATTTTTTTTACAGTTCTGAATTGTTGATATCGTGGTGCAATTTTTATTACTCCCATGCCTTTGGGATCTTCAACAAAAAGGGTAAAAATACGGAGAATATCCAATAAATTACCTTTTGTAAGTGTTCCCTGAACCAAAACATCCTGACTTGTTATTGTTTTATCTTCGCTTATATCTGAAAGTCCATAAGGATATGGATCCTTCCATTCGTTAAAATGCTCATACTCTGATGTTATAGTCCCTAATTTTGCCACCTGTTTAGACGTGACAATCATAAACAGGTTGTACCAGAATAGCTTTTCATTTCCTTCTTTTTCACCTCTTCTGTTTGAATATCTCATAAGTTGCGTAATAGCTTCGTTTATAGGATCTGCTACTTTTGGCAATTTGCATTCTATAACAACTAACGGCAAGCCATTAACAAAAAGGACTATATCGGGAATGATATGCTTTTCGGTGCCCGGAATATTTACTTTAAATTGAGAAATGGCAATAAAAGAATTGTTTTCTGGGTTTTGAAAATCAATATATCTGACGGTTGGGCTTTTTTCCCCTGTTTTTCTATTTTCCGAGACCGAAGTATTTTCTAAAAGTAAATCATGGATTTCTTTGTTTGCTTCAAGTAAAGAATTTGCTTGCGGTGTGGTTATTCTCCGCACAACTTCGTTTATCTGGTCATCTTCTATCCATGGGTTTATTCTTTTAATGGATGCTTTAAGTTCGTTTTCAAGAATCACTTCTCTAAAGCTTTCTCTAAACTTTACACTATCACCATAAACAGGTTCGCCATTACTATTAAATTCAGTAATTTCCTTTACATCTTCAGGATTATCTTTATTTTGCCTAAAAACTTTCCAGGCAATACGTTGAAGATGATCAAGGAATGAGTTTTCGACGTAATGTTCTTCGTCGAGTTTGTGGAGCATTTTTAGAGCTCCTTTTCAAGCAGAAAATTTATTGCCTTTTCTAATTCTGGAAGTTTATTTCTGATAACTTCCCAGATTATTTCAGCATCTACTCCAAAATATTCATGAATAAGGATATCCCTTAATCCAGCTATTTTTCTCCACTCTATCGGGTAAAGTTCTTTTTTATCATCTGGTATCTGTTTGACAGCTTCTCCAATATTTTCAAGAGCTTTTAAAATAGCATAAAAAACAAGCTCGTTTTCAACAAAATCGCTATATTTTTCAATACCTTGTGTGAACTTTTTAATTCGATTGATTTCTTCAATAATGTCTTCAAGAACTACTCTTAGTATACGCCTTTTAGACATATATAGCTTCCTCTATTATAAACGATTTTATTCGTGGATTTATAGCAGATTTAATTACAAGATCAACATTACTATTAAAAAGTTCTTCAAGGTAGAATTTTAAATCCATATAATTATCAAAAGTCTTATAACCTTCTTTAAAATCAACAAGTATATCTATATCACTTTCATAGCTCTCTTCCCTTCTTGCATAAGAGCCAAAGAGAGCTATCTCACTTACTCCAAATTTTTCCACTAAATAATTTTTATGTTCCTGTAAAATTAGTTGTATTTTATTTTTCATTTTTTACCTTCCTTAATCAATTTATTCACCCTCACCCTTCCCGTAAGTAAATCCTCCATTAAGCCTTTTTTGATACGCTCAAGTTTTTGCTTGTAAGCTTCTTCTTTTTCAATAGTATAGTCTATTTGTGAAAGAATTTCTGCAATACGATATTTACTATAAATTTCATGGAGTATAATTATTCACCTTCAAAATAATCAAAATCTATTTTTTTAAACTCGATAGTTTTATCCACCTGAACCCCAACATTATACTGAATCATATAATCCAATAACTTATCTCCGTCTATTAATACAACAGTCATATCTTTGAGAGAGTTAGAATAATCAACGGCGTCATTGGAAAACTTTGATGTTGTTATGAAGATACCTTTTCGAGCACCTTTGCCATGTAATGCTCCAACAAAGCTTTGTATTAATGGCCGTCCTATACTTCCAGATGACCACCTTTTAGCCTGTATATACACATTATCTAAACCAAGTGGGTCTTGTTTTATAACACCATCAATTCCTTCATCCCCGCTTCTACCTAAATGTTTGGCTACTTCTTCAAAAGAGCCACCGTATCCCATTTTTACTATAAGATCTATCACTAATCTTTCAAAAAATTGTGGCGATGATTGCATTATTTTTCCCATCAATTTATCTTTCAGGTTCTTTTTTAAAATCTCAAATTGACTTTCTATTATTTCTTCAGGTGTTCCAGCTTCTTCACACTTTGTTTTAGCAAGCTGTTCCCCCTCTGTTTTGTTAATAAATTCCCTAAACTCATCAAATCTCATTAAGTATTGTTTATCTAATTTATTCAAATTCTCTTCTAATACTTTTTTACCTCTCTCTGTTATTTTTATATAGCCTCTCCTTGGAGATTCAATTAAACCTGCTTTTAGAAGATACATTCTTGCCCAGCCAACTCTATTATCAAATATTGGTTGTTTTCCACTTGGTAAAAGTTCCCTTTTTTCGTCTTCTGTTAGTTGGAATTGCTGAGCTAGTGAATCAATACACTCTTTTATGTGATATTCTTTATCATTACTCAACATTTTTAACAAAGGTAACATTATTTCATCATATTTTGGAATCATTTTTATACCTCCTTTTCTTTAATCAACTTATTCACCCTCACCCTTCCAGTAAGTAAATCCTCCATTAAGCCTTTTTTGATACGCTCAAGTTTTTGTTTGTAAGCTTCTTCTTTTTTTATGGTGTTATCTATCTGTGAAAGAATTTCAGCAATGCGCTGTTGCTCGGGAAGTGGGGGGAGAGTAAAACTGAATAATATAAAGTCTTTTTGATACAGATGATTGATTGTTGAGCCTGTTTTAAGGTTCTCAATAAATTTATCAAATATGAATGAGGTTAATATGTAATAAAAAAACTTTGGATAATATGATTCATTAATTGGTCTCAATACAAATACTCCTGTGCCTAATGTAGCTTTTTTAGGTAACTTTTCTATATATGAAACTTTTCCAATGGTTCCATCTTTGGTTATTAGTATATCTTCATTCTTTAACTGAATATTCTTATCCATATTGTATCTTTTTTCATCTATATAATAGCAATTTTCCCAGATGATTTTACCATTTTCAAAGTTTATTCCTAAAACCAAATAATATTTTCCCTCTTCCAAATATTCTTTAGTAGTCAATCCATGCCATCCAATCCTACCTTTTAAATAACACACCTCCCCCAATCTCACTACTTCCCACTCTTCTGGAATTTTACCGAGGGGGGAGTTTTTGAATTTGTGGGTTTTTTCGCTGCGGATTTTGCCATTTTCATCAATGCCTCTGGTGAGTAAATCCTGCATCAAGCCCTGTTTTATGCGCTTGTATTTCTCTATGATTTTTTCAGTTTTTTCTATGGCATTGTCAACAGTTTCAAGGATTTCTGCAATTTTTTGCTGTTCGGGAAGGGGAGGGCTGGGTATGTTAAAATCATTAAGGTTTTTATACTTTATATATTGTATTGTTGTACCAATTTTTTCATTTTCAAGAGATCTAATTAGGTTATTTTTTAAATAATAATATACATACTTTAATTTAATATTTTTAAAATCATACAAAACATAAGTTCTTTGATAAACTTCAAATTTCCCCTTGTAATATTGAATGTTTCCTACTTCACCGTTTCCTGCAATAAGCAAAGCCTCGGTATCGAAAGAATAACTATCACTCCTTGTGGGTGTTCTTGCACACGTAAAAAATAAATATTGACCTTCTGGATTACCTTCATCAACATCTTTTTTACCAGTGGTTATATTACAAACCTCTCCCAACCTTACCCTTTTCCACCCTTCTGGCACTTTCATATTTTTATTATTTATATTGTTCATCTTTTTTCTTTTTTATCCTCCTAAAAAATTTTGATTTAATAGTTTCATTTATTTCGTGTTTTTCGGGTTTATTTCGGGTTTATTTCGGGTTTTTCGGGTTTATTTCGGATAATATGTATTCAGTAGATCTGCCCGTTTTCCCTATTTTTTTCAAAATGTTTATTCATAATTCAACATCCTTAAAAACTCATTTAATTTTTCTGTTTCTTTGTCTCTTTCTGTTAATAGTTCTTTTAATGAGATTTTATATTTATCCCACAGTTTTTCAAAAACTTTTATCAGTTCTTTCTTTTCAGCATTTATGTATTTTTCTAACCCTTGTTTTATGGTTTCTTTGAATTTTTCCAGAAGCAAAACTTTTGCTTCTTCCTGGGTCAATGTTTCTCTTTTTTGTTTTACGCTTTCTTTAACTGTTTGCTGTTTTTGTTTTAGTTCTTTATTTAATTTTTTCAATTCTTTGTCTTTTTCATCTATTCTTCTGGTTAAATCCTGCCACTTTTTTGCTTCTTTAATTGCTGCTTCCTGCTTGCTTGATAATAAATCATTAATAGTTTCTTTAAGAAATTCTTTTACTTTTTTAGAGGTTTTCTCTCCTAAATCTTCCTCATCCCAGTCTTCCACTTCTTCAAGAATTTCGTTTAATTCACCTTCTGTCTGTGCAATGTTGCCTTCAATTTCTTCAATATCTTCTAAATCTTTTGCAAAAAACTTCCTTTCAATCATTTCATCATCAATAAGCAATTTACTCCACCCAGACGAAACAACTGTTTTAAAATCATACTTTAAATCTTCCCACCAGTTGACAAATACACCAGCAATCTTAAATTCATCAAGAAGCCCTAAAGGCAGTAAAGCGTCTTTTAAATTTTTCAAAGATTTCTCTCTGAAGTTCCAGAGTTTATTATTTTTTGGAAATCTCTCAATGTCTTTTTCAACGCTTTCCCACCACGCATTTAGTTTCTCAAAATGTCTATCATACGTTTTTTTTACTCCTTCATAATTTTCAATAACGTCTTTTATTTTGTTTTTTTCATCAATATCACTTATAAACTCCAAACTTTCCTTATCAATTTTAGTAAATAACTTATCAACCTTAAGATTAAACTTCTCCATCTGTTGTTTATAAAGCTCAAGCTCCTGTTTTGATATGTGTCCGTTTATGTGGTAATGGACATTTTCTATTTCTGGTTCGGGTGAATTATCTACGTACCTGCGAATATTCAAATTAAAATCATTTTCCTCAATTTCTTTGATTTTTACAGGCCTTGAATATTTTGGAATTTCTAAGGTATTATCAAACACAGTAACAATCTTTTCGATATCCTCTGGTCTTAAGTAATTTTGATTTCTGCCTTCTCCATAGTCTCTGTCTGCGTTGATAAATAAAATCTTGTTCTTAAGATGCTCTGGCTTTCTTTTATTGATGACAACAACGCATGCTGGAATGCCAGTATTATAGAAAAGTTTTGATGGTAAGCCTATTATTGCCTGAATAATATCATCTTTCACCATCCCTTCTCTTATAACCTTTTCCTGGCCGCCTCTAAATAAAACACCATGGGGCATAACACTTGCCATGATACCATCTGGCTTTAAACTGGCAACCATATGCTGCAGGAACATTAAATCAGCTTTCTTGCCAGTCTCTGGCGTAAAGCCATATTTAAACCTTTCAGGGAACTGCATATTTGCTTTTGTGTAGTTTTGAGAAAAAGGCGGATTTGCCAGAACCCTATCAAATTGTCTAACGTAACCATTTTCAACAAATTTTGGTGAAGTAAGTGTGTCCTCATTCTCAATATGAGCGTCCGGAATATCGTGAAGAATCATGTTCATCTTGCAGATAGACCATGTTACACCATTATTTTCCTGTCCGTAAAGAGCCAGATTCTTAGGATTTTGACCTTTTTCTTCCACATATTGTCTTGCTTCAATCAAAAAGCCACCCGATCCCACTGTAGGGTCGTAAATTCTCATGCCTTCCTGGGGCTTTACAAGTCTTACCATTACTGTTTTTACATGGGACGGAGTATAAAACTCGCCTCCTTTTTTACCTGCAGAGTCGGCAAATTCTTTTAATAAATATTCATAAGCAGCTCCGAGAAGGTCTGGAAATTCAAAATCTTCGTTTCTTAAACGGTAGTTATTAAAATGGTGGATTAAGTCGATAAGTTGCTGGTCCTTAAGGCGGGTTTTACCCTTGGTAGCATTGAAATCTATATGTTTTAAAACACCATCAAGCTCCGGGTTTGCTTCTTCCATCGCTGCAAGTGCTTTGTTAAGCTGGTTGCCAACATCTTCTTTTAAGTTAAGAATATTTTCCCATCTGGCTTTTTCTGGAACAAAAAAGGTATCACCGTAAGTAGTTTGATCTTCTAAAAGTTCTTCTATCTCTTTTTCAGTACATCCCTGATTTTTGAATCCTTCAACAAGCTTTTCTCTTTTTTCCTCAAACACATCCGACATACGCTTCAAAAAAAGCATGCCAAAGATGTATTCTTTATATTCCGAAGCATCCATTTTGCCTCGTAAAATATCGGCTGCTTTAAACAGATGGGTTTCAAGTTGTCTTAGCGTAATCTTTTCGTTGTTCATTTTCTTTTCCTTCTTAAAATATGCACAATTTTCATTTTTTAAATATTTGCTTTTTGCTTCTGCATTTGCTAAGGACTCATCAAATTATCTCATGCTATCAAAAAAGTCAATTTGAAAAAACATAAAGATAGATGCTTTTCGCGTAATATTCAATGAATGTTCATGTAAATGTTAGTATCCGTCTAACTATCCCCACTTCTGGAATTGGAGACAACATCAATGTCAATTTTGTTTAGTAGAAGTTTATAAATTTCATTATCATTTTGATAAGCCGGGGGTTTTTCTTGGAAGAAAACCATGCTCAAGATAGAGAATAAGCAGCGAACAATTGTCAAAAAAATACGAAATCATTTTCCTCAGTAAACTCTTCGGCACCACATGGTGAGCTTCCTTTTCAAGACTCAACTTTATCTCTGAAAGTACCGGGCAGGTTTTCTCTTTCCGATAACGCACTACTTCTTCTTCCGGAAAAATATTCTTCCGACAGTATTCCTCACTGGGATATAATTTCCATATCAATCCCACCTCTTACTTAGCCATTATACACAGGTGGCTCTTATCACTCAATCATCGTTAGATTATTTTTTGACGGAAGGGCAAATATTTAAAGCTATAACACAATGGTTAAATGGTAATCTAAAATGACACTGAATTTTGAACAGTACTTATTATTTCTTTAAAAGGCCCTCATATACAGTTTTCATTTGCAAAAAATCAAACTTATTTTCAATGCGCCCAGTTCCGGAGCATGAGCACCTTGCTTTTCTCCATGGCTCATTCTCATAATCGGGCTCAACAGGTAGGCCTGGAAGCAGTTCCAGAAGGTTTTCATTTATGTTTATGTTATTTTTACTTTTCATAGCATCCTCCTCTTATACTATTTATATGAGAAATTTTAGGAAAATATAAAGTTACAATAAAAATATATTTTAGCAAAATTTGAGCGTCACTTTTCTATTTACTTTTCGTTATATCTTTATAGTTTGATCTTTGAGGCAAAATCTATAAAAGGAATCTTTACCAGAAATATATGATATCAAAAGAGGAAATTGAAAAAGCATACAATAACTATTCAAAAGAAATCTTTGCCTATATTTTAAAATCAGTTCACAATCATGAAGAGGCAGAAGATATCTTGCAAGATGTTTTTGTAAGATTAATCAACTACTCAATCAAAGAAAATGTAACCCCATTCAATATCCGAAGTCTCCTTTACTCAATTGCCAGAACTATATGCATAGATAATGCAAGAAAAAAATCAAAAACACCCACCATTGAGCTAAACACATCAGAAATCCCATTTTATGATGCAAATAGCAAAGAGGGTGATAAAAGCATGACTGATATAGTAAACTCCATCATACCTAAATTTGCTGAACCAGAAAAAACAATAATAATTCTCAGACAGAATGGTTTAACATATCAAGAGATATCCCATATCACAAAAATCTCAGAAAGAACTCTTAAAAGGAAAGTGAAAAAAATTATCGAAGAAATAAGAAAAATACTCACAGATGAAGGTTTTATTATAGTCCATGACACTATTAGCAAATCAGATTCGTTGAATAATTGAGGATGTTAAAAATGAGTAAGCATATTACAAATAAAGAAATTTATTGCTACATAAGCGGTGATATCTCACCTCAAAAAAAAGAGAAAATCCGCAAACACCTTGAGCTCTGTCAGGAATGCAGAAGCCTTGTTAATATAATCAATGCTACTCTTTCAGAACATACAATAGATGCTATACCATCTCAAAAAATTAAAGACTCAATAATAGATGAATGGGAAAAAATTTATAAAAAAGATAGCCAGAAAAAATCTCCAGTAATAACAAAAAAATTTCTTGTTCCAGCCTTTTCCTTTATATTTTCTATAATTTTTATTGCAGGTATATATCTCTTTTATTTTGCAACTCAAAAAGAAGAAACTCTGCAACTTACAATAAATCCAACAAAAGGATATGTTACCTTAAATAGCAGCGAGATCTCAACAGCAAGGCCAATATCTCAAAAGGAACTCATAGTCACTGCTGAAAATTCCTTAGCACATCTTGAGTCTGATGATATAAAAATCAATATTTACAGCTCGACGCAACTGCAGCTTATAAGCTTACAAAAAATAAGTGGATTTAAATTCCGTCTTCACAGTGGGAGCATAGAAATAAAATCCCACGGGAGCACTCCCTATGAAATATCATGTGGCAATTACAATATAAAACCTGCAGGGACCGAGTTTATAGTTAAATTTATAAATAATATACTAACAACAGCTGTAACAGAGGGCAAAGTCATTATAACAGATGCCCAAAGCAAGATAGAAATTCCCAGCGGCAAACTCTGGTCATCAAAAAATCCAGAGAAACTTGCTGATATTACACCTCAGTTGCTGCAGCTTATGCAAAATCCTTCTGAAGATGTAAGTGCAACAGGAGAAGTTGAAAAATCACCTTTAAAATTCACTATGAAAAATACAAACTCTGAAAGTACAACCTCCGTGCCAGATAAGACTACAAAGTCTTCTGGCACAGAGCAAACTCATAAAGCAGAAGTTAATGAAGATGAAGCAAAAATCATAAAGCAGGAGTTATACGAAAATCGCAAAGAACTCCTTGAGCTTAAAAAACAGCAGAGACAGGAAAGAAAAGGTCGTAACCACTAAAAATATAGTGAAAGCCCTATACTTCCTGTATGAAAATAATTTATTTCAGTTGTTGAGCTTCCTGTAGAGCCTCCACCTCTTTTACCTCCGTATGTTGAGGTGTCTGAGCTTGAGCTTACAAAATCAGCAGTAAGCATGTATGAGGCTGTTATCTTTATGTGTTCAAAAAGTTTAAATATAAGACCAACATCAATTGAGGAGCTCTTTATTTTATCGGAGTCAACTCCTCCACTTATCCCTCCTATAAAATATAGATTATCCCTTGGCACTGCAACAAGCCCGACTCTGGCTGTTTGTTTTGAATATTCATATCCAAAGGATTTGTAGTCTGTTTTCTCGTAGAGATAGCTTACATCACATGAAAAAGAGTCAGTAAAATCATGCGAGAGCTCTCCATATAATGATCTATATGAATTTTTCACATCTCCATTAAAAGAATAATTTGTATTTTGAAATGTAGCTGATGCTAACAGAGTAAAGCTATCAAAATCAAAGGAGATATCTCCACCATATTTATTTGCAGAGTAAGAGGAATCACCTGACAGGTAAGAATAAGTTCCTGAGATAGTTGCAATCTCACCAAGATCTAAGGATAAAAAAAACTCTGGCTGGTTTATATTCACTTCTTTTTCGTTAAAATTATAATCTGTTATGGCATAAGAGATTAAGCGATAATAGGACATCGATAAATCAATAACACCCTCAGCCCATCCGATTGATACAAAAGGTTTGTAGTATCTCTGGGAGACATTTTCATCCCTTGAAAAAATCACCTTTCCGCCTGTAGAGCCATAAAATCCCTCCTTTGAGTAGCCAGGCAATAAAGCAAAAAAGATGCTCAATAGAGCAAAAGTAATAGAAAAACTTCTCTTCATAAAAACCTCATTTAAAAATAGCATTTTAAACAAACTAACCCTTTCTCACCTTTAGCAAGAAAGGGCAGATAATACATTTTTTAATTAAATTTAATTATTTGCGCCTTTGCCACCTTTATTCATATCCTGTAGGATCTTTTTGTTTTCTCTCATTTCCTTCTTTTGCTCTTTGAGTTCCTTCTTTAATTCTTTTTTATCCTGCTTTTTCTCTCGATTTTTTTCACGATTTCGTTCCTGCAGCTTCTTTTCGTCGCCAGAATTTTTCACTGCATTTTGCTCTTTTTGGCCATCTACAGCAGGAGTTTTTTGATCATCCTTTAATCTGGTTTGAATTTGATTCTTTTCCATTGCCTTTTCTTTTGTTTCAGTGGCAACCCTGTTTTGCTCTTGAGTTCTAATCTGCTCTTTAGCTCCACCTTTGTTGCTATCCTGAGACTTTAGCTCAGTTTTCTTTTTAAGCTGCTCTTTTGTCCCTGTTTCCTGTGAATAAGAAATAGAAGCAAAGGCAAAAACCATTGACAGTAATACAAATAATGCTCTTTTCATTTTAATCACCTCTTAGTTAGTTTCTAAACATTTAAACGAATAATAACTAAAGGAAGTGTCATCTGGGGAAAAAATTTTTAAAAATTATAAAAATAGAATTAAAATGACTATCTGAGGCAGTTAAACAAACCAAGACACCACTGACAATCACAGCATGGAATGGTATTTGTATAGCAGTCCTGTTCAAAAATTTCACTATAAATATAGTCGCAGGGAGCTAAGCTACAGTTTGAACATACAGGATATTCATATAAAGCAACATCTTTTCTAAAATTTATATATTCTGGTTTATTCCATATTTCTTTAAGAGAGTTTTCTTTCAAATTGCCAAAGGATATTGGATTGACATATTTTTTCCAGCCGGAGATATAGCTAATAAATTTATGCCACAAAAAATGACACGGATGCACATCTCCATACCATGAAATAAAAACACTCCCTGATTCTATAAATTCACATCTCTTGTCTCCCCTGGGATATACACCTGGTAGAATAAGCTCAACCCCACTACTTTTGCATAAAGCCTCAGCTTCCGAAAATATAGCCTTAAGCTCCTCTGCCTGTTTTTGATTGCGATTTAAAATACTCTGGAGATTTAAAAAGATTTTTTCTTCCTTAGCCTGCAGCAGCATATCCTCCACAGCCTTTCGTATCTTATCCTCTTCTTCGCTATGATAGAGCTTCCATCTTATATTAAAATATCTTGAAATATCGATGCCCTTCTTGAGATAACTCTCACGAGTTCTTTCGTATAAGTCAATTGCTCTATCTGTATCTTTACCATAAAGAGATAGTGGAGTTAAAGAAATATCATAGGGTATTAAATGAGAGATTATAGCAAAATCAATACCTCTGGAGATCGCATCTTTTAAGACATATATAAGCTCACGGTAATTTTTTTGGGTAATTACAAACTCTACACCAAGAGAAAGTTCCTTTTGTAAAGCAAGAGCCTCTTCCCTGAAGATGCTTATGGCATTTTCCGCACCTGCGACATTACCGCCTTTGCGCATTTGTTGGAAAATATCTTCGCTGACAGCATCAACGGAAATACACACAAGATTAAGCCCTGAATTTAGTAGCTCCCGAACTCTGGACTTTTCAATAAGCATGCCATTACTCTGAAAACCAATACGTGATCCCTCCTGCATGTTATTTTTACAGATCTCAATCAAAGGAGATAAGGAATTATATAAAAGAGGTTCACCTATTCCACTTAGTATAACTGTATTTATATCAGGAAGGACAGACAAAATAGAGCGTGATAGATTTAAATCAAAATCACCGTCACGAATTCCACAACCCTCTGCTTGTTTTACGCACATAGAACAGTTGAGATTACACCTTGTTGTAACCTCAATATAAATTTTTGAAGGAGATTCTCTAAGATATATATTTTCCATCAAAAATAATATCTAACCCCAAGACCACCTCTTAAATCAAAATCCACCTCTGGAATTATTTCAAGACATGGAGCAATATCAAGAAAAATCCCCAGAGGCACCTTTGTAAACCTATATTCAGCACCAAATGGGATTCTAAGATCTATGGAATTATACTCATCATCATTGTGATCCTTTCTGTGATCCCTGTCGTGATGCTGAAATCCTCCACCAACTCCAAAATATAGGGCAATTTCATGGACAGGAAAAATATTATAAAAATGTTTTAAATAATCTCCATAAATATAAAATCCATCATCGGAACTTGCACCAAAACCAAAATCAGCAGCATCATCTCCAGAGAAAAAATATTTACCTGTAACACCAGAAGGATCGCCCAGGATAAATCCAGCACCGAAGTCACCGCCTTTGGCCATAAGAGCGTGATTTCCTGAAAAAAATATAAACAATGCTGCAAGGTAAATTCTAATTCCTCTCATAGTTTGCATATCCACAGATAGTATTTATAATAGTTATATTTCTAAGAATCCCTAAAATAAAATTTAGGAAAAAATGACAACCTCTCCACTCCTTTGATAGGTTTAAATTTTTCATTAAAAAAATAAGTTATTTTGTCAAGCTGATTTAATAGATAGAGCAACTCTTATTCCTTTTCTTTCTTTTTGGCAAGGAGATCCGTTCTTTTCAATTCAAAGCCTATTTTTATAAAATCAGGATAAAACACCACTTTAAGAGGATTTTTTTCATCTGTATAAGTCTTTAAAACATTAAGGACAAGCTCAAGGCCAAGTCCTGCTCCTTCAGCATTTTCATCATCAACAGTAAAATTATCATCACCAACAAGATCTGGCGATATTTTAGCTAATATTTGCTCTTTTTCAATTAAGGAGACACTCTGATCATTGGTAACCCATATCTCTATGGCTTCTTTTGTGGACTGAAATGTTATTATATAATATTTATCATCTCGCTTTGCAAAGTCCAACAGTCTGCTATTGCCATATTCCTCTATCTCTTGCTTAAATAGCTCCAGAAACTTGTGATAATCCCTCTCTGCTGTTATACCCTCTCTTGATGTTACATATTTTTCAAACAAAATTTTATAGTTTGCCTTACTGGAATTTATTGCCAGCTCTTTGAGACAAAAAAATAGTTCCCCTGCAAACATCTGTAAATCCTGACGGGCAAGGAGAAGTTCTATAATATTTCGTATAAGCTCCCCAGTTTTACGATCTAAGTCATATAGCCTCATTGCTATACGCCATTCCAGATCCTTTATACTCATCTTTTTACTAATTGCAGTAATCTCTCTGATTATGCCTTCAATATCAACTTTACTTCTCAAATCAAGAATGCGAATTTTCTTTAGAAAGTTTATCTCGTGCTCATAAAAGGGATCAAGAAAGAAGTTTTTTAATTGAGGATCATATACCCACTTATGCAATTTCAAAAGATTAAAAAACTCATCACGGCCCCAGATGACAAGAGGTCTGTTATAAAAATTCTCCCCCTCATATCTCAACATTATAGAAAAGAGACGCACTATGTCATAATCATCCCTACAATAATAAACAAGAGTTTCTGCTGCTGTTTGCCGTGGGATAGGAACCGTTTTTCTAAAACCAGAAACCTCATACAAATCAAATCTCGAATCAAATAATTTACCCAGATGTTCAATTTGCTGAGTATTCAAGCTATTAACAAGCACTTTTAAAAAAAACTTATCCAGATCCTGAACCATAATCTCCTGCTGAAATGAAATTAGTTAAATAGTTGAGGTAATTATATTCATAATATCGACATTTAACTAAGACGTCAAAAAATAATTACTCTAATTTTAGAATATTTTATATTTTTTCTAATCATCTTTTAGGAGCAGACTTCCCCTTAGAAAAAATTTCACAGGCAAAATCCCAGTATTGACTATATCCCTTTGTCTTCAAATAAAACCACCACTCGCAACCCCAGAGATAGCATGTTGTAAATTTAGTTTTTAAAGCATAATTTATATTCTCTTTAAAATCATCTATGGTAAAGCTATCAATCTGCTCCTCCACTGTCATTTCGTATATCTGTCTATATGTCCATGGTTCTGCGCCAAGCTCAATTATTATGAATTCCTGATTCTTTTTCCCAGAAAGAAAGGTCACTATATCCTTTTTAAGTATATAAAACTCTGGCGTGAGAGGATAGATAATTTCTCCAAAAAATCTATTGTAAACCTTACGATAAAGAGTGGTGCCAAATATATCTGCAAGAGAAGATGCTCTATACCAGTCTCCGAATTCTCCTCCATCTGTCATTATAATCTGATGCTCTTTATCAAGACTCTTTACAAGTTCAAGCTCCTTCTTTATGAGATTTTCATCTGTAGGAGGACACTCTCCAAATAATAAATAAGGCTCATTTTCCAATTGCCAGTATTTTAAATTAGAATAAGATTTGTATCTTTCAACTACCTCTTTCAGATAGCGCAGGAGATCTTTCTTAGAATCGGCCCATAGGGGGATATGACATTCAGGCCACCTTGGGACTCTCTGACCTATGGCAAGAATAACAGGAACATTATAACTCCTGCAAATATTCATCTGCCTGTCCAGATTTTTAAAATCATAGTGCCCAATATCTTTCTCTATTCTATCCCAGTATGCCACAAGCCTGATACCTGAGGGCTTTAATTCTTTGATTATAGCAATAAGTGTATCATCAGTGGGAATTTTAAGTTGCTCTGTCATTAACTCAGAAAAAGTAACCCCCCAGTGCACATCACTGTAGCTTATATCTGCTATTGATTCATAATGCCTCTGCAATCCAAGACCTGCAAGAGCAATAAATATTAACAAAGTAGCTAAAAACTTTAAAACAAAGCGAAACCCCTTAAAGCTTTCTGAGATGAGCTCTGGAAGAAACCTGCTAAGAATAAAAGCCAATACAAAAACTATTATGTATCTTGACCCATTTACAGCCTCAATAATTGAAGGATGCTTTTCCAATTTTATTGCATAAAAAATGAGAAAGGATCCTGTGCCTGCAATGGCTCTGTTTACAAAATACAAAACTCTCCATTTTTTCTTTGTCCCTTGACTGCGGGAAAAAATTTCTTTTTTTAAAGAAGGAAACAAGAGCATTGAAAGTCCAAGCACAAAAGTAAATCCCTTCATCAATACAAAGGCTGTGACAAAATTTGCTGTGTTATCAAAGGCATACTTTTCAGAAATATTAGTAAGGCCAATAAAAAAAGCAGCCAGCAGAGTCCATGGCAAAACAATCTTTATATTTTTGATATCTGCAAAGAATAAAATAAATCCTGCAACTACAAGAAGGGAAAAGCCAATTATCTCTGCCTCATTCATTGATTTTGGATAAAAAACCATGCTAATAAAAAAAGTTGCCAGAGGAGCAAAGCCTCCAACCACCGGAACTGCCTCTGTGACCTCACCTATGGAAATTACTTTATAATAAGAAAGCAACATTGCAAAAAAACTACATGCTGCAACCATAGACCAGAGCAAACCCTTAGCTGAAGGAATCTCAAAGCCAAAAAAAACAAGGACAAAACCAAAGCAACTTAAAATTGAAATCCAGAAAACATAAGTAATTACGCCTTTACCTTCTGTGTCGTTAAAAAAAATTTTATCAATTACAAGTGACAGGGCAATAAAAAACTGAGCAATAAAGGCAATAGCTACACCACTTATCATCTAAAACCTCTCTCTATTATATCTCTATATATAAAGGCACTGGAGCGAATATTCCGTTTCATTGTCTTGCGATCAACATCAATCAAACCAAACTTAGGCCAGAAGCCCTTGTCCCACTCAAAATTGTCCATCAATGACCAGTGAAAATATCCTCTAACATCCACACCACTTTCAATTGAATTGAGAACATTTTTCAAGACCTCTTTTATATACCAGCCTCTGTATTTATCCTCACAATCTGCAAGTCCATTTTCTGTAATATAGATAGGTTTTCCATAAGACTTAAGGTCCTCAAGGACAATGGATATTCCCGCTGGATAAAGCTCCCATCCCATATCTGAATAGTTCTTTGGAGATTTATCTTTAAAAAGAAAAGACCTGTGAAAATAATAATTAAGGCCAATAAAATCCATTCTATCCTTAACCTTCTCAATAAAAAAATCATTCCAGAATTTTTTTGCAAAGTATTTAAAAATATACCCAACAAATGAATGAGCTTCAAAACTTGTCATGTTCAAGGCTGCACCCACAGAGGCTGTTCTATCAATATTTTTAATAGCATCATAGGAAACAAGATGAGCTTTTTTGAGTTTATTCATTGAATTAAGATAGCTTATAATTCCCTTTTTTTGAGGTGGCCATTTTCCAAGAAAATAACTATTAAGAGAAAAAATCTCTGGTTCATTTATGGTTATATAAAACTTTACCATTCCTTTAAACGTCTCTGTAATCCTGGCAGATAATCTCTCAAAGTAAAAAGGGAAATCCCTGGCAGTAACTCCTCCCTTTGCAGAAAGCCACAAGGGAAGAGTCCAATGCCATATTGTAACAAAGGGTTCAATATGATTTTTTTTAAGCTCCTCTATCACCTTGCAATAATGCTTCAATTCATTATTATCCCACTTCCCCTCTTCTGGCTCAATGCGAGACCATTCAATAGAAAATCTCAAGGCATTAAGGCCAATTTCCTTTGCCATAGAAAAGTCTTCTGCAAATTTGTTGTAATGATCAACCCCCTGCCCGGATATATAGTTTTTTTTATCAAAAGCTTCTTCTTTGAAGGATCGCCCTGAATAAATATGAGACATGGATGAGGAAGATGCTGCCAACTCTATGCAATTTTTCAATTCCCACTCACTCCAGTTATTATGGCATCCACCTTCTGTCTGATGAGATGATATTGCAGCACCAAATAAAAAATTTTCAGGGAATTTTTCCATATTGCAAAGTTCTCTTAAATCGAGATTATAAATAAAAATAATCAAGTCAATAAGATTTTGTTTTTATTACAATTTTCCCTATTACTTCTTTTAGCAATGGCACTGATTTTTCTGTTTTTGCAGAGCCAATAATGCTATCAGGATATGTAGTTTGTATAAGATTTATTTTATCATCAGAGGCGGTATCAGATTTATTAAAAAATAAAATCACGGGTTTGCCCTCTATCTCAAGAGAAGACAGTTCCTTATTAACAGTTGATATATTGCCATCAATATCTGGTGAGTTTATATCCACTACATGAATTATAAAGTCAGAGTTTTCTATGTCCTCAAGGGTAGAGCGAAAGGATTCAATTAAATTACTTGGAAGATTTTGAATAAAGCCAACAGTATCTGTAAGCAAAACTGTCAAATTCTCATCAATGTAGACCTTGCGAGTGTAGGAGTCAAGTGTGGCAAAGAGCCTGTCTTCAACAAATAGATCATCCTTTGCCAGAAGATTTATCAAGGTTGACTTCCCTGCGTTGGTATAGCCCACAACTGCTCCCTTCGGATGATCCCCTCTGGCAAGGCGAGTTCTCTTTCTATGTTCTTCATATTTGCTTAGCTTTTTCTTTAAGGTATCAATTCTGCGAAGAATATGGCGTTTATCTGTTTCAAGCATTTTCTCGCCAGGTCCCCTTGTGCCAATACCTCCTCCTAATCTGGAGAGCACTCCGCCCATACCTTTTAGCCTTGGCAAAATATACCGCAATTGCGCAAGCTCAACCTGAATCTTTGCCTCTGCACTTTTTGCTCTTCTGGCAAAAATATCAAGAATAATCTCTGTTCTTCCAACAACTCTACACTTTAAAACCTCCTCAAGATTTCTCACCTGCGCTGGTTTAATATTGACAAGATCAAATACAACTAACTTTAAATCGTGAGCCTCAATCATGTTGCGGATTATCTCCACATATCCTTTGCCAACTATAAACGCAGGGTCAATGGCATCTCTTTTAATAGTGAGAGTATCTACTGTTATGGCACCAGCTGTTGTCACAAGAAGTTTTAGTTCCTCAAGGGAGTAATTACTTTTTACTGGATCGTCACCTTTTAAAATAATGCTAACAAGCAAGGCTCTTTCATCAAGGGAGGAAGGTATTCTATTTACCGATGCATCCATTCAAAAAAACCTTTGCCCCTTTTGCAATATTATTCTTTTTAAACCACCACTGATTTACCTCAATGGCATACCTGACAGGAACTGAAGAGTTATAGAAGATAGAAGTGTCAAGGGGAATCATCTGATAGATGTCTCTGATTATGCCATGAGAATCAACAAAAGCAATGTCAAGGGGGATCACAGTATTTTTCATCCAGAAAGAGAGATAATCATCATATTCAAAGATAAATAGCATTCCATTGTTTTCGCCAAGGGAAGTGCGAAACATAAGACCCCTTTCTCTTTCCTTTGGAGTAGAAGCAATTTCAACATTAAGAGCAACAAAGTTACCACTGCTGTTTTTAATCTTTAAAGTGCAGTTTTTAGTGGAGGCAAAATTTTGTTTACCAAAAACGATAAAAAATAAAAGAAAAAGTATGAGATTTTTCAACTTAAAATTGACCATGATATTCAATTCTTATTATTCTGTTTGGTTTTTCATCATGTTCAAAGATCACAGCAAAGGTAAAAATTATCTCGTCGAAATAATTGAACTTAATACCTGTGTTAAAAAGCCAATCCTCTGGATCTTTAAAATCCCAGTAAATCCTCTCCCCTTCAAGGGCAAGCCTAAAAAATTCTCCAATTGGAATATCAAGAGAGATAAAATAGGAGCTATCATCTGGCTTATAATCTGGCTGAGTGGGAGTTCTTATGCCAAGACTTAAATACTGTTCCGCATCAAGGAGGTATATTGATCCTGTAAATACAAGATATGGACCATATATAACACGGTTTACTTCGTTTTTTATTTCTTCCTGCTCTCTACCCTCATATCCCGTATAAAATGAATCGTATCCAGCAGCAATTGCAATTGGGAAAGATTCATGCCCGTCAGTAAATTTAATCCTTGCAATAACGCCAGGGACGTTTGGCTGTGGGTCATCTCTTCCTATTGCACTCTGGACATCCATTGATACTCCAAGATAGACTATGTCATGAAGCCCCAAAAAGGTCTTAAACTCCATGCCACCATTATCATACTCAAGGAGAGAAACCTTATATGTGCCTCTTGCTATGGTAAAAGCTGTAGGAGTATCAATAACTGATGTCTGTTTTCCCTGAGCAAAAAGATTGTTCTCTATAAAAATAGTAAAATTTAAAAGGCAAAAGATTAAGCAACTCTTAAAAAATCTTCTCATAGAATACCATTTAGTAAATATGTTTAAAACTACCACAAGACAGAGTAACACTTAAGAAAATCTACAGATTCCCTTAAAAAAAATATCGGATAAACTATAAAATATATGGAGAGTTTTATTGCAGCAAAAATCAATGAAATCAGCAATTTTGAATTAACATAAGCTCCTCTATGCCTTTACGTGCAGTCTCTATCATCAGATTCATTTTTTGAATAGTGAAAGGTGCATGTTCACCAGTCCCTTGAATCTCAATGAGCTCAAATTTGTGGTTCATAACAATATTCATATCAACCTCTGCAATTGAATCCTCAGAATAATCAAGGTCAAGCAAAATCTCACCATCCACAATTCCAACAGATATAGCTGCAATATTTCCAATCAATGGATTTTCTGGGAGCAAACCCTCTGCAAGCATTCTCTCAACAGCAAGCTTCATGGCAATATATCCACCTGTTATAGAGGCAGTTCTTGTGCCTCCATCCGCCTGGACAACATCACAATCAATGAACATTGAAAACCCCTGAAATTTTGAAAGATCAATACCAGCCCTCAAGGATCTTCCTATGAGCCTTTGAATTTCTACAGATCTGCCATCTCTTTTGTTGAACTCCCTTTTAGTTCGCTTATTGGTTGAGTATGGGAGCATGGTATACTCCGCAGTAAGCCAGCCTGTATTTGCAAGCTTTGCGTGCTCTGGCACAGTTGTATCAACAGATGCAGCACATATTACCTTTGTATTTCCCATTGAGAGCAGTACAGAACCATAGGAGTTGGGGCAAAAATTTTTAATAACAGAAGTTTCTCTAATCGAAGAATTTGTCCTTGAATTGGCTCTTGTTAATTTCATCATCAAGTTCCCTGTTCTTTTCTCGAAGTTTTTTAATCTGCTTAAGATCTTCTATCTTCTTGTCAATATTTTTATGATATGGGTTATAGTCCCTTGCAAGATTAAATTCATTTATTGCAGAATCAATATCATCTGCAATAAAGAATCTTATTCCTTTCTTATAATGAGCCTCTGCCTTAATCTTATCCTCAACAGTAACGATCTTAGGTATGAGCTTAAAAGTTGCGTTAAGAGAATAGACAGGTCCAAAAATCCCATTCTCAGAATAAGATGCATCTAAAGCAAAAGCAACATCCTTTATTGCATAGTTAAATCCAACTCCAAGGGAATAGGTGCCTGCATCGTTAAATCTCCAGCCTCCTCTTAGATATACCAACTCAAGGTAATTAAACTCAACACCTGTATTAACTCTAAAGCTTTCATTAAATCCATAAGTAAAATCATATAAGTCAGAGGAGTTTATCATATATTCTGTTGCATCCAGATTAAGGCCGAACCACTTTGTCATTTTATAAGACATCCCTATTCTTATCATCCTGGGTAAGGGATCATCCTTTGCATTTGTGCCAAGATTTAAAATTGACATGCCTAAGGTAAAGTTGCGGATGGAGCTTTCGAATGGGGAATACAGATACATCTCTTTTAAAATACCAACATCAACAGCAAAGGAGCTAACAAATAAGGTATCAATTTTTTGGTATACATATTTTAAAGTCCCACCAACATAAAGGAATCCCAGATCATATCCATAGGCAGTGGAAAAACATCCATTGTAAAACTGAACCTTCCCTGTCTCATTTCCCTCTATGTCAATTCTATCAAATGGGGGAATCCAGAAAAATGTATTGGAAAAAGCCAGCCATCCCCCATATATCCTAAAAGCAGCACTTATATTTTCAAGTCTTGAATCCAGTATAAGCTCCTCATGAAAAACTGACAGCAGAGGATACTTTAACGTGGCAATACCTGCAGGATTATAATAGATTGAATTAATATCATTAACCTCTGCCGTAAAGGCCTCTCCCATAGCAAGAGGTCTGCTTCCTATGCCAAGTTCAAGAAAATCAGCACCTGAGGTTCCTATGGAGCCTGCTGCAAAACCAAAGGAAGAGCAGGATATAAAAAAAATTGTATAAAAAACAAATTTCTTCATCACATATAAAATAATATATTTCCACGAATTAAAAAATAAAAGTCAAAGGGTTTACAACAAAGTCCTCTTTACTCAAAGTCTTTACTGTCAGTAGTTCTTTGTCGTTTAAGGAATTAACTTCTTCAATAATGGAGCAAATAGCCACAGACTCTTCATCTGAAACAATAAAAAAACATCTATCAGTTGAGGCTCTAAGAAAAAAAGAACTGTTATGTAATAACATTTTGATTTTGGAGATGACAAATTTCAATATAAAAAATTTTTCTTTTGAAGAAAAATCAAGAAGCTGCAAAAAACCAACTTTCATGTTCTGCGAGAGTGGAGTTTTAAGGAGAATATTTAAACTAAGCAAGACATCTTCAGGGGAATAATTTTTAAAACCTGCAAAGGGGTGACTCTGCATTAGATATAAAAGAAAGGGGATATTGAGAGTGCTTGTTAATTTGTTATAACAATCAACAGGGTTAAGCTCTGCATCACTTTTCAAAAATATAACAAGGAGAGGTGAAAAAAAATCATCCCATAATGAAAAATTTATATCAGCTAATTCCTCTGAGGTGAAAAGATCCGATAGCCTTACAATATATATGCCTTTGTAATCACACTTTGCAAAAACATCCAGAAGTTTTTTCTTTAAAAAAAGGTCCTCTTCAATACAAGTCTTATCAATAAAAATTCCCTTCTTGTTATGATTGAGTTTTTTAATCTCAGGATCATTTATGCTAAAAAAAAGGGAAGATTCAAGCAACTCATCTGCACTATTAAGCGATACCATAAAGGCATTATCTATCAAAGCATAATTTAAAATTGCAAAATGTTCAAAGCCAATAGATCTCATTGCTTTTATTATGTAGCTATTATAAAACTGAGCAACATCATTTCCCCTTTCTGCATCAATTTTAAAGTCAAAGGGATCTACAGAAATAAAATCCCCATAGTCATCATACTTCACTCTATAGATAAGCTCCTCGCACTTTTTCAAGAGGCGTTCCCTTTCCAGAGGAGACTCTTCCATGACAACAGAGACATCTTCTTTATCTTTTGATAAAGCGATACCCTTTTCATTAGAATAAATCTTATTTAAAAGCACGGACAGTTCCTGATTAAAGGTTCTCTCTCTCAAAATATTAACCTGAGAACCATCAGTTCTGGAAGCGCCATCAAGTTCCTCTACAGAAACCTTAATCAAATCCGTATTCTCAAAAAAATTATTATCCATGAATTTATCCTAATAAATTCTTAAAACAAATGCAATCACTATTTTCATCAGGGGCTTTTTAATATTTTAAATAACTTCTAAAATAACAAAAGGCTGCCTTCTCTTTTAACCTTAACGGAAAAAAATATCAAGCTCTTGACTAAAATAACAGGTTAAAAACTAACATTTCTTTGAGGATGTAAAGCTTTGTGCCAGAAAAAATAAAAATTAAAAAATTTTTAATTTTTTAAAAAATTTCAAATAAAATCTTGTTGACACAAAAGGGGGTTATTTGCTATTACCCTTTATGTCTTGATTACATTCCCCTGTAGCTCAGTCGGTAGAGCAGTTGGCTGTTAACCAATTGGTCGCAGGTTCGAGTCCTGCCGGGGGAGCAGTTTTAATAGCTATTTCAAACTCTTTTAAGGTATCCTTCCGACTCGTCTGCACAAGGAAGAAAACAGGTAAAATATAACTCTCTCTTTTTCCTATTCTGGTTCTGGATTAATGTCCAAGCCACAGCTCCGCACTATAGAAGAAAAAATTTTTGAAAATGAACTTGATTTTTTGTTTTCTTTTATTTATAAAATATTATATAATGTTAAATTATGATAAGAGCTGACAAGGTTAAAAAGGAGTTAAAAGGTAAAATCCCTGCCGTGAACATAGAATTTGGGAAGGATGACAAGGTTATAATCCCTGTTCTTTATGATCAGGAATTGATAAAGAAGATAAAAGCAATTTCCGGAAGGAACCGAATTCACAAGGGAAATATTTACAAGTCCCTTACAGAGATGGGATAATAGCAAAACTTCAAAATATTTTTGGTGAAAATCTTATTATTGAACCTTACTTTTATCTTATCCCATTTCAAAACTAACTTTCAATAAGAAAGTATTCCAGAAGTACAATTAACTCTTATATAAGATATAACAGAGTTATTAGGTCATAAAGATAGCAAAACGACCGAGGTATATACACATGTCAGCAGGAAAAATTTTGGGAAGATAGTTAGTCCAATTGATACCATAAACCTTAATAGAAGGGAGGAGAGATAGCGATGTTTATAGAGTTGAGAAATTTTTCTTATTCTCCCAGAGGAAGTATATCCGCACCAGGTGCTGATATCATGCCAAAATGGTATTATATCCACGCCCCCAGTGCCGATATAAACGAGTTATATGAAACGGCGTACAAATTTTATAAAAATAGGAGGACAAAGACATGGCAAGAAAAGTATTTTATAGTTTCTATTTCAAAGAAGATAACTGGAGAGCTTCCCAAGTTAGAAATATTGGAGTTGTTGAAGGCAACCAACCTGTTTCAGATAACGATTGGGAACAAATTAAAAAAGGTGGAGATGAAGCCATTAAGAGATGGATTAATGAACAACTTAATGGTAGGTCTTGTACTATAGTTTTAATTGGAACAAATACAGCTGGGAGAAAATGGATAAAGTATGAAATTGAAAAATCTTGGAATGAGAGGAAGGGATTATTTGGTATTTACATTCATAATTTAAAAGATAAAGATGGCAATCAATCAAGAAAAGGAAGGAACCCTTTTGATGATTTTAAGTTAGAAGGTAAAGCACTTTCTCAAATAATAAAGACTTATGATCCACCTTATTTTGATAGCAAAAAAGTATATGAGTATATTCAAAACAATATAGGCTCATGGGTTGAAGAAGCCATAAAAATTCGGAATAACTATTGAAAGGACAAATTATGGAAGAAAAAAGGGCTGACATAAATTCTCAGGCTGTTCAATCACATTTGAGTATTACCCAGTCTGTAATACAAAGAATGGCAACGAATAGCTCGTTATGTAAGGCATGGTGTATAACTGTAGTTTCAGCAATTTTAGTTATTGTAGCAGATAAAGGAAAATCTCAATATGCTTATATTGCTATCATCCCGAATATCCTTTTTTTGGTTTTAGATACTTATTATTTAACTTTAGAAAAAATGTTTCGCAATTCATATAATGATTTTATAAAAAAATTGCATGAAAATGAGATTGACTCTTCTGATTTATTTGCTGTTATACCTAAAGGAAACTGGCTAAAAACTTTTTTCAAATCTATAATATCATTTTCTGTTTGGCCTTTTTATTTAACACTATTGATTATGATATTATTAGCAAAAAAAATTATACTTTGAAAGAATATGATTATGAAGAATAGCACGCCAACAACATATAACAGCGGCTATACGCCAGTAAAACGGCGCATAGCCGCGAGACGTTCTCGGCAATATTAATAATGAAAAAATATTCAATAATCGCAAAAAGGTAACTTTACAAAATGAATACGAAACACAAGGTAATATTTGGTAATTGTATGAGTATGGCTGAATTGTCAGACGAAAGTATTCATTTAATTATTACTTCACCACCATATTTTAATGCCCCTTTTGATTACAAAGGACTTTTTAAAAATTATGACCAATATATTGGAGTTTTAAAAAAAATGGCAAAAGAGGCTTATCGAGTATTACAAGAAGGACGCATTTTTGCATTAAATATTGATGATATGCTTGTAAATGGACAAAAATATCCAATTACAGCTGATGCTATAAAAACCTTTCAAAATGTTGGTTTTAGATATAGAGATAAATTAATATGGAAAAAACCCGATGGATATTTAAGAATAAGCAAGCGGAGTGGAGTTTTATTACAAAATCCATATCCAATGTATTTTTATCCTGATAATCTTTTAGAAAGCATTATAATTTTTCAAAAAGGAAAATTTGATTATCATTCAATTTCAAAAGAGATAAGAGAAAAATCAAAAATTGATAAAAAGGAATTTCAGAATAATAACTGGCATAAAACAATCTGGGAAATTACCAATGTTTTACCTAGTTCTAAACTCGAAAAAGGAATTGCTGCATTCCCAGATGAATTACCTTATAGATTAATTAAATTGTTTTCATATGTTGGAGAAACAGTACTTGACCCATTTCTGGGTAGTGGTACTACAATGAAAGTAGCAAATCAATTAAATAGAAATTCTGTTGGTATTGAAATTATACGTGATTTAGAAAATGTTATCAGAAAAAAAATCAATACGAACAATTTAACAATTGTAGAAAGAAGCAAAGGAAAATATCGATATGTAACATTAGAGTATATAGAGAAAAACAAAAATGTGCATATTTGATTTCTTCAAGAAAGTTGTTAAGAGAAAAAGGAATAACGAAATGGGTATAACAGCCAAAATAACGGGAATAAAATACGTACCTAAATTGATCAACAATTTGGATGTATTTGATTTTGATAATCTTAATATCAATGAACTACCAGCAAATTGTTTGGTGAAATATGGTGGGTTTTCATTCGGATTATCAAAATGGGTTTCGCCCAAAAGGACTCGTTCATATCCTTATGAGAGAGTATATAATACTCTTGGCACCTCTAAACGAATTACGGTTATTCCCATTATAAAAGATGAAGGTATTGAAGGCGATAGGGACTTTATTCAATGGGATACGGTCTCTTTAATGAGCTTACTCGATGTTTTCGTTATATTTGGTTATTATAATACAGCAGAAAAACACAAAACAGGAAAAAACAAAATAACAAATCAACAGTTTGATAATGAATTAGTAAGGCAGAAAATAACTGAAATAAAAAACTATCACAGTTCTGCATTGCATTGGAATTTAAATGAGATTAGACAATCTTTTCCTGAATTAATTAAAAAATCTAAATTATTTTATAATTCAATTGGTGAACAATTAGGAATTCAATTTCATGATGAACAAGGCATAGATAAATTTGCCGAACAGTTTAACTATGGTGTAAAAGATTTTATGGAAACTTCAAGACAAAAAGCGAAAGAAGCACAAAATCGTGAGATGCAAACAATTCAACCTAAAGAAGCTTTATCAACATTAACAAAAGCAGCCATAACAATAGAAAATTATCTTGGGGGAAAATATTATTTTACTACAGATGAAATAAAGATTGATAAAGACAAACTATTCTTGATTGAAGCGAAACATTCAAAAAATTCAATTTTACCAAGCATCGGAGACATTAAGGATGGACTTTTGAAGATGATACTTTATACAAATCTTAAAGATGTATCTATCAATGGTAATAAGTATACTTCAATTCCTGTTTTAAAATTGACTTCGTCAATTTTAAAAAAAGGTATTTCACAATCTGAAATTGATACGAACAAAGAGTTAAATGAAAACCAAAAAAATATGCTTAAAAAGCTCTTTGATGAAGCAGGTACAAATAATTTTGAAGTTGTAATCGAAAAGGCGTAATAACTATGATAAAAAGCCCTTTAAGATATCCTGGTGGAAAAAGTAAAGCAATAAAATTTATTGCCCCACTAATTCCTGAATTTAATGAATATAGAGAACCTTTTGTTGGTGGAGGCTCTGTTTTTGTTTATTTAAAACAAAAATATCCTTTCAAAAAATTTTGGATAAACGACATTTATGAAAACTTATATCATTTTTGGAAACAAGCACAACAAAACCCTAAAGAATTAATAGGACAAATACTATATTGGAAAGATAAATTTGATAACGGTAAAGAATTGCATAGATATTTGCTTGATAATTTGAGCAATTTTGATGCTTTACATAAAGCAGCAGCATTTTTTGTATTTAATCGAATTACATTTTCGGGAACAAGTGAAAGTGGAGGTTTTTCGTCAGCAGCATTTAAAAAGCGTTTCACACAATCAAGTATCGAAAGAGTAAAATCTTTATCAACAATTTTAACTAATACAAAAATAACTAATTTAGATTATCAAGAAGTAATAGATTCAGATGGTGATAATGTTTTTATTTTTCTTGATCCACCATATTATTCTGCGACAAAATCAGCATTATATGGTAAAAATGGTAATTTACATAAAATTTTTAATCACGAAAGATTTGCAGAGGTTCTGAAAACTTCAAAACACAAGTGGCTCATTACTTACGATGATAGCGAATATATAAAAGATTTATTTTCATTCGCTAACATTAAAGAGTGGAATTTGACTTATGGAATGAGAAATGTTGGAAATAAAAAAAATCAAAAAGGTAAAGAATTATTCATTGCAAACTTTGAGTTTAAAAGTGAAACAGAAATAATAGAGCGAACATTATTTGATGAATTGAATATTTGAATATGAAATAATAATGCAGAGAACAAAGGCTATAAGTAATGTGGGCGAAAGTGCTAATATGAAAGTTAAATAAACTTTTTGGTAAGCGGAAAATGAATTGCCTTGAAAACCCGCATTAAGCATAGCCTTTACCGTTATATGTAATTGCCCCGTTTTATTTAGCATAGAAATTTTTAGCTTTATCAAATATATATTATAATTATATCTTATGAAAAAATATATTTATCACTCATGGCATTATAGTGGCGTTAAAGAATTAAAATTATCCCTCTAATTAGCCCCACTTCTGAACTTGGATATACCAGTAAAGCTCAAGTTTTTTGAAAAATCAAATAATTCTCATATTTTTTGAAACAATTATTGATTTTTTAAATATTATATTATAGTAATCAGAGTTGAATACCCTGGAGCAAAAGGTTTCTTTTTGAAAAAAAATAAGAAAAAGGAGGAAAGATGAAACCTGTTAAGCTTACCGAAAATATATACTGGGTGGGTGTAGTTGACTGGAGGTTGAGGAACTTCCACGGCTATATGACTCAAAGAGGATCAAGCTATAATGCCTACCTCATCATTGACGAGAAAATAACTCTCATAGATACGGTAAAAGCCCCTTTTTGCGATGAGATGCTTACCAAAATATCTGCAGTGATAGATCCATCAAAGATTGATTATATAATTTCAAATCATGCTGAAATGGATCACTCAGGAGCAATACCAGAGCTTGCTAAGAGAATACCCAATGTGGAAATTATTGCCTCTGCAAATGGAGAGAAGGCTCTCAAAGAGCATTTCAAAGAAAATTTTAAAATCAAAAGTGTTAAGGCAGGAGATAAACTCAATACAGGGAAATACACCTTCACCTTTGTCCCTGAGCCTATGGTTCACTGGCCAGATTCCATGGTGACATATCTGGAAGAAGAAAGGATACTCTTTTCCAATGATGCCTTTGGGCAGCACATTGCCACATCAGAGAGATTTGATTACGAATACTCTCTTGAAATAATAATGGAAGAAGCCAGAAAGTATTATGCAAACATAGTTCTCCCATATTCTCAACAAGTTCAAAGAGCACTGAAAGATCTCTCTGGACTTAAGATTGATATAATAGCAACAAGTCATGGTATAATATGGCGCCAGCATGTCAGCAAGATAATGGCTGAATACCAAAAATGGTCATCCAATGAATACAAAAAAAAGGCTCTGGTAATATACGACACAATGTGGCACTCTACAGAAAAAATGGCAGAAACAATTGCCAGTGCCTTTAGTGAAAAAGGATATAATTACAGACTTATGTCTTTGCAGGACAATCACATATCAGATATTATGACAGAGATTCTTGAGGCTGAATATATCTGTGTTGGCTCACCTACCTTAAACAACAACATGCTTCCAACTGTGGCTGCCTTTCTCACATATTTGAAGGGACTTGCACCAAAGGAAAGAAAGGCAATGGCCTTTGGCTCTTATGGATGGGGAGGTCAAAGCGTAAAACAGGTTCATGAGGCACTGGAATCCTGTGGATTTACAATGCTTGAACCTGTAAGCTTTAAATACATTCCAGATGAGGAATTTCTAAAAACCCTTAGGGAAAAAGTTCTGGCAGCTATATAAAAATGAAGCCAATTTATTAAATTTACTCCCCCTCACAGAGGGGGGGTATTTATATATTTATATAAAAAATTTTTTTAATAATCGGAATTATTATTATTTTGTAGTTGATTTTTTTATTACTATTTAATATTATATCAAAAAAGAATCAGCAGGTATTCCTTAATTTTTTAGGCTATGAATGCTCTATTGCCTTTTGATGGCACTATTGCATGATTTTGCACCAAATATTATTTTTAGGAATTCTTACTGAAAAAGAATACAAAATTTAAAATAATTTTATAATATTAAACTATTAAGAATAACAAAACCTTAGGAGGATTTAAAATGAAAAAATATGTCTGCACAGTTTGTGGTTATGTCTATGATCCAGACGCTGGTATTCCAGAAGAAGGGATAAAGCCAGGCACAGCTTTTGAGGATCTGCCAGATACTTTTGTATGCCCTGTATGTGGTGTTGGTAAAGAAGACTTTGAGCCGGAAGCATAAAATTTAAAACCGGAGGAAATTTATGGATGCTGTTCTTCTTTCAAGAATACAGTTTGCTTTAGCTGCGGGGTTTCATTTTATATTCCCTCCTCTCACACTTGGGATGGGGTTATTAATAGTAATAAATGAAACGCTCTACTATAAAAAAGGTGAAGAATTATACAAAACAATATCGAAATTTCTTGTAAAAATTTTTGCCCTCATATTTGCCATAGGAGTAGCCTCAGGTATTGTCCTGGAGTTTTCCTTTGGAACAAACTGGTCTAATTACTCAAGACTTGTAGGTGATATTTTTGGTGCACCACTTGCTGCTGAAGGTGTTCTTGCTTTTTTTCTTGAGTCTGTATTTCTTGGCGTTTTACTCTTAGGCAGAGACAGAGTTTCAAAAAAGGCCTACCTTGTTTCTGCATATCTTGTTTTTTTTGGGTCTCATCTATCTGCTTTATGGATAATAATTGCAAACTCATGGATGCAAACTCCTGCTGGCTTTGTCATTGAGGGCGGCAGAGCTATTCTTACCAATTTTTTTGAGGCTGCAATAAATCATTCAACAGCTGAGAGATTTCTTCATACAATTGTAGGTGGCTGGCAATCAGGATCTCTTTTCCTTGCAGGGATTAGCTCATGGTATATACTAAAAAAAAGAGACATTCAGCCTGCTCAGGCAATGCTTAAACTAAGCCTCAGTATTTTTATTGTAATGTCCTTTCTGCAATTTGGCACAGGTCACATGCACGCTGTTCAGGTTGCAAAAACTCAGCCTGTAAAGATGGCTGCAATGGAGGGATTATGGGAATCAAAAGATGGCGCACCTCTCTCTGTCTGGGGATTTCCTGTTGCATCAGAGAAAAAAACATATCTGGAGATAGGAATACCTAAGCTTTTAAGCATAATGGTTTATGCAGATCCCAATGCTCGAATTCAGGGGTTAAATGAATTTCCAGATGAACTACACCCACCTGTATTTCTAACATTTCAGGTATACCATGTTATGATTGGTCTGGGTTCTCTATTTGCTCTCATGTCTTTAATCGGGATATTTTTAATTCTTAAAAAGAAGCTCTTTGAAACCAACTGGTATCTCAAGGGTTTACTCTTTGCAATTCCTCTACCTGTCATTGCATGCGAGATGGGATGGATGGCAGCAGAAATAGGAAGGCAGCCATGGGCTGTTTACAATGTCCTCAAGACTGCAGATGCAGCATCAGTAGTTGTTCCTCCATGGCAGATATTGCTCACAATTATAATGTTTACAGTTATATATGCCTTTCTGTTTTTTATTTTTATAAAATTTCTTCTCAAGCTCATAGAAAAGGGGCCAGAGGAAATAGCAAAGTCAAGCGGATATTGAGAGGTAAAAAATGGAAACACTTACAGTTTTACAAATTATATGGTTTTTTTTAATAGGTATCCTTTTTGTGGGTTATTCCATACTTGACGGATTTGACCTTGGAATAGGTTCACTTCTGCCACTGCTCTCAAAAAATGATGAAAAGAAAACAGCTATACTCTTTAACTCAATATGGCCCCTATGGGATGGCAATGAGGTATGGCTTATCACTGCAGGTGGTGCATTATTTGCAGCCTTTCCCCATGCCTATGCAACTGTTTTTAGTGGATTTTACCTTGCATTGATGATTGTGCTCTTTGGATTAATACTTCGGGCAGTGTCAATTGAATTTTTCTTTCTTGAGGCAGGTAATAAAAAGATCTGGGCAAGGACATTTTTTATAGGCAGCCTGATTCCTGCAATACTATTTGGAGTAGCCCTTGGCAATGTTATACTTGGTATTCCACTCGATTCAAAAATGGAATTTACTGGAAACTTTTTTACATTGCTGCGGCCATTTCCTCTTGTGATTGGTATCCTTGGACTATGTGCAATTTTTATGCAGGGACTCACCTACACTATGATAAAAACAGAAAACGAGATAAATGAAAGCGCCCGATTACTTTCAGATAAAATCTGGAAACTATATGCAGCATTCTTTGTGTTGGCCATGATTGCCTCATTTATCTTTATTCCTGGATCTTCAAAAAATATTATTGCATGGATTTTCACAGCTATATTCATAGTGGCAATCATCGCTATAAGAATATTCATTGGAAAAGCTGAAGAGTTCAAGGCTTTTATATCATCATCTCTTTCCTTTGCATCACTATGGGGTATCGCTGGGGCTTTACAATTCCCAAATTTAGTTAAAGCACTTGGAGATGATTCTCTAAGCATCACAATTTACAATGCCTCATCAAGCAAACTTACACTTTCTGTCATGGTGGCCATAGCACTTGTGGGCATGCCCATAGTTATTGGATATACAATATATGTATACAAAATTTTTAGAGGCAAAACAAGAGGTTAATTCTATGAGTCAATCCATTGAAGATAAAATTTTGAAGGCTCTCAAAAAAGAAAACAAACCCATGAGACCAGGGGAGATAGCAGAGTCTGCTAAACTTGATAAAGAGGAGGTCTCTAAGGCTATAAAAAAGTTAGCCTCAGAGGGCAAGATTCATTCCCCAAAAAGGTGTTTTTGGGAGGCTCTTTAAGCAATAAAGCTGACCTTAGCGGTCAGCTTTATTATTATTTTTTAGTTTAACAGGAACTGCCTCCAAGAATAACAAAGCCAGAACCCCACCTATCTTTTCTAAAATCCACTGTGATACCTTGATTGAGATCAATGTAGTTTTTCAACCTCCCATCATATATTACATTAACATTATTTACCTGTATAAAATTTTCTTCCCCATCTTTTAGTTCATCCAGAACTAACCCCAAACGGGGACCGCCTCAACCAAAGCCATTGAAGCTTATGCGCAGCGCAGGATTTTTAAATCCGCTGGTTTTCATAAGCTCAAGGACCTCATCCCTTGCAGCATCTGTTACATTTATAGCCATTTTTTGCTCCTGAAAATAAATTTATTTACAATTTAATAAAATTCTTAAAAATCGTCAACTCTTTTTGAAAAAAATTTTACGCTTCTATAAAATTTTTGAATTTAAAAAAATAACAAGAGGCTCAACAAAATATTACCCACGCCACCGGAAGTGGCGTGGGTAATCTAAATAATTTAGAGTAAAAAAATATTTGCAAGAATCATCGTCGAAAACTTTTATAAATTAGAGGCAACAAAATCCCAATTTACTAAGTTTTCAAAAAATGCAGAAACATAATCTGGTCTTCTATTTTGATAGTCCAGATAGTAGGCATGTTCCCAGACATCTATAGTTAAAAGAGCCTTCAGCCCATGGGCAAGTGGGGTATCTGCGTTGGATGTTTTCATAACCTTGAGGCTATCTCCATCCTTAACAAGCCATGCCCAGCCACTTCCAAACTGCGTAACTGCAGCATTTTTAATCTCTTCAATAAACTTTTCAAAGCTTCCAAAATTTTTATCAATTGCCTCTGCAAGTTTTCCTGAGGGTTTTCCTCCACCATTTTTCTTCATGCAATTCCAATAGAAAGTATGGTTCCATACCTGAGCCCCATTATTAAAAATACCTGTCATTGCAGGATCCTTGGCACTTTTAATAATGATATCCTCAAGAGACAAATTCTCCATATCTGTCCCTGCTATGAGCTTATTGAGATTAGTTACATAGGCGTTATGATGTTTCCCATGATGAAAATCCAGCGTATTTGCACTTATGTATGGTGCAAGGTCATCTTTGCTGTATGGTAGATCTGGTAATACAATTGCCATATTTATTCCTCCAAAAAATTAATCAAATTTAAAATAAATCAGTCTACTGATAAAATTTTATTTATTAAAATAGCTTTAATCACAAACTATATTAAGCATATAAAAATTAAGCCAATAAGTCAAGAAAATTTACAATATTTTATTAAAATCTAAAATTTCATTTGACCATCCTTTATCTTTTAAGTAACTTTAATATAAAACAAAGTTACAGGAAGGACTAATTATGAGCCACTTTAACATAATATCAATAGGTGGGGATGCTGCTGGCATGAGTGCTGCTTCTCAGGCAAGGCGAATTGACAAAGATCTTACTATTGCTGTTTTTGAACGAAATGAGTTTGTCTCTTATGCTGCATGCGGTATGCCTTATTATATATCAGGAGACATCTCAGATTACACTTCTCTACTTGCCATTGACAAAGATGAATTTATAAATAAAAGAAAAATACAAATCAATACATTCTCTACTGTTACCTCTGTTGATTTTTCTACCAAACAGGTAGTTGTTCTTTCAAATGGCAAAGAGGAGATTCATAGCTATGACAAGCTTATAATTGCAACTGGTGCTTCTGCTGCTATTCCTCCTATAAAAGGGGTAAACAATGAAGGTATTTTTGTGTTGCGAACATTAAGGGATGGTCTCAATATAAAAGATTTCATTGTAAAGAAAAAACCAGATTCTGTTATTCTCATAGGCGGAGGTTTTATCAGTCTTGAGCTTACTGAGTCTTTTCTAAAACAAGGTATAAAGGTTAAACTAATAGAAAAGGCAGATGCTATTGCGGCTTTAATGTCTCCAGAAATACAAAAGATCGTTACAGAGTCATTAATAGCACACGGTGTGGAAGTTTTGACTTCTGTCAATATATCTGAGATTGTTAAAGAAAAGGATTCTCTTAAAGTAATAACAGATTCTGCTGTCCACAGTGCTCCTTTTATCATAATATCAACTGGTGCAAAGCCAAATACTGAATTCCTGAAAAACTCTCCATTAAATTTTCACAAAAGCGGTGCAATAATAGTCAATGAAAAAACAGAGACTAATATTCCTGATGTCTATGCTGCAGGGGACTGTGCTACTGTAAAAAATTTAATCACAGGTATGGATGAATATATGCCCATGGCTACCACAGCTAACAAACAGGGAAGAGTTGCAGGACTGCAAGCTGCCGGGGTTTCAACAGAAATTTTTAAAGGCGCACTTGGGACTCAGATGATGAAGGTATCTGAACTTGAGATTGCCAAAACTGGTTTTAACAGATCTGATGCAGAGAAAAATGGGATAGATGTAATTGATGGAATTATAGAATGGAAATCAAGAGCTGGATATTATCCACTATCTCAACCACTACATGTCAAGCTAACAATCAGGTGTGATAACAGAAAGGTTATTGGAGGAGAAATTATAGGGAAGGACTATGCTGCTCTTAGAATAAACACAATTGCAGCAGCAATAACAGGCGGAATGACTGTTGAGGATCTTGCATACCTTGATACAGGATACTCCCCCCCATTTTCGCCTGTATGGGATCCTGTAATTGCCGCAGCTCAAACCTTTATTAAAAGAGAAAAATCATAAAGTCAATTCCCATTTGTTATAATAGAAACAGGAGCCTTCCCCTGCACAACTTTACTATGTGGGGGGACGCTTTCTGTAATCCAGACATTTCCTCCAATCTCAGAGCCTTCCCCAATTGTAACTCTACCAAGAACTGTTGCACCTGAGTAGATCACTACGTTATCTTCTATTATTGGATGCCTTGGAATCTTTTTTACTGGGTTCCCATTTTCATCTAAAGGGAAGCTCTTTGCCCCAAGAGTCACTCCCTGATATATTCTGACATTTTTACCTATGATGCAGGTCTCTCCAATTACTGTCCCTGTCCCATGGTCTATAAAAAAATATTCTCCTATTTCTGCACCTGGATGTATATCTATTCCTGTGCGAGAATGTGCCATCTCTGATATTATTCTTGGTATTATGGGAACATCCAGTTTATAGAGTTCATGAGCAACTCTGTGATATGTCATAGCCATTATACTTGGATAGCAAAATATTGTCTCTGCTATGCTATGAGCTGCAGGATCTCCATCAAAGGCAGCCTTTGCATCTAAGCTCAAAAGCCGACGTATTTCTGGTAGCTTTTCTATAAAAAGCTCAGTTATAGTCTGTGCCTTTCTCTCACAATCAAGGCATACTCCATCGACAAGCTCTTGGCAGCAAAAGCAAAAGCCTCTCTTTATCTGTTCACAAAAACCTCTATAAATTCTATCTATCTTTGCTCCTGTATAATATGCTACAATGTCCCTATTTATCTCTGAATTGCGAAAATATCCAGGGAATATAACAGATCTAATGAGTTCCATTATCTCCCTTAACTCATCAACTGATGGCATTGGAATATCATGCTTTGATATATGAAAAAGCTCACTGTAGGTCTCATAATCAGCCAATTTCCTGACAACATCGTCAAATCTCTTGCCAAAAAATTTATTATTATCTTCCATCTCTCACCTCGTTAGATATAATTCAGTGATATACTGGGACATAAAAAATTCAAGACTTTTGTTGTATAATTTTAAAATTTTACAGCTGAATGCTATTGCAATATAAATTTTGATTGAAATAAAAAAGCTTTTTTGCATAATATTTTGTATGAGGATAAAAAAAGAAATACTTATGCATCCTGCCTATCAAAAATTTTCCGAGGCAAATAGCGATGTCATAGATAAGATTTACATGGAACTTATGCATATATCCTCTTCCATTCTTGAAGAGACTGCTCTCACAGATCATAGATTAGAAGAATTATTCAACATAACAGAGGCCATCTCTGCAGTATTTGCTAATTTCAACAGACCAGATCTCATTGAGTTATCCAATCGCCTTACCTCTATTGTTATTGCTGCACAAAAAAAGTCACAGGAAAATACAAAACTCATCACCACTGCAAAGAAACTCATGGAAAAACTAAACACCTCGAAGATAAAAATCTTTGAAAACCTTGAGCCTGAGGCAATTATACAAAATATTGACGCCCTCAAAGAGAAGGAATACGAAAGTGCACCTAAAACCCACAAACCCAGGGATCTTAAATTTAAATGGGTAATATTCAAACGAAACGGTTCATCTTTTATTACAAGATTTAACAGTATTGATACTCTGAGAATAGATGAAAATTTTAATATTAACTTCAAAGAAAAAACTATTGAAGTAACAATAGATGATACAAATTTATCTGCAACTGACCTTATGAGAAATACTCTCAGGGAACCTGTTGCTCCATCAAATATTATAATACTTGATGGAGGCAAATACTGCTACTGTGCAGATAAAATCACAAAAGAGATTTGCAGTTCAAAAGATATTATTTTGCCCATAACAGAGGCTATGGACAAACATGAAAATTTTGCAGGAAGAGTAAGGCTCTTTGGAGAGAACCACTTTGTTTTAAAATATCACCCTTGAATTTTTATCACAGTTGAGATAGCAAAGAGCATTTGTGCTGGTGCATAGAAAAGCCATGTCCATACTGTGCTTTTGTTTATTGGCCTAACAAAGGCATTTATTGATAGTATAAAATCAGAAATCCAGAATAAAACAGCTCCTGCTGCCACAGAAATCTCATAAAGCCCAAAGCCGTTGTTTAATCCTGTTATTGCAAAATATCCCATTGTATCAATGATTAAAACATAAATCAGCACAGGGATAAACATCTTGCCAGCATGATTTTTCATTAGCTTAAGATAAAAATAATTCACAACTGCTATAAATCCCAAGAGTATTAAATTCCACCACATAAAGCTTGCAGAGATAGAAAAGGCTAATACATAAAAGATATGCCCTAACATAAAAAAAATCATACCGCTCTTGAGATAGTTATACTCCTCAAGCATCAAAAGAACATCTGCTATTAAGGCAAAAAGCAAAGATAAAAAAATTAAAAAAGTGTAGAGATTAAATCCATTACAGCTAAGAGATAAAACAGGAATGATGAGTATTGTAGCTGTAATCAATGGAGTCAATAAATACTTTAAAAAAAGAAGTCTTCTATATGCAAAAAACTCTCTCAACAAAAAGATACAAATTAAAAATGACACAACTATTGGCAATAGGTTAAGCATTATTTTTTACCTCTATCATTCTTAAAGAGATCTGAAAGATCTCGTAATTTTGTTGGATCAAATTCAGATTCAACAGCAGCTATATTTTCTTGCTTGATTTCCTGATAGATCTCTTTTCTATGGACAGTTATCTTTTTGGGAGCCTTTATACCAAGTTTTACCTGATCACCCTTTATATCTATAACCACAACCTCTATGTCGTCACCAATCATTATACTCTCATTTAATTTTCTTGCAAGTACAAGCATAATTAGTCTCCTTTCTTGCCTTGCTTTTTTATTTCTTCTAATATACTGTGACGAACCTTATATTTATCGCTCATAGATATCGCCTGTCTTCCAAGCCTCTTTACGGGATTAATGATGATTGGCCCTTGAAGGTTTGCTGTCATCTTCTCTGGATTTTCTGGTATGGTCACAATTGCAAAGACAATAAGCTCTTCAGCTGAGCTTGCCTGAACAGCCTCGTAATCGCTTTGTGATATAACAAGGTCATAGTCTTTCATAAAATCCACAGGACGAATTATGACAAAGGCAAGATCCTTTTCATCATAGGCCTGCATCCATTTAAAAGGTGAGTTCTGGTTTTCTGTATCTATTATGACAAACTTTTTGACAAAGTCAAATCCCAGTATGCCATCAGGGAAATCTATTATTTGACTATCATCAACCTCTATCTCTCCATACATCTTTGTTAAGACTTTAACCCTCAAATTGCACTCTCCAAAAAATTTTTATTTTTTAAATAATTATTATCTAAGAAAATCAAGTAGCGTTGATTTTATAATCTTTGCTCCAACAGAAAGAGCATAATCATGAACACTTTCAAGCCATTTAAAATTCATTATAGTCTCAGGGAAATCTATACCCTCATTTTTGGCAAGCAATTCTGTAATATTTGTTTTCTCATACTCTGCTCTCTTGGCAAGCTCCTCTACACGATTTTGTTTTGCTCCTGTTGCAGCAAGATGCCTGAGTATATTGTCAAGTGCACCGTCAATAAGGCCAAGATCTCTTCCTCCAACAAGCTCCTGATCGCCTCGGACAAGGTCATCCCTTATTTGAATCATCATATCAAATATGGACATGCCACCAACAGAAGCAGTTGGTTCTATATTATTAGGTGGCTCTGGAAAATTCCTGTTTATTATCCCAAGATCCTGCAACACTGTTCCACTACCTTTATCTTCAAGCCATATCTGATGAGGAACTGTTGTGTTCAAAATTAGATTATTAACTCCTCCTTTTGTTGCCTTAACGCTTAATCCCGCGTTATTTATCTTATCGATAATTATATCTATATTATCACCAGCTGCAATTTCAATTTCTTTTCCATCAATCTTTATAATCTGATTGCTTGTGGCACTGTAATTAGTGGCATCTCTTGCAGATGTTATACTCTGCTCTGTAGCCCAGAATACATGATTACCAGGTATATTTACACCAAGATATTCACCCTTTGAAACTTCCCTCATTTGCTCACCAATGTTGCCACGATATTCAACCCCAATCATTGCATCCCCCTGCCTGCCAGCAGTAAGAGTCATGTATATTGGCACAAAGGGATCCGGTTGCTCTTCTGTGCCAGTATTAAATCCTCCAAAGATTGATCTCCCTGTTGCTCCCTTCTGATTTGCTATAGCAACAAGCTCCTCAAGGAGTTGATTCATCTCTGCAGCTGCTGCTTCCTTTCTTTCAAAGTTTGAATATATTCCATTTGCCCCCTGGACTGCCAATTCCCTTATCCTCTGAAATATCCTTAGAGAGGATTGCAAGGCTGTATCTATCTCATTTAGCCTTGCCTGAGTCTCGCTTATATTTTTAATATACTGATCAATCTCTGACAATCTTGTCTGATAAAGCATCTGGTTTGTTGCAGCCACTGGATTATCTCGAGGGATTCTAACACTCTTGCCTGTTGCAAGTTGATTTTGCAGAGTATCCATATCTGTCTGATGCCTCTGAAGATTGTAAACCATATTTTTATTTATCATCTGATTGGTTATTCTATTCATAGCTTATGCCCCCAGCCTAATTATTGTATCAAGCATCTTGTCAATAGTGCTTATCATCCTTGCATTTGCATTATAGGCATGCTGAAATGCTACCATTGCTGCCATCTCCTCATCAAGGTTTATCCCAGAAACAGATTGACGGAGGTTTTCCAGGTTCTTTAACATCAGACTTTGATTCTCAATCCTATTTTTTGTCTCCTCTCCCTGACTGCCTATTCGTGAAACGAGAGCTGTATAAAATTCATTAAAGGTAGTCTTTGTATCAACCATTGTTGTTTTATGTCTAAGGCCTGCTATTAAAAGAGCGTTTGTTCCATCTCCAATTCCATTTGTGGTATTGTAATCCCCTGTTCCCCCAACATCCTTGCCTTTGGCTGCAGCTATAACATCCACATCCATCAAGACTTCATCTGATACTGCCATAGTTGCAGCAGGATTAAACTTTGGAGTTATTGTAATATGTTCCCTTGTCGGCAAAAATTTTATAATATCATCTACTCTCCTGTAATCAAAGGATCCCTGCGGTCCACTTTGCTTTAAAACACCTGTAATACCAACAAAAAACTGCCCTGAGTCTTCAAGGTGACGTATCATAAAATTTCGTCTATCATCATCCTTTGCAACAACCGCCTTCAATGCAAGCTGGCCATTATGGTTTATATATGCAACCACACCAAGATTTGCATCATTGATCTTTTTTATTACAGAATTAACTGTGTCTGATTCATTGTAATCAATTTCTGCTATGGAGTGCAATTTATCATTTCTCACAAAAGTTAGCGTTCCGCTCACACCAATAGCTGCTGAGGCATCTACTTTATTATTTCCAGCAACCTTATATATAGCAGTGACATCATTTACACCATCATTGTTAAGATCAAAGTTGCCTTCATTATTATCACTTATATTTAAGTGCTTAAAGAAATTTTTGTTAGTCTCCCCTCTCCTACCAAAACCATCCCTGTGAATTTCATTTGTTAAATCTGTAAGATTTATTGCAAAGGCATTCACATCATTTATATTTTGCCTTATTATTACATCTCTAACATCAATAAGGCCAGCAAGCTCACCACCTTTTATGGAAACACCAGTCTCTGTATCCTTCCACACAACATCATGCATGCCATTGTTTTCAGGATTTTTTACCACCTTTAGTGGCCTAAAAATGTTACCCTGAACTAAATTCTCTCCATCTATGTATACTATAAGCTCGTCCTTATCACTACGCCCCACTGATACATTTACAAGCTCAGAAAGCTTTTCAATCAGAGCATCTCTTCTGTCGTAGAGATCATTGGGTTTATCGCCAAGAGCTTCAGCCTTCTGGATCCTTTCATTTAAATTTCTTATATCAGCTGCATATACATTGATCTCATCTACCTTTAAAATGACCTGTCTGTCTGCATCTTCTCTTAAGGCATAGAGTTGCCTGAAAATACTGTTGACCTCGTTGGCAAGATGAACTCCCTTTTCTTTAACAACCTCACGGGTGGAGCGCTCTTCTGGATATTTTGATAGCTCCTGCCAGGCAGCCCATAGGGCATCCATTCTGTTTCTGAGAGATTGATCTGATGGCTCATTATATATTGACTCAATTTGATATATAAAATCATTCTTTGACTTCCAGAATCCCATTACATTCTTTTCTGTAACAATTCTATCGTCAATAAAGGAGTCCCTTATCCTTTCTACTATGCCAACTTGCGATCCCTGCCCCATCTGCCCCTTCATGTTTGCTCTGTTTAGTGCTGGCTCATATATTGGATCTGCTGAGGTAATTACAACCCTCTGACGGGAATACTCCTTATTTTCTGCATTGGCAATATTGTGACCTGTTACGTGCAAAGCCTGTTGATGAGAGGACAACCCCCTCTTACTGATTTCAAGCCCCATGAATGTTGAAGACATATCCCCTCCTCACACAGTAATATTAAACAATACTGGATTAACAACCTTACTATTTTCCCTTCCATCTCGGCCATATCCAGACTTAAGGGAAGAGCTTCTTTTAAGATCATCAATTAAGATTTCAAAAAATTCTATGTTATCAGCTAACAACTTATGATTTATTTCCTCTTTTGCCTTTACCTTCAGAATGATCTCTTTAAGCTCTCTCCCTCTTTGAGACAGCTTCTCTGCAAAATCACCCTTTGCAAGGGCTGCTATTTCTGATATATTGGGATCGCTGCTAAGATGATATTGATGCTTAATTTCATTTATAAGAGTTATTCTTTCATTCTCAAGAGATTCAATCTCCATGAGAATATCTTCTTGCCTGCTGCAGATCTCCTGCAAGAGTGTGACTGATTTTTGTAAAATAGCGTCGCTTTTTTCAATCTCAAGAGCATATATATCATCATAGAATTTATTCTCTTCCTGTAAAACTTGTTCAAGCCGTAAAAAATGCTGTATCATAATCCCCTCTCGCTGCACATATTTATGTAACTCATCAAAATGCTTTAAACAAAGCACCCAAAGTCACAATAGGACATATTTATTCCTTAACTCATCGGAATGCTTAAATAAAGCATTCCACCCCAACCCCACCATGGGACATATTTATTCCTTAACTCATCGGAATGCTTAAATAAAGCATTCCACCCCAACCCCACCATGGGACATATTTATTCCTTAACTCATCGGAATGCTTAAATAAAGCATTCCACCCCAACCCCACCATGGGACATATTTATTCCTTAACTCATCGGAATGCTTAAATAAAGCATTCCACCCCAACCCCATCATGGAACATATTTATTCCTTAACTCATCGGAATGCTTAAATAAAGCATTCCACCCCAACCCCATCATGGAACATATTTATTCCTTAACTCATCGGAATGCTTAAATAAAGCATTCCACCCCAACCCCATCATGGAACATATTTATTCCTTAACTCATCGGAATGCTTAAATAAAGCATTCCACCCCAACCCCATCATGGGACATATTTATTCCTTAGACTTATCGGCCAGAATTGTTACTTTTGTGAGGATTTTATTTAAAAATCAGATTGATTGGCTAAAATAAAATTCAAGAGAGGATATAATTATCGGCCAGAGAGTATATTATTAAATTTGACTTAAACATACCTTTTCTTGAGAGCTTAATCTTTCCATTTTCATCGCTCATATAGCCATGAGTTATATAAAGCTGGATTTTATAATGAATATCATCAGGCATTTTTATTCCTGTAACTCTCTCAAAATCTGCATAAGAAAAACCGTGAAGATCCCTTAAAGCTGTTATAATAAACTCAACAATTACATCATTACCTGTTCTAATATCAATATTATAATTAAATTCCTCTGCTATATAATCCTCTACAGACATATCATTATAATATCTTACCTTACCTGTAAAGGAATGAGCTCCAGGGCCAAAACCTGCATAAGGCAAAAAATGCCAGTATTTGCTGTTATGGCGGGAGATAAATCCAGGTTTTGCGAAGTTTGAGATTTCATAATGATCAAATCCCTTTGAGACAAGATAATCTATGGCAACTTCCCATATCCTGGCCTGAAAATCAGAAAACTCATTATCTCCAGGAAACCGTTGTTTAAGAGAAGTTCCATCTTCTAAGGATAAAAGATAAAGGGATATATGATCTGGCTGCAGGTTTGTGATATATTCAAGTTCATATATTATCTCTTCTTTGGTTTGACCTGGTATGCCTGCAATGAGATCAACGCAACGTATAAAATCACTTCTTGATAAAAAATCCTTCAGCGTCTTATCTGGCACAAGAGCAGTGCTTCTGCCGATAAATCTTCTGAGATCCACATCAAGGCTCTGGACTCCAAGGACTATCCTGTTTATGCCACATTTTAAGCAGGAGTCAATTTTGCTATGGGAAAAATCCTCTGGATTCATCTCCAGAGTTATTTCTGCACCCTTTGATAATTCAAAGCGATTTTTAACTGCAGAAATAATTTTTTCAAGATGTTCCTCTTTTAAAAGAGAGGGAGTCCCTCCGCCAAAATATATAGTATCTGCTAAAGATGGGAAAACATCACTACATGATGAAATCTCATCACAAAGCCTTGAAACATATTGCTCAAGAATTACTTCATCTTTAAGTGGGACAGAATAAAAGCTGCAATAATCACACTTTTTTTTACAAAATGGAACGTGTATATATATTCCACATGGATCCATATATAGCTATAAAGTATATCTTTACAGTATTTATAAACTTTTGCCTAAAACACAAAAGGCTATAAAGATAAATCAATCCCCTTCAAATTCGATCAAATGAAAAACCTTATAGCCAAGGGACTCAAGCTTTTTTCTGCCTCCAACATCGGGCAGATCAATTATAAAGGCCATTTCAACAACCTTTGCGCCAAGTTGCTCTGCAAGTTTTGCCCCTGCCAGCGCTGTCCCACCTGTTGCAAGGAGATCATCAATTAAAAGAACCTTATCCCCTTTTTTAAGGGCATCTACATGGACCTCCAAAGTTCCCTTGCCATACTCAAGCTCATATTCATAAGATATGGATTCTGCAGGAAGCTTGCCTGGCTTTCTCACAGGAATAAAACCCTTACCCAATGCATAGGCTAAAGCTCCGCCAATAATAAAGCCCCTTGCCTCAATACCCATTACATAATCAAAATCAACATTCTTATAACGTTCAACAAATCTATCAATTACCTCTCTAAAGCCCTCTTTATCTTTTATGAGAGTTGTAACATCCCGAAACATTATGCCCTTATGGGGAAAATCTGGGATTGTCCTAATTTTTGATTTAATTGACATTAAGTGAGCTCCTTAAAAATTTTTATCTATTAACACACAGAAAAAATTATTACACCTTCCCTTTAATCTATGTCAAACTATTTTTTGGATATAAACCACTGATACATAAAAATAGAAAGTGAAACCGTTGCATTAAGGGATTCAATATCATCAACCATAGGGATTGAGACTGTATCCCCTTTGAGATTTTCAGGAAGCCCTGTCCCCTCAATTCCGGGGATTACTATAAATTTATCTGGGAAATCAATCTGATTAAGCATTACGCCTTTTTTATCCAAGGCAAAAACTCTAAAGCTCTCGCTTTTAAGAAATTCAGAAATCTCTGAAAGCCTTGGTGCTCTTAGGAAATCAACATCAAAAACAGCGCCCGATGATGCCCTTATGCTCTTATAGTGATAAGGATTTGCCGCATCAATTGTGAGTATAATTTTTTTTATACCAAAGGCAACTGCACTTCTTACTGCAGCTCCAACATTTAACGGATCCTGAAATGGTATAAGAGGATTACATCCATCATGAAGGGTTCCATCCCATTTTTCTATAGATGGCATATCTGCAATTAAAAGAGGTCCTTGAAATCCAATATCAAGCTCATTAAACAACGACCTCTTTATGATATACAGTGCACCTTTTTTCTCAAATTCCGTGAGAATTTTTTCAAAACCCTCTTCTGTCTCACTATATTCATCTGGTAAAATAATCCTCTGACATCTTTCCTTTTTTTTATAGAAAAAATCCTTTATAATCTTTTTACCTGGCACAGCAACAAGCTCAATCTTTTTTAATCCATCTCCAGAGATTATGCGCTTTAATGTTTTAAAAGTTGAATTATCTGGTGAGATGATTGGAATTCCATGAGTGTCACGGTCAACCTTCATTATTTTATATTGCTTTTTGAAAGAATCAGAGATCTTTTTAAAAACAAGAATTCTCCTTTTAAAATCAGTATCAAGCAAATTATAACTTATATCTTTTTCAAGTTCAAAAAGAGATTTATCATCTTCGGAAAGAGCTGATATATCTTCATCAGCATCAGGTCCTTTAAGTAAGATAACCTGGCCACCCTTTGGCAAAAAATGACCAACACGGCTCAGTGTCTGAGGAGCGTCTTCCAGAGCTCTTGTAATAACTGCATCTATATCAAAAAAAGACTTATCTGTAACTTTATGAGGATATATCTCCACACCCTCAAGCCCAAGTTCCTCAAGTGCAAGAGAAAGAAAATCGCATCTACGCTTTCTCTGCTCTGCAAGAATAAGCTTTAATGAGGGATTCATGATCTTAAGTGGAATTCCAGGAAATCCAGCGCCTGTTCCTATGTCTACAATAGATTCAGGAAGCTCAACAAACTTGCAAATATACACAGAATCCAAAAAATGTTTTATTATAAATTGTTCCTCACCTTTTATCCGTGTAAGATCATTATCATCATTATTTTCATTAATAAGAGTATAGTAAAGAGCAAAGAGATCCGCCTGTTTTTCAGTCAAAGGGATGCTGGCAGAGTGAAAATATTTTTTTATCTTGTCTTTTATCATGAAATTAACCTTAAAAATTTAAACAAAAGAGGCCTCAAAAGAGACCTCTTTATTTATCAAAAGGTATATTAATTTGCAAGTATTTTACTACAAGACCTCTGTTCCTGGCAAAATTCCCCATATTGCAGGTCTTATTGCCTTAGTTGGGCATTTAGCAAGGCAAACAGGATCTGAACATTTTTCCATACAAATTGAGCTATCAACAACTGCAAGGAAATTCTCCACTTTAATAGCTCCATAAGGACATTCCTTTGCACAGAGACCACAACCAATACAGCCAGCCTTACAATTTTTGCGGACGATTGGACCTTTATCCCTTGAGTTACAGTTGACCTTAACCATTATCTCTGGATCAACCAGAGTGATTATATTCCTTGGACATACAGTTGCACACTTGCCACATCCTGTACATTTATCTGGATTGACAACAGGTATTCCCTCATCAGTCATCTTAAGAGCATCAAACATACAGACCTTTACGCATGTACCATAGCCAAGACAACCATAGGTGCAACCCTTATTTCCACCTGCAATCATATTTGCAGATACACAGTCAGATATTCCCTTGTATACAGCAGTGCGAACTGCCTTTTCATAAGTCCCAGCACAACGGACAAAGGCGATTTTTGCAGCAACAGACTCTGCTTTTTTACCTGTTATCTCTGCAACCTTAGCAGCAACAGCAGCCTTTCCAGGAACGCACAAATTTGCCGGGACATCTGGATTTGTAACTACTGCCTCAGCATAGGCAAGACATCCAGGATATCCACAGGCACCGCACTGACCTTTTGGAAGAGCATCTTCTACTTCATGAATTCTTGGATCTATTTCAACTGACCACTTCTTATTTGCAAAAGAAATGAAGAAGCCAAAAAACAGCCCCAAACCAAGCATAACAAATATTGCATAAATTGCTTCCATATAAAATCCCCTTCATTATAACGGTATCATTCCACCAAAACCCTGGAAAGCAAGGGCAAGCATTCCAGCAAGGATAAATGCAATACCAAGTCCCTCAAGGCTTTTGGGAATATTGGAAAACTGTGCCTTTTCTCTAAGGCTTGCAAAGAGAATCAAAGCAATAGCAAAACCTGTTCCAGAACCCAGAGCATTTACAGTACTTTTGATAAAATCAAAATGAGCTTCTGAGTTAATTAAAGGCACACCAAGAATAACGCAGTTTGTTGCAACCAGAAGGAGATATATTCCCCATATATTATACAGTGTTGGCATAAACTTCTTTATCACCATTTCAAGGAGCTGAACAAATACTGCAATAACAACAACAAAGACAATTGTCTTCAAAAAAAGAACTCCAAGAGGAATTAAAATAAAGTGTTCAATAACCCATGTAAGCATGGAACTCATTGTTATTACAGAAATTATTGCCAGCCCCATACTTGATGAGGCATGAAAATTCTTTGATACACCAAAGAATATACAAAGACCTAAATATCTGGTTAATACAAAGTTATTGACTATAGCCGCACCTACAAAAAGTAAAAAATACTCTTTCATGCCTGCCCTCCCTTCTGCTCAAGCCTCTGTTGCTTGCGCTTTTCAATTAAATTTAAAACTCCTATTATAAAGCCTATTACAATAAAGCCCCCAGGAGCAAGGACAGCAATTAGAGGAGGATGATACCAGCTACCAAGGATCTGATAGCCAAGAAGAGAACCATTACCAATAAGCTCTCTTACTCCTCCTATTACTGCCATAGCAAAAACGAAGCCTAAACCCATTCCAAGGCCATCAATCATTGAAGGGATAACCTTATTTTTAGCAGCAAAAACCTCTGCCCTTGCAAGAATTATGGCAAAAACAACCACCAGTGAGAGGTAAATCCCAAGCTCCTTAAAAAGCACAGGGAAAAATGCCTCCAATACAAGCATTGCCACAGTTACGATAGTTGCAATGGAGATAATATAAACCGGAACTCTCACCTTAGGATGAATAACATTCCTAAAAATAGAGACCGATATATTATTACATGTGATTACAAACATTACAGTAAAGCCCATGCCAAGCGCATTATAAACATTTGAAGTAACAGCCAGCGCAGGGCAAAGGCTTAAAGCAAGACGAAATATAGGGTTTTCGTCAAGCAGACCTTTGGTAAATTCTTTCCACAGATTCATCTTAACCTCTTATTTGCTATTATTGGTTAAATATTCATCAAGCTCCAAAAGGGCATTCTTTACAGACAAAGTCACAGCGCGCGATGTAATTGTTGCACCTGTAATAGCTGTAATTTTACCCTCTTCCTGAATCTTAACAACTTCCATGTTTTCAATTCCTTTGCCTATGAACTGACTCTTAAACTTTGGTTTGAAAGCCTGATCTCCAAGACCTGGGGTTTCCTTGTGAGAAAGAACTGTATATCCCAGAACTTTTCTATCAGGAGAAAGAGCCACAAACATTTTTATATGACCATCAAAGCCCTTTTCATGAGTAAGAATTAGATAAGCCACCACAGCACCGTCTTTTTCTGCCTTATACCACTCAGTCTTTCCTTCTATTGGAGAAAAAGAAGTTGCATCAGGCACAAGCTCTTTCATTGAAGCCTCTTTCTGCTTTACCCTCTGAATCTCAGCTATGGGTGCAGTGAAATAATACACTACTGCTATAATAAAACCGGAAAGAAGGCTCGCAAGTGTCAGATTCAGGGTGATTTTAAACATACTATTATCTACATGTTCTGAATGAGCCATTTCTATCTCCTTGTTACAGGTTCTGGTAGAGAACCGAATTTAGTTGGAAAAATATATCTGTCAATAAGAGGTGTAAGTGCATTCATAAGGAGAATTGAATAGCAGACCCCCTCTGGATATCCTCCATAAAGCCTTATAAGAACAGTGATAACACCACAACCAAAGGCAAAGAGAATCTGGCCCTTTGTAGTAAGAGGTGTAGTTACCATATCAGTGGCCATAAAGAAAGCTCCAATTATAAGACCACCAGAAAGCATGTGTAAGATTGGATCCCCTGTAAAAAGGCCATTTTTTCCACCAAATGCCCATGTGAGTATGCCCACAGTTCCAATCATCACAACAGGCACCTGCCACTTTATATACTTCTTTGCAATGAGCACAAGACCACCAAGAATCAAAAGAAGAGCAGATGTCTCTCCCAAACTTCCTGCCCTTGTGCCAAGGAAAAGGGCCTTATACATCTCTGGTTTGCTCCCAAAGGATGCAACTAAAGCATCATAACCCTGAAGTTTGAGCATTCCAAGAGGAGTTGCAGTTGTTACAGCATCAAGCTTGGTTATATTTGCAATTGCTCCTGAAAAATCACCATGAGTGCCAATTCTTGAAACAGCCCATGTTGTCATTGCAACGGGATAACTCGCCATAACAAAAGCACGGCCTATGTGAGCAGGGTTAAATACATTGTGGCCAAGTCCTCCCATAGTATGCTTTGCAATTCCAATAGCAGCAAGAGATCCCACTAGGGAGACATACCATGGAGCAGTAGGAGGCAAACACATCGCAAGCAAAAGTCCTGTTAAAACAGCACTTCCATCGCTTATTGTAATTTCCATCTTACGCCAGTATTGGATTAAAGCTTCAAAAGCCACAGATCCAATAATGCAAACAAGCATTGTAAACAATGCCGGTAGTCCGAAATTTATCACAGCAAAAATAGCAGCCGGAAGCAATGTGAGATTAACAATCCACATGATCTTTGTTACACTCTCTGTATCATGTACATGTGGAGAGGATGTAACTATTAATTTTTCCGGCACCTGATTGTTAGCAACATTATCTTTTGGTTCCATCATTTACTCCCTGTTTTTGCTGCAGCCCGTAGCATTGCATTCTTTGCCTTAGACTGTCTGATATAGTGAACTATATTTCTTCTGGAAGGACATACATAGTAGCAGCATCCACACTCAACACAATCATTGAGATCGTAATCTGTTTGTGCTGTTTGATGTAGGCCCTTCTCACTCAATATACTTAAAATGCTTGGCCTAAGTCTCATAGTGCAGGCTTCGATGCAACGGCCGCATCTTATACATGCCTTTTCTGGCTGATAATCAACATCCTTTTCTGCAATAGAAACAATACCAGAGGTTGCCTTAATAACTACTGCATCAAGTGTAACTTGAGCAAGCCCCATCATAGGACCTCCCATGATAACCTTGCCGTTTTTATCTGTAAAGCCTCCGCAGTATTCAAAAAGATCCTTAAAAGGTGTTCCAATGCGCACCATGAGATTCTTTGGATCCTTAACAGTTTTCCCTGCAACTGTAACAATTCTTTCAATAAGGGGGATTCCCTTTTCAACAGCATCTGCCACAGCCTTAAGGGTTCCAACGTTTTGCACAACACAACCAACATCCATTGGAAGTCTACCTGAAGGAACTTCTCTCCCTGTAATGACATTTATCATCATCTTTTCTGCGCCCTGAGGATAGCGTGTTTCAAGAGTCACAACCTTTATATTCGTGCCCTTGCATTTTTCTGTTAAAAGTTTAATAGCCTCAGGCTTGTTGTGCTCAATACCAATGTAACAATTTTCTACATTGAGTATTTTCATTGCAATAAGAGTGCCTTTTATTACATCATCAGCAAACTCTATCATTGTTCTGTAATCCGATGTAAGATAAGGCTCACACTCAGCACCATTGACAATAAGAGTATCGATCTTGCGATCCTCTGGTGGAGAGAGCTTAATATGAGTTGGGAAGGCAGCTCCACCCATACCAACAATTCCACTTCTAAAAACTATATCAATAATCTCCTTTTTTGAAAGTTTATTGTAATCTCTCTCTACAAGGAGACCCTCCATCCATTCATCCTGTCCATCAGATTCAATGACTATACATGTGGATAGACCATATACAGGATGTGGATAGTTTCCTATTTCAACAACCTTCCCGGATGTTGAACTATGAACAGGTGCAGCCTTCCCATCTGGAGAATCTGCTATAACCTGACCCTTTTTAACCAAATCGCCAACCTTCACAACAGGGGCACAGGGCTCTCCTATATGCTGTCTGATCGGGATGTAAAGCTTTGGGGAAACAGGAAGATATTCTATCTTCTTTCCCTCTGTGCTTTGTTTTTCATCATGCGGATGAACACCGCCTTTTTTTATACCCAGCATAGTTACCTCATCTACTTATAACTTCAATTACTTGAGGAAAATTAGATTTGTTAAGCTTAAACTTTTTATCATATGAGTATATGATAACAATGGCAATAATTAAAAATAAAACAGCTCCGCCAAACATAAGACCTGCCTGACTTAAGCCAGAAACTATTGCCACTAAAGATCCAACGTATAAACCTGCAAAAACGGATAGCAAAGGAAAAAGAAAAACCATAGTTGCTATTTTAAGCATATTCTCCTCTACCATTATAAATTTGACCTTTTGCCCCACAGTAGCACTTAATGGGTTATAGGCAATTATTTCAAGGTTAGCAACATCGCAACTCTTGCAATTATCACAATTGGCATGGCCAGAAACTCTTATTTTCACAAAGCCATCTTCCATTTGCTGAAGAATAAAACCCTCTTGAATATTCTCCTGTTCTTTCTCCATTACCAACCTCTAAAAAATAGAAATCTAAAATAGAAATTTCTTCTAAATATAGCAAAAAAAATGTCAACAACAGAAAATCTAAAAATATACAATTTTTAAATCCTCTCTGAAGTGAATTTTATCTCTAAGACTGCTTGAGACATAAACCTTCATATCTGAAGTTATCAAAGCTGCACTAATTGACAAATCTCTTTTAAGAATAGCTAAAGCCTTTTCAAGGCCCATAACAAAAAATGCTGTTGAATAGGCATCTGTCAAAAGAGGATCTTTTGAAAAAACAGTAACAGAAATCAATCCAGAATCAGCTGGATATCCTGTGCGAGGATCTATTATATGATGATATCTCTTCCCTTTATAAATTTTGTATCTCTCATAATCACCACTTGTTGACACAGAATCGCCATCTGTCATATAAAAAGTTGCTATTACAGACTCACCCCTTGGATCCTTGATCCCCACAAGCCATGGTCTTCCATTATTTGTTCCAGCAACATGAATATCACCAGCACAGGCTACAAGACAGTTTTTAACTCCCTTTGACTTTAAAACCTCAATAGCTTTCTTTGAAGCATAGCCCTTAACAATACCGCCAAGTCCTATTTTTGTGCCATATTTGGCTAAAGAGACAGTTTTAGCTTTTTTATCTACAATGACATTTTTATAAGAAACAAATTTTAATAATTCCTTTATCTGCTCATGAGATGGAGGGACAAAATTTTCTTCATTAAAATCCCATAGTCTACCAAGGGATGCAAAAGTCATATCAAAGCTTCCAAAAGTTTTTTCAGAGATTTCTGATGCAATAGAAACAATATCAAGGAACTCATCGCTAAGGGCTACAGGTCTACTAAAGGCAAAAGTGTTGACTCTCGAAATATCTGATGAGGAATCATTGGGATTAAAAATAGCCTGAATCCTCTCTATTTCTTTAAAAGCTTCCTCAAAAAATGGAGCTCTATTTATATCATCAGCTATAGTTATACTCACTACTGTTCCAAGGAGTGGCCTGTTTATAGTAGACTCCTCCTTTTTACAAGAAAAAGATAGAGCTATGAGCATAACCATAGCAATTTGTAAAAATATTTTTAATCTCACTGTCTCAACCATAATAATTCTGGTATTTTGATACCTGAATATAGTTATTATTTTTTGTCAATGCAAATTTTCATTTACATCTAATCAATTCCAATGCGCTTCATCTCTTCTTCTGCATAACTTAAATGACCATACATATTCTTACGAGCAAGCTCTGAGTCCCTTGCCTTAATTGCTTCATATATTGACTTATGCTGCCTAAAGAGTATATCCTGATTGCCTTCCCTTTTAAAAAGTCGTTCTCTGTTACTGCGAATTGTCTTTTGCATGACATCAGATATCATATTCATAATACTCACCATCAGAGAATTACCAGATGCCTTTGCAATGGCAAAATGAAATTTCCAATCAGAAAGATCTCCAAGATTATTTTTGTTAGCTTCAATTTCCATTTCGTCAACAATCTTTCCAATATCATCAATCTGCTGCTCAGAGGCATTCATTGCAGCAAGACCTGCAGCCTCAACCTCAAGCCCTTTGCGCACCTCCAGAATCTCAAGTATTGTATCCCTCTCCATTAAAAGCAGCATTGCCAGAGGCTGAATGATCGAATCAACATCCATCTGTTTGATAAAAGTTCCTTCCCCTGGTTTTATCTCCACAAGCCCCATTAGTTGCAAAGCGCTTAAGGCTTCCCTTACAGATGCTCTGCTTACATTGAGACTTTCAGCAAGGACTCTCTCTGCAGGCAGCCTATCCCCAGGTTTTAGCATGCCAGATGAGACCATGTTTCTTATCTGCTCCACTATCTTCTCATAAATCTTTTGTTGCTGGATAGGTTTAAAGACCATAAGGACTCTCCATTTTTAAGAATATTTTAAAATATCCCATCCAACATTATTTTCTATCGCCCTACATTTGTCCATAACAATTATTCAATAATTCTTCTTTTTTGAGATATATTTTGCAACCACAACATTGCTCAAAATTTAAACACAGATATCATGCTGCTAAGTCTCTCTGCCAGAGATGCAAGATTTTCTGAACTTCCTGCAATCTCTGTTGAATTCTCTGCAATTTGCTGAGAGGCATTATTAACATCATTTATCTGATTTGCTATTTCTTCCACTGCTAACTTGTGCTCTGATGTTGAGTTCAAAATTTCCTCAGACATCTGGCGAATAAGTGTAATCTTACTGTCTGCTGTTTTGTTGACATCCTGTTGAATTGCTATCTCTTTTTTTATATCAACTATCTTAGCATCAATGCTGCTTACCCCAGTAAGAATTTTACCTGCAGCAAGGGATGTCTGTCCCACTGCTTCAAGTCCTGATTTTATCTCTGCATAATTAAGATTTATAAGCTTTTCAATCTCCTTTATGCTTATAGAAGTTCGCTCAGCCAGCTTGCTAATCTCCTCTGCAACAACAGCAAAACCTCGTCCAGCTTCCCCGGCTCTGGCAGCCTCTATACTTGCATTGAGGGAGAGAAGATTTATCTGCTCAGAAATATCGCTTATTATATTAACAACCCCTTTCATATCCTCAGAGCTTTTTGATACATTGATCATATTCTGATTCATTGTCCGCATGAGTGACTCACCAACCTCTGCATCCCTTGCTATTTTTTCAGATAAAGATGAGGTTTCTTCTGTCATGGCATATATCTTGTTGATGCTTGCAGAGAGCTCTTCAAAGATCTTAATAAGCCCCTCAAGCATTTTATTTTGCATCACAGCTCCATCTGCTATTCTATCCATTCCTCCAGAGATCTCCTCTATAACAGCTGTTATCTGTTCAGAGGACATTGCCTGTCTGCCTGCGTTTTCCGCTGAGATAGTTGTAGCAGCTGATAGCTCTTCTGAAGCAGAAACAAGCTCATCAGAAACAGCCCTTATATTTTCAAGAAGTTGAGCAAGATTTTCTCTCATCTTTATTACAGCAAATGCCATACCCTTGATCTCACTTTTATATCTTTTCACCTCAGATTCTTCAAAAATGGCATCCTTTATATTAAACTCCAATATTGAGGTTATGCAATCCTTAAGCCTCAATATAGGATTTGCAACTTTTTTACCAAGATAAAAAGCTATGGTAGAGAAGGCTCCTATCAAGATAATTGTAAAAATCACCACTGAAATTATATGGCGCACTAAAGCCCTTTGTAAAGCTTCACGTTCACTTTTAACCTTAAGCTCTATGTCATCAACATAATTCCCTGTTCCAACAGACCATTTAAAGGGCTCAAAAAAAAGTGAATATCCACGTTTTTGCTTTGCCTCAATTTCACCTTTTTTGGGGAACCAGTAATCTGTATAGCCTCCGCCTGGCTGCTTTGCTGCTGCTATTATTTTTTGAATAATATAAGTTCCTTTTACATCCTGAAAATTTATTCTGTTAGTGCCCTCTGTTTTGGATCCATATAAAACCACATTAACACCATCCTCTGTATCTGCCCAGAAATAACCATCTTTATCATAACGCAGCTCTCGTAAAATATCTGCACCATATTTTTTTGCCTGCTCCTCTGTAAATATACCCTGCTCCTTCATTTTGTTAATTTGTGCAAGCATGCTAATTGCGTTTTCTACCTGTGTCCTTATTATCTTATCGTAATTCTCTTTCAATATTCTTTCTGTATTTGCAACCTGCTCTTTGTTCTGGACATAGATCTGATAGACAAAAAAAGACATAACAGACATACATGACACTGCTGTAACAGAAATTATTATAAACACCAGCCTGTTTGCAAGCTTCATACATATCCCCCTTTGTAAGCCATATTCTCTAATTTATATTTATTCCTTATCTAATAAAATTCAGAGGTATGGACTGCCATAAGGCGCGCAGCCCATACCCTGATATATCAAAAATAAGGAGGACTATATCAATCTTCAAGCATCTGTGCCAAAATTTCCACTGTATGCATTGCCTTTATTTTATCACCTGCTTTATCGAGCCCTCCCTTTATCTGAAGGACGCATCCCGGACAATCCATAGCAACCAATTTAGTCCCTGTGTTGCGTATATTAGCAAGCTTCCTTTCAAGAATTGGTCTTGAAATTTCAGGCAATTTTATAGAATAGGAACCTCCCATTCCACAGCACATATCACACTCAAACATCTCATTAAGTTCATAGCCGCAGGCCTTAAGTATCTCCCTTGGTTCCTGAGATGCCTTCAAGGTTCTCTTTAAATGACAGGAATCATGGTAGGTAAAGGTTCCTCCGTCGATCTTTTTAATCTTAAGCCTTCCTTCATCTATTAGCTTCTTTGTAAATTGTGAAAAATCCATTGTCATCTCTGAAAGCCTTTTAGCTTCATCCATATATTCACTTTTTCCAAGACTTTCAAAGGTTGAAATAAATTCATCCTTTAAGGCCACTGTGCATGTTGGACATGCTGATATTACATACTGGACATCCTCTTTCAGTAAGGCCTTTATATTATCCACAGCGTTGTTTGCTGCAACCTCATAGGCTCCATTATATCTCGCAGGAGCCCCACAGCATGTTTGCTCATCTGGATAAACAACCTCATATCCCGCTTTATTCATTATTTTCACTAAGGCCTCACCCATTTCTGGATAGGCAAAATCTATAAGACAGCCAGAATAAAAGGCTACCTTTTCCTTACTCTTAATCTGTTTGATCTTTTTGATCCTATCTCTAAAAGGAACTGCAGCGATAGAAGGCAAACTTCTACCCTCTGTAAGATCTGAAAGGAATAATGGAAGATGGCGAATATATCCCTCACTTGTGAAAGGCTTACCTGTAATTGATGCAGCTCGCAACATCGCATGAAACATACGCCTGTTATTTACAACAGAAAAAATTGCCTTCTGAGTGAGAGACTGTCCCTTTTCAACTACCAGTCTCCTTCTAAGCTCCATAATCATATCCGGGATATCAAGCTTGCCAGGACAAACCTCTTTACAATTACCACATTGAATACAAAGCCCCTGAATATCCTCAGATTTTTTAAGTTCTTCAAACCATGCTGTAAGTATTGTCCCTATTCCTCCAGTATATGTGCTGCCAAAAACATGCCCTCCAACCAGACGAAATATTGGGCAAACATTAAGACAAGAGCCACACCTGATGCATTGCATTGCCTGAAAAAACTTTGGATCCTTTACCATCTCTGTTCTGTGATTATCCATCAGAACAATATGCATATCCTTCATTGTTCCATCGGTATTTTGCGTTGGCCCTGTTATTATAGAAACATAACTTGTCAGTAATTGAGCTGTTGCACTACGGGGGAGAGCTGTTAAAATCGGAACTATATCTTCGAATTTTTCGACAAACTTTTCTATTCCTACAAGAGCAACGTGAATCTTTGGGAGTATTGTTGTCATCCTTGCATTACCTTCATTTGTAACAAGGACAATACTGCCTGTTTCTGCAACAGCTATATTTGCGCCAGATATTCCCATATCTGCAGCAAGGAATTTTTCACGCAACTCTCTCCTTGCGACCTCAACCAATTTAGGAATATCATTGGATAGCCTTTCATTTACCTCCTTGCTAAATAGCTCAGACACCTGTTCCTTTGTCATGTGTATTGCAGGCATAACCATATGAGAAGGCCTCTGACCTGCAAGCTGGATTATCCATTCTCCAAGGTCTGTTTCGTTAACAGCAATTCCTTTTTCATTGAGGTATTTATTTAAGTGAATCTCTTCACTTGCCATTGATTTTGATTTTACAATTCTTTTTACATTTTTTTCAATGGCAAGATTTACTATATAATCAACAGCCTCCTGCGCACTATTTGCTCTGAAAACCTTTACTCCACGAGCTGTGGCATTTTTTGTAAAAAGGGCAATCATATCCTCAAGATGAGATGCTGCATAGGCCTTTCTCTCTGCAATGGTATTTCTGAGTTTTTCAAAGTCGATCCCTTCATAGGCTTTAGCTCTGTTTACCCTGTAGGCCTCCGAAAACTTACCCAGAGCTCCTGTCAAAACAGAATTATTTACAGCATTAACAATAGATTCTTTAAATTTCTTTTCCATACAATTACCCCTCATATTCATCCACAAAGAGAATAACAAGCCTTTTTGGCCCATGGACTCCAATAGTCAAAACCCGCTCAATGTCTGCAGTTCTACTTGGCCCTGTGATAAAGGCTATGAAAGGACTTTTCACTGGACTTATATTTTTTAAAAGCGAAACCTTATCAGCTAAAATTTTATTTGTTCCTATAATTGCCACATGAATCACTGGCAAAGTGGAGGCTAATCGATCTTCAACAGGAGTTTGATCTGCAACCAATGACCCTGTATCTGCAAGGGCATAATTCATCTCTGTAATACCGACAAGAGAAGAAGCAGCCAGTTCTCTTGTCACAGAAAATTTTAATCCCGGAATCTCTGCCGATAATTTCCATTTATCAATACCCTTCAATAAAGGGGAATCCGCCCACAGTGCATAGGAATTTTCTTTATCAGAAACTCCCTCTTTAGCTAAAAAGGATTTTAAAAAATCCAAAAGTTCATCTTTACTTTTAAATCTATGGACTTCTGCTCCAACTGCTTCAGCCCTTGCCTTGAATTGATCAAACATAGTTACCCCCAACAACTTTCTTTAATTATCTCGGGCTTAAAATAACAAAGATTTTAAGCCCGAGCAAAATTCTAATTTACTCTGCTAATCTTTTATACTTATTGTATCTCCACTTAGCATCTTCCTCTGCAGCCTTAAAGAGAGTTTCTGCTTTGTCAGGGAATTCCTTCTGCAATGAGGTATATCTTACCTCTCCCATCAAAAACT